>Ga0187893_10003088_pt1 | contig 34717 bp, 33 predicted proteins | sample MA1701074metaG_FD_139574 | JGI IMG/M metagenome (GOLD analysis project Ga0187893, IMG submission 139574) | White microbial mat communities from a basaltic lava cave in the Kipuka Kanohina Cave System on the Island of Hawaii, USA - MA170107-4 metaG ...
CGGACGCGCCGCCGACCTTCATCACCAGCGCGGTCCCGACGCCTTTCAGCGCCTCCTCCAGCGGCAACTGCACCAGCCTGTCGAGGTCGGCAAGCACCGCCTCGAATCCGCGCTTCATGTTCAATCCATGGTCCCCGTCGCCGATCGCCTGGTCGAGCGAAACCAGCTCGTCCGCGTGCGCGATCACACGTTCGGCTACCGTCTTGATCAGCCGTCTTTGCAGCTCCGGTTCGAGCCTCATCGCAAGCGTCCCCATCATGATTCGATCCGCGCGCCCTGCTCGTCGAAGAACAGCGGATCGACCAGCTCCACCGACAAAGAGTCGCCAGCCTGCCAGCGCGTATGCGGGTCGGCAAGCGTGATGAGCGTATGGCCGTGGACGTCGAGGTGCAGATGGTTCTGATCGCCGAGATGCTCGACCCAGCGCAGCAGCGCACGCACCTTGGCACCATTGACCGAGCCGTTGACCGCGTCGATCCGAAGCTGTTCGGTGCGCGCGCCGATGGTTCGCGTGCCCCTGGGCACGCCCGGCGCGGGGAGCAGCTCCACGGGCAGCAGATTGATCGGCGGCATGCCGAGCTGCGTGGCGACATACAGGTTGCGAGGCTGCTCGTAGATCTCGCGCGGCGTGCCGACCTGCACCAGCCTGCCCTCGGAGATCACCCCGATCCGGCTTGCCATCGTCATCGCCTCGATCTGGTCATGCGTGACGTAGAGGATGGTTGCGCCCAGCTCGGCCTGGATGCGCTTGAGTTCAAGGCGCAGCTCCGAGCGCAGCTTGGCATCGAGGGAAGAGAGCGGTTCGTCCATCAGGTACACCGACGGATTGCGCACCAGCGCGCGCCCGATGGCCACCCTCTGCATCTCGCCGCCCGACAGTCTGGTCGCACGGTTGCCAAGCTTGGAGTCGATATGCAACAGCCCGGCGATCGCGGTTACCCGTTCCCGGATCTCCGGCTCGGGCAGGCGCCGAGCCGGCGAACGCAGCGGAAACGCCAGATTGTCGAAAACCGTCAGGTGCGGGTAGAGCGAGTACTGCTGGAACACGAACGCCACGTCGCGCACTGCGGGCGGCTCGGCCGTCATGTTCCTGGCCCCGATCCAGATCTGTCCGGCGTCGGGGCTGTCGAGACCGGCGACCAGCCGCAACGTCGTGGTCTTGCCCGCGCCCGTCGGCCCCAGAAGCACCATCAGTTCCCCGTCGGGGATGCCGAAGGAAAGGTCATCGACCGCGCCGACCTCGCCGAAGCGCTTGCTGACCGCGTTGACCAGGATCTCAGCCAACCGCGCCTCCATCGTAGAGCGCGCTCTTCAGAGCCCGGCCCGACCGCGCATCGAACAGCGCCAGCCGCTCAGTCCGCAGCTTCAATCCCACGTTGTCTCCCGCACGAACGTCGAGCGATGAAGGCACCCGGGCCCTGACCTGGCCGTGCGCCGTATCCAGCGTCACGATCTGCGTCGTGCCCAGGTATTCGGTTCCGAAGACGCGGCCGCGCAGCGCGGCCTGCGCATCGATCATCACGTGCTCGGGGCGCACGCCGAGCGCGAGCGGACCGGCCGCGCAGTCCTCGCGCAGCTCCGGCACGTCCACCGTGGCCCCGTTGACCCGCACCGTGCGATCCCCGCGACGCACTGCCCATTCGAAACGCAGGAAGCTCATCGGCGGAGAGCCGATGAAGTCGGCGACGAACATGCTGTCGGGCCGGTCGTAGATCTCCTGCGGCGTGCCGACCTGCTCGACCACGCCATGGTTCATCACCGCGATGAGATCGGCCATTGCCATGGCCTCGAGCTGGTCGTGCGTGACATACACAGTGGTGGCGTGGATGCGGTCGTGCAGCTGCCGCAGCTCGCCGCACATCAGGCGCCGGAATTCGGCATCCAGCGCGCCCAGCGGCTCATCCATAAGGAACGCCTTCGGCCGGCGCACGATCGCGCGACCGAGCGCGACGCGCTGCCGGTCGCCGCCGGCGAGGCCGCCTACACGGCGCTCGAGCAGATGCTCGATGCGCAGCAGCCGCGCGGTCTCCTCCACGCGGCGCCTGATCTCGCCGCGCGCCATGCCCTGGCACCTGAGCGGGAAGGCGATGTTGCGAAACACGTTCATGTGCGGATAGAGCGCGAAGAGCTGGAAGACGAAGGCGATGTCGCGTTGCGCCGCGCGCCGCAGCGTCACCTCCTCTCCGTCGAGCAGGATGCGGCCGCCGGTGGGCAGCTCGAGCCCCGCGATCATGCGCAGCGTCGTGGTCTTGCCGCAGCCCGACGGGCCGAGCATCACGAAGAAGCTGCCGTCGGCGATGGTGAAGTTGAAATCCTTCACCGCGGCGAAGTCGCCGAAGTGTTTGCGCAGATTCTCGACCCGGATCTCGGCCATGACCGTCACTCCGGAAAGTGACTCACCACGACGAATCCCAGGGTGCCCGCCAGGATCGTCACGAACGAGTAGGTGTACAGCGTCAGCGAGAACGGCTGCATCAGCATCACCACTCCGGCGCCGATCAGCAGCATGGCGCCCATCTCGCAGGGGCCGCGCCGCAACCACCGGCGCCAGCCGCGTCTGCCGTTACCGGGTTGCGCACCGCTCATCGCCGCAGCGCTCCGAAGGTGATCCCGCGCAGCAGGTGTCGGCGCAACAGGATCGTGAACACCACGATCGGAATCACGAACAGCGTGGTTCCGGCGGCAACCGCGGGCCAGTCCTGTCCGCCTTCGCCGATTATGATCGGTATGAACGGTGGTGCGGTTTGCGCCGTGCCCGACGTCAGCAGGACCGCGAATGCGTACTCGTTCCAGGCGAAGATCAGGCAGAAGATCGCGGTCGCCGCGATTCCGGTCGCGGCCTGCGGCAGGACCACCTTCCAGAAGGCCTGGAAGCGGGTGTAGCCGTCCACCATCGCAGCTTCCTCGTACTCCCGGGGGATCTCGTCGATGAAGCCCTTGAGCAGCCATACCGCCAGCGAGACGTTCACCGCGGTGTACAGCAGGATCATCCCCAGCCAGGTATCTGAGAGTCCCAGCTCGCGATACATCAGGTAGATCGGGATCGCCACCGCGACCGGCGGCATCATCCGTGTGGAGAGGATGAAGAAGAGCAGATCGTCCTTAAGCGGCACGTGGAACCGTGAGAACGCGTAGGCCGCGAGCACGCCGAGAAACACCGCGAGAAACGTCGAGCCGAACCCGATTATCAGGGAGTTCACATAGCGCGCGCCGAACTTGGACGGGCCGGCGATCACCATGCCGCGCGAGCGCACCAGCTCGTCGTACCAGCTCTGCGCCGGCGGCAGGCTGTCGATGTACTCCGGGGTCTGGCGAGAGCGCGTGGTGAAGAGGTTCACGTAGCCTTCCAGGGACGGCTCGAAAATCACCTTCGGTGGATAGGAGATCGAGTCCGACGGCGTCTTCAGCCCCGTCATCAGGATCCAGAGAAGGGGCGCCATCGACGCCACTGCGTACATCGCCACCACCACGCCCGCGACGCGCCTCGTCCAGCGCGACGGTTCCACGACGGAGTGGGCTGCGGCGGGACTTCTCATCGGCCTTTCACCGCGTTGAGCGCCTTGACGTAGATATTCGCGGCGCCGAACACCGTGACGAAGAGGATGATCGCGATCGCCGAGGAGTAGCCGGTGCGCCACTTCTCGAACGCCTCGCGCTTGAGCGTGATCGACACCACCTCGGTGGTGGAGCCCGGCCCGCCGGAGGTCAGAAGATTCACCATGTCGAACATCTTGAAGTTCTCGATCGCGCGAAACAGCACCGCCAGCATGAGGAAGGGCAGCACCATCGGCAGCGTCACGGACCAGAATTGCCGCCACTTCGAGGCACGGTCCACCTCGGCGGCCTCATATATGCTCTCGGGTATGGAACGCAACCCGGCGAGGCAGATCAGCATCACATAAGGCGTCCACATCCAGACGTCCACCAGGACGATTGCCCAGGGCGCAAGCGGCACATCGCCAATCATCTGGAACGAACTGGGGTCGATGCCGGTGACGAACCCCACTGCATAGTTGAACAACCCGATCTGCGGCTGGAACAGGAAGGACCAGAACGTGCCGACGACGGCGGGAGACAGCATCATCGGCAGCAGGATCACGGTGGTCCAGAAACCATGCCCGCGGAAGCGCTTGTCTATCAGCAGCGCCAGACCGAAGCCGATGGAAACTTCGATGAGTATCGACCAGAACACGAAGTGCGCAGTGACCTGCATCGAGATCCAGATGTCGGCGTCGGTGAGAATGCGCTGGTAGTTTTCCAGACCGATCCACTCCACGCCCCGACTAGCGCGGTTGGCCTTGTAGTTGGTGAACGAAAGGTAGATCGACCACAGCAGCGGGAAGATGTTGATCGCCAACAGCAGCAGGATCGTCGGCGTGATGAACCACCAGGCGATCGCACGATCCGACAGGCCTCGCAGCTTTGCCGACAGCGGGCCGGGCATGACGAGCGCCGCGCGCCGGGCGATCGCCGGTGCCTGCAATGATTGCTTCATGATGCGTGCATCCTCCGATCATGCGGCCGGCTGGCGGCGCGGAACGAAACCCGCACCGCCAAGACCATCCTGGCTAGAGTCTGCCTTCCTCCTTGAAGGTCTGGACCCAGTCCTGGATCATCAGGTCGAGCGCCTGCCTGGCCGTTCCCTTGTCGGCCACCACGTAGTCGTGCACCCGCTTCTGCATCGCCAGCATCAGCTCGGCGTAGGCGGGCTCCTGCCAGAAGTCCTTGACTCCCGACATCGCCTTCAGGAAGTCGGAGGCGAACGGCGCGGTCTTGGGGAAGCCCGGATCGAGCAGCACCGACTTGTGGCAGGAGTAGCCACCGAGCGCCCACCATTTCTTCTGCACGTCCGGTTGCGCGAACCACTTGATGTACTTGAGCGCGTCTTCCTTCTTGTCGGAATGGGCGACGACCGAGATGCCCTGACCCCCGAGCGTGGAGCCTTCCATCTTCTGCTTGGGATTTACAAAGAAGCCGATCTTGTCGCCGCCCACATTCGGGTCCTTGTACAGACCCGGGAAGAACGCGAACCAGTTCATCATCATCGCCACCTGGCCGGACTTGAACGCATCCAGCCCCTCCTGCATGTAGGAGTTGGTGTATCCGGGTGGCGTGCAGCACTTGTACAACGACTTGTAGAACTCGAGCGCCGCCACCGCGTCCGGGGAGTTGACGAAACCGTTCATGCTGTAGGGCCGCTTGGGATCGTCGTACTGGAATCCCCACGGATACAGCGCCGAAGTCACGCCCATCGTGATGCCTTCGGACCCGCGTTCCGTGAAGATTGCGGCGCCATACACTTTTTTACCGTCGATCGAGCGGCCCTGGAAGAACTCCGCCACCTGCTTCAGCTCGGTCCAGGTATTGGGTGCCTCGAGCTCGCGCCCGTGCTTGGCCTTGAATTCCTTGCGCAGATCCGGGCGCGAGAACCAGTCCTTGCGGTACACCCAGCCGTTCGCGTCCCCCATCGCCGGAAGAGCCCAGTAGTTCGGCGAACCCTTCGGCCACGTCGAGTAGGCATAGACGGTCGCGGGCAGGAAGTCATCCATCGAGATGCCTTCCTTGCTGAAGAAGTCGTTGAGTTTGACGTAGTGGCCCTGGGTCGCGGAACCGCCGATCCACTGGCTGTCCCCGATCAACAGGTCACAGAGCTTGCCCTTCGAATTCAGTTCGTTGATGAACCGGTCCGCGAAGCTGGTCCAGGGCACGAACTCGAATTTCATCTGGATGCCGCTTTTCGCGGTGAAGTCCTTCGACAACTCCACGAGAGCATTGGCCGGATCCCACGCGGCCCAGCACAAGGTCAGATCCTTGGCGTGAGCGGGAATGGTCGCGACAGACGCGGCCAGACACGCTGCCGCCCCCAATAGCATTGGTTTCAGACTGCGCATGATTGAAACTCCTCTCCTGACTGACGTTCGTCGATCCGCTGGTTCGGCTGACCGGCCATGCGCCGGCTGGCGCGATGCGGTGCTTAGTCCCCGCCGGTGTGGGCAGCTCGGGTCTTGAGCCCGCTGATGCCGACACCCGCACGGATTCGCTGCGTGTTTAGTTTTATTGTTAAGTGAACACGCTGGCACTAAACAATCGCGATGTCAATAGCATGGCCGGTAAAAGTTGCAACCAGCGCAGGCGCGAGTCCAATGTCTAGAGGGAAAAGCTTCCGCGGGAAGAAGGTTCTTGCTGCGATTGCGAAAGAGACTGCCAATCGGCAGATTTGTTTAGTAAATGCGGCTCTGCTTGCCCCGCGAGGAGTCGCGACTTTGCTGCAATGCAGTGTCGGCCAGAGACGGTGCGATGCCGCCGGGACCCTCCCCCAGCTGGAACGATTCTGATGCCGGCGGTAACGGGATTGTCTGAGACAATCGCCGCTACTGTCTCCAAAAGGTTGCCGCGCCAGAAACCGTGACAGACTGTCGTACATGCACTCCGAGTATCCGTTCCATGCCGTGCGGGCATCGTCCTGACGGGGATTCACCCGGAGCAGCGCCAAGGCGAGCGCACGGCGACAGCTGAATGCCGCGGGCCTTCGCCGAGATGCGCGATCCGGTCGTCGCGTTTTACGACGCCCATCCGATCAACGAGCAGCAGATCCTCAACAGCTTGCGCGCGCGCGGCGCCGCGCTCGATGCGCTGACCGAGGAGATTCTCAAGGATCACGATCAGGATCACTTCGGCGGCATCGAAGCCAACGACATCCTTGCCGCCAAGGCAGGAATTCGCCGCGAGCATCGTGTGCTCGATGTGTGCAGCGGACTCGGCGGCCCGGCGCGCTATCTTGCTCTGCGCATCGGCTGCAATGTCGTAGGCCTCGATTTCACCGAAAGCCGCCATCTCGCTGCGCAGCGGCTGACCAAGATGGTCGGCCTCGACCGGCTGGTGTCGTTTCGCCACGGCAACGCGCTCGACATGCCATTCGAGGATGAAAGCTTCGATGTCGTGATCGGCCAGGAAGGCTGGTGCCACGTGCCCGACAAGCCGAAGCTCGTCGCCGAATGCGCCCGGGTTGTCAAGTCCGGCTGCGTGATCGCTTTTACCGACATCCTGAAACGCGAATCGATCCCGAATGCCGACATGCTGCGGCTCAGGCAGGAGATGACTTTTCCGACGCTTGAAACATTCGACGGCTATCCTCGATTGCTGGCGCAACAGGGCTGTAAACTGGCGGCTCGCGACGACCTGAGCGGGCAGTGGTCGGAGATCCTGGTGCAGCGGCTGACGATGTACCGCAGCCTCAAGGACCAGACCATCGCCCGGTTCGGCGCGGATCACTTTCGCAAATGGGACGAAACATACGCCTTCTTCGTAGGGCTTTTCGGTACGGGCGGGCTGGGCGGCGGCAGATTCGTTGCCCGCAGACAACAAGTGAGGCCGGCATGAGTGCACAGACCAGACTCCTCTCCCTGACCGGGCTCATGGCTGATCGGGCCGGCTGGCTGAGGCTGGGTGCCGGGGCCGCGGAACTGCTCGCGCTCGGAGCCGGATACCTGTTGCTCCCCCTCTGGCCGCTGATGGCAGGCGCTCTGGCGCGCGACTGGCGTTACGTCGCCCGCTATCCGCACTCGGTCCTGGCGGCGATATCCCACATGCGCGCGGGCCATCGCACCCACGCGCTGGCCCGCCATCTGGTGCGCACCATCGCGCCCTCCCGCACGGCGAAACCGGTAGGCAGTTGCACCCACTGCGGCAACTGCTGCCTGCAGAAGAGTTGCATTTTCGTCGAGTTCGATCCGGCCGGACGTTCTTCCTGCCGCATCTACGGCAGCCATCTGTGGAAGTTCCTCGCATGCGGGGAATACCCGGTCGATGCGCAGGACGTGGAGCTCTATGCCTGTCCGAGCTTTTCGGTACCCGGCGGAAACGCCAAGGCGAAGGTCATCGTGATTCACCCGGCGCCGGGCCTTCCTGCCGCGGCCGGATCGGAAGGGCTCGCGATCCGCGATTCCTGAGCCGGGTCGTGCGGGCCAGGGACCTGGTACTGCCCAGCCCTCACAGCGTTCGAGTCAGTTTTTCCAGGTGCGGCGGCCGATCCGGATCCCGTCCGCGTGTCCTCGCCAGCGCCGCGAGGAAAGGATAGGCAGCCTGCGCCGCCAGGAGCGGTTGCAGCAGCGGGTGCGGCGCCGCCCCGACTGCTACCACCGTAAGGCCCGGCGCGCGATCTCGGTCGCGATCTGAAAGCAGCAGCACCTTTGCATTCGCGGCGCGCAGCCGTTCAATCGCCTCTCCCAACGACGCCTGCGTAGCATCGTCTCCCCCGAGCACGATCGCGGGCAGACGAGGCGAGGCTATCGCAACCGGCCCATGCAGCAGTTCCGCGGCGCTCAGCGCCTCGGCGTGGATTCCGCACACCTCCTTGAGCTTGAGGGCGATTTCCCGCGCCACCGGCAGCCCCGGACCGCGCGCGACCACGAAGCAGCCGTCGCCGGCCGACAGGATTCCGGCCGCATCCTTCCAATCGACTGCACCGCACCGGCCGAGCACTGCCGGCAGCGCTTCCAGCGCCTTCAGCAGTTCGCTGTCGCGGCTCCACGCCGCTACCAGGTGAACGATGGCGGTCAGGCACAGGACGAAAGTCTTGCTGGCCGCGACCGCGTGCTCCGGCCCTGCGCCGATCGGCACTTCGACCTCGACCGCTCTGCCCAGCGGCGAGCCGGGCTGATTCACCAGGCCCAGCGTCAACGCGCCGTTCGCTCTTGCCGATTCGACCGCGGCGAGCAGATCCGGACTCTCGCCAGACTGCGAGATCGCCAGGACAAGGGCCTTGTCCAGTCGCAGCGCTCGACCGTACACCGATGACAGCGACGGCGGAACGGACGCAGTCGCCAGCGCCAGCCGCAAACCGAACAGGTAGCCCGCGTAGTCGGCGGCGTGATCGGAACTGCCGCGGGCGATAGTTGCTGCCATCGGCGGCGCCGTGCGCTCCAGGAGCTGCGCCAGCGCCGGCAGCACTGCAGACAGGCGCTCGAACTGCCTCGCCGCGAGGGCCGGTGTCTCGCCTGCCTCGCTCTCCAGCAGCGAGCCGGCCACCAGCCTCAGCCCCGCAGGCGACGCTGGCGGCCGTAGAGCAGCATCAGGCCGAGCAGCGTCACGCCGAAAATGATCTGCCGCCCGAACGGCGGAATATTGAGCGTGGTGAGTATGCTCTGCAGCAGGACCAGCACCAGCGCTCCCGCCATCGTCCCGACGTAGCCGCCGCTGCCGCCCGCGAGCGAGGTGCCGCCGATCACCACCGCGATGATCGAAGGCAGCATGTACTGGTCGCCGGCACCCACGAACACATACTCGGTGTAACCCAGCAGCAGAATTCCGGTGAATCCGCTGAGTAATCCGGAAAGCCCGAACAGCAGCGCGCGGGTGCGCCGCACGGGCACGCCGGCCAGGGCGGCGGCCGCCTCGTTGGCGCCGATCGCATAAACGTTGTAGCCGAAAGTCGTGCGGCGCAGGAGCAAGGTCAGCAGCGCACCGACCGCGATCCAGGCGAACACGATCCCTGGCAGGCCGAACAACAGCGGGTCGGTGATCAGGTCATTCAACAGCGGCGCAGCGCGCCCCGAAGGCACGCCGCGGGTCAGCAGCACCAGCCCCCCCTGCACCACGCCCAGCATTCCCAGCGTCATCACCAGCGGCGGGATCCGGAGCCATGTCACGCCCAGCCCGCTTGCCAGTCCGATCGCGAACGTGGCCGCGAGGACCGCGGCAAGCGCGGGCGCGATATTGGCGTCGCTCTGCTGCATGATGTTGCCCGCCAGGAAAGCGCCGAACGACACGATCCCGCCCACCGACAAATCGATGCCTTCGCGACCTCCGAGAATGACCAGGTTCTGCCCGGCCGCAACCACTCCGAGCAGCGATGCAACCGTCAGCAGCGTCACCATCTGCCGCGGCGAAGCGAAGCCGGGAGAGATCAGTTCTCCGCCGATCAGCAGCACCGCGATCGCGATCACCGCAACCGTCAGCGGCTGCTTCAGGAGCTGGGCAATGCGCGCCTGCACCTCATTCCCCCTTGCCGCGCGCCATCAGCACGCCGCCTGCCAGCGCCGCGAGAATGATCAGGCCCTGAACCAGGCCCTGCCACTCGAACGGCAGTTGCGCGAAGAAGATCACGTTGCCGATGAGTCCGAGGATGAACGCGCCCAGAATGCTTCCCGCGACCCCGCCTACGCAGCCCGAGAGCGCAGTGCCGCCCAGTACCACCGCGGTAACCGAGGACAGGGTAAGCGCCTGGCCGATCAGCGGATCGCCGGAGGCAGTCTCACCGACGAGGGCAAGCCCGGCGAGTGCGGAAAACAGTCCGCAAATGACGTACGCGGTGAAACGCACCCGCCCTACCGGCAGGCCGGTCTGATACGCCGCGTGGATGCTGCCGCCGGTGGCGCGCAGCGCATGGTAGTAACGCAGCCGGGCGACCACCGCGGCGAACAACGCCGCCCCGGCGAGAATCCAGATGACCGCTGGAACGCCCAGCACCGATCCGGCATAGGCGGTGTAGAACTCGGGAGGCACCTGCCGGCCCGCCTGCGGCAGGATCCACAGCGCAATGCCGGAGAACACGATGCCGGTGGCAAAGGTGGTGACGATCGGCTGGAACCGCAGCACCGCCACGCAGAATCCGTTCACCGCACCCGCGGCCAGCCCCGCAGCAACGCCTGCCGCCAGCCCGAGCGCGATCGAGGCGCCGGTGCCGCCCATGGTCTCGATGATGGTGACCACCGACACATTGACCAGCGATACGATCGCCCCTGCCGACAGGTCGATATCGGACGCCAGCACCACGTAAGTCTGGCCGACCGCGACCAGTGCCAGCGGCAGGAACGCCGCGATGTTCGAGGTCACCACGCCGAAGCGCAGGAAAGTCGGCTGGAGAATCGCGTTGGTCGCCGCCAGAACCAGCAGTACGATCACCGCCAGCAGATAAGGGCGCTGCTTCGCCGACAGGCGCACCCGCGGAGCCCTGCCGGCCGCGCCAGTTGCCGGCGACTCGCCGGCCTCAGGCGGCGGCATCGCTGCGCCCCGAGACATACGCCGCGCGGTACAGCGCAAAGCGGGTACGCTGCTTGCCCTCCAGTTCCGCGACGATGCGCCCGCCGTTGAACACCAGAACGCGATCGGCTACCGCCAGCAGTTCCTCGTCGTCGGAAGAGTGGAACAGGATGGACACGCCCTGCGCGCACAACTCGTCCATCGTGGCGTACAGGTCTTCCTTGGTCTGGATGTCGATGCCCTTGGTCGGATCGTCGAACAGAAGCACCTGTGGGCGTGTGGCAAGCCAGCGTCCGATCACGACTTTCTGCTGATTGCCGCCCGACAGATCCGACACCGGGGCGGCGAGCGATGGGAACTTGAGCTTGAGGCGCTCGATGATCGGCACGATCTGCGACTCCAGCCTGCGGCGTCGCACGATTGCATGGCGCTCGCGCCCGAGCAGCGAGAGCACGAGGTTCTCGAAAATCGGACGGATCGCCAGCACCCCGTGCCTTGCTCGGTCGCCAGAGACATAGGCGATCGAGCGGCGCATCGCCGCCCTTGGCCCCTTCGGGTCGAGCCGCTGGCCGCCGATGCGCACCGTGCCGCGGGTAACCGGCAGCGCGCCGAACAGCGCACGCAGCAACTCCGACTGACCCTGGCGGTGCAGCCCGCCCAGGCCGAGGATCTCTCCGCGCTTCAACCTGAACGACGCGCCGGTCACCTTGCCTGCGCTCAAGTCATCGACTTCGAGCGCAACGTCCTGGCCCGGCTGATGCCGCCTCTGCTTGGCGCTCTCGCTCGGCGCAGCCCCAACCATCGCCGCCACCAGCTCGTCGCGGCTGGTGTCCTTGATCGCTCGAGCCAGCACGGTCTCGCCGTTTCGCATCACGGTGACCCGATCCGCGATTTCGAACACCTCATCCATGCGATGGGTGATGAGGATGATCGAGCGCCCCTCGGCTTTCAACGCCCGGATTCGCTCGAAGACCGCGTCGACCTGGGTGCGGTCGAGCGCCGCCGTGGCCTCGTCGAGGATGATGATGCGTGGATTCTCCGCCAGGACCTTCAGGATCTCGACGATCTGTGCCTGGTCCGCGGAGAGGTTGGCAACCAGCGCATCCGGGTCGACGCTGGTTCCGAGCACCTGGCGAAACGTGGCCAGCGCATCCGCCGCCGCTGCGCGCAGAGCGGGCCGATCGACCAGCCCGGCGCGGGTCCTTTGCTCACGCCCGAGATAGATGTTCTCGGCCACCGTCATCTGCGAGATCAGCGAGAGCTCCTGATAGAACACGCCGACACCGGCTCGCGTTGCCTCCTCGGGGCTGCCGAACACCGTCGGCTTGCCGTCGAGCAGGATGCGGCCGGAGTCGGGAGCGACCGATCCGGCGATGATCTTGCAGAGAGTGCTCTTGCCGCAGCCGTTCGAACCGACGAGCGCATGAACCTCGCCGGCGCCAAGATCCAGTCCGGCCCCGGCGAGGGCCACCACCCCTCCGAACCGCTTGCGGACGCCGCTTGCCTCGAGAACGGGCATCGGTGTCCCGCAGATCTACTGCCGGCCTACTTGAACCACCTCTTCTCGGCTTCTTCAGGGCTCACCACCACGCTGACGGAGATGTAGCCCGGCTTGTCGTTCCACTTCTGGTAGATCTGTTCGAAGTTGCCGGCGTCGATCAGCGGAATGGGGATGTAGATCGCGTTGCCGTACTGCCCCTGGAAAATGCCGTCCTTGAACTGTTTGCCGGACAGTCGCAGCACCGCGACGTTCAGCGCGCTTGCCATGCAGCCCGGCGGATTGACCGATGCGCCGCTGTTGTACTTCTTCTGCTTCCAGGTCTTGAGAAAGTCCGCGCGGATCTCGCCGGTGGCCGCGATGTCGGTGCGCTTTGCTCCCTCCAACGCGCGCCAGGCGCCCGCCGCCATCCCGTCCTGAACCCAGACGCCGTTGATCTGCGGGTAGGTCGCGAGAAGGTTCTGCATCGCCTGCTGGCCTTGCGCCTCGTCCCAATTGGCGTTGACCTCGTTGAGGATCTTGATCCCGGGATACCTGGCGAACACTTCGCGGTAGCCGGCCACCCGCATCTGGTTCGCCGGGTGCCCGGCCACGCCGTTGATCGCCACCACGTTGCCCTTGCCCTTGAGCGTCTTCGCCAGCCATTCGGCGGACTGCATCGCCCAGGCTTTCTGGTCGATACCCACGTAGATAGCGTCCTTCGACGACACCTCGGCATCGGTGGAAATCACAAGAATGCCCTTGGCCTTGGCCTGCGCGAAGATCGGATCGAACGCCGTCGGGCTGTTGGGGTTGACGATGATCGCGTCCACACCCTGGTTGATGAAGTTGCGCACTTGCGCAATCTGTCCCGGGACATCGACGTTCGAGCTCTGAGCGATGGTCTTCACCTTCACGCCTTTGTTCGCCCAGGCCTTGGCCGCCGCTTCGGCTTCGTCGATCATCTGGGTACGCCACTCGCTGCCGACCCAGCCGTTGCTCAGTCCGATCACCAGATCCTTGGCGAACGCGGCCGACGGGATGCTCACTGCAATGAACGCGGCCAGGCTTGCCGCGAGAAGTGTTCTGCGCATTGTTTGTCCTCCTCCTTGGCGATTCGACTTTGGCAATGACTGTTGCCCGGACGGTCGGCGAGCTTCGCTTCACCCGTTTTCCGTTCCGCCGTGCAAGTTTATCCGGAATGGCGGCGGACAGTGAGCCATCCGCCGGTTCGAGGTCGCCGCAGCGCGAAAATTGCCGGCCGGGAAGAAGCGCATTACCCTAGGCGCTCGGCCGTCCTCCGGAGCCATCGCTCTCGTTTTCGATCTGCCCGGTTGAGCTTCAGTACAGGGAAGGCGGCGTACTTTTCCCGGGGGAGATAAATGAAGCTGGGATTCATCGGTTCCGGGTTCATCGCGCGCTTTCAGGCGGTTGCCATCTCGCAGGTGCGCGGGCTGCAGATCGCCGGCCTGACCCGACGACGCGGTTCCGAGGCGCTCGCGGCCCACTGCCGGGAGAACGGCCTGGGCGAAGCGCGAATCTACGATTCCATTTCCGAACTGGCCAACCGGGTCGACGCGATCGCGATCTACGTGCCCAACTACGCGCGCATAGAGGTGATGGAGGAGATCGTGGCAGCGGTCAGGGCGGGCGCAAAGCTCAAAGGGGTGATCCTCGAGAAGCCGCTGGGCCGCAACATGAAGGAAGCGCGCCGCCTGGTGGAGCTGGCACAGCAGGCGAAGCTGCCTACCGCCTACTTCGAGAACCAGATTTTCATGAAGTCGATCCAGGTGCAGCGCAGCCAGCTCCTGGGCGTAACGAAGACGATGGGCCCGCTGGCGCTGACCCGTTCGGCGGAGGAACATGGCGGCCCGCACGAGCCCTGGTTCTGGGACCCGACCCGCCAGGGCGGTGGCGTGCTGCTCGACATGGGCTGTCACAGCATCGCGGTGGGGCGTTACGTGCTCACGCCTCCGGACAAGGACCTGCTTTTCCTGAGGCCGCTGTCGGTCACAGCTGACGTCGGGCTGCTGAAGTGGGGCCAGCCGAAGTGGCGCGAGAAACTCCTGAAAGAGCGCGGCGTGGACTATGGCAAGACGCCGGCAGAGGATTTTGCGACCGGGATGATCACTTACCGCAACCCTGAGACCGGCCAGATCGTGAAGGCCCAGTTCACCGACTCCTGGATGTTCGAGAAACAGGGCCTCAGGCTTTTCATGGACGGCATGGGGCCGGGCTACGCCTTCGAGATCAACACGCTGGTTTCGCCGCTCAATGTCTTCATCGGCGACGCGGCGGCCGAAGCGATCGCAGATCAGGAGGCGGCGCTCGAGAAAGCGACCGCGAGCCGGGGCCTGCTCTCAGTGCAGTACAACGAGGCCGACCTGTATGGCTATACCGACGAGAACCAGGACATGCTCAACGCATTTTCCGCCGGCCGCAGCGCGATGCTGTCGTGGGAGTTCGGGCTGGAAGTTCAGCGGCTGGTGATGGCCAGCTATCTCTCCGCCGAGCGTGGCAGGACGATCGATCTCACCGACAAGTCGGTGCTCGTGGAGCTGGACGGCTACGTGCCCGCGATCCAGCAAGGCAGGGGTGCGGCACAGCTCCACGCAAAGTAGGCGTCGGGCCGTTGGCTGCCGCCAGGCACACTCTGGTCGTTCTCGATCCCGGGCATTTTCACGCTGCGCTGACGCTGCGCGAACGCCATCCGCGGCTGGCCGACGAGATCTATGTTTACGCCGAGGACGGTCCGGACCTTGAGCGTTTCCTGTCCGTGGTGCAGGCATTCAACGAACGGGCAGAATCGCCGACCCGCTGGAGAACGCGAATCTATCGCGGGACGGACTGCCTCGAACGACTGGTGCTCGACCGGCCGGGAGATATCGTCGTCGTCGCCGGAAGGAACGACTGCAAGATGTCCTCGATCCACGCCTTGCACGCTGCGGGTCTCTTCGTGCTCGGCGACAAGCCCTGGCTGATCGACCCCAGGCAGCTGCCGATGCTGGAGGAAGTGGCGGCCTCGCCGCCGGTGGCGATGGACATCATGACCGAGCGCCACGACGTCGCCAACCGCGTGCAGCGCGCGCTTTGCGGGCGGCCGGAGGTCTTTGGCGGTTTTCGCCACGATGATGGCGAGCCGGCGATTCACCTGATAAGCGTTCATCACTTGCACAAGATGGTAAACGGCCGGCCGCTGGTTCGCCCGCACTGGTATTTCGACGTCGCCATGCAGGGCGAGGGCATCACCGACGTCACCACCCATCTCGTCGACCTGGCGCAATGGATGGTGGGGGGCGAGGTGTTTCATTACGCCAGGGACGTCGAGCTGCTGTCCGCGCGCCAATGGACTACCGAGGTGCCGCGGGCGGCATTTTTCGCGGTGACCGGGCTGCACGAGTTCCCAGGGCACTTGAACGACCGTGTGAAAAACGGCGTGCTGCACTTGCTGTGCAACGCATCGATCGACTTCCGCCTCCGGGGCGTGCCGGTTCGAGTCGAATCGATCTGGGCCCTGGGGCCCCCGTCGGGCGGCGATACGCACTACGCCCGTCTGCGCGGTACCACTGCGGACCTCACCATCGAGCAGAATGCCGCCACGAACCATGTGCCCGAACTGTCGGTGAGGCCGACCGGGGACAGCGTCGGCGGCGCACTCCGGAGCGTGATCGCATCGCTACAGCGTGAATTTCCCGGCCTGGGGATGCGGGCCGCGAGTGGCGAGTATCGAATCGCCATTCCGGCGGCGCTGCGCACCACGCACGAGCAGCACTTCGCCAAGGTCCTCGACCGCTTCCTCGGTTGCGTCGACGGCGACGAAGCCCCGGCCTGTGCAGCCGCTGATCTCGTCAGCCGCTACACGCTGCTCGCCCGCGCGGCGGAGTTTACCCGCCACGCGTAGGCGTCCGGCAACTCTAGGTTGTTCCGCCGGTCATTCCGCCGAGTCGCGGGGCTGCAGGTGCGGGCGCCTGCAAACCCAGGGCCTTCGACGCCTTGGCAAGATCCTGCGGCTTTACCCAGAACATCGCACCGTAGCGCCCGCCTCCGGCGGAGACTGCGTCCAGAGCGGTGATGCCGATCTTCTTTTCCGCCAGCTTGGCGATGACCTCGTGGACCGCGCCCAGACGGTCGTCGCCGTGCACCAGAAATACGGTCTTGCGGGCAGAGAGCTTCCACTTGTGCTTCTTCGCGACAGCCTTCAGCGCCGCAGAGTCCTCGACAATGAAGTCGATCTGGGCCTTTTTGCCCGATGGAAAGCCGGTGAATGCGAGGAGGTTCACGCCGGCCTCCCTTAGCGCCTTGAGGTGCATCGCCCCTTCTCCCGGCTTGTTGGCCACTTCGATCGAGAAGTAATCTGCCTTGCGCACGTTATCCATGGTTGTCTCCTCTCGCCAGGTCCTGCTCCTTCTATAGCACGGTTATCGCCGCACGCAAGGTTGGGGACAGGCCGGCGCACTGTGGCGACCCCGCAACAACCGAAAAAAGCCCAACGCACTATGGGGATAGCGGAATAGAATCTCCCCTCCCGATCGATTTCCCGGCGTGCGGCCCGGGGGCCCGACCCACTTGGGCCGGACCCTTTGCTCCTCCCGAGGAACCGCTGCGGGAAGAGACCTTGAGCCATCCAAGGTGAAACTTCAGATCGTTGCGCCGACCGAGTGGGCAGCGTTTCGATCTCCGGTACCGGCCCGAAGCCTGCAGGTGAGTAGCTTCGCCGCCGCCAAATGGGGCTTCAGCCAGGACACTCGCTCTACCACGACCCTCGACGACCGCCATGCTCATACGGCTTCTGCTTATCGTCGCATTGCTCAGCCCTTGGACCCTCCGCGCCGCGGAGGACTGGTTTCGCGGCAGCTTCAGCGGCAAGGAGATGCTGACCGCCTGCAAGGCGGTCGGAGTGGACTCGGTGAATGATTTCGAGCGTGGAATCTGCCGCGGCTTCATCGAAGGTTTTATCGCCGGCCGCTACGTCGGCGACACTTCGCACGCGTTGCACCACCGCGACGAGAAACTCGACCAGATTCCCGGCAGGCTGTGTATTCCCAAGGACATCAACAAGGTCGCGCTCGCGGTCGTCCTGGTGCAGTACCTCGAAAAGAACACCGACAAGCAGACCTGGAACGCCGGGCTGCTGTTCGAGGCCGCGCTTCAGGAAGCCTTCTCCTGCCCCAAGTAACGTAACGCGCCTTCCGGCGCAACCAGGCGCGATTGCGCCCGCGTTGTCTCGGCCTGTCCCAGGCTCAGAGCGAAGGCCGGCTTTGAAGCGTTCTCTTGCGAAGCTCGAAATAAACCATCAGCAACAGCACGATCGGCGCGCCGAAGCCGACGACGAAAGGCGTCAGTCTCAGCAGGCGGTCGAACCAGCTGACTTCCTCCGCCAGCGCGCTCCACACAATGAACACCATGGGAATGACGGTGAACAGCAGCGTTGGCAGCAGGAACCAGAGACTGCTTCTTCCGCCGGCCCTGGCGAGGCGAGCCGAGACGAATGCGACCACGGTTACGACCACCGCTGACACGGCGCCCCAGGCGATGCCGAACAGGCCTGAAATCAGGCTGCCGATCTGGAACACGAGCAGCAAGGCGATCACCGAAGCGACAATGTATCTGAGCGTGGTATCTGACATTTGGGTCTCGAGACTTTCTGACCAGGACAAGGTAGACCGGGATCGTCTGTCCTTGTTCCGCCCATCGTACCGCCACAGCCTGGCCGATGGACGAATGATCGCGCAACTACTCCATGGGCACTCCGGTGCGGAGCGCTCGCGCCGCCTTGGGATCGAGCGGGTCCAAACGCTCCAGCGCCGTTTGCACGCCCTCGAGTTTGTTGATCTGAAGATACGTCGCACCGAGGAAATACCACGCGGCGGGCTGCTGCGGATCGAGCCTCAGCGCCTGCTCCAGAGCTTCGATGGCAGCAGCCGCGCGGCGCGAGTGGTGATGCGCTTTGCCGAGCGCGATCCAGGCCTGTGGATTCGCCGGCTCCTGCCGGGCCCACTGGCTCGCGACCTCGTTCAGCCCGTGCCAGTCGTGCGCGTACTCCCTTGCAGCGGCTTGCAGAAAGGCCGGCCGTTCGCGGTCTGCGCGTTCCCAGAAAGACAGTTCGGGCTGCGCGGCCTGCGCTGCGCCCGCCGCTTCGCGCCGTATCAGGTCGCGCACCCAGCCCACCGGGACCGCGAAGAAGGAGTCCTCCCGTCCGGGGGCATAGAAAGTGAGAATCCCGACCAGCCTGCCTTCACGGTCGACCAGAGCGCCGCCGCTCTCTCCGCTGGAGAAGACGGCGCCTGCCTGGATCACCTGACCTCCTTCGTACCGATGCAGCGCCTTGACGGTTCCCTCGGTGAAGTGAACGTCGGGCCCGGTAAAACCGAAGGCGGCGACGGAATCGCCCGCCTTGAGCATGTTGCTCTCCGAGGCGAACTCGAGCGCGGGAATGGTGGCAGTGATCGCCAGCAGGCAAAGATCGCGCTCGACGTCCTTCACCACCTTTGTGACCGTGGGCTGCAAACCGGGAACCAGGACCTGAATCGCCCGGGACTGGCGCAATCCATGGCAACTGGTCACCAGGATGCCGCCGCCGACCGATACCGCCGATCCGGTCGCCACGCGGCGCGACTCGTTCACCACGCGCACCTTGACGATGCTTGCGGAGACCTTTTCCGCGATGACCGGGTCCAACGCGGCGCAAGCCTCTGCGGCCGCCGCAAGGCTCACCACCAGCAGGATCAGGCGGCTGCGCATCCCATCTCCCCGCGTGTCCGCGAATTCATGAAAGGCCCTATCATAGAAGCGATCACCGGCCTCCTCTATCGCATCGAAACGGGACAGATACCCTTCTGGACCGGTTCCCCGATCCGACAATCAGGCTTCCAAATCGGCATCGTGCAGACATCAAAGTTCGTTTCAGCTCTGGCCGGCCTCGGTATCGCCGCATTCGCCTGGGCGCAGGACTCCGGCGTCGACTCCGCAAGGCAGCTCTTTGCGCGGTACGCCGAGCTGGAAAATGCGCACGACCCTGCAGTGGCCGATCTCTACGCCGACGAGGCGTTCATCAAGACACGGCGCAGCATGCCGATGGGCGACCCGCAGGAGATAACCGTTCCTGCGGCGAAGCACAAGATGCTGCTGCGGCAGAACATGGCGGTGGCGAAGGCGCGCGGCGAACGCAGCGCCTACTCGGATGTGACCTACACCGTGGAAGGCAATTTCGTGCGCATCGGCGCGCTGCGCAGTTCCCATCCGAAAAAGGACGCTGCTCCGATCAGCCTGCTGGTCGGGCCGTCTCCGGGCGGCAAGTGGCTCATCTACGAGGAGCTGTCCGAGTCGCGGCAGTAACGACGTGGCACTCGCCGGTCAGATCCATAGCCGCTGAACCGTCGTTTGCGATGTCGGGTCCCTGAGCGCGAAGGGAACCGCCTTTCCGCGCGACATCGCGAGCCTTATGAGTTCAGGCTCCGGGGTGCCGGGTCGGTTGCTGGCTTTTGCCGCCGGGCATGCGGGCAACGACCCTGAAAGGCGGGCCAGGCACAACTGCTCGAGTCATCTCTGAGACACGAAAGTCCGCGCCTCTCCCAGTGCCGGCCTTGAACTCCCTGCTGCGACCGCCAGCAACTCGCGGTAGTAGCCTAGAGCTGCGGAGTCGTCGCCGAGCCTTCGCGCAGCGCGGGCGGCGCCCAGTAAGCTGTTGAAGCGGCGCGGGTAGAGATCGAGCGAGCGCCTGTATGCACCGAGGGCCTCCCCAGGATTGTTCTGCTCCAGCAAAACGTCGCCCAGGAGCTCAAAGGCCGGGAGGGTGGGCGCAGGCGTCATCGCGTGCTTCGGAGTCGTGACCTCTAGCTCTGCCGCCTGCCGCAGCAGGTCCAAGCTTGATCCATTGTCTCCCGTCGCATGCGCAAGCCATGCTGCTGCCTCCAGCCGAAGAATCCGGATCTGGCGTGCGAATAGTTGCTCGCCTGTCTTGACGGCGGCGAGATCGAGTTCTTCCAGACGCGTGACAGCACGTCGAGTCTCTTCAAGCGCGCCTTGGTGCGCCGCACCGAGACCACGCGCAAACACCGCTACCGCCTCGGGCCAGATGAAACGGTCCCAGTCGAGTTCCCGGGACTCGCGTGGAACCACCCGCGCCGCCTCGCTCCAGGCATGCCGTTCCAGCGCGTGCCGAGCTTGCGTCGACGCGAGGTGAAATGCTGTCTTGAAGGTGGGTTCCAGTCGAGTCGTTGCCCGCAACCGCTGCAACTGCGCGGCGGCCTGGTCGTCAGCGCCCTTCTGAAGGTAGGCATAGACGAGGTACTCGATTGCATGCGGAAACTCGTCCCAGACGAATTCGCCGCGCGACCCCGCAGGATGCTCCAGCGCCGCTTCCGCCGCCTGCAGGTTTCCGCGGATCACCGCATCCCAGTCTCCAAGGCGGGTGAAGATGTGGGTCGGCATGTGCAGAGCATGGGGATTGCGTGGTGCGACCGCGGCGTACTTGCGGATGATCTCGAGCGATTCGCGTTCCCGCCCGGGTACGTCGTTGGCGTGGACCAGATAGTGCATCGCACCCGGGTGCTCCGGGTTTCGCTTGAACAGGTCGAGGAGGATTTGTGCGGCGCGGTCCGAGTGCGCCCGCACCCGCTCACTCGTGGTGGCTGCGGCCAGGTGCGACAAGGCGTAGAACGCCGCCGCTTCGGGATCTTGCGGCAACGCGATCCGCGCTTTTTCCATCGATTGTTCCCACCGGCGGATTCGCTGCCAGTAGTCGCTCGATGCAGGTTCGCGGAAGAAGGCTTCGGCGGAATCGACGAACAGGCGCTCGCGCTCGGTCGGCGGCGCGAGGGCCTTGGCCTTTTGCACGGCGTCCCACCCGCGCCGGAGATCTTCCGCGCCGGGCCGGGTCGGCCAGAGAGGTTGAAACAGGGTCATCGCGATCCCCCAATGCGCCATCGCGCACCGAGGTTCCGCCTGTGCAACCTGTGTGAACGCCGCCCTTGCCTGCGGGTAGGTCATGTGGTGAAGAAGCGCGACCGCCTTGTTGAACTCTGCCTGGGATCGCTCTGAACAGGAGATGGGGAACTGCACCGTCCCCAAGTGATCGCCGGCGTGGTGCGGCTCCTGTGCTGTCGCCGGAGCGGGCACGGCGGCGGCCAAGGCCGAGATCAGCAGCGTCCTGATGGAGGTAGCGACGCGATGAAGTATCAAATCCGTCCCCCTGCAATTGACCAACGGCGAGTGATGTCTACGCCCCGGACCCCACCGCCTGGCGAGAATCGCATGCAACTTCCGTGTTCGCGACACCGCCGACCCGGGGCAAGAGACCTATTTCGCAGGCCTTGATCTGCAGCCCCAGATACTTGGAGTAGATTCGGCACTGGGCAAGGCTGCCGGCGATGAACCACAGGCCCGGCTGCCCGGTGCGCACGAACATGTTGCGCAATTCCTGTTCCCCGCCGAATCCCCAGATGGGACCCACGCGAGTGGCCACCTCGTTGCCGAACAGCTTGCGAACCAGGTGTTCCTGGCCTTTGTAACCAGTGGCCAGCACGATCAGGTCGGCGGCGAGCGTTTCGCCGGTGCGCATCCGCGCCCCTTCTGCGACGAACTCCTCGATATCGGCGAATTGCGCCAGCCCGATCTTGCCTTCGACGACCAGATCGGAACAGCCGACGTTGAAGTAGTAGCCGCCGCCGCGCGTGAGGTACTTGAACTGCCAGCCTGTCCCGTCTTCGCCGAAATCAAGCTTGAACCCCTTGCTCTCCAGCCCCGCAAGGAGTTCCCGGTCCATGTTCTTCGCTTGTTCGGTCAGAAGGATATGGCTCTTCCTTGCGACCGGAAGCGGAATGGACATGGTGACCAGATCGCAGTCCTCCAGAGGCGGACCCTCCTCGTATAACGCGTAGGGAAGTTGTGCGCTCGGTTCGATATTGACGATCAGGGTCGAACTGCGTTGCACCAGCGTGACCTTCGCACCGCTCGAGTACAGGTCCTGGGCGATGTCGTGGCCGCTGTTGCCGGTGCCGATCACAAGGACCTGCTTGCCCCTCCATGCCTCGCCATCGTCGTACCGGCTGGAGTGCAGGACCTGGCCGCCGAAGTTGCGCAAGGTCGGGATATCCGGGAGGTTCGGAATTCCGCTGACGCCTGTGGCCATGACGATGTGTCGCGGGCGCATCTCCCGCGTTGCGCCGTCCGTCCGGCGCAGCCTTACGGACCACCGGCCCTCCCTTTCGTCATAGGCGCCGCCCTCGAATTCCGTGGCCGTCCAGTAGTTCAGCTCCATGCTTTCGACGTAAGCCTCGAACCAGCCGGCAAGCTTGTCCTTGGGAATGTAGGTCGGCCAGTTCGGCGGAAACGGCATGTACGGAAGGTGATTGACGTGCACCTGGTTGTGCAGGGTGAGCGCGTGATAACGCTTGCGCCAGTTGTCGCCGATGCGCTGTTCCCGGTCCACGATAAGGGTATCGACCTGCAATTGAGTCAGGCGTGCCGCGATCGAAAGTCCGGCTTGCCCGCCGCCGACGACGAGCACATCCGGGTCCCTGTCGGCATATTCAGCGCCGGCTCGCCTGACGTCGAGCCAGTTGGGTCCGCGAAAGTCGCGCGCGTACGACTTGCCATCGGGTCGCGATCCTCCCGGCTGTTCCTCGTAGCCCTTGATTTCGTCGAGCGCGGTGAGAAGTGTCCACGCTTTCAGCGTGTCGCCCTCGTGGGCATCGCGGATCAGCCGCAGCACGCCGCTGCCGCGACCCTCTGGTGTTTCGAATCTGAAGATCGCCTCGATCGCCCGGGTGCCTGCGCGCGTCACGGTGCGTGGCGCAGTCCGTTCGGGGTCGGTCCTGAAGCCGGTCGGCCTGGCGCGCCCGGCGTGTGCTTTCAGTTCTTCGAGCACAGCGTCCCGGCCGTTGACTGTCCGGATGCGCCAGGTCAGCGCCAGCACATCGCGCCAATGGCTCTCCGGATGAAACAGGCGCCTGAGCAGGCCGTCGCCGGGTTCGGCTAGCGCCTTTTCGAACTGCGCGAGCCACTCGTCCACAGTCGTCGTGGGAGATTCTGTTCTAGCCAGCATGTGCGTTTGCAAGCTATCGGTCCGCACGGCGCCTCCAGGCCCGAAACGTGGACCATTCTATTCCGTGCAGAGCGAGAGGAGGCGGTCTCGCAGGCTGGCCACGAGACTACGGCAGCGGTAGCAGGCTCTCCACGGCTGCGGCCTCCAGGCCGTTCAGAACGGGAAGAAGCGCGGGATCACGTAGAGGTACCCGACCCACATCAGCAACGCCAGCGGCGCGCCGACGCGCACGAAGTCGACAAAGCGGTAGCCGCCGGCATGCAGCACCAGCAGGTTGGTCTGGTAAGCCATGGGCGTGGCGAAGCTGAGATTCACGCCGGCGATGATGGCAATGACGAACGGCTCGGGCGCCAGCCCGAGCTTGGCGGCGATGCCGATCGCGATCGGCGTGCCGATGATGCCGGCGGCGTTGTTGGACAGGATGTTGGTCAGCACCGCCATCAGCAGCATCAGCCCGCCGAGAATGGCCACCGGCGACATGCCTGCGGTCAGCGACACGAAGATCTCGGCCACGTAGGCGGTGGCGCCGGTCGCGGTGAGCGCGGTGCCGAGCGCGAGGCTTGTGACCACGATCATGATGACCTGCGCGCTCAGGCCTTTGCCTGCCTCCTTCCAGGTCAGGCAGCGCGTTGCCATCATCGCCGCGACGCCGACGAGCGCAGCCACGCTGATGGGAAGCAATCCGATGGCGGCAGCGGCGATGACGGCCGCCATGATGCCGAGCGCGAGTGCGGCGCGCTCGGTGTCCGGAAGATCCACCGTGGAGTCGAGGACCAGTATCGCCTGGTTCGACTTCAGCCGCCGGATATCCCCGGCGCTGCCCTGCACCAGCAGCACGTCGCCGGTGCCGAGAACGACGTCGCCCAGCTCGTCGCGGCGAACCTCCTGGTGATACTGGCCGCGGTGGATGGCGAGCACGAACAGGCCGTATTCGTCGGCGAAGCGCTCGCGCCGCACCGAGGAGCCGTTGAGCGGGGAGTCGTTGGTCACCACCACCTCGACCAGGCGCTGCTTGGCGTCCTCGTCGCTCTCGGGCTTCTTCTCGCCCTCGGCCCCGGCCCTGGCCTCCTCGGCCTTTTTCGCCTCCGCTTCGTCGGCGTCTGTTTCCTGGTCATGCAGCGGCGTGCCGAGGATGCCCTCGATCTCCTTCAGGCGCTCCGGCGTGTCGCGCACAAAAAGCCGGTCGCCGGGCATGAATATCAGCGTCGGCAGCCGCGCGAGCAGGACGCCAGCGCCGCGCTGGACGTCGAGCAGCCGCAGGTTGCCGCCCGCCAGCTTGCGCGCCTCTTGCAGCGATTTGCCGGCGATCTTGCTGCCCTCCTCGACGTAAAGTACCGCGCTGAACAGCCGGGCCGACTTGTCGCTGATCAGCCCGGCGCGCGCCGGCAGCAGGCGCGGCGCCACAAGCCACAGGTAGGCAATGCCGAGAACGCCGACCAGGGTCATTGGCAGCGCAAAATCGAACATGCCGAAGTTGCGCACGCCCAGGTCTCGCGCCACCGACACCACCAGCAGGTTGGTCGAGGTGCCGATGGTGGTCACGGTGCCGCCGATCACCGTGGCGAGGCCGAAGGGCATGAGCACTCCAGAGGGCGAAGACTTGGCGCTCAGCGTCACACCCACCAGGATCGGCAGCAGCATGACCACTATCGGCGTGTTGTTCACCACCGCGCTCAGCGCGGCGGCCACCAGCATGGTGAAAAGAAGCGAGATGGCGGGCGCGGTCTGCCAGACGCGCGCCAGGATGCGCGCCACAGGTTGCAGCGCGCCGGTCGTTTCGAGGCCCTTGCCGAGCACCATGAGGGCGCACACTGCGACCAGAGCCTCGTGGCCGAAGCCGGCGAAGAGGTCCCGCGGGCGCACCGGGCCGGCCTCGCCTTCATAGGGAAAGATCTGGAACCCCGCAACCAGCGTGATGAAGACAAGCAGGCTCGAAGTCTCGAGCGCGATACGGTCCTGCGCGAACAGCACCAGCGCGAACAGCGTGAGCGCCATGATCGCGAGGGCGTGGGGGTCGGGCAGCGCGGGCATCGGTCGGTCTCGAAGTCTCAGGGCGGCGGCGGATTATCGCAGGACCGCTGCGATTCCGCGGGCCTTGCCGGGCACCGGGCAGCGTTGTCGGGGCGAAACGCCGGTTCAACGCCGATTTCACCCCTGGCGGCCGGGGCGATCAACGCACAGATATGGTAATGGCCGGACCGTGCTCATGGTCTGGACGGTCGTCCACGACGCTCGCGTCTACGAATCCGGCGTCAGCCAGCATGCGCAGCAGGTCCGGCCGCCTCGGCCAGAAGGATGCGGGCCTCAAGCCGCTCAACGGTTCCCACAGGAAGAACCATTCTCGGTAAAGCCGGCCCTTGTAACCGTGGCGGGTGACTCTGGCCCTCGAGTCCTCGGCATAGTGGGTCCAGATGAACGCCCCGCCCGCCGCCCGGCGCATGTTTCCAAGCAGCCGCCAGGGCTCGCGAAGGTGATAGAGCACGCCCATGCACAGCACGACGTCGAAGCTGCCCAGGCGAGTGAGGTCGACAGTTTCCAGGTCGGCACGGACAAACTCGACTTTGCCGAGGTGGAGCAGTTCCTGAACAAATTTCGCCCGCCGGAGATTTTTTCGGCGTCCCTCCACTGCCACGATCCGTTCGACGTCTGGCAGCACGGCGAGGGCAAACGAGTGCCCGCCTTCCAGGCTGCCCAGTTCCAGAATGGTCCGGGCGTGCGGGAAGTGCTGCCGGAACCATTTGAGACGAGTATCGTCGGCCGCTTCGTACCGGCCGCCGTACTCCTGGTTGTCGATCACGAACTTCGTGACCCAGGGTCCACGCCGGTTGAACTCGCGCGTCAGATCGTGCGCCATGCAAGCGTCTCAGAGCCAGCGGTCCTTGATTCCGTACGCGACGTAGGCGCCTGCGAGGTAAGCGCGGCGCAGAAACGGGAGCGGAAATCTGGCAAGCCCGGCGGCCGTTAACGGTGTGTCGCGGGGGATCGGCTTGCCGACGACCAGGTCGGCAGCAAGACCACCGCAGTGGCTCGCAAGCGCGACGCCGCTTCCCAGATAGGCCATGGCGTACGCGACGCTCGGGTCCCCTTCGACCGTGTTCACATGCGGCATGAGGTCCGAGGAGAGGCATACGTTCCCGTGCCAGAAGTAGTCGCTCCCGATCCCCCGCAGGACCGGCCATCTGGCGGCGATCGCGGACTCGAGTGCCTGCCGTCGGCGAAACAAGCCCGCCGGGGTGTCGATCACTCCGGCGCGGCCGCCGAACAGCAATCGCCCGTCGGCGAGGCGCCGCCAGTAAAAGAGAAGCTTTCGCGTATCGGAGTACACCTGCGTCGTGAGCATCCCGACTTCATTCCATTCGCCGTCGGTCAGCGGTCGAGTCACCACGATGTTGCTCGCCGCCGGCAGCACGCGCCCGTGGAAGAAGGGATGTAGCCGCTCGGGCGTGTAGCCGTTTGTTGCCACCACGACTCTGCGGGCGCGCATCGTGCCGGTCGGCGTCAGGAGCAGATGACTGCTGCCTTCGCGGCGCCACGCCACGACCGGCGAGCGGTCGAACAGCGCAGCGCCCCGCCGCGCCGCGGCCGAAGCGAGGCCGCGGACGTATTTCATCGGATGAAGTCCGAAGCCCCTGCGAAACCGGATCGCCCCGTCGGCCGAGTCGCCGCGCAGGTAACCGTCCTGTCCCAGGCGAGCTCGATCGAGGAATTCCACGTCCCGATAGCCAAGCACGTCGCGATACAACCGGACCTGCTCCTGCAATTCAGCCGCCCTGCCGGGCCGGTGAGCGGCCACGAGCCAGCCGTCGGGCTGCGGATCGCAGCCGATCGATTCGATGGAGATCAGTTCGCGAACGGTCTCGACCGCCTCGACGCCGATCCGGATCGAACGCCGTGCCGCCTCGATCCCCCATACCCGAATCCGCTCTTCCAGCCCGACCTTCCCGACCGATATGAGCGCGAACCCGCCGTTGCGGCCGCTCGCGCCCCACCCGATCCGGTGCGCTTCCAGCACGGCGGTCTCCAAGCCATGCGTGCCGGCAAGGCAGCGCGCAGCTGCCAGGCCTGTATAGCCGCCGCCGATCACAGCTACCTCGACGCGCCGGTTGCCCTCGAGCGGCTCCGTGAACGACGGCTCAGGCCCGGCTGTGGCCGCCCAGTAGGAGTCGGGATGAGGGTTCAACGCAGGCCCGCGAGATGGCCGAAACAGATCAACAGTCGCCTATCTGATCAGCCAGGCGTTGAAGCGCTCGGTGAGCTCCGTGTTGTACTTGCCCCACCACTCGTTGTCGGCCTTGATCAGTCCCTTCATGTAGTCCGGGTGGGTCGTGAGGGACTTCGCCACCTTCGGATCGATGAAGTCGAAGGCCTTGCGGTTGGTGGGCGCATAGCTCACATACTTCGTCTGGTCGGCCTGCGGCTCCGGCTGACCGGCGAAAGCGAGGAACTTCATCGCGTTCTCTCGGTGAGGCGCTCCCTTGGGCACCGCCCACCAGTCGCCCGACAGGAGTCCCTGGTTTCGCTCCACGCCGATCGGCGCTCCCTTGGCGATCGCGCCAACGACCTCGCCGTCCCAGATCGCCGCAAGATCCACTTCGCCGTTGGCAAGAAGCTGGGTGAACTGCGCCCCGGAGGTCCACCAAGCGCTCACGTGCGGCTTGATCCGGTCGAGGCTGCGGAAGGCGCGCTCCACGTCGAGCGGATAGAGGCGATCCGCGGGCACGCCGTCGGCGAGCAGCGCGAACTCGAGATTCGCGAACGGCACCTTGCGCAGCGACCGCGGCCCGGGGAAGCGCTTGGCGTCCCAGAACTCCGCCCAGGTGCGCGGGTGGTTCTGAGCGCTGTAGCGCCGCGTGTGGTACGCGATGGTGTTGGCGTACACATCGCTACCGACTCCGTACGGATGCACCGCTGCGGGGATGATATCGGCGGTGGCGACGACCTTGTAGTCGATCGGCTCGAGCAGCCCCTCGCGCGCGCCGATGATGACGTGGCGGTCACCCACGTTCACGACGTCCCACTCGACGTTGCGCGCCTCGGACATAGCCTTGATCCTGGAAAGCGGATCCTCGAAAGTCGTCTCGATCACCTTGATCCCGGTCTTGCGCGAAAACGGCTCGAAGTGCGCCTTTCGCAGCGCCTCCTGGTAGGGTCCGCCCCAGGAGGCGACCACCAGCTCGTTCGCGCTCGCGGCACGCGCTACCTTCGAAGTGATGATCGTGAGCCCAAGGGCTCCTGCACTGGCAAGGAAGTCGCGCCGCCCCACACCACGCGTCTTCGCGGTTGTCTTTCGTACGTGATCCATGACCGAACCTCCCGGCCTTTCGGCCTCCGTATGTTGTTGGAAAGAAAGATGGCCGCCGCCCCGGCGCTCACCCTTCGGCGTACTGCGCCGATGCCGCCAGGCGCGCAGAGCGACGGCGCAGCAGCTCGACGACCAGCATCAGCGCCACCGACAGCGCGACCAGGAGCGTCGATACTGCGGCGATGGTCGGATCGATCTCCGAGCGCAGGCCCTCCCACATCCGCTTGGGGAGCGTCGCCGACCGCGTGCCGCTGATGAACAGTGCGATCACTACATCGTCCCAGGAAGCGATGAAGGCGAACACCGCCCCGGCGATCATCCCCGGACGGATGAGCGGGAACAGCACATGGCGGAACGCCTTGAGCGGAGTCGCCCCCAGGCTCAGCGCGGCGTGCTCGAGCCGCTCGTCGACTCGCTGCAATGTGGCCGAGACGGTCACGATCACGAATGGAAGCCCGAGCGCCGCATGTGCCAGGACCAACCCGAACAGGCTCCCGACGAGTTTCATCTTGGCGTAAACCGCGTACAGGGCGATCGCCAGCACGATCACGGGAACGATCATCGGCGAGACCAGGAACCCGACCACGAGGGTCTTTCCGGGGAAACGGCTGCGCGCCAGCCCGAGGGCGGCCGCGGTACCCAGCGCGCAGGCGAGCAGCGTCGCAAGAATCCCTGCCTGCAGGCTGGTCCAGAAGGCGGCGGTCCACTCTTCCGAGTCGAGGAAACGCCGGTACCACTGCAACGAGAAGCCGCGCGGCGGAAAGTCGAGATACAGCGAGTCGCTGAACGAGATCGGGATCACGATGAAGATCGGAGCCATCAGGAACAGCAGAACGAGGCCGCATGCGCCGTAAAGCAGCAGTTGCGGCAGTCGCCCGAGCGACTCCCATTCCCGATCTGCGCTCACTTGAGCCCCTCCCAGATCTTTTCGGTGCCGAGCAAGCGGCCCGCCAGGAGAATGACCACCAGCGTGACGACGAGAAGCGTGACCGCGAGCGCGGAAGCGAAGCCCCAGGCGAGCAGCTCGGAGACCTGCTGCGCGATGAGCATCGAGATCGTCAGGTCCGAAGGCCCGCCCAGCAGCGCCGGTGTGATGTAGAAACCGAGCGCCAGGATGAACACGAACAGCCCCCCGGCAAGGACTCCGGGCAGAGTCAGCGGAAAGTACACGCGCACGAACGCGCTCAGCTGCGAGGCGCCGAGGCTCCGCGCCGCCATGAGCAGGGCGGGGTCGATCCGCGCCATGACGCTCCAGATCGGAAGGATCATGAACGGGAGAAGGATGTGGACCATGCCGATGTGGGTCGCGAGCCCGGTATGCAGCAGCCTGATCGGTTCGTCGGTGAGGCCGAGTGCCATCAGCGTCTTGTTGACCACGCCATAGCGGCCGAGGATCACCATCCACGCATACGTGCGCACCAGCAGGCTGGTCCAGAACGGAAGCAGGACCAGCATGACGAGGATCGCCTGCAAGAGGCCCCGGCTCCTCGCCAGCGCGTACGCAACCGGATAGCCGAGGACGAAGGTCGCGAGCGTCACCGTCAGCGCGAGGCTGAAGGTCGAACTGAAAACCCGGAGGTAGACGTCCACCGTGGCGATCTGGACATAGTGGCCGAAGCCGGGCTGCGGATCGGTGACGCTGCGAACGACGATCGACCAGAGCGGGTAGGCAAACACCAGCAGGAGGAAGCCGAGCGCGGGCAGAAGCAGCAGGAGGCGTGCACGCCCCTCTGCCGGAAAGCGGCGTTCCCAGGAAGACAACACCATCGGAGCCGCGAGATCGCGCCCGGTCATTGCTGCTGCCTTGCCGGATGGAGGATCACCGCGTCCGTGCTCCAGCCGAGGCGCACCGGCTGTCCCGCCTTTGGATCTGTCCCGTCCCGCCGGTTTTGCCTCTTCACGCACAGCAGCTCACCGGATTTCAGGCGTACAAGGTACCTGACCGCTTCACCGAGGTAGACGGCGTCTTCGACGACGCCTTCGGCGACGTTGTCGCTCCGCTCGTCCGGCCCGAGGAAGACGATCTGTTCAGGGCGGATGGCAAGGTTCACCTCGTGTCCCTCGGTCATCCCGTGGCCTTCGCAGCCAACGACCTCCAGGCCCGCGGACGTGCGTACGACGAACCTCGAAGCATCGGCCCGAGCTATCGTGCCGCCCAGCGAATTGGACTCGCCGAGGAAGTCGGCCACGAACGGGGTGCGCGGGCGTTCGTAGATCTCCTCCGGGCTTGCCACCTGCTCGATGCGCCCGCGGTTCATGACCGCGACGCGGTCGGACATGGTGAGCGCCTCCTCCTGATCGTGCGTGACGTAGATCACGGTAAGCGACAGCGTCCGCTGCAGCCGCTTCAGTTCGAGCTGCATCGCCTCGCGCAGCTTGCGGTCGAGCGCGCCCAGCGGCTCGTCCATCAGAAGCAAAGGCGGCTCGAAGACCATTGCCCGCGCCAGCGCGACGCGCTGCTGCTGGCCACCCGAGAGCTGGTGCGGGTAGCGCCGCCCCAGTCCCTCGAGGCGGATGAGATCCAGCGCGTAGGCCACACGCTGCGCGATCTGGGCAGCGGGCAGATTGCGCATCTTCAGGGGAAAAGCGACGTTGTCGAAGACCGTGAGGTGCGGGAACAGCGCGTAGCTCTGGAAGACCACGCCGATGTCGCGCTCGTGCGGAGGCTTGCGCGTGATCGGGACGCCGCCGATGAAGATCTCGCCGCGCGTAGGAACGAGGAAGCCGGCGATCATGAGCAGGGTCGTGCTCTTGCCCGATCCCGACGGGCCGAGGAGAGTCAGGAACTCGCCGGCGCCGACCTCGAGGGACAGGTCCGCGACTGCGACAGCATCGGCGAAGACCTTGGACAGCCCCTCCAGTCTGACCGGGGCTCCCCGTCGCCCCAATGCCGTCGGCAACTCCGCAGCCGCCACTCGCCCCTCCAGACGAACAAGACACAAGCCGTCCGATGCGCGAGATCTGCTTCGCGCGTCCGCCAACGATCATAACAGCCCTCTTCCGAGCGGACCCGCCTCTTTCCTGTTTTTCTGCCTTGCGGATTTACCGCGCAGCGAATTGCCGCGAGCGAGGCTTCGCGCCCGCACGACGATCGGTCGCGGGAGTTCTATAGCGGCGCATGCCAGCGCGCCTTGGCTCCGAAGCGAGCGAGCAGCGGCCCGCACTCCGGACCCGCCAGCGCTGCAACCTTGGTGAGCGCGTCGGCAAGCATGCAACTGCGCGCGGCGACGCTGACGCTGCCCCGCCCTTCCCACAATCTCTTTCGGCGCGGATCGACGATCCCGCCGCCCGGCTGTGCCAGGCGCCCGGGCTGCACCCGGTACGGGCTCGAAGTGGCCAGCGCGCCGCAGCCAAGCTCCGCCAGCGGGACCGCACCTGAAGCCGTGCGCAGGTGGACCAACTCGGGCTGCGCGCCGAAACGCCGCAGGTCCCCGCCCGCGTTCACCAGCGCTTCGCTGCAACCCCCGCGACGCAGCGCGTGGATAGCCTGATCCACCGCGAAACCCTTGGCGATACCGCCCAGGTCGAGCAGCATCGGCCGCCGGAAGAACACCCGGCGCTCCGGCAGCAGCTCCAGATCGCGGGACGTGCCGCCGCCCGCGCACTCCGGCATCGACGGCAGCAGCCCTTCCGCAACCAGCACCGGGGCCACCGCAACGTCGAACAGGCCGTCGCTGAGCACGCCTAAGCACGCCGCTCTGCGCAGCACCGCATAGGTCCAGGGATGGACCGCGTGCGGCTGCGCGCTCGCAGCCCGATTCAGACGGGAGAGATCGCTGTCGGCGCGATGAAAGCTCATCAACCGCTCGACTTCATCGACCGCGTCGAACGCCGAGTCGAGCGCGCGCTCGACCAGCGACTCCGGGCCGCGCGCGCGGATGTCGAGCAGAGTGCCCAGCGCCGGCCGTGCGCGCCTCACCTCAACGCAGGGCGACCTGGTACAAAGCGAGGAGTCGCTTGATGCCCTCGGTGACATGCCGGCAGGACAGGGTCGCGCCGCTGATGTTGAGGATGTCGACGCCGACTTCCAGCGGATCGGCCAGGGTCTTGCCGACGAACTGGTCGCGCCATTTCAGCTCCCGGACCTGGTAGCCGTAGAGCTCGCGGTAGTCGACGATCTGGAACTGTCTCAGGCTGCCATCGGTGTTGATGCCGACGGCGTAGGTGATCAGCTCGTGCTTGCCGATCACCTGGTCGAGGATGAACCAGCCCAGGCGCGAATCGCCGGCGCGCGCCTCCCACACCGGCTGCTTCGGAGCGCGCACCTTTACGCCGGCGAGCTGCTCGATGAGCTGGACCTGCTCTGCGGACAGCGTGACCGGGGCCGGAACGAACTCCTTCGCCTTGGCGAAGATCAGGCCTCGTGCCTGCTCGACTGTCATGTACTGCGCGGCGATGCACTGCGGCGCCGCAGTGACCACGATGGCCGCTGGGGCAAGCCAGCGAATGTCGAAGGGCATGCTCAGCCGTTCCGGCGTTCGCCAGTCACGATCCGCCATGCGCCCTGGTCTGACGCCGCCCGGAAGTCACGTGCCACGCGATCAGCGCAGGCACCGCAAGTCCGGGCGCCCAGTGGAGCAGGCTGATCAGCGGCCGCGATTCTTCACCGCCGGCGTAGTACAGCAGGTAACCGGTGACGGTGAGCAGGAGCATGAGAGTCACCAGGCCGATCCCCAGCACGATGTTCCGGCGCAGTGCCCACGCGCGCCGGATATGGATCGGCAGCAGCGAGCCGTAGACGATCAGCCCGGCCATCGCCGCTGCGCCGTGAAGGCGCAGCATCCAGTGCTCCATCGGGTGAGGTTGCGGACCGAAATCCCCGGGCACCGCAAGGAAGTAGTGATACGTCAGCCACGCGATCCCGGTGACGGCCAGCAAGGCGGTCACGCCATAAACGGCAGCCTGGTGCCAGACGCCGAGCCGGATGGTGTCGGGTGCGCGCGCCATGGGGCCCTCAGTGCGAGAAATCGCTCTCGCTCGACAACAGCATCACTCGCCCCACGGTATTGGTCTCCTCCCATTGCTGCAGATCGGCCACCCGCCTGTCCCGTACGGTTAGGCCTCGCCCCACCGGCGCGTCGCGCATTATACGCAACCAAACCGCACCGAAGATCTTGCCCGGACAACGGGTCGCCTAGCGGCCCGCCCGAATTTCGCGACTTTTCGATGCGCTACACCACGGTGAGCAAACGATCAACGCGGCACCCGGAGTCCCGCTCACTGCCCCAGCCTGCACGCGCCGATCTGCCCGCGTTGCTCGGGAGTCAGCGGACTTTCATCGCAGCCGACCATGCGGCTAGTGCAGACGTACAGATTCGCTCGCACAGTCCTTCGTGACCCCACTCATGTGCACTCATGGTGGAACGACGTGCTAAGCCGCAATTATTTCTTCTCACTTGCCCAGCTTATTGCTGAATAAATCTCTTCATCCGATGTCTTGCCCCAAAACGGATCGGACTTGAAGGCAATCATTTCATCCTTTTCCGCGACGCGATATTCAACCACAACCCATTTGTTCATGACGTCTGGCAATAACGTCCTTTGTGGCGTCACCTTCTTTGTGGACGATAGTGGGATCTCGACGCTACCTTTGCTGTGGATAAATTTGAGCTCGTCATTCGACACCTCCAAAGTGCCTTTTGCCTTGTAAGCAAGTAGTAGCTGCGCTTCGTCAGTTCGATACCAAACGTTGGAGAAGGTCGCTGGCAATTTTGGAGGCGTCATCCACGCCATCATTGCTGCGATATCCCGCGTCCTGAACTGCATTTTCGTTTGTTTGGTCTCCAGGCTCTGTGAGCTTCCCTCTGTTTTTCGTCTTCCAAGGATGCGGTCTCATGCCGCCAGATTGTGCTCAGGCTGAGTCTTGATCCAGTCCTCCAGGTACTGGGCCGGCGACTGGTAGCCAAGCGTGGAG
>Ga0187893_10003089_pt1 | contig 34711 bp, 32 predicted proteins | sample MA1701074metaG_FD_139574 | JGI IMG/M metagenome (GOLD analysis project Ga0187893, IMG submission 139574) | White microbial mat communities from a basaltic lava cave in the Kipuka Kanohina Cave System on the Island of Hawaii, USA - MA170107-4 metaG ...
AGCAGCTTGTTGAAAGACGCTGGGGACGGTCATCCCGGGCGAAGCGAGGGATCTGCATCGTGCAGGAAATGCCGGGAAGTGCAGATTCCTCGCCGCCTGCGGCGGCTCGGAATGACAACCTTCGGGGTTTTTCAACAAGGTGCTAGAACCTGGCGCCCAGCACCGGAGCTTAGCAGCTTGTTGAAAAACGCTGGGGACGGTCATCCCGGGCGAAGCGAGGGGTCTGCATCGTGCAGGAAATGCCGGGAAACGCAGATTCCTCGCCGCCTGCGGCGGCTCGGAATGAAACCTGGGGGGTTTTGCAACAAGCTGTTGGGTGAGTATCGAGGACCAAAAGGAAGGACGCCATGCAGCAGATCACGGTGGAAGCGACGCCGCGCGAGAGCCGCGGCAAGAACGAAGCACGGCGGACGCGCCAGACCGGAGCGGTGCCCGCCGTGGTGTACGGCGGGCAGGACGGCCCGGTGGCGGTCAACGTCAGCGCCAAGCAGGTGGGGGCCATCCTGCGCTCCGAATCCGGGCACAACACCATCTTCACGCTGAAGGTGGCGGGCCACAAAGAAGCCATGGCCCTGGTGAAGGACTGGCAGGTGGATCCGGTGAAGGGTTCGCTGCTGCACGTGGACCTGTTGCGCATCGCCATGGACGTAAAGATGCGCGTGAAGGTGCCGGTGCACACCATCGGCGAGCCCGCCGGGGTCAAGCAGCAGGGGGGCATCTTCGAGATGGTCACCCGCGAGGTGGAGCTGGAGTGCCTGCCCGCGGACATCCCCATGGAGATACGTGTGGACGTGAGCGAGTTGCTCATCGGCAAGCACCTGCGCGCCAGCGACCTGCCGGTGGACAAGGCCAAGCTGAACATGCTCACTGACCCGGAGCGCGTAATCGCTCACGTGGTCTCGATCAAGGAAGAGGAAGTGGCTGCGCCGGAAGCCGCGGCGGTCGCTCCGGGCGCCGAGGGCGCCGCCGCCGCTGCCCCGGCCGAGCCCGAAGTGATCAAGAAGGGCAAGAAGGAAGCGGAAGGCGAGGAAGGCGAAGGGGAAAAATCGGAGAAGGCCGAGAAGAAGGAAAAGAAGTAGTCATCGTGCTCGGTGTTCCGTGTTTGGTGTTCCGTGGTTTCGGCGGAACGGAACACGGGACACGGGACACGGAGCACGGATATGCGGCTGATCGTGGGGCTCGGCAACCCGGGCGCGGAATACGCATGGACGCCGCACAACCTCGGGTTCCTGGTGGTGGACGAGCTGGCGGAACGCGCCGGGGCGCGGGTGGAGCGGCCCGAAGGCAAGTCGTTCATTGGCCGGGCGCGCCTGGCCGGTCACGAAGTGCTGCTGGCGAAGCCGCAGACGTACATGAACGCCAGCGGGATGGCCGTGCGCGAACTGGCGGAGCGCTTCGAGTCCGACCCGGCGGAGATGATCGTGCTGGTGGACGACGTGGCCCTGCCGTGGGGCGCGCTGCGCATCCGCGAACGCGGCAGCGGCGGCGGGCACAACGGGCTGAAGTCCATCATCGGCGCGCTGGGCAGCGATGAGTTCATCCGCATCCGGCTGGGCATTCAGCCGGAGCACCCGGTGAGCGGCCTGGGCGATTACGTGCTGCGGCCCATGCGCAAGGCGCAACTGGAAGAGGCCGCGGAAATGGTGGGGCGCGCCGCCGAGGCCGTGGAAGCGATTCTGACCGAAGGGCCCGGCCGCGCCATGAGCCGGTTCAACCGGCGCCCCGAGACGGAAGAAGAAGTTTGAGAGTTAGCAGCTAGTTGAAAAACGCTCCTGACTGTCATGCCGGGGGAAGCGAGGGATCTGCATCATGCAGGAAATCCCAGGAAAGGCAGATTCCTCGCCGCCTGCGGCGGCTGGGAATGACAACCGTCGGGGTTTTTCAACGAGCTGTTGGAGAGTTTGGGGAGCTGGAGAAGTTGCGGGGCGTGGAGGCCGGGCGCTTGTGGGAATATTCCCGAGTGCACAAGCCAGGGAACTCTGAAACGCACGAACTTTCAAACTCTCAAACTGAGAGGAACTATGGAACACAGAACGTACGACTTGATTTTCATTTGCCGGCCGGCCACTCCGGAGGAGGAAGTGACCAAGGTGGTGAGCACGCTCGAGGGCGCCACCGCCGAGAAGGGCGGCAAGATCGAGAAAGTGGAAAAGTGGGGCACGCGCAAGCTGGCCTACCGCGTGGCCAAGCACCGCGAGGGGCAGTACGTGTACCTGGCGCTCTCCAGCACGCAGGGGGAAATGATCAAGGAGCTGGAACGCCGGCTGAAGGTGAATGACGCGGTGATCAAGTACCTCACGGTTCGGACCGACGAAGAGTTAAAGCGCCAGCGGAAGCTTACCGCCAAGCGCGAACGGCGCCTGGCGCGCCGCCCGCGCAAGGCCGCTGCGGCGCCGGCCGCTCCGGGCGCGGAACAGGGCGGCGCCAGCGCGTAGCGTAGAAGCGGGAAGGATGACCACATGACCGAAGAGAACAAGGTTCCACCAGCGGCGGGCGACGCGCCCGCGGGCGAGGCTGCTCCGGGGAGCGACGCCCCCAAGGAGGGCGCGGCTGCTCCCGCGGCCCGCGCGGAGGGCGTGGGCCCGCGCCGCGAAGGGGGCCCGCGCCGTGAAGGAGGCCCTGGCGGCCGCGGCGGCGGACCGCGCCGGGAGGGCGGCGGCCCCGGCGGCGCGCGCAAGGGCAAGCGCCAGTTCTTCCGCAAGCGCAAGGTGTGCAAGTTCTGCGTCGAGCGGCTGGACTCCATTGATTACAAGAGGCCGGAGATGTTGCGCGAGTTCGTGCAGGAGCGCGGCAAGATCCTCCCGCGACGCATCACCGGCACCTGTTCGCGTCACCAGCGCTGGCTGCACACGGCCATCCAGCGCGCGCGCAATATCGCCCTGCTGCCGTTTGGCGCGGGGCTGTAGGGGCGACTTTACGCCGCCCAGGCGCGACGTTGGGGGCGGGATAGGTGCGGCCGACTGGATTCCTGCACAGAGAGGAACGACCATGAAGCTCATTCTGCAAGAGAACGTGGAGAAGCTGGGGGTGCGGGGCGCGGTGGTGGACGTGGCCGCGGGCTACGCCCGCAATTACCTGCTGCCGCGCAAAATGGCCGTGGAAGCCACCCGCGGCAACCTGAAGGGCCTGGAGAAGATGCGCGCCTCCTTGGCCAAACGCGAGGCCACCGAACGCGAAGCCGCGCAGAACCTGGCCGGGCAGCTCGCCTCGGTGACGGTGAAGATCGCCCGCACGGCCGGGGAGAACGGCCAGCTCTTCGGCTCGGTGACCAGCGCGGACATCGCCGAGGCCCTGGCCGCGCAGGGGTTCACCATTGACAAGCGGCGCATCCAGCTGGCCGACCCGGTCAAGATCGTCGGCGAATTCCCCATCGCCGTCAAACTGCACCACGACATCACCGCCACTATCCAGCTCACCGTCGCCAAGGAGGCGTAATCGGCTAACAGCTTGTTGAAAAACGCTCCGGACTGTCATCCCGAGCGAAGCGAGGGATGTGCATCGTGCAGGAAATCCCAGGAAATGCAGATTCCTGGCCGCCTGGGGCGGCTCGGAATGACAAGCGCCGGGGTTTTGCAACAAGCAGCTAAGCGCTCAACCGCGCCGGCGCGGCGTGGTTCGCGTCGGCGATCCTTAGAAGCAGACTCGCGCAATCCGGTGATGGGCGAAGGGTCGTTCGGACCGCGAAGAGGCCATTTCCCAGGGCGCGACAAAGTGGCATCCCAATGGGCCATCCGCACTCCACCTCCTTCAGGTCTTCCGCAATTCGCTTCCGGGCTTCCTCGTATGGCAGGGTGTTGAGCCAGTCTCGAACGGGTTCACTGCCCGCCGGTGCGCGAAAGAAGGTGGGACCGGGAAGCGCTTGCCCTGCTGGGCGTGCGATGGGACGGAGGGGCGGCCCGATGGCTTGTGTGAGCGGCGCACAGCAGCAGCGTACCACATAAGGTACACTTGGCCCCGCCGACTTGGTTCACAGGAATTGCAAGGGATTTGCACAATCCACAGAGGGATGAGGAATCAACAGGGACAATCTTCCCCAACCCATTTGCGAGGCGGGGCGCCTAGGCCTACAATGCGCGTCTCTTTTCCCGGGGTGAGACCTGGAGGCGCGAAGTTTGCGCTTGCAGCGGGGGCACCTTTAGGCGAAAATAAAGCGAAGCCGATGGCGATTGTGGACAGCACCCTCGAGCGGCCCCTGCCGCACAACTTGGAAGCGGAGCGCGCGGTGCTTGGGGCGGTCATCCTCGACAACCACGCGCTGGACCGGGCCATCGAGAAGTCGCTCAAGCCGGAAGACTTTTTCCTGGACCAGCACCGCCGCCTCTTCGACCGGATGATTTCGATGGCTGAGTCGGGTCAGGCCATTGAATTCGTCACTTTGACGGATGAGCTGACGCGGCGGGGGGAACTGGAATCGGCGGGGGGCGCGGCGTATGTGTCCGCCATCGCCGACGGGATGCCGCGGGTCTCCAACGTGGAGCACTACGCGCGCATCGTCAAGGAGAAGTCGCTGCTGCGGCAGTTGGTGCACCGGGCGCACGCCATCCAGCAGCAGGCGCTGGAGGGCGAGGAGGACGCCGACGCGCTGCTGGACCGTGCGGAGTCCTCGCTGTTCGAGCTGGCCGAGGAGAGGATTCGGCAGGGCTTCATCGGGGTGCGCGACCTGGTGCGCGAGAACTACGCGCGCCTCGAAGAGATTCTGGAGAAGGGCCGCAGCCTCACCGGGGTCTCCACCGGTTACCAGCGTCTGGACGAGCGGCTCTCGGGCTTGCAGCCCTCCGAGCTGATCATCCTGGCGGCGCGGCCTTCGATGGGCAAGACGGCGCTGGCGCTGAACCTGGCGGAGAACGTGGCGGTGAACCAGGGCCTGCCGGTGGCGGTGTTTTCGCTGGAAATGTCCAAGGAGTCGCTGCTGCTGCGGCTGCTCAGCGCGCGGGCGCGCATTGACGCGCACAAGTTCCGCACCGGGCGGCTGGGGCACGCCGACTGGCCGCGCATTACCGAGGCGCTGGGCGAGCTGGGCGAGGCCCCGCTGTGGATTGACGATTCCGGCGCGGTCACCGTGGTGGAGATGGCGGCCAAGGCCCGGCGCCTGAAGCGCGACAAGGGCCTGGGCCTGGTGATCGTGGACTATCTCCAGCTCATCACCGCGCGCGGCCGCTACAACAGCCGTAATGAGGAGGTGTCCGCCATTTCCCGGGCCATGAAGGCCATGGCCAAGGAACTGAGGGTCCCCGTGGTGTGTCTCTCGCAGTTGACCCGCGCCCCGGAGCGCGAAGAGCGCCGCCCGCTGCTCAGCGACCTGCGCGAATCGGGGGCCATCGAGCAGGACGCGGACGTGGTCTTGTTCATCCACCGGCCCAACGCCTTCAAGCCGGACCTGCCCGATGAGGAGCGCAACAAGTCCGAGCTGATCATCGCCAAGCAGCGCAACGGCCCCACCGACAAGTTGAACTTCGTCTTCCTGCACTCCTTCACGCGTTTCGAGCAGGGCCCCGACTCCTGGGACGACGAAGGGATGTAGGACAGGTCTCCCGACCTGTCCGCGCCCCCTTCCGTCCAGGGTGCGTGCAGGTTCACGCGAGGGTGTGAACCGGCGGGAGCTCCTTGCGGCGGTGTGAGCGCGCTGCGCGGGGGGTTACCGGGACGCGGGTACTGGACCCGGCATGCGCCGACATGCCGCCGGTGTCGAACCTTACCGCTTGTGCGCCGTGCCGCGCCGCTGCTTCACTGCGGAGTGAAGGTGGGGTCCGCCGGGAACGGAGGGCCGAAAGCTCAGAAGGGAGCGGGAAATGCGCCTGGCACTGGTCACCGTTTCGCCGCCGCTGTACTATGCGTTCATGCATGGCGACCAACTGTTCATCGTCCTGCTGGCGATTTTCTTCTTTTTCGCGCTACTGGTGGCACCCATCCTGGCCGTCAGTGCCTGGGTGCGCGTGCGCCGCCTGGAACAGCAACGCACCCAGGCCCCAGCGCAAGATGCCGCCCTGCTCTCCCGCCTGTACGCGCTGGAGCAGAAGCTGGACGCGCTGGAGCGCCGCCTGGCCGACCTGGCGGCGCGCCCGGTGGCGCCAGCTCCAGTTGCCGCGCCGCCGCGGGAAGCCCCGCGTTCAGCATCTCCACGCCGCGGGCCCGCGACGACGGCGCCTGGCTGGACATGGAAACGGTCATCGCCGGGCGCTGGCTGAACCGCATCGGGATCACCCTGGTGGTGCTGGCGGTGGCTTACTTCCTGAAATACGCTTTCGACAACCAGTGGATCGGCCCCGCCGGGCAGGTGGCACTGGGCGTCCTCTTCGGCGCCGGCCTGCTGGGCTTCAGCCAATGGCTGCTCCAGCGCGCCTACACTTACTTCTCCGAAGGCATCGCCGGCATGGGGGCCGCGGTGCTGTACCTCTCCTTGTGGGCCGCCGGCAATTACTACCGGCCCGAAGTCTTCTCCAAAGATACCGCCTTCTTCCTGATGATCGCGGTCACCGGGGCCATGCTGGCCATCGCGCTGGGCCGCGATTCGCAGCGCATCGCGGCGCTCGCCATGCTCGGGGGCTACCTGACGCCCATGCTGGTCAGCACCGGGCGCGACGCGCAGGTGGTGCTCTTCATGTATCTGCTGATTCTCGGCGCCGGCCTGCTGGCGGTGGCCCGAGGGAAAGACTGGCGCTGGCTGGAGTTGCCGGCCTTCGTCCTGACGCAGGTTTACTTCTGGGGCTGGTACGACCGATTTTTCAGCGACGAGAAGCTCGCGCGCACGCTGGCATTCGCCGTTGCTTTCTATGGGCTGTACGCGGCCCTGCCGGTGATCCGCAGCCGCCGCCTCGGCGAGCTGTACCCGGAGCAGGCCGTGCTGGTGCTGCTCAACGCCGGGTGGTTCTTCTTCGCGCTGGAGGCCATGCTGTACCGCGACCACCGCTGGCCGCTGACCTTCGCGGTGCTGGCGCTGGCCGCGGCGCACCTGGCCATGGTGCGGCTGCTGCCGGAAGCGCCGCCCGGGGAGGCTCCGCTGGCGCGGCTGCTGTTCGCGGGACTGGCGCTGACGTTGGTCACCCTGGTGATCCCCATCCGGCTGGAAGGGAAGTGGATCACCCTGGCCTGGGCGGTGGAGGCCGCGGTGCTGATGTGGACCGGCTTCCGCGCGCAAATCTGGCACCTGCGCGGGGCCGCTTTCTTCCTGTATTCGCTGGTGGTCTTCCGCCTGCTGGCGCTGCCACCGCCCGGCGGCGAACTCTTCCTCAACGAGCGTTTCGGCGCGTATCTGGGCGCCATCGTCAGCATCGGTGTGGCCCTGTGGCTGTGGCAGCGCCAGCCCGATGCGGTGAGCGGGGGCGAAACGGGGTGGTTCAAGGGAGCGGGTGTGGTCATCAACGTCCTGGCGTTGATCGCCCTGACCCTCGAGCTGCACGGCGCTTTCTTCCCGCTGGGCGCTTACGGCGACCGGGAAGCCAGCCTGAAGTATCAGCTCTCAATTTCCCTGGTGTGGACCGCGTACGCCGCCGGCCTGCTGTTCCTGGGCACGCGCTGGAAGGCCGCGGGCCTGCGCTGGCAGTCGCTGGCGCTCTTCGGGGTGGTGATCCTGAAGGTGTTCTTCTCCGACCTGGCCTTCCTGCGCGGGGCCTACCGCATTCTGTCGTTCGTGGCGCTGGGCGTGGTGCTGTTGGTGGTTTCGTTCCTGTACCAGCGGCGGCTGGCGGCCGCGCCCGCCCCGGAGGGAACATGAGGGGCCAGCGCCGGGGCAAGGGATGCTCGCGCCACCGCAGGCAGGTCGCGTGGGCCGCGGCACTCGTGGCCGGCACAGGAGTGCTGGCCGCGGCCCTGCCCGCCGCATGGAAGCACTGGCGCTATTCTGGGCTGGTCAGCGGGGCGGAGGCAAAACAAACCCAGTTGCTCAGCCTGGTGATACCGGCGGCGGTCACCGCGCGGGCCAATCGCGGCTGGAGCGACCTGCGCCTGATCGACCACCTGGGCAATGAAAGGCCCTACGTCCTGCACGCCCGGCACGGCCGGCGCACCCGCGAACCGCGGGATGCCCGCCTGTTGGAGGTCAGCTTCCAGCGCGGCGAGAGCACGCAAGGCATGGTGGACACCGGCGAGGCGGGGCAAATTCACAACTACGTGGAGATCGGGACAAGCGAATCCGATTTCTTTACCTATGCGGAAGTGAGCGTCAGCGACGACCGCCGCTCCTGGCGCATCCTGCGCGAGCGCGCCCCCATCTACCGCTTCCGCCGCGACGGGCTCGAAGGCAACCAGTCCATCTCCTATTCCCCGAGCCCCGCGCGCTATCTCCGGGTGCGCATTCTGGAGCCCGGCCGGCGTTTTGCCTTCGACGGCGCGCGCACGTGGCAGGAGGCGGTGGAAGAAGGCGAGCGCGCGCCCCTGCACGCCCCGCTGCGCGCGGACCCCACCGCCGCGGCCCAGCATTCCGTGTGGCAGGCGGACCTGGGCGCCGACCACCTGCCCGTCTCCGAACTGCGGTTCGCGGTGGAGCTGGGGGAGTTCCACCGCCCCGTGCGCATCTTCACCAGTCACGACGGCCATTCCTGGCGCGGGCTGTGCGAGGGAGACATCTACCGTTACCGCCGCGCGGGGCGCGGGTACGAGCGGCTGCGCATCCAGTTCCCGGAGACCGAAGCGCGCTACTGGCGGGTGGACGTCATCAACCGCAACGATCCCCCGCTGCCCGCCCTGCGCCCGGAACTGTGGGGCACGCCGCGCCGCGTGGTGTTCCAGGCCGATGCCGGCAAGTCCTACCGGCTGCTGTTCGGCAACCGCAAGGCCCGGGCGGCCGCCTACGAAATGGCGCGGCTCACCGAGCGGGCCGCGCTCGACGCGGCCGCGGAGGCTGCTCTGGGATTCGAGGAGATGAACTCCGGATGGGAGGATCCGGACCCGCCGCCGTGGAGCGAGCGCAACAAGAACGTTCTGTGGGGAGCGGTGCTGCTGGCCGTCGCGGTTCTGGGGGCGCTGGCCGTGCGCTCGCTCCAGACCGTCAAACCCTGAGGATGGGTCCCGCCGAAACCGGACCAGCGGCGGGGCTGGGGCACAGGCGCGTGTGCGCCGGGAGACAGGCCCGGGGCCCAGGCGCGAGGCGTTTGCACCCGCCGGGACCATGCAAGCGGCAGTGAATCAGCTATTTATGGGCTGCACAGTGCCGCGCGGGAAAGCCGCAGACGTGTGGAAGGCCAAGTGCTCATTCCTTTGCGGGGTGTTTACTTTGCCGCGCGCCGCCGCATCAGGGCAGTTTTTTTCCGCGGCCGCGTGCACTAGGCTTGAGGCTGCTCATGGCCGGTGACAAGACGCCCGCGCTCGGCAAATCGCAAATTCTCCGCGGCCCCGTGTGGGCGGAAATTGACCTGGGGGCAATCGCGGGCAACTTCCGCGCAATTCGGCGGCACCTAGGCGCAGACAGCAAGATCCTGGCCGTGGTCAAGGGCGACGCCTACGGGCACGGCGCTGCGCAGGTGGCCAGAACCCTGGCGCGCGCCGGGGCTGAATGGTTCGGCGTGACCTGCACACGAGAAGGCAGCGAGTTGCGCGAAGCGGGCATCCGCGCGCCCATCCTGGTGCTTACCGGTTTCTGGCCGGGGGAAGCAGAGCGGCAGCTCGAGCACAGCCTGACGCCAGCCATCACCGACGTGGGGCACCTGGCGTTGCTCGAGCGCGCCGTAGCGAAACGGCTGCGCCGTTTGCCGGCGGGCGCCAGGGACCGGGGCGGGGTCAGCTCCGGCAGAGGCCGGGCCAACCGGCGGCTCACCCCCGCGCCGGATCCGCGACTGCCCTTCCATCTGAAAATAGACACGGGCATGAACCGCCTGGGCGTGCCGGCTGGGGAGGTGGGCAAGTTCCTGGAGGTGTATGCCGCTTGCCGCCACCTGCGCCTGGAAGGGGTGTTCACGCATTTTGCCGCCGCGGAAGACTTCGCCAGCGAGCAGACGGAAGCGCAAAGCAGGGCCTTCCACGGTGCGCTCGGGGAGTTGCGCGGGGCCGGCGTGGACCCCGGGCTGGTGCATCTGGCCAACAGCGCGGCCATCGCCTCGCGCCCGGAGACCTGGGCGGGCATGGTGCGGCCCGGGGCGCTGCTCTACGGCTACCACCAGTTCTACCAGCCGGCGGAGCGCCGCGGGGCGGCGCAGCAGTTGCTGCCGTTGCGGCCGGCGCTGGCGCTGCGCGCGCGAGTCGTCTCCCTCAAGGACCTGGGCGCGGGGGAGAGCGTAGGCTACAACGCGCGCTTTACCACGGCGCGGCCTTCGCGGGTGGCCGTGATTGCCGCGGGCTACGCGGAAGGGGTGTCGCGCCGGCTGACCAACCGCGGCCGGGTCATATTGCAGGGCCGATGCGCGCCGCTGGTGGGCGTCATTTCCATGGATCTGGCCATGGCCGACGTGACGGGGCTGCCCGAAGTGGGCGTGGGCGACGTGGCCACCATCTTCGGCGCCGACCGGGCGCAGCCGGGGTGCGCGGTGTACGCCGACGAGGTGGCCGGCCAGCTCGGCACGGTCACCAGCGAATTGCTATGCGCCATTGGCCGCGGCGTGCCTCGCGTGTACTTGTAGCGCCGCGCGGGGAGAGCACGGGAACCAATCACGGAAGCACCCCATCTCTGCTATACTCCCCTCATTCATTGTGATAATGGTTGCCGTTTCATAGAGCAGTCGCAGAAGACCAGCAGGGGGACTCATGGCCCGTCCGTATTCGCGTCCGGCGGGTGGCCGGAGCGACCGTCCTTCCCAAGCCAGCGCGCCGCTCCTGCCCCGGCGCGCATCCGGCAGCGCGCTCGACTTGCTGCTGGTGCGCGGCATTTTCGCTGCGGTGTGCGTGGCGGCGTCGTGGCATTTTCGGCCCTTCGGGCTGGCGCCGCGCGCGGCCGCCCTGATGGGCCTGCTCATTGTCGTGGCGGCGATGGTCTTCGAGATGCGGCTGGAGCGGGCCAGCCTGAAGCGGCTGCTGGGCGCGGGGGCGGGCAGCCTGCTGGGGATTCTCGGCGCGTACCTGATGACCTTGGTGCTGGGGCAGACGTCCCTAAGCGCGGAGACGCGGTCGTTCCTGGGCGTGGCGCTGCTGCTGGTGATGGCCTACATCGGCCTGATCGTGGGCGCCAACAAGGGCGAGATGCTCAACCTACAGGCCCTCGGCGGCCTGTTCGGAGCGGAGCGGGCCGTGCGGCCCGCCTGCAAGGTGCTGGACACCAGCGTCATCATTGACGGCCGGGTGGCCGACATTGGCGAGGCCCAGTTCCTGGACGGGACGCTGCTCATCCCGCAGTTCGTGCTGCGCGAGCTGCAACTGGTGGCCGACTCCTCCGACCCGCTCAAGCGGCAGCGCGGCCGCCGCGGCCTGGAAGTGCTCCAGCGCATCCAGCAGATGCCGCACCTACAGGTGGAGATCAGCGAGGAGGACTTTCCCGCGGTCGCCGAAGTGGACCTGAAGCTGATCGAGCTGGCCAAGCGGCACGACGCCAAGATCGTGACCAACGATTTCAACCTCAACAAGGTGGCCACGCTGCAAGGGATTGCCGTGCTCAACGTGAACGAGCTGGCCAACGCCCTGAAGCCGGTGGTGCTGCCTGGCGAGACCATGCGCGTTTTCATCCTGCGCGAGGGCAAGGAGTACAACCAGGGCGTGGCCTATCTGGACGACGGCACCATGGTGGTGGTGGATGGGGCGCGCAAGATGATCAACAAGAAGGTGGACATCGCCGTCACCTCCGTTCACCAGACCACGGCGGGAAAAATGATCTTCGGCAAGGTGGACGAGCGCGCCGCCGAAGCGCCCGGCCATGGGCAGCCGCGCCCCGCGGTTGCCGCTCCGGCCGGCGCGGGCGGGGGTGAAGCCGGCCCGCGCGGCGCCAACGGCGAGTCCCGCCCCCCGCGCCCCATTCAGCCTGAGTAAGGCGGAAAAGAGGAAACAGGGGGTGTGCAAAGAGAGAGCGGACGTTGCGGTTTGAGGGCGCTTTTCACTTTTCTTTTTTTCCATTTCCAGGCCCACGGTAGTACACTCTCTGCCCCTTTATGAGCCGAGTCGCCGCGATCTTGCCCGCCGCGGGGATGGGCACGCGCATGGGCGTGGATACGCCCAAGCAGTTCCTGGACCTGGACGGCGCGCCGCTGGTGGTGTTCACGCTGCGGCGGCTGGCGGCGTGCGCCAGCATCAGCGAGTTCCTCATCGCCACGCGGCCGGAGGAAGTGGCCCCGCTGACGGAACGTTGCGCGCAGGAAAAGCTGGCCCAGCCGGTGCGGGTGATGCGCGGCGGGGCGTCGCGGCAGGAGTCGGTGGCGCGGGCGCTGGCGGAAACAGCGGGCGATGCGGAGATTGTGCTGGTGCACGACGCGGTGCGGCCCTGCGTCACGCGCGAGCAGGCCGAGCGCGTGATTGCGGAAGCGCGGGCCCGCGGGGCGGCCATCCTGGGCATCCCGGCCCTGGACACGGTGAAGGAAGTGAAGCGCACTTCGCTGCCGGAGGACATGGCGCTGATCAGCGCCACCATCCCGCGCGAGCGCATCGTGCTGGCGCAGACGCCGCAGGCCTTCCGGGCGGCGCTGCTCCAGGAGGCGTTCGCGCGCGCCCAGCAGGACGGCGTCAACGCCAGCGACGAGGCCGGGCTGGTGGAGCGGCTGGGCCACGCCGTACACGTGGTGCTCGGCTCCGAGCGCAACCTGAAAATCACCCGGGCCGCGGACATGGACCTGGCGCGCTTCTACCTGTCTCAGGAGCGCGGTGCGCAATGATCACGCGGGCCGGGATTGGCTACGACTTGCACCGGCTGGCGGCGGGGCGCCCGCTGATCCTGGGCGGGGTGGAAGTGCCGTTCGACAAGGGGCCGGTGGGCCACTCGGACGGCGACGTGCTGGCGCACGCCATGTGCGACGCGCTGCTGGGCGCGGCCGGGCTGGGCGACATCGGCACGCACTTCCCGGACAGCGACCCGCAATGGAAGGGGGCGCGGAGCCTGCGTTTCTTGGAGCACACCCGGAAACTGCTCGACCAGCGTAAGCTGGGCATTACCCATATTGACGGAGTGGTGGTGACGGAGAAACCCAAGCTGGCGCCGCACATTCCGGCCATGCGGGAATCGCTGGCCACCGCGCTGGGCATACGCTCCGACCAAATCAACCTCAAGGCCAAGACCAACGAAGGGGTGGACGCCATCGGCCGGGGCGAAGCCATCGCCGCTCACGCCGTCGCCACGCTCCATAGCTGATGGCACTGACCGGCCGGGCGCGCCGTTTTTCACCGCCCTGCTACACTACAGCCCTTCGATGCCCCTTTACTGCGACGTTGCCCTGCCGGTGCCGCTGCGGCGGACGTTTGCGTACTCCGTTCCGGAGGTGTTGCGGGACGCGGTGCAGCCGGGCGCCCGGGTGGTGGCGCCCTTCCGGCGGCGAACCCACGTGGGGGTGGTGGTGGGGGTGCACGACCGCGCGCCCGCCGCCGGGAGTGTGCGCGACATCGGGGAGGCGCTCGATCCCGTCCCGGCGATACCACCGAAGCTCCTCGAACTGGGCCGGTGGGTGGCCGGATACTATGTTGCCCCCGTCGGCGAAGTGTTGCGGGCCATGCTGCCGCCGCAAGTGGACTTGCGCGCGCACCGGCAGATCGGGCTGACCGATTCCGGCCGGGCCGAGTGGGCGGCCTTGCAGCAGCGCGGCCCGGGGAGCGCGGCGCAGGCCGGCGAGCAGGCGGTCTTGACCGCGCTGGCCGAGTCCGGCGCGGCCCTGGGCGAAGAGCGCCTGCGCCGGCTCGTGCCCGATGCGGAGGCGGCGCTGCAACGGCTGGAGCGGCGTGGGGCCGTGGCCGGGAGCACGGTCACCGGTCGTCGCCGCGCGCGGGTGCAGCGCATTGTCGCCTGGACCGGGCCGGCGGGAAGCCCGTCCGGGGCCCTCGGCAGCGCGGCGGAAGGACGCCTGCGCGAAGTGCTCACCGCCGAGCGCGGTCCGCTGCCGCTGCACCTGCTGTTGAAGCTGGCGGAGGTCTCTCCTTCGGTGGTGCAGCGGTTGGAGCGCGAAGGCCGCGTGCAGTCCTGGGAAGAGCCGGTAGCGGTGGAGGAAGAGCTTTTCGAAACCGACTTTAGGCCGCCGCTCAACACGCTCAATCCCGCGCAGGAACGGGCGCTGGGCGCCGTGGAGCGCTGGCTGGCCGCGCGCGAGTACCGCGCGGGGCTGCTCTTCGGCGTAACCGGCAGCGGCAAGACGGAGATCTACCTGGGGGCCATCGAGCGGGCCCTGGCCGCGGGCCGCACCGCGCTGATGCTGGTGCCGGAGATCGCCCTGACGCTGTGGACGTCGCGGCTGTGCCGGGCGCGCTTCGGCAACGTGGTGGCGGTGCTGCACAGCGCGCTGCCGGAGAGGGAGCGGGCCCGCGAATGGTGGCGCGCGCGGCGGGGGGAGGCCCGCGTGGTGGTGGGCACGCGCTCCGCGGTGTTCGCGCCGCTGGAGTCTCCCGCGCTGATCCTGGTGGATGAGGAGCAGGAGTCCGCCTACAAGCAGGAGGAGACCCCGCGTTACCACGCGCGGGACGTGGCCATGGTGCGTGGGCGCCTGGAGGGGGCGGTGGCGCTGCTCGGTTCGGCCACGCCATCGCTGGAGAGCTTCCACAACGCGCAAAGCGGCAAGTACGAGCTGCTGCGGCTCGCCGGCCGCGTGGAAAACCGCCCGCTCGCGCCGGTGGCCATCGTGGACATGCGGGAGGACTTCCAGCGGACCCGCCGCGCCCAACCGCTCTCCGAGCGCCTGCGGCGCGGCATCGCCGCCCGCCTGGAGGCGGGGACGCAGGCCCTGGTGCTGATGAACCGGCGCGGCTTTTCGTGGTTCGTGCTGTGCCGGAGCTGCGGGGCGGCGGTGCAGTGCGAAAATTGCAGCATCTCGCTCACCCACTATAAGCGGCGGCAGCGGCTGGCCTGCCACTACTGCGGCTACTCGCGCGGGGTGCCGTCCGCCTGCCCGAAGTGCCAGTCGCAGCACCTCTACTTTGTGGGCGAAGGCACGGAACAGATCGAAGAGCTGCTGCGCAAGCACTTCCCCGCGGCGCGCATCGGGCGGCTGGACCGGGACGCCGTGCGCAGCAAGCGCGGGTACCAGCAGGTGCTGGGGGGGTTCGCGTCGGGCGCGCTGGACCTACTGGTGGGGACGCAGATGGTGGCCAAAGGGCACGACTTCCAGCGGGTGACACTGGTGGGCGTGGTCAGCGCGGATCTGCTGCTGAGCCTGCCCGACTTCCGCAGCGCCGAGCGCACCTTCCAGTTGCTGACGCAGGTGGCGGGACGCGCCGGCCGCGGCGCGCTGCCCGGGGAAGTCCTGGTGCAGACCTACTACCCCGAGCACTACGCCATCCAGCACGCCGCGGGGCAGGACTATGTTCGGTTCTTCGAGAAGGAAGCGGAGTTCCGGCGGGTGCTGAATTATCCGCCGTTCACCGCGCTGGCCAGCGTGATGGTGCGCGACCGCAAACTGGAAAACGCGATCCGCTGGTCGCGGGGCCTGGGCGGCTTTTTCGCCGCGCGGGCGGGGCCGGGATTGCGGGTGCTGGGTCCGGCGCCCGCGCCCCTGGCGCGGCTCCGCACCGAGCACCGGTTCCAGTTCCTGCTCAAGTCGCCCCGCCGCTCCGTGCTGACGCGGGTTCTTACCGCCGCGCTGGACTGCTGCGCGGGGAAGGGGATCCCGGAAAGCGCGGTGATGGTGGACGTGGACCCGCTCTCCCTGCTTTAGACACGCGCGGGCCGCTGTGGCACTCTTTTCTACGGATGAACGGCTCGTCCCTCACGGAACGGCTGGAGGAGTTTCGCCGGGATACGCGGGAGGTGGCCTTCGCGCTGCGGCGCGGCTACCGCGCGGAGCGGTGGACGTACGCGCGGGTGGCGGAAACGGCGTGGCAACTGGCGCGGGAACTGGAAGCGCGCGGCATCGGCAAGGGCGACCGCGTGCTGCTGTGGGGCGAGAACTGCCCCGAATGGGTGTGCGCCTTCTACGCCTGCATGTTGCGCGGCGCGGTGGCCGTGCCCATGGACCGCATCGCTTCCGCGGAGTTCGCGCAGCGGGTGGCGCAGCAGACGGAGGCGCGCGCGGCCATTGGGTCGCGGGCGCAACTGGAGCACTGGACCGGCCCCCATGCGCTGCACTTCGATCGTTTCGGCGAGTTGCTGGCCGGCCGTGGGGCCGGCCCGTACCGGCCCGCGGCGGTCGAACGGGGCGACCTGCTCGAGATTATCTTCACCTCCGGCGCGACGGCCGACCCGCGAGGAGTGGCCATCACGCACGGCAACGTGCTGGCCAACCTGGCGCCCCTGGCCGCGGAAATCGCCAAGTACCGCAAGTACGAGCGCTGGGCGCATCCCATCCGGTTCCTGAACCTGCTGCCGCTCAGCCACGTCTTCGGGCAATTCATGGGGGTGTTTGTGCCGCCGCTGCTGCGCGGCGCGGTGCTCTTCCATGACACGCTGAACCCGGCGGAGGTGATCCGCACCATCCAGCGCGAGCGTGTTTCTGTGCTCATCGCCGTGCCCCGGATGCTGGAGTCGCTGAAGGACAAGCTGGAGCGGGACGCCGAAGGGGCGGGCCAGTTGGCGCGCTTCCGGGCGGAGCTGGAAGCCTCCGCCGGGGAGAAGTTCGCGCGGCGCTGGTGGCGCTTCCGCCAGATACACAGCCGGTTGGGCTGGAAGTTCTGGGCCATCGTTTCGGGCGGGGCGGCGCTGGACGCGGAGACCGAGGAGTTCTGGCGCCGGCTGGCCTTTGCCGTGGTGCAGGGCTACGGCATGACCGAGACCACTTCGCTGGTCAGCGTCAACCATCCCTTCAAGCTGGGCCGCGGCTCCATCGGCAAGGTGCTGCCCGGCCGCGAGATGAAGCTCAGTGCCGAGGGCGAAATCCTGGTGCGCGGCGAGAGCATCGCCGCGGGCTACTGGCAGGGCGGGCAGTTGCAGCCCCTGCGCGGGGAGGAGGGTTGGTTGGGCACCGGGGACCTGGGGGCGCTGGACGAGGCCGGCAACCTCTATTTCAAGGGCCGGAAGAAGAACGTGATCGTCACGGGGGAAGGGATGAAGGTGTACCCCGAGGACCTGGAGAACGCCCTGCGGCGGCAGAGCGGGGTGCGCGACTGCGTGGTGCTGCCCCTGGAACGCCAGGGCAACGCCGTCCCCGGCGCGGTGCTCCTGCTGGACGGGGCGTGCGGCGAGGCGGAGGCCGCCGTCCAGCGAGCCAACGAAACGCTGGCCGAGTACCAGCGGATTCGCCACTGGTGGACGTGGCCGGAGGAGGATTTTCCCCGCACCGCGACGCACAAGCCGCGCACCGGGGTGATCGCGGAGTTTGTGGCGCGGTCGGCGGGGCCGCCCGGAGCGGGCGGCCGGGCGTTCGCGGAAGAAACGGGCGCCGCGCAGAGCGTGCAGCAAGCGGGCTCGCTGGCCAGCCTGGTGGCCGGGGTCACCGGGGGCGCACCACGCGAAATGCGCCCGGGGGCGGGCAGGGGCACGGAGTTGAACCTGAGCTCGCTCGAGCGGGTGGAACTGTTGAGCGCCATCGAAGACCGTTACCAGGTGGAACTGAACGAATCGCGCTTCACCGCGGCCAGCACGCTGGCGGACCTGGAGCAGATGGTGCGCGCGGCCCGGGGCGCGGCCGGGCCGGGGGGCGCGCCCCCGCGCACTGATTACCATTACCCGCGCTGGGCGCAACGCCCGGCGGTGCGCTGGCTGCGCGTGGCCGTGTACTACCTGCTGACGTGGCCGGCCACGTGGTTGCTGGCGAGGCCGCGCATCCGCGGGGGCGAGCATCTGCGCGGGTTGCGCGGGCCGGTCATCGTGATTTCCAACCACATCGCCTACCTCGACGTGGGCTTCGTGCTGGCGGCGCTTCCCGGGCGCCTGCGGCACCGCCTGGCCGTGGCCATGGAAGGGGAGAAGGTGCAGGCCATGCGCCATCCGCCGGGGGAGTGGAGCTTGCTGGCGCGGCTGATCGAGCGGGTCTCCTACTGGCTGATGACGGCGCTCTTCAACGTCTTCCCGCTGCCGCAGCGCGCGGGCTTCCGCGAGAGCTTCCAGTTTGCCGGGGAGTCCGCGGACCGGGGATACAGCGTGCTGGTGTTCCCCGAAGGGGTGCGCACGGTGGACGGGAAGATGGCGCCCTTCCGCAGCGGCATCGGCCTGCTGGTCAGCCGTCTTCGGCTGCCGGTGGCGCCCGTGCGCATTGACGGGCTGTGGGAAGTGAAGAAGAGCGGCCGGCGCGGTTCCACGCCGCGCGGCGCGGTTCGCGTCAGCATCGGGGCGCCGCTCGAGTTCGCGGCGGGCGCCGACCCCGCGGCCATCACCGCGGAGCTCGAGCGAGCGGTGGCCGGGCTGGGCCAGGCGTAGCTCTTCCCCGCCGGTCCTGGCCGGGCGCAAGCAGACCAAGACAGGTGGTCCTTCTGAAGGACTCCAAGAAGACGTTCAGCCGAGAGCAGCGAGGCACCCGCATATCGTCCGCCGGGGGAAACGCAGATTCCACGCCGCGCTGGACGCGGCTGGGAATGACAGACCCGTTATGATCGCGCCGTGCTAGAGGCTGGCCAGCTCTTCGTAGAAGTACGCGGCGGACTTGATACCGCCGAAGTAGTTGGCCAGGTTGAGGTGTTCGTTGGGGGCGTGGGCGTTTTCATCGGGCAGGCCGAAGCCCAGCAGGATGCACGGCACTTTGAAGGTGTCGTACATCTGGGTGACGAAGGGGATGGAGCCGCCCTCGCGGATGAACACGGCGCGCTTGCCGAAGCCGCGTTCGAGCGCGCGGTGGGCCGCCTCGAAATAGGGATGGTTGTACGGCGCCACCCACGGCTTGCCGCTGCTGAGCAGCTCGAACTTGCAGGTGACCGTCTTGGGCAGCAGCCTGCGGATGTGCCGCTCCACCAGCTTGGCGATGCGGGCCGGCTCCTGGTTGGGCACCAGGCGGGTGGAGAGTTTCGCGCAGGCGATGGAGGGGATCACCGTCTTCGCGCCTTCCCCGGTGTATCCGCCCCAGATGCCGTTGAGCTCCAAGGTGGGCCGGGTCCACAGTTGTTCCACGGGGGTGAAGCCGTTCTCCCCGGTGAGGGCGGGCGCGCCCACGGTCTTCTTGAAATCTTTGAGGCTCCACGGCAGCGAGTTCAGGGCCTTGCGCTCTTTGTTGGAGACTTTGGCCACCCGGTGGTAAAAGCCCGGCACGGAGACGCGGCCGTTCTTGTGGTGGAGCCTGGCGATCAACTCAGCCAGGGTGGTAATGGGGTTGGGCACCGCGCCGCCGAACACGCCGGAGTGCAGGTCCTGGGCCGGCCCGGTGATTTCCACCTGGTAGTAGTTCAGGCCGCGGAGGCCGTAAGTCACCGAGGGGACGCCGGGCGCCAGCATTTGGGTGTCGCTGACCACCAGGGCGTCGGCCTTCAGCCGGTCGCGGTACTTGGTGACGAAGCCCCACAGGTTCTTGCTGCCGACTTCTTCTTCGCCTTCGATCATCACCTTGATGTTGATGGGCAGGCGGCCGTGCGTGTTCATCAGCGCGCCGATGGCCGCGATGTGGATGTGCACCTGGCCCTTGTCGTCGGCCGTGCCGCGGCCGTAGAGATTGCCGTGGCGGACGGCGGGCTCGAACGCCGGAGTGGTCCACAGCTCCAGCGGCTCGGCGGGCTGCACGTCGTAGTGACCGTAGAAAAGGACGGTGGGCTTGCCCGGCGCTTTCAGCCATTCGCCGTAGACCATGGGATGGCCGCCGGTGCCGATCACCTGGACGCTCTCCAGGCCCGCCGCGCGCAGCTTGGCCGCGGTCCATTCCGCGGCGCGGAGGATGTCGGGCTTGTGCTCGGTCTTGGTGCTCACGCTGGGGATGCGCAGGTATTCGATCAGCTCGCTCAGGTGGTCGTTCTTCCTGGCCTCGATGTATTCCGCAACGGCTGCCATGGTTCCTCCCGCGGGGCAACCATTCTACGGAGGCGGGCGGCGCGGGCGCAAGTTAGGGGCAACGCGGGTGGCGGGTCCGTTGCTATTCTTTCAGGATGCGGATGCTCTGGTAGGCGTAATTGGTCTGCGTGGAGAGCCGGCCCTTCTCGAAGATGCGGATGCTGACGTGAGACGGCAGCCAGTGCGGGCCGTGCGGGGCAAAATCCACGGCCACCCAGTAGCGGAGGTCCCGGGCGCCGAACTCCTCTTCCATGCGGATGGGGCGGCCCGATTCCGGATCAATCCAGGCGCGGCCGGAAGGGAACACCGGCTTGCCATGCAGCTCCAGCAAGCCCTGCCCCGCGAACTGCCGGTAGCCCACCAGCACCGAATCGCCGGGCTTGTCGGTGTCGTCCTGGGCGAAGAAGTACTTCATGATTTGGTGGTTGCGGGTGGCCAGCCGGGTGGGCAGCAGGAAGAGTTTCGAGAAGGTGGAGTCGCTCAGCTCGCGCGGCAGGGTGTCGCCGGAGCGGTTGGCCAGGGCGCTGGCCGTTTGCGCCCCGGGCGGCCGGGGACCGGCGTCGTCCGGAATGGGCTGGCGCGATTCGAGCAGGTCGCGTGGACGGGCCGGGAAGCGGCTGAGCGAATAGCGGAAGGCGAAGCGCTGCGGGGCCTGCGGCTCGGCGCGTTTGAAGCGGGTCAGCTCGATGGTCTCGGTGGCCGTGTAACCGGGCACGTTTCCGGCGTAGTGCTCCGCCCATTCGCCGAAGCGTTCGCGCAGGTCCTTCTGCACCTCGGGCTCGCGCTGGGCCCCGGCCGGCGGGGACAGGGAAAGCAGACCGGCCAGCAGCGCGAATGCGGTTCGCCGCTTCATGGTTCCATCTTACACCAGGGTTCCGGGAATGCGGGCCTGCTGAAAGCGCCAGCGCAGTCGCGGTATAATGGGCGGACGCCAATGCGGGGGAAGACACAACCGAGGGGCCGGGCTGGCGGCCGCATACGCAGCACGACCGTGCTGTGCGTGCGCCGGGACGGGAAGGTGGTGATGGCCGGCGACGGCCAGGTGACCTTCGGGGACAGCGTGGTCAAGCACTCGGCCAGGAAGATTCGCCGCCTGTACAACGACAAGATCCTGGCGGGGTTCGCCGGGGGCACGGCCGACGCCCTTTCCCTGTTCACCCGTTTCGAGAACAAGCTCCAGGAGTACCACGGCAATCTCTCGCGCGCCGCGGTGGAGCTGGCCAAGGAGTGGCGCACCGACCGCGTGCTGCGCCACCTGGAAGCGCTGCTGGTGGTCGCCGACGGCAAGAACACATTTCTCATTTCGGGCAACGGCGACATCATCGAGCCCGACGACGGCATCTGCGCCATCGGCTCCGGCGGCCCGTTCGCACTGGCCGCGGCGCGTGCGCTGGCCCGGCACACGAAACTGGAGGCGAAGGACGTGGCGCAGCAGGCCATGCTGGTTTCCAGCGAGATTTGCATTTTCACCAACGGGAACTTCACGGTGGAAGAGCTGTAGCCCATGGCCGAGAAAGAAAATGTTTTGTACATGCCCGGGCAGGTGGCGGCGCCGGCCGAACAGGAGCTGCTGCCCTCGTTCGACGAGCTGACCCCGCGGCAGATCGTCGCGGAATTGGACAAGTACATCGTCGGCCAGGCGCCGGCCAAGCGCGCGGTGGCCATCGCCCTGCGCAACCGCGTTCGCCGCCAGAAACTGAACGCGGAAATGGCCGAAGAGGTGCTGCCCAAGAACATCCTGATGATCGGGCCCACCGGGGTGGGCAAGACGGAAATCGCCCGGCGGCTGGCGCGGCTGGCGGGATGCCCCTTCGTGAAGGTGGAAGCCTCCAAGTACACCGAAGTGGGCTACGTGGGGCGGGACGTGGATTCCATGGTGCGCGACCTGGTGGAAGACGCCATCGAAATGGTGCGCGGGGAGCGGCTGGACGAAGTGGCTGAGCACGCCGAGAAAGCCGCCGAGGAGCGCATGCTCGACCTGCTGCTGCCGGCCCCGGCCGCACCGGCCGCGGGGGAGGGGCCCGGGGCCATCGAGCAGCGCGAGCAGGCGCAGCGCACGCGCGAGAAGCTGCGCGGGCAGCTCCGCGAGGGCAAGCTCGACGAGCGCATGGTGGACCTGGACGTGCGCGAGCGTTCCATCCCGGCCTTCGAAATCGTCAGCAGCCAGGGGGTCGAAGAGATGGACATCAACATGAAGGACATGTTGAGCGGCTTTTTCGGCCAGGCCAAGAAGCGCCGCCGCATGAACGTGGCCGACGCCTTCGACTACCTGATCCAGGAAGAAGAGAACCGCCTGATTGACATGGACCAGGTGACCCGTCTGGCCGTGGAGCGCGCCGAGCAGATGGGCATCATCTTTATCGACGAGATGGACAAGATCGCCGGGCGCGAATCCGGCCACGGCCCCGACGTCAGCCGGGAAGGGGTGCAGCGCGACATCCTCCCGGTGATCGAAGGCACCACCGTCAATTCGCGGTACGGCTTCATCCGCACCGACCACATCCTGTTCATCGGGGCCGGCGCCTTCCACGTGAGCAAGCCCTCGGACCTGATCCCCGAATTGCAGGGGCGCTTCCCGATCCGCGTAGAGCTCACTTCGCTGGGCGAGGAGGATTTCGTGCGCATCCTCACCGAGCCCAAGAACGCCCTGACCAAGCAGTATGTGGCCCTGCTCGAGACCGAAGAGGTGAAGCTCACCTTCACCGCCAGCGCCATCGCCGCCATCGCCCGCTTCGCTTCCCTGGTCAACGAGCAAACCGAGAACATCGGCGCGCGCCGCCTGCACACCATCCTCGAGAAGGTGCTCGACGAACTCTCCTTCGAGGCCCCCGAGCTGAAAGAGAAGGAAATCCGGGTTGACGATGCGTACGTGCAGCAGCGCCTTGCCGACGTGGTCAAGGACCAGGACCTCAGCCGCTACATCCTCTAGCAGCTTGTTGAAAAAGCGCGATTGACTGTCATCCCGAGCGAAGCGAGGGATCAGCACTTTGCAGAAAAATACCAGGAAATGCAGATTCCCCGCCGCCTGCGGCGGCTCGGAATGACAACCATCGGGGTTCTTCAACAAGCTGCTAGAGCAGAAAGCGAAAAATGGAAAGGGGAAAAGAGAGGCCGGCTGTCCGCTGCGCGCCGCGCGGCCGCGCCCCGGCTCTTTGCTGTTTTCTCTTTTTCCTGATGCATCCCGGCTGCGGCACGCCGCAGGATCCGCAGCCGCCCCGCCCCACGGTCCCCGCAGCCATCACCGACCTGACCGCGCACCAGCAGGGCAACCGCGTCGTGCTCACCTTCACGCTGCCGGTGAAGAGCACCGAAGGCGACGCCCTGCCTGAGCCGCCGCAGATAGAGCTCTACCGCGGCATTGCCGGGGCAGGCGAGGCCTCGCCTCCCCCGCCGCCCACGCTGCACCTGAGCATCCCCACCGCGCTGGTGGACAGCTATCTGGCGGCGGGACGGGTGCGTTTCGAAGACCCGGTGAAACCGGAAGAGGCCGCGGGGCATGGCGGCGAGCGCTGGGTGTACGCGGTGCGCACGCGCGTGTCCGGGCGGCGCAATTCGGAACCATCCAACGTAGTGGCCCTGCGGGTGCTACCAGCGCCGCCGGCGCCGCGGGACGTGCAGGCCTCGGTGACGGAGACCGCGCTGGAGCTGCGCTGGGAGCCCGCCCCGGGCGCGCTGAGCTACCGGATCTACCGGTGGGAGCTGGTGAGCGACCGGAGCGCGGACCCGCCGCGGCCCCAGCCCACGGCGGCGACGTTGGTCGGAGTTTCGGCGGTGGCCGCATATCGGGACGTGCAGTTCACGTGGGGCGCCGAGTACACCTACACGGTGCGCAGCGTTGGCCAGGCCGGGGCGGATACGGTGGAATCCGACGCTTCCACGGCCGTGACGGTGACGCCGCGGGATACCTTCCGGCCCGCACCCCCCGCCGACGTCATCGTCCTGCAGGTCCCGGCAACCCCGGAGGCCGCGGCCAGCCTCGAACTCTCCTGGGCCATTGGCCGGGAAAGCGACCTGGCCGGCTACCACGTTTACCGGAGTGAGCAGGAGAGCACACCCGGCGAACGAATCACGCGCGATTTGTTGCTCACGCCCGCGTTTCGTGATATGAGCGTGGCTCCGGGGCGGCGCTACTTCTACCGCGTGACGGCCACCGACCGCGCCGGCAACGAGAGCGACCCGAGCGCGGCGGTCAGCGAGTCCGTGCCGCCGGCGGGATGAAGAGCCGGGCCGGAAGGGCCGGCAGGCCTGCACCTTTCGTCCTGTTCGCCCTGGGCCGCGGTTTCGCGGAGTATCTGCGGGGGGCTTCCGGGATGCGCATCGCCGGATGAAGCGCGGGAAGGGTATATCAAGTTGCCCTGGAGAATGGGGAGGAATCGAGTCAGGCTGAGTTCATAGTTCCGACAGAGTTCATCGTTCCGAGTTTGTCCATGACCCAGTTCCCACTACCCGGTTCGAGATGGCTGGCGTGGATGCGCAACGATACCCTGCGCTTCGGCGCGCTGGTGGGTCTGTACCTCGGCGCGGTGATGCTTGTTTCCCTGCTGCTGGCCAATCGCGCCTCCGTGCTCGAACCCTACGCCGACGTGCGCAACGCCGTGTGCATCGGCGCGTTCACGCTGGTGGTCATCCTGCCCCTGTGGCGTTTCCGCCACCAGCCCGTGCGCATGTTCGCCGCCTCGGTGCTGGCCTGGACCATCTTCTCGGTGCTTTACGCGCTGGCGGGCATCCCGTTTGACCGTCTGCACCTGCGTTTCCCCGGCCCCTTCCACGCATTTTTTCTCGGGAGCACGCTCTACGGCTTCGCGGCAGTGGCCCGCTGGGTGATCGAAATGGTCCACGCCGCGCGGCAGGCCCCGGTGGCCGCTTCCCGCCGCCGCCCGTACTAGCATTGGGCCAGTGGGCCAGCGAGCGATTGCGCCCATGTGTCCAATTTCGTGATTTCCGTGAACACGAACTTCAGGAGCAAATCAAGAATCGCGAGACCAGGAAAGACGGTCGGTCTGCGCACCGGCGCAAGGGCTCGATGGCGGACCGGCCCGATGCTAGAATCCCGGCATGAAGCTGTGCCGGTTCCAATCCCTGGTATTCGGAGCGGGCGGGCTGCCGCCGGGCGGCGGGGAGTTTCGCCCCGAGGCGCGTTGCGGGGTTATCCGGGACTCGGTGGTACACGAACTGGACGGCGGTTTTTTCCAGAGCCGGCGCGAAACGGGCCGCGCCTGGCCCTTGGCCGAAGTGAAACTGCTCCCTCCCGCGATCCCGTCCAAGATTGTCTGCGTGGGCCGCAGCTACCGCGAACACGCCGCGGAGCTGGGCAACGAAGCGCCCAAAGAGCCGCTCATTTTTCTCAAGCCGCCCTCGGCGGTCATCGGGCCCGATGAACCCATCCTCCTGCCGCCGGTCTCGCAGCGCGTGGATCACGAGGGCGAGCTGGCCATTGTCCTGGAGCGCGAATGCTGGCAACTCGCGCCGGGCAGCGACGCGGGGCCGTACATCCTGGGCTACACATGCCTGAACGACGTCACCGCGCGCGACATCCAGAAAGCCGAGGTGCAGTTCACGCGGGCCAAGGGGTTCGACAGCTTTTGCCCGCTCGGCCCGGTGGTAGAAACGGAGTTAAACCTGGCAACCACGACGGTCGAGACGCTGGTCAACGGGAAGCGCCGGCAGTTCGCGCCGGTCACGGACCTGCTCTTTTCCGTTGATGCTATAATCCAGTGGATTTCGCAGGTGATGACGCTGGCGCCTGGCGACGTGATCGCCACGGGAACGCCAGCCGGAGTCGGCCCGCTGGCCCCGGGCGACGTGGTGGAAGTCAGGGTCAGCGGCATCGGTACGCTGCGGAATCCGGTCGCGGCGCGGGAGTGAAGAGAAGCGCGACCAAAGGCTTGAGGTCAAGCATGAAAATTTTTCTGGACACCGCCCATCTCGACGAAATCCGCCAGGCCGCGGGCATGGGCGTGCTCGACGGGGTGACCACCAACCCCACGCTGGCGGCCAAAGAAAAGAAACCGTTCCGCGAGCTGATCCTGGAGATCTGCGAGGCGGTGGGCCCGGGGGTGGTCAATGCCGAGGTGGTCAGCAGCGAAGCCGAAGGGATGCTGCGCGAGGGCCGCGAGTTCGCCAGTTGGCACCGCAACATCGTGGTGAAAGCGCCCATGACCCCGGCGGGCATCCGCGCCTGCCATACGCTTACGCGGGAGGGCATTCGGGTCAACATCACCCTGGTGTTTACGCCGTCGCAGGCGCTCATCGCCGCCAAGGCCGGCGCCTATTTCGTCAGCCCGTTCCTCGGCCGGCTGGACGACATTTCCCAGGACGGGCTGGCGCTGCTGCGCGACATCCTGCAAATCTACCGGGCCCACCACTTCACCACGCAGGTGCTGGCCGCCAGCCTGCGCCACCCCGTTCACGTGGTGGAAGCCGCCAAGATGGGCGCGCACATCGGCACCATGCCCTTCAAGGTGTTCGAGCAGCTCTTCAAGCATCCGCTCACCGAGAAGGGCCTGGAGAGCTTCCTGAAGGATTGGGAGAAGGCGCGCGAGGCTTTGGGCGAAGTGATCCCGGCCGCTGCGGCGCGCTCCGGCGGACGTTGAACCTCACCACCGAACAGTGGTACGTCGTGCTGCTGGCCGGGGCCGCGGCGCTGCTGGCCGGGGGTGGATTCGTCGCCTGGTGGGGGCGCCGTCCGCGCGACCCTGGGGAAGCGGAGCGCCGCCGGCGCGCGCACCTGAATCAAATCGGCCGTATCGTCGAAGGGCACATCCAGGAAATCGAAGAGTTCGGCGTGCGCACCCCCGACCCCTTGCGCGTGCCGCCGGCTACCGCGCGCGCCGCCCAGCCGAAAGCGGCCCCGCCGGGAATCCTGCTGCGCGGGCCGAACGGCCAGCACCGCGTGGTCTTCTATAGTTATTCGATTTCCGGAGTGACCTACGAAACCGCGCAGGATGTGACCGGGCTTGAAGAGCGCGCTTGCCTGGAACGCCTGGTGGCCGGCCAGCCGGTCAGCGTCAAGTACGACCCGGCCAACCCGTCCAACTCCATCCTGATCGCCGACGACTGGTCCGGGTTGCACTAGCAGGACAGGCTTTCAGCCTGTCCTCTTCACTCTGAGCACCCGCCCCGGCCTTTCCGGACAATTCCAAACCACATTCTCCGCGCCCGCCAGGCGGAATTCGTCGCAGGGCTGGCCGGGCGTGAACCGGGGATTCAACAACCAGGGGGAAATGCCTGGCGCGATTGGCGGTGGCGAGGGAAGGAACCGGAAGGTCACCGGTGGCCCCACCGGTGCCACCTGGTATCCCTGCGGGGCTACAAAGAGCGCGGGGTGCGGTTCGCCGGGAACGATGTGACTGTAGGATTCGCGTTCCGAGGGGACCAAACCGGGAGAAGAGATCGTCACGCCGGCCCCGGCCGCCGGGTCGCACCACAGGAGTTCCCGGCGCAGGAAGTGCAATCCGCCGGAAAAGGAAGCAAACGCGCAGGTGCGGTTCTTCGAGCGGTCCTCCGGAGGAATGTGCCTTTGCAGACGCGCTGGGGAGGACGCCCACAGACCCACGGCCAGGAAATGTGAGGCGCCCGTGCGGGTGGCGGGGTCCAAATCCAGCAGCAGAACGGAATCGGGCCGGGCCGGCAAGTAGATCCGGATTCTCCGGCGGGAAAGGCTACCGTCCCCTGCGGGAATCGTCTCGTCCATGCGGATGCGTCCGGCCGAGTCCCGGAAGAACTTCCCTTCAGAAACCACGTGGAAGTTCCTGCCGTCCGAGGAAGTTTCCACCCGGCGGTTCGCGGTCAGCGGGCTGCCGGTGTAACCCTGGGATTGGACCGGCAGGGAAACCGCGAACAGAAGCCCCAAAGCTGAGGGAACCAGAGCGAGGTTGGTCATGGCCGGCCTCCTTGCTGGCGGCGGCGCTGAGAGTAATCAGTACGCCCAGCCGCGGAGCTTGTCAAGTCCGCGGCGCCAGCGAAAAAGCCGTATGAGGAAGCGACCACCGGCGCGATCCACAGCGGCTTGACCGCCCCCCCCCATTTCGCAGAAGATGCGGGGATACACCTGCGTCTAACTTTTCGCAGGGCACAAGGAGACATACAACTGAGGGGTGCACGATGAAACGGATTCTGGCGGTACTCACAGTGGCGGTGTTCGCGGGGGCCACGGCGCTTTCCGCGCCGCCGCTATCCAAAGACGAGCGCAGCAGGCTGCTCGACCACCTGAAGAAAACCGAGAAAATGCTGAAAGACGCCACCAAGGGCCTGAGCCCCGAGCAGTGGCGCTACAAGGCCGCGCCGGAGCGCTGGTCGGTGGCCGATTGCGTCGAGCATCTGGCGCTCACGGAGGAGTTCCTCTTCAACATGGCCACCAACACGGTGATGAAGTCGCCGGCTGTGGCCGTAGACCCGGCGGCGGCCAAAGAAGGCGATGAGTGGATACTGAAGGTCATCCCCGACCGCTCGAACAAAGCCCAGGCCCCGGAGACGCTGCGTCCTTCCGGGAAATGGACCACGCCCGAGGCCGCGCTGAAAGCCTTCTTGGCCAGCCGCAAGAAGACCCTGGAATACGTGAAGAAGACTCAGGAAGACCTGCGGGCGCACAAAGCCAACGCCCCCTTCGGCCGCAGCCTGGACGGTTACCACTGGCTGCTGCTGGTCTCGGCGCACACCGAGCGGCACAGCGCCCAGGCGCTCGAGGTGAAAGCGGAACGCAACTTCCCGAAGAAAAAGGGCTACTAGCGCGGTAACGCCGGCAGCCCGCGCGGCGCTTCCCTCGCTGGGGCGCACTTCGATTACAATCAGGGCGGCCGCCCAGCCGGCCACGATGGCATGCCCACCGACAAGAAGACTCAGGACCCGCTCCGGGAGCTGAAGCAGCGCCACGCGCAGGCGGAAGCCGGAGGCGGCGCGGAGCGGCGCGAGCGCCAGCACAAGGAAGGGAAGCTGGGGGCGCGCGAGCGCGTCGAGCTGCTGCTGGACGAAGGCTCGTTCGAGGAGCTGGACAAGTTCGTCGCCCACCAGTGCACCGACTTCGGGATGCAGGAGCAACGGCCGCTGGCCGACGGCTTTATCACCGGCTACGGGCGCATCGAAGGGCGGCTGGTGTTCGTGTTCGCGCAGGACTTCACGGTATTCGGGGGGTCGCTCTCCGAGGCCAACGCCGCCAAGGTGTGCAAGATCATGGACCACGCCATGCGCGTGGGCGCGCCGGTGATTGTGCTGAACGACTCGGGCGGGGCGCGCATCCAGGAAGGCGTGAAGTCGCTGGCTGGCTACGCGGACATTTTCCTGCGCAACACGCTGGCCAGCGGCGTCGTCCCGCAGATCAGCGCCATCATGGGCCCGTGCGCCGGCGGCGCGGTGTATTCCCCGGCCATCACCGACTTCATCTTCATGACCCGCGACAGTTCTTATATGTTTGTCACCGGGCCCGACGTAATTAAGACCGTCACCCACGAGGAGGTGACCAAGCAGGAGCTCGGCGGGGCCATGACCCACAACGCCACCAGCGGCGTGGCCCACTTTATCGCCCGCGACGACGCCGACTGCCTGGCCATGATCCGCGAGCTGGCGGGGTTCCTGCCCTCCAATAATCTCGAGGACCCGCCGCGGCGCCCTTGCTCTGACCCGGCGGATCGCTCCTGCAAGGACCTCGACGACCTGGTGCCCGGGGACCCGCTCAAGCCCTACGACATCAAGGACGCCATCCACGCCGTGGCCGACGACAACTACTTCTTCGAGGTGCACGAGCACTTTGCGCAGAACATCGTGGTGGGCTTCGCGCGGCTCGACGGGCGCCCCGTGGGCGTGGTGGCCAATCAGCCCGCGTTTCTCGCGGGCGTGCTGGATATCAACGCCTCGGTGAAGGGCGCGCGCTTCGTGCGCTTCTGCGACGCGTTCAACATCCCGCTGATTACGTTTGAAGACGTGCCGGGGTTCCTGCCGGGCACCCAGCAGGAGTTCGGCGGGATCATCAAGCACGGCGCGAAACTGCTCTACGCCTACGCGGAAGCCACCGTGCCGAAGATCACCGTGATTACGCGCAAGGCCTACGGCGGGGCCTACTGCGTGATGGCCTCGAAGCACATCCGCACGGACATGAACTTCGCGTGGCCCACGGCGGAAATTGCGGTGATGGGCCCGGAGGGCGCGGTCAATATTGTGTACAAACGCGACCTCGACCGTGCCGCCGAGGCCGACCGCGAGCGCCTGCGCAAGGAAAAAGTGGAGGAGTTCCGCGAGCGCTTCGCCAACCCCTACGTGGCCGCCGAAAAGGGCTACATTGACGCGGTCATCGAGCCCGCCGAGACGCGCGCCAAGCTCATCTCCGCCCTGCGCGCCCTGGAAAACAAGCGCGACACCAACCCCAAGAAGAAACACGGCAACATCCCGCTGTAGTTCCTAGGTTCAAGCCGTGCAGGCTTATCCGGGCGCATAATGGGAACCGGCCACTGGTCACGCCAACGAGCTCGAAGGTCTCCGGTGGCGCCCTTGGAACCTACGGAAGTCTGACTTAGGGAGGCTTGACATTATCAAGCCGGGACCACCCTTGAGACTTGAGCTTGCGTCGAATGAGGTCCTCGTCCAGAATACACGTGAGGCTTGATGACCCGGGAATACACAGCAGTAATCGAGAAGCACGGTAGGTGGTACGTCGCCTGGGTGGAAGAGCTACCCGGAGCGAACACTCAGGGACGCACGCTTGCAGAGGTCCGGGGCAATCTGAGAGATGCGATTGAAGGCATTCTTGCCCTGAATCGCGAAATGGCTGTGAAAGAGAAGCGGAGAGCGTCAGAAGTCCGCCGCGAACCGATCCTCGTGGAAGTCTGAAGCTCACGAATGAAGAGGCGGGAGCTCCTGCGACACCTGAATGCGCATGGTTGCTACTTGGCCCGCGAAGGGGCAAAGCACTCGTTTTTCGTAAACCCCGCAAACAACAAGAAGGCAGCGGTGCCTCGCCATCGAGAAATCAGCGACGTGTTGGCGCGGCGCATTTGCCGGGAATTGGAAATTCCGGATCCATAGCGGCCCTTGCGAGGAAGGAATACGTTCTACCGCTTTGACCGCTGGCCTGAACTGCCCGTGGTCGGCAACCGGATGTACAGCTCTCGACCCCCAACCCCGTTCCTTGATCATCGCTTCTCGAAGAATGCGGTTGATCCGGACCTTGTAGCCACGCCCACCTTTTTTCACCCAGGCGAGCACGTCGGCATCCACCCAGATCGCAAGGCGTTTCTGAGGGGGTTGGTAGTATCTGCCGCGCACGGCGCCCCGCCAGTCAGTGACCTCCGGAATGTCCGAGAGGTCAATCTGATCGTCGGGCATTGCCGCGATACGAGCGAGTTCCTGAGCGAGCTTCTTCGAGAGTTTGGGGAGAGACCTTCGTCGAAAACGAACACGAATGATTCGCTTCTTCAATCCTCATTAGGCCACGACTTCGCGGAGTGCGAAGGCCCAGCTCGGTACCGCTACGTAAGAGAACAGGCGCTTACTGGGTGACGGTTTTGGCCAGGTCTTTGACCAGGAAGCCGGCGCCGGAGACGACCTTGCACATGGCGGAGGTGGCGTCCACGTCGGTGACTTCGATGACGCCGATCTTCGATGTCATGCGGCGGATCACCTGACCGGTGGCGGGGTCCTTGATTTCGCGGCCCACGCGCTCAACGGAGAGCTGGTCGCCCACCTTGAGCCCGGCCTTCGAGCCCACGTTGAGGATGACCATGCCGGCGTCCACGGCGGCCACCATGCCTTCGACCATGATGGTGCGGACTTTCAGTTTCTCGTTCGAAGCGATCAACCCCTTGGACATCTGCTCGACGGCGGCCTTCACCGCTTCGCCGATGATGGTCTCCTGGAAGCCGCTCGAGGAGAAATCCGCGCCGCCCACGCCCCAGCCGCCGCGGCCGGCGCCGCCACCCACCAGGGAAGTGCCCTCGCGCTTGGATTCGCCCTTGCCGTCGGCCACGGCGAGGATTTCGGCGGTGTCGATGTCGATCACCCGCGCATCCACGGTGACAATCGCCTTGCTCTTTGTTCTTTTGATTCCGCCGATGCCGAAGCCGCCCCAGCCGCCGCCACCGCCGCCGACCTGTTTCTTTTCGTCTTCGCCGCCGAACTGGGTGATCGAGCCGACGATGATGGCGTCCACGCCGAGGATCTTGCCGATTTGCGCGGCGCTCATGGGGTTGGCGCGGTCGCTGTTGGAGAAGTTCTGCTCGGCCAGGATCTTATCGAGCATCTTGCGCTCGATGACGCTGTAGGTGCCGTCCTGCACCAGGTGCTTGACCAGCAGGTCGGAGATGCCCTTGCCCACATCAATGTCGCTGCCGAAGAGCCCGGCCACGTGCGAGCGGACAGTGCCGTAGTCGAAGTCCAGGATGGCCACGCGCTTCTTGCGCGGCCCCTGCGCGGAGTCCTGCGCGGCGGCCGTCGCGGCAAAAAGGAGCGCCGTCACTACCACTGCTCCCGTCAGTATTCTTCTCATAGAATCACTCCCACCCAAAGATTTGCGGAGTTCCTCGTAACGGGGAGCCCCATGTACCCCGCGATTGTAGGTAAGCGCCCCGGCCCGAGTCAACGGATTTCGGGGCGGGCAAGCCCGGCGCGGCAGGGCCGGCTGCCCGCGGAGGCCCCGACCTTGACGGAAGCGAACGCCGCAGCGTAACGTCTAAATGGGGCGAATGCGACTCGGCAACATCACCGCGAAAGGCTGGATAGGTCTCGCGCTGGCGCTGTGGCTGGGCGGCCTGAGCTGCGTGCTCGGCTGCGCCGCTGAAGCAACGGCGGCCGGGCACCCGCGCGACGAGTCTGCGGCCGCCGCTTCGGACGCGGGCTCCTGCACCGATAGCTGCTGCCAGAAAGGCGCAGGCTCGGCGCCGCCCGAGCATCCCGCAAAGGAAATGGACTGCTGCAACGCGCTGGCCGCGCCGGGCGTGATGGCCAAGGCGCCACCGGCAGCGGTCGCGCTGGCCGCCGCCGACCCTGTGGGGGCAGGCGAGGTTGCGCCTTCGTCTCATGCCTTTGCCGCGCCCGATGCATTCGTTGTGGACTCCGGTGGAACCTACCTGAAGAACCGCGTCCTGCGGATCTAGAAACTCCTCCCAGCTTTCGTGTTTTGACAGAAAGCGCCGCAGAGCGCTTTTCCTTCACTGTTTCCATGTTGAGGAGAAAAACCATGAAGAGACTGCAAACCGTTGTACTGCTGTTGACTCTCGCGCTGGGCGGGGCCGCTGTTGCCGCCACGCCAAGCGCGGCAGCGAGTCAGAAGGACTGCTGCACGGGCTGCACTTGCTGTTGCCAGCCCGACGCAGCGTGCTGCCGGAAGTAAGCGTGACGCCGGGCGCCCGGCGATTCTTGCCGGGTGCCCGGCGCTTTTCGCGGATGCGCCGCCTCGCCTGGGGCGCAAACAGGAAAAAGGACTGGAGAATGAGAAGACGAATCACGACTTTGTTTCTATGGGGTCTTGGGCTGGCCGTCCACTTGCCCGCCGGGGCGCAGGAACCGCCCAGCGAACCCGCGGAGCTGGCGCTACGGGGGCTGGACGGCGCGGAGCAGCGGCTTTCCGCGCATCGCGGCAAGATCGTGGTGCTCAATTTCTGGGCCACCTGGTGCGTGCCGTGCCGCGAAGAGATGCCCATGCTGGCGCGGCTGCGCCGGGAGTTCGCCGCGCGCGGCTTGGAGGTGATCGGCCCTTCGGCGGACGCGCCGGAAACGCAGAAGGAGATTGCGCCCTTTCTGCGCAAGCAGAAGATTGACTTCCCCATCTGGGCCGGGGCGACGACCGCGGACATGGAGCGGCTCGGCTTGGGCACGGCGCTGCCTGCCACCGCGGTGCTCGACCGCGACGGGCGCATCGTGGGCCGCATCCTCGGCCCGCTCGTGGAGAAAGACCTGCGCGCGCGCATAACATGGTTGCTGGGCCACCGCTCCGCCCCGGCGCCGCCGCCGCTGCTCAATACCTTCGAGAAGCACGCCGGCGAAAAAGACGAGCACGGCCATAAGCACGGCGCAGGCGAAGAGGACCACGCGCACGCCGGCGGGCTCGACGGCGCTTCCACTGTTCCCAGTTGACCGCTTTGACCGGGGGAGGGCCGCGCCGTGAGCGGGGCCAGACAATCACTGAAGTACCGCTGGATTTTCAGCAGCCGGTACATCCCCGAACAGGTGGACCGGGCCAAGCTGCGTTTTACACTGACCTACCGGCTGCATCCGCGCATCACCGCGGGGGTCGAGTACAACCCGCTGGCCGACGACGTCCATCCGCTGGCCAACATCCTGGTGCTCGAAGAGACGCGCGGTCGCCCCGCCTTCGTCATCGGCACCAGCACCGACCGCATCGGCACGCCCGCGGGCCAGGCGTACTACGGCCTGTTCAGCAAGAACCTGAAGCGCGAAACGAAACTGCCCATCGCCCCCTACGTGGGCTTCATGTACGGAACCTACGAGGACCGCTGGCGGCCGGTGGGCGGGCTCAACGTGGGCTTCAGCGAGCGCTGGACTACTCTGACTACCTTCGACGGGGTGCACGGCCACCAGCTCATCAACTACGCGCACGGGCGCCACGTGCTCTCGTTTTTGCTCGTGCGTTTCAAGCAGGCCGGCTTCAGCTACTCCATCACCTTTTAGCAGGGCGCAGAGAAACCCTACAGGCGTCATTCCGGAGCCGTTCCGACGAAGCCGGAACGGCAAGGAATCCGCTCTCTATCTTGGCCAAACTGCAAAATGCAGATTCCTCGCTGCGCTTGATTGGATGACGACAACGGCTCCTTGAGAGCCCGAGTAAACTTGGGTTGCACAAGACCAAGGCTCGGGAGGAAGGAGCCGCGATGCAGATTATAGGAT
>Ga0187893_10003090_pt1 | contig 34709 bp, 29 predicted proteins | sample MA1701074metaG_FD_139574 | JGI IMG/M metagenome (GOLD analysis project Ga0187893, IMG submission 139574) | White microbial mat communities from a basaltic lava cave in the Kipuka Kanohina Cave System on the Island of Hawaii, USA - MA170107-4 metaG ...
CAGTCGTCGCCTACGAGCCGGTCTGGGCGATCGGCACGGGCCGGACAGCGACACCGGCGCAAGCGCAGGATGCGCACGCATTGATCAGGGGCAGAATTGCCGAAAAAGATGCTACAATCGCCGTTTCCCTTCGGGTCCTGTACGGGGGCAGCGTCAAGGCGGCGAATGCCGCGGAGCTGTTCGCGATGGCCGATGTGGACGGCGGATTGATCGGCGGCGCGTCGCTCAAGGCGGACGAGTTCGCAAGCATCTGCGCCGCCGCCGGGCGCTGAAGTGCTGGCCAGGACTGGAAGGACATGCTTCAAAACGTAATTACGTTCCTGCACGGGCTGCTGTGCTTTGCAATCGTTGCGCTCGTCCTGTTGCAGCGGGGCAAGGGTGCGGACGCGGGAGCCGGGTTCGGGGCGGGCGCATCGGGCACAGTCTTCGGCGCGCGCGGCTCGGCGACCTTTTTCTCGAAGCTGACCGCCGTGCTCGCGACGCTCTTCTTCGTGACGAGCATGTCGCTCGCCTGGTTTGCGACGCGACCGAGGTCCGAGACGCCGAAGAGCATCGTGGACAACGTGGTCACGGAACCCGCGCCGGCCTCGGGCGTGGACCCGGCCGCGGTCCCGGCGCTGCCTGACACGCCGCCTGCAGAGCAGCCCGCGCCGGGCGAGCAGTGAGCGGAGACCCGATCGATTTCAGTGCCGACGTGGCGGAATTGGTAGACGCGCTAGCTTGAGGGGTTAGTGGGGAAACCCGTGTCGGTTCGAGTCCGACCGCCGGCACCATTCGAGTCTTGCAACCGATCATCCCGGGGGTCCCAAGGGACCTGCCGGACAGTTACAATGCGGCCGGTTTCCGCGGCGCTTCCCGCAGTCGAAAACGGTCGCGACATTGCTGCATAACTACCTGCCCGCCCTGATCTTTCTCGCCGTTGCGGGCGGATTCGGGCTCGTTCTGCTGGCGCTCGGGTGGGTGCTCGGCCCGAGGCGGCCGGACGCCGACAAAGTGTCCCCGTACGAATGCGGATTCGAGGCCTTCGAGGACTCGCGAGCCAAGTTCGACGTGCGCTATTACCTCGTGGCGATCCTCTTCATCATCTTCGACCTCGAAATCGCCTTCCTCTTTCCGTGGGCGGTTTCCCTCGACTCGATCGGCGGCTTCGGCCTGCTGTCGATGGGCGTATTCCTCGCCGTGCTCGTGATCGGCTTTATCTACGAGTGGAAGAAAGGGGCGCTCGAATGGGATTGACCCAAGCCGCTCCGGAACTTGCGCCAGTCGTCCAGGGCCGCGGATTCGTCACGACCAGCGTCGACAACCTGATGAACTGGGCGCGGACCGGATCGCTCTGGCCGATGACCTTCGGGCTCGCCTGTTGCGCGGTCGAGATGATGCACGCGGGTGCGGCGCGCTATGACCTCGACCGCTTCGGCGTCGTGTTCCGCGGAAGCCCGCGCCAGTCCGACGTCATGATCGTGGCGGGGACGCTCGTCAACAAGATGGCGCCCGCGCTTCGCAAGGTCTACGACCAGATGCCGGAACCGCGCTGGGTCATCTCGATGGGCTCCTGCGCCAACGGCGGCGGCTATTACCACTATTCCTATGCGGTCGTGCGCGGCTGCGATCGAATCGTGCCGGTCGACGTCTACGTGCCAGGCTGCCCGCCGACCGCGGAAGCGCTCGTCTACGGAATCCTGCAGCTGCAGGACAAGATCCGCCGCACCAGCACGATTGCGCGCGGTTCTGCATGAGCCGCGTCGAGGAGACCGCACAGGCCGTCGCGTCCCGTATCGGCGAGCGAGCCAGGCCGATCGCAGCGCTGTCTGGTGAGCTTTCGATCGAGGTCGCGGCGCCCGACCTGCTTTCCTGCTGTCGCGACCTGCGCGACCAGCCCGACCTCGCTTTCGAGCAGCTGATCGACCTGTCGGGCATCGATTACCTGGACTACGGCCGGTCCGAGTGGACGACGGAGGCGGCGACCTCGACAGGCTTCAGCCGCGGCGTGGAACGCGGGACGCCGCGCGAGGCGCCTGCATCGGAGCGCCGCTTCGCGGTCTCCTACCAGCTGCTTTCCATCTCGCGTAACACGCGTCTCCGGATGCGCTGCCATTGCCCGGCGGGCGAGCCTCCGATGATCGATTCGGTGACGGAGATCTGGGCGTCGGCGGATTGGTACGAACGCGAAGCCTTCGACCTGTACGGAATCCTGTTCCGCGGCCATCCGGACCTTCGCCGGATCCTCACGGACTACGGATTCATCGGTCACCCGTTCCGGAAGGACTTCCCGCTGTCGGGGCACGTCGAGGTGCGCTACGACCCGTCGCGCGGCCGTGTCGTCCACGAGCCCGTGAGCATCGAGCCGCGGGTCACGGTGCCGAAGGTGATCCGCAAAGAGCGCGCGTCCGACGCGCCCGGGGCGGGCGGCAATGCCTGAGTTCCAGAATTTCACGCTCAACTTCGGCCCGCAGCATCCCGCGGCCCACGGCGTGCTGCGCCTCGTGCTCGAGATGGACGGGGAAGTGATCCAGAAGGCGGATCCGCACATCGGCCTCCTGCACCGCGCGACCGAGAAGCTCGCGGAATCGAAGCCATTCAACCACACGATCGGGTACATGGACCGGCTCGACTACGTGTCGATGATGTGCAACGAGCACGCCTACGTGCGCGCGATCGAAAGATTGCTCGGCATCGAGGCGCCCGAGCGCGCGCAGTACATCCGCACCATGTTCGACGAGATGACGCGGATCCTGAACCACCTGATGTGGATCGGCTCCCACGGGCTCGACATCGGCGCGATGACCGTGTTCCTGTATGCGTTCCGCGAGCGCGAAGACCTCATGGACTGCTACGAAGCGGTCTCCGGCACCCGCATGCACGCGACCTACTACCGGCCGGGCGGGGTGTACCGCGACCTGCCGGACACGATGCCGCGGTACAAGGACTCGAAATGGCGGAGCAAGCGCGACGTGAAGCGGCGCAACGAAGCGCGGTCCGGCTCCCTGCTCGACTTCATCGCGGACTTCACGGACCGATTCCCGGCCTGCGTCGACGAGTATGAGACGCTCCTGACCGACAACCGGATCTGGAAGCAGCGCACGGTGAATATCGGCGTCGTGTCGCCGGAGCGCGCGCTCCAGCTGGGGTTCACCGGGCCGATGCTGCGCGGCTCGGGCGTGGAATGGGACCTGCGGAGGAAGCAGCCGTACGCGGCGTACGACCGCGTCGAGTTCTCCGTGCCGGTCGGCGTGAACGGCGATTGCTACGACCGCTATCTCTGCCGCGTCGCGGAGATGCGCCAATCGAATCGCATCATCCGCCAGTGCATCGACTGGCTGCGGGTCAATCACGGGTCGGTGATGCTCGACGACAACAAGGTGACGCCACCGCGCCGCGGCGAGATGAAAGACGACATGGAATCGCTGATCCACCACTTCAAGCTCTTCACGGAAGGCTATTGCGTGCCGGAAGGCGAGACCTATGCGGCCGTCGAGGCGCCCAAGGGCGAGTTCGGCGTGTGGCTCGTTTCGGACGGCGCCAACAAGCCCTACCGCGTCAAGTGCCGGGCGCCGGGCTTCGCGCACCTCGCCGCGATGGACGAGCTGGTGCGCGGCCACATGCTCGCGGACGTGGTGGCGATGATCGGCACGATGGACATCGTGTTCGGGGAGATCGACCGGTGAGCGCGCCGGCCGCGGCGGGCGGCGCACTGAGCGACCACACGCGGCACGAGATCGACCGCTGGCTCGCAAAGTTCCCGGCCGACCGCCGTCGTTCCGCCGTGCTGGCCGCGCTTCGCGAGGCCCAGCACCAGAACGGCGGCTTTCTGACGACGCCGTTGATGGACGCCGTCGCCGAGTACATCGGCATGCAGCCAATCCAGGTCTACGAGGTCGCGAGTTTCTACTCGATGTTCGAGACGAAGCCCGCGGGCCGCGTGCATGTCTCGGTCTGCACTAATATCAGCTGCATGCTCTGCGGCGCGGAGCGGATTGTCGCCGCCGTCGAGAAGCACCTCGGCATCAGGACGGGGGAGAGCACGCCGGACGGCAAGTTCTACCTGAAGCGCGAGGAGGAATGCCTCGCCGCCTGCAACAACGCGCCGATGATGATGGTCGATCACGTGTACCACGAGAACCTGACGCCGGAATCGGCGATCAAGGTGCTGGACGCGGTGAAGTAGCCATGCCGCGCGCAATGAACCAGGTCGTGTTCGAGCCGCTGCAGCATGCGCAGAGCTGGAGGATGCCGGTGTACGAGAAGTTCGGCGGCTACGAGGCCTGGCGGAAGATCCTGCGCGAGAAGACGCCGCGAGAAGCCATCATCGAGGAAGTGAAGGCGTCCGGACTCAGGGGCCGCGGCGGCGCCGGCTTCCCGACGGGCGTGAAGTGGAGCTTCATGCCGAGGAACGCGCCCGGCCAGATGTACGTCGTCTGCAACTCCGACGAAAGCGAGCCGGGCACCTGCCATGACCGCGACATCCTGCGCTACAACCCGCACGCAGTGATCGAGGGCATGGCGATCGGCGGCTATGCCATGGGCGCGACCGTCGGCTACAACTACATCCGCGGCGAATTCCTGGCCGAGCCCTTTCCGCGCTTCGAGGCTGCGCTCGCGGAGGCCTATGCCGCGGGGCTTCTCGGCCGCGACATCGAGGGATCCGGAATCGCATTCGACCTCCACGCGGTGGCGGGCGCCGGTGGCTACATTTGCGGCGAAGAAACGGCGCTTCTCGAGTCGCTCGAGGGCAAGCCCGGAAAGCCGCGCTTCAAGCCGCCGTTCCCTGCGAACTATGGCCTCTTTGGCAAGCCGACGACGATCAACAACACGCTGAGTTTTGCCACGGTGCCCGCAATCCTGCGGAAGGGCGCGAAGTGGTTTGCGGAACTCGGCGTACCGAACGCGGGTGGCACGGCGATCTTCTCGGTCTCGGGCCACGTGGCCCGGCCCGGCAACTTCGAATTGCCGCTCGGCATCCCGTTCCGGGAGCTGCTCGACATCTGTGGCGGCGTGCGCGGTGGCCGCAAGCTCAAGGCCGTGATACCGGGCGGATCGTCGGTTCCGGTCCTGCCCGCGGCGCTCATCATGGATTGCACGATGGACTTCGACGCATTGCGGAAGGCCGGTTCCGCAGTCGGTACCGGGGCAGTGATCGTGATGGATGACAGCACCTGCATGGTGCGGGTGCTCGAGCGACTTTCGCGCTTCTACATGGCCGAGTCCTGCGGCCAGTGCACGCCCTGCCGCGAGGGCACGGGCTGGCTCACGCGCATGCTCCGCCGGATCCTGTCGGGACAGGGTCGAATGACCGACCTCGATCTCCTGGTCCAGGTCGCCAACCAGATCGAGGGCCACACGATCTGTGCGCTGGGCGATGCGGCCGCCTGGCCGGTACAGAGCTTCGTGCGCCACTTCCGCCACGAGTTCGAGTACATGGTCGAGAACGGGGGCAAGAGCATCGTCGATGCGCCCGCGCGGGCCGTCGCATGAGCGAAGACGTCGTCAACGTCGAGGTCGACGGCCGGCCGCTCAAGGCTCGCAAGGGCCAGATGATCATGCAGCTGACCGACCAGGCGGGCATCTACGTGCCGCGTTTCTGCTACCACGAGAAGCTCTCGATCGCCGCCAACTGCCGCATGTGCCTCGTCGAGGTCGAAAAGGCGCCGAAGCCGATGCCTGCCTGCGCGACGCCGGTCGCCGAGGGCATGAAGGTATTCACCCGCTCGGCGCGGGCGCTCGCGGCGCAGAAGGCGACGATGGAGTTCCTGCTCATCAACCACCCGCTCGATTGCCCGATCTGCGACCAGGGCGGCGAGTGCGAGCTGCAGGACCTCGCGCTCGGCTTCGGCAGCGCCAAGTCCCGCTTCGACGAGCGCAAGCGTGTGGTCAAGGACAAGAACATCGGGCCGCTGATCTCGACCGACATGACGCGCTGCATCCACTGCACGCGCTGCGTGCGCTTCACCGCGGAGGTCGCCGGCATGCAGGAGCTCGGGGCGACCGGCCGCGGCGAATGGATGGAGATCGGCACCTGGATCGAGAAGAGCGTCGATCACGAGCTGTCCGGCAACGTCATCGACCTGTGCCCCGTGGGCGCGCTGAACTCGAAGCCGTTCCGCCATCGTGCGCGCTCCTGGGAGATGACCGAGCACGCGCTCGTGTCGCCGCACGACGGAATCGGCACGAACCTCTGGGGCCACGTGCTCCGCGGCCGCCTGATGCGCGTCGTGCCGCGCGCAAACGAGGAGATCAACGAAACCTGGATCGCGGACCGCGACCGCTTCTCCTACGAAGGAATCTACGCTGCCGACCGACTGCACGAGCCGATGATGCGAGTGGAGGGACAGTGGCGCCAGGTGAGCTGGGAGACCGCGCTCGAGGCGGCGGACGCGCTGCTGCGCGAGGCGCAGGAGGAGGGCGGCGCAAGCCGCATCGGTTTCCTTGCCGCCCCCGGCGCTACCAACGAGGAAGCCTACCTTTTCGCGCGCCTGGCGCGCGGGCTCGGCTCGCACAACGTCGACTCGCGACTCCGGCAGCACGATTTCTCGGACCAGGCGAGCGATCCGGCCTATCCGGGCCTCGGGATCGCGCTGCGCGCGATCGATACGCTGGGCGGCCTGTTGCTGGCAGGCTGCCACGTGCGCGAGGACGCACCGATGCTGGCGCATCGTGTGCGCATGGCCGCGCTGGCAGGATGCAAGGTCAGCCTGCTTTCCACGCAGCCGCAACACTGCTATTTCCCCGTGCTGCGGCAGACGGTTGCGTCGGCGGCCGACCTCGCGTCGGAGCTCGCTGCGCTCGCGGGCACCGGCGCGCTGTCCGATGCGCGAAAGGCCATCGTCGAATCGCTTTCTTCCGGCCGCGCGGCGATCGTGCTCGGCGGAGTTGCGACGCGTCACACGCATTTTGCGGACATACGCGCCGCGGCTGCGGCGCTCGCCGCTCGTACCGGCGCGACCCTGGGATTCCTTCCGGACGGAGGCAATGCGGCCGGTACGGCACTCGCGGGCGCATTGCCGCACCGCCTGCCGGGCGGACGACCCGACCCTGAGCCGGGCCTCGACCTGCGCAGGATGCTCGAGTCGCCACTCGCGTCCTGCGTGCTCTTGGGCGGCATCGAGCCCGACAAGGACATCGGCCTGCCGGGCGCCGCGCAGGCGCTCGCGGGTTGCCGGCGCGTCGTCGCGATCACGCCTTATGCAGATCCGTCCGTATTGAAGTTCGCCCAGGTCCTGCTCCCGATGGGCACATTTGCCGAGACCTCCGGCAGCTACGTGAGCGCCGAAGGGCGCTGGCAGGAGTTCCGCGGCTGCGCACAGCCGGTCGGGCAGTCACGGCCGGGCTGGAAGATCCTGCGCGTGCTCGCGAACCAGCTGGGGCTCGATGGTTTCGATTACGAAAGTTCTGCCGACGTGCTGGCCGAACTGCGTGGCCTGGCGGGAGGCGCGACTTACGACGGCCGGTTTGCGACCGGGCGCGAACTCAAGTCCGAGCGTCGCGGCACGACTGCGGCTCTTCCAACTTACGGCGTTGACCCGATCGTCCGCCGTGCCGCGTCATTGCAGTTGACACGCGCCGCTCGGAACGGCGCGGGCGGGAAGGGCTGAGCCATGCCGGATTTCGTCTCGGCATGGTGGGCGAGCCTGGTGCCCGAGTTGCAGTCGGCGATCATCGTCACTATCCAGATCCTCGGCGTCATGATCTCGATCGTCATCGCGGTCGCGATGCTGACGCTCGCCGAGCGCAAGGTGATCGGCTACATGCAGCTGCGCCGCGGACCGAACCGCGTGTCGTTCTTCGGGTTGCCGGTCCTGCGCGGCCTCGCGCAGCCTTTCGCGGACGTCATCAAGCTGCTGCTGAAGGAAATCATCGTGCCGGGCCGCTCGTCGCGATTCCTGTTCCTGCTGGCGCCGCTGATCGTCCTCGTGCCCGCGCTGGCGGCCTGGGCCGTCATTCCGTTCTCGCCCGAGTTCGTGCTGGCGGACATCGACGCAGGCCTCCTGTACGTACTCGCCCTGACGTCGCTCGGCGTCTACGGCGTCATCCTCGCGGGCTGGGCCAGCAATTCCAAGTACGCCTTCCTCGGCGCGATGCGATCCGCCGCCCAGATGGTCGCCTACGAGATCGCAATGGGATTCGCTCTTGTCGGCGTGCTGATGGTGGCGGGCAGCCTCAACCTCGGCGAGATCGTGCGCGCGCAGGAAGGAGGCTTCGGCAGCTGGAACTGGCTTTGGCTGTTCCCGCTGTTCATCGTGTACTTCGTGTCGGGTCTCGCCGAGACGAACCGCGCGCCGTTCGACGTGGCGGAGGGCGAGTCGGAGATCGTCGCGGGATTTCACGTCGAGTACTCCGGCGCGGCGTTTGCCTCGCTGTTCGCGTTGCCCGAGTACGCGAACATGATCCTGATTTCGGCGCTGACGGCCGTGTTCTTCTTTGGCGGATGGCTGTCGCCCCTCCAGGGTTACGTCGCAGCCGACGCCATCCTCGCGCAGCCGAGCTTCTTCTGGCTGTTCCTCAAGATCTGCATCTTCCTGTTCGTGTTCCTCTGGGTCCGGGCGACCTTCCCGCGCTACCGCTACGACCAGATCATGCGCCTCGGGTGGAAGGTGCTGATCCCGATCACCCTGGTCTGGATCGTAGTCGAGGCCGTGCTCGCGTGGCTCCGGATCGGCCCGTGGGCGGCGTGAGGCATCCATGAAGCGCGTCAGGTCGCTGTTCCAGACTGTCTTCCTCTCCGAGCTCCTGCGGGGTCTCTCGGTAACCGGCCGGAATTTCCTCCGGCGCAAGGTCACGCTGAACTACCCCGAGGAGAAGACGCCGCAGTCGCCGCGCTTCCGCGGCTTGCATGCGCTGCGTCGCTACCCGAACGGGCAGGAACGATGCATCGCCTGCAAGCTCTGCGAGGCCGTCTGCCCTGCGCTCGCGATCACGATCGAGTCGGAAGTCGGTCCAGACGGAACGCGCCGCACGACGCGCTACGACATCGACCTCTTCAAGTGCATCTATTGCGGCTTCTGCGAGGAGGCCTGCCCGGTTGATGCGATCGTCGAGACGCGAATCCACGAGTACCACATGGAGAACCGCGGCGAAAACATCATGACCAAGGACAAGCTGCTCGCGATCGGCGAGAAGTACGAGGCGATGATCGCCGCCGACAAGGCGTCGGACTCGCGCTTCCGGTAGCGCCATGCTGGTCGAGATCCTGTTCTGGTCGTTCTCCGCGGTGCTGGTCGGCGCCGCGTTCGGCGTCATCCTGTCGCGCAACCCCGTGCACTCGGTGCTCTACCTCGTCCTCTGTTTCTTCAATGCCGCAGTACTGTGGCTGCTGATCCAGGCCGAATTCCTGGCGATCGTGCTGGTGCTGGTCTATGTCGGCGCGGTCATGGTGCTCTTCCTGTTCGTCGTGATGATGCTGGACATCAACATCGAGCAGCTGCGCGAGGGATTCGCGCGGAACGCCCCGCTTGGCGCGCTGATCGCACTCATCATGGTCGTGGAGCTGGCCTACGTGCTTTGGGTGCGGCGCCTCGGCATCGAGCTGCCCGGCAGCGTGGGCCCGGTCGCGCAAGGGCACAGCAACACCGCCGAGATCGGTGCCGTGCTCTATACCGAGTACGTCTACCCGTTCCAGCTCGCCGCCGTCGTGCTTCTCATCGCCATCATCGCGGCGATCACGCTGACGATGCGCCGCCGGCCGGGACAGAAGGTCCAGGACATCGCGAGCCAGGTGGCGGTGCGCGCCGCGGACCGCGTCCGGCTCGTGAACATGCCGGTGGAGCGCGATCCATGATCACGCTGTCGCACTACCTGCTGCTCGCCGGCGTCCTGTTCTCGATCGCCGTGGCCGGCATCTTCATCAATCGCAAGAACGTGATCCTGCTACTCATGTGCATCGAGCTGATGCTGCTCGCGGTGAACTTCAATTTCGTCGCGTTCTCGCGCTTCCTGGGCATCCTCGACGGCCAGGTCTTCGTGTTCTTCATCCTGACGGTGGCGGCGGCGGAGGCCGCTATCGGGCTCGCGATTCTCGTCGTGCTGTTCCGCCAGCGCCGCAGCATCAACGTCGAGGAACTCGACACCATGAAGGGATGAGCGTGAGCTTCGAAAGCCTTTGCCTTCTCATCGTGCTCGCGCCGCTCACGGCGGCCGTCGTCGCCGGACTCGGCGGCCGCCTCGTCGGCCGCGCAGGCGCGCACACGATCTGCATCGCGGGCGTGGCCCTGTCGTTCGCGGCATCGGCCTGGATCCTCAAGCAGATGCTCGACGGCGCGCCGGTGTTCAACCAGGCCGTCTACACCTGGGCCGTCAGCGACGGCATCAGGATGGAAATCGGATTCCTGATCGACAACCTGAGCGCGCTGATGATGACGGTCGTGAGCTTCGTCTCGCTCGCCGTGCACGTCTACACGATCGGGTACATGCGCGACGACCCGGGTTACCAGCGCTTCTTCGCCTACATCTCGCTCTTCACCTTCGCGATGCTGATGCTCGTGATGTCGAACAACTTCCTGCAGTTGTTCTTCGGCTGGGAAGGCGTGGGACTCGTTTCGTACCTCCTGATCGGCTTCTGGTACAAGCGGCCGACGGCGATCTTCGCGAGCTACAAGGCTTTCATCGTCAATCGCATCGGCGACTTCGCATTCATCGTCGCGATCGCGATCGTCGTCGCGTACATGGGCAGCCTCGACTATGCAGAGGTCTTCGAGCGCATCCCGCGGGCGATCGGGCACGACCTTTACCTGACGCCCGGCGAGCCGAGCAAGGTCATCACGGTGATCTGCGTCGGCCTCCTCCTGGGCGCCATGGGCAAGTCGGCTCAGGTCCCGCTGCACGTGTGGCTGCCGGACTCGATGGAGGGCCCGACGCCGATCTCCGCCCTGATCCACGCGGCGACCATGGTCACCGCCGGCATTTTCATGGTGGCGCGGATGTCGCCGCTCTTCGAGATGTCGCCGGACGCGCTGCACTTCGTCGTCGTGATCGGCGCGACGACCGCGCTCTTCATGGGCCTGCTCGGCCTCGTCAATAACGACATCAAGCGCGTGATCGCCTATTCCACGCTTTCCCAGCTCGGCTACATGACGGCGGCGCTCGGCGCGGGAGCCTACGGCGCGGGGATCTTCCACCTGATGACGCATGCCTTCTTCAAGGCGCTGCTGTTCCTCGCTGCGGGATCCGTGATCATCGGCCTGCACCACGAACAGGACATGCGGCGCATGGGCGGGCTCAGGAAGTACATGCCCGTGACCTACGTCACCTGCGTCATCGGTGCTCTGGCGTTGATCGGCTTCCCCGGTTTCTCTGGCTTCTTCTCGAAGGACATCATCATCGAGGCGGTCAAGGCGAGCGACACGGAAGGCTCGGAGTACGCGTACGCGTGCGTGCTCCTCGGGGTGTTCGTGACTGCCCTGTATACCTTCCGCCTCGTGTTCATGACCTTCCATGGCCGGGAGCGGATGGACGAGCACACGCGCGAGCACCTGCACGAAAGCCCCTGGGTGGTCACACTGCCGCTCATCGCGCTCGCGATCCCCTCGGTCGCGATCGGCTGGCTGACCGTCGGGCCGGTCGTGTTCGGCGACTTCTTCGGGGGCGCGATCGCACACGCGCCGAACGGCCCGCTGGCGGAACTCGGGGGGGAATTCCACGGGCCCGCGGCCTTCGTCGAGCACGCGGCAAGCTCGCCGGCGCTCTGGCTCGCGTTAGGCGGGATCGCCGCCGCCTGGTACCTCTATCTCAGGCGGCCCGACCTGCCGGATCGCATCGCTGCGCGGTTCTCGCGGCTCTACCGGCTGCTGGTCAACAAGTACTACTTCGACTGGTTCAATGAAAACGTAGTGGCTGTAGGAGTTCGGAATTTCGGAACCAGCCTGTGGAAGCGCGGCGACGAGACCGTCATCGACGGTTGGCTCGTGAACGGAAGCGCCCGCGCGATCGGCACTCTGTCCGCAGTTGTTCGTCAGCTGCAGTCGGGTTACCTGTACCACTATGCCTTCGCCATGATCTTCGGCCTGGCGCTGCTGCTCGGCTGGCTGTTGTTGAGATCCTGAAGTGCCGGTACCGGCGAAGATCCTGAGCTGGCTCGTTTGGCTCCCGATCGCCGCGGGGCTGGTCGTGCTCGTGCTGGGCGAGCGCCGGATGGTCCTGGGGCGCTGGGTCGCGCTGGCGGCGACGCTCGCGACGCTCGGGCTCTGCGTGCCGCTGTGGGCATCATTCGACCTCGGCACGCCGGCGCTGCAGTTCGTCGAGCGGGAACCGTGGATCGGCGCGCTGAACGCCTGGTACTACCTCGGCATCGACGGCATTGCGCTGCCGCTCATCGTCCTGACGGCCTTTACGACTCCGCTCGTCGTGATCGCCGCCTGGTCGGACGTCGAGAAGCGGCCGGCGCAGTACTTCGCCTCCTTCCTCGTGATGGAGGGCCTCATGATCGGCGTGTTCGGCGCCGCCGATGCGCTCCTGTTCTACGTGTTCTGGGAGGCCATGCTGATCCCGATGTTCCTGATCATCGGCGTCTGGGGCGGGTCTCGCCGCGTGTACGCAACGATCAAGTTCTTCCTGTACACGTTTCTCGGCTCGGTCCTGATGCTCGTCGCGCTCATCTGGCTGTACCTCGACGGCGGCAGCTACGAGATCGCGGCCATGCACCGGCTGCCGATCGGCATGACGGAGCAGGTCCTCATTTTCCTCGCGTTCTTCGCCGCCTTCGCGGTCAAGGTGCCAATGTGGCCCGTGCACACCTGGTTGCCGGATGCGCATGTCGAGGCGCCGACCGGTGGCTCGGTGATCCTCGCGGCAATTATGCTGAAAATGGGCGGGTACGGCTTCCTGCGCTTCAGCCTGCCGATCGCGCCGGACGCGAGCCGCGAGCTCGACTGGCTGATCATCACGCTCTCGCTCGTCGCGATCGCCTACATCGGGTTCGTGGCCCTGGCCCAGCGCGACATGAAGAAGCTGATCGCGTATTCGTCGATTGCGCACATGGGCTTCGTGACGCTCGGCGCCTTCGTCGCTTATGACATCTGGCAGGCGACCGGGTCAGTCGCCGGAGTGGGGATGGGACTCGACGGCGCCATGGTGCAGATGGTTTCGCACGGCCTCGTGTCGGGCGCGCTGTTCCTTTGTGTCGGCGTGCTCTACGATCGCCTCCACACGCGCGACATCTCGGCGTACGGCGGCGTGGTCAACACGATGCCGGTATTTGCGTTCTTCGCGGTGCTGTTCGCGATGGCGAATGCGGGCCTGCCGGGCACATCGGGGTTCGTCGGCGAGTTCCTCGTGATCGTCGCGAGCTTCAAGGCCAACTTCTGGTATGCCTTCGTCGCGGCGCTGACGCTGATTCTCGGGGCCGCCTACACGCTCTGGCTCCTGAAGCGCGTGATCTGGGGCGATGTCGGCAACGACGGCGTCGCGTCGCTCAAGGACCTGAACCCGCGGGAGTTCATCGTGCTCGCGGTGCTTGCAATCGCGGTGCTCGTCGTCGGGGTCTGGCCTGCGCCGCTGCTCGACGTGATGCGGCCGACGATCGGGTTCCTCGTCGAGCAACTCATGGTCAGCAAGCTCTGAGGCGCACGCGATGCAAGGCTCGACCATGATCCTGACGATTGCAGACGTCCTGCCGGCCGCGGCAGAAGCCTTTATCGCGTCTGCGGCATGCGTCCTCCTGCTCGTGGAGGCCATCTTCGGCGCGCGGGCCCGGAACGCCTCGTTCCTGCTGGCGATCGCGGCGCTGGCGGGAGCCGCCTGGGTCTCCTCGGCTGTCGCAGTTCCCGACCGGATCGTCATTCTAGGCGGCCATTTCGTCGCCGATTCGATGGGGACCGTTCTGAAGCTCTTTGCCTACGGGGCCGCCGCGGTAACGCTGCTGTATTCACGGGACTACCTCGAGCGGCGCGAGCTGCTGAAGGGCGAATATCTCGTCCTCGCGCTCTTTGCCGTGCTCGGCATCCAGGTCATCGTCTCAGCGGGCAGCCTGCTCACCTTGTACCTCGGCATCGAGATCATGTCCCTGTCGCTGTACGCGATGGTCGCCTTCGACAGGGACGACGGCGTCGCGGCGGAATCCGCGACGAAGTATTTCGTGCTCGGCGCGATCGCCTCCGGGGCACTGCTCTACGGGATCTCGATCCTCTACGGCGTGACGGGGAGTTTCCTCCTGGATGGCGTCGCCGCGTCGGTGGGCCGGAGCGATACGCCGGCCGTCGGGCTGTTGTTCGGCCTCGCGTTCATCGTGGTCGGCGTCGCATTCAAGTTCGGTGCCGTGCCATTCCACATGTGGCTGCCGGATGTCTATCACGGCGCGCCGACTCCCGTGACCCTCTTTGTAGGGTCGGCTCCCAAGATCGCCTCGTTCGCGCTCGCGATGCGCGTGCTGGCCGAGGGGCTCGGCGGCGTCGCGGAGGCCTGGCAGGACATGCTCGTCGTGCTGGCGGCGCTCTCGATGGTCGTCGGTAATGTCGTCGCGATTGCGCAGTCGAACATCAAGCGCATGCTCGCGTACTCGACCATCTCGCACGTCGGCTTCATCCTGCTCGGCGTCCTCGCGGCAAACGCCGCCGGCTATCGCGCGGCGATGTTCTATACGCTGACATACGTGATCATGACGACCGGGGCGTTCGGCGTCGTGCTCTGGCTCTCGCGCAAGGGCTTCGAAGCGGATGCGCTTGACGACTACAAGGGCCTCAACCGGCGCAGCCCCTGGTTCGCCTTCGTAATGCTGCTGGTGATGTTCGGATTGGCAGGCGTCCCGCCGACGGTCGGTTTCTGGGCCAAGCTGCAGGTGATCTCGGCGGTCCTCGACGTCGACCTGACCTGGCTGGCCGCCCTGGCCGTGCTTACGTCGGTGGTGGGCGCCTATTACTACCTTCGCATCGTCAAACTCATGTACTTCGATGAACCAACGACGAGCGGTCCGCTTGAAGCGAAGATCGGCGTGCGTCTCGTGTTGAGCATGAACGGACTGGCGATCCTGGTGCTGGGGCTGTACCCGGGTGTGCTCCTCAGGCTTTGCGAGCATGTATTACCGTGAGCGATGGGAACCAAGCGAAATACCGCGGGCCGCCAGGCGTCAGCTAACGGTACCTTCCGGTTTGTAAATAGAACGATCGCTGACTATAATTCGCGCCCCTGTTGCGGGGTGGAGCAGTCTGGCAGCTCGTCGGGCTCATAACCCGAAGGTCGCAGGTTCAAATCCTGCCCCCGCTACCACAATCCGTGAAAACCCCGGCCTCGAGCCGGGGTTTTCGTTTGCATGCAGAATAGGGGCTCTCAACTGACTAGGTAAGGCGATTGCTGTCATTCAAGGTGAGGGCGAGCCTTGCATTTGCAGCGCTTGGGGTGCTCGCAAGCAGCGCGACCATTGGTGCTCTTCTAGCGTGGGCGGATGACGCAAAGTCACTTGAGTGGATAGGAATCTACTCATGGTGGCAAGTGTGCCTCTTAATATTCACGGCAGGCACCGCTGGCTACTTCCTTGGTGGAAGAGCGTTTGATTCCGCATCGCTGAGACCAATCAGTGGCGCTGCTCGTGGCGCTGGAGTGGCTGCTCTGGGTTTCCTCGCGACCACGATCGCATTTGGTCTCTTACTCTTGCCAAAGCTGCCATTTAGTACTGCGGCCTTAATGACTCTTGCAGCCGCAGGTTTTGGCGGGCTCTTCTTCGCATTACCCGCTATTGTAGTTGGCGCAATTCTGGGAGCGGTCCTCATCCGTCGTGCTTGATAGTCAACTAACTGACTGACTATTTTGGGCGACAGTCGAGAAACGTACCGACAATGGCGACTACCCAGATTGGGCGGATATGGATTGGACACAGCCTGCCCTCGCTGCGAGGGAGACCCGCAGTCCTATCGGGGAAACATGGTCGGTTAACAGACCCACGCTACCAACCTTGACCGAGAACCCCGGCCTCGCGCCGGGGTTTTCATTTTTTGGATCGGCAATCCAGGCGCGAGGAGCCGTGAGCGGCTCCTGCGCGACGCACGTGCCTCCGAAAATCGGCCGCGTTCACCGGTTCACTTCCAAGTGTGCGTGAACTTCCGCCGGAGTCCAGCGCCGCTGCGATGCCGTCGCCGTAGCAATCTGTGGCGGCGGTGTCCTACACGCGGGTGCCGCCGGAAGCCGTGACGAATCGGGACCATGCAACCGCATCTTGAGGTTGTGACTGCAATCGCCTCGGACTGTGAACCTGAATTAAGTTGCGTCTAGTCATTTGCGCTGATTGACATTGCTTGCGTTCGAGCGCACAAGACGCGATATCGGTGCGGGAACACCGGAAGGGGAAACAACATGAAAACTTACTGGGCACGCAGCTCGGTTCTTTCGACGCTGCTGATAGTCGCATCCGGCACCGCTCAAGCGAACGGCACTGAGACGCTCGGGCCGCCGAACATCGCCATTGCGAACGGTACAAACGTCGTCATCAAGGGAACGGGCACGTTCACTCAGCCGGGCACGATCAGTGTTTCGATCCCGGCTGGAGCGACCATCAAGCAGGTTCTCCTGTATTGGGAAGGCTTCATGATCGCAAATGTGGCCGGCGACAATAGCGTTCTGGTTTCCAACAATGGCGGCGCTACGAATACGCCGGTGATCGGCTCCCTGATCGGTGGGCAGACGTTTTTCTTCAATAACGCACATGCGTCGACCTTTCGGGCCGACATAACGACTCTGAATCTCCTGGCTCCCGGGACGACGACTCTCCAGGTTTCGAGCATGGCCTTCACGCGTGTCAATAATGGAGCCGGAGTTCTCGTGATCTACGATGCCGGCCTCAACGATGCGGGCATTGTCATTCGCGACGGGTCGGATCTCGCGTTTATCAACAGCACGGGGAATTTGCACACCACCGTGCCGCAAACGTTTAATTTCCCGTCATCCAACAAGGATCGGACCGCCCAGATCAACATGTTCTTCGCGAGCGTGTCGGGTACGGCTTCAACGGGCGGCTTCCGGCCATCCGTGATCAGGCTCACCACGAACGGCGCCAACGGAGGCACGACGCTGCTGAACAATCTGCTCGACAGCAATGACGGCAACGAGTGGGACTCCTTCTCGATATCAATCGACATCCCCTCCAAGGCGACCTCGCTGACCGTACAGGCGCTTTCCGAGGACAACCTCGGTACCGGCAGGCTGCCGGCGTCATTTGCCTGGCTGGCCGCCGGATTTGCATTCGAGCCGAAGGACTGCGGCCGAATGACGGGCGGCGGAAGCGTGTTCAGGATCGACGGCGTGCGCGTGACCCGCGGCTTCGAAATCCACTGCGACCTTCGGGAACCGAACAACATCCAGGTCAACTGGCCGGACAACAGATTCCACATGACGGAACTGACGTCGGCCGTCTGCACCGACACCGTTGCCGTTCAGGCCCCGCCCCAGTCATCGCCCTTCGACACGTTCAAGGGGACTGGTACGGGGAGGTACAACAATCAGGCCGGCGCTCGCATCGAATTTGAATTCGTGGACGCGGGCGAGCCGGGAACGAGCGATGCGGCACTGATCAAGGTGTTTGACTCCAACAATAATCTCGTGCTCGACGTGCCGGGCGATCCCAACGTTCCGGGGTTCCTCACGTTCGGGAACCTGCAGACACACAAGGACAACAAGTGCCTGACACAGTGACCAGGTAACTGCTGCCTGGCAACAGAATGAAACCCCGGCGAATTCCGCCGGGGTTCTCTTTTTTGGATTTCCGGCAAGCTAGGCGCGCGTCGCCGTGACCGGATTCCGTTTCACTTCTCGACGATGTCGCCGTTCATGGGACCCAACAGCGCCTGGAGCACGCTCCTCTTCTGCTCAGGCAAGACGAACTGTTCAGTTCTCGTTTGTCTCATTGGCCGGCTGTCTACCTGCGTTTCACCTTGCATCCCTGACATCGTGGACGACGACGCCGTCTTTCATCACCAAGACAACTCGCCCGGTCGCGGTGATGTCGTCGAGTGGGTTTGCGCCGAGCGCCACAAGATCGGCGCGGGCGCCCGGGGCAAACGTGCCGAGCTGGCCCGTTTGGTCGAGCATCGCTGCGGCTTCTACGGTAGCCGCGCGCAGTGCCTGCCAGGGAGTCATGCCGAGCTCGACGTAGTGCCGGAGCTCCACAGCCTGCGAGACCTCGTCCCAGGGAAAGCCGCCGGCGTCCGTGCCAACAACGATCTTCACGCCCGCGGCGACGGCGCGTCGGAACGATTCGTGGGCGGCCTGGCGCAAATCCTCCCATATCGGATTCGTCTTGCTACGCGGGCCAGCCACGTATTCCATGACAGTCAGCGTTGGGCACCACCAGACGCCGCGCGCAACCATGGTGCGGATGGTCGCATTGTCAAGGACATTGCCGTGCTCGATCGAATCGACGCCTGCGGCGAGGGCGAGCGCGTGCCCGGTCGGCGTGATCGAGTGCGCGGCGACTCGGCGCCTAGTACGATGCGCCTGGTCGACGATCGCGTTTAGTTCGTCCGCGGTGAAGTTGGGCAGGCCATGTAAGCTGCCATCGGGCGCGCGATAGTATGAGCGCTCAGCGTAGATTTTGATCCAGTCGGCCCCGTGCTCGATCTGGTCGCGCACCGCCTTGCGGCACTCGTCCGGCCCGTCGCACATTTCGACGCCCTTTGGCAGTTCGAGCTGCCAGGCGAAGCCCGAAAGTGGATATGCGCCGGTCGGTGCGAGTGCCTTGGTCGCAACGAAAAGGCGTGGACCTGGGATTACGCCTCGCTCCACGGCGCGCTTGAGGTCTACGTCCACAAAGCCTCCTCCCTCATTTCCGACGTCGCGCAGCGTTGTAAACCCGTGCTCGAGCGCGATGCGCATTGCGCGGCTCGCCCGAAGGGCGCGATACGCGTGGGACTCCTTGAGGATCTGCTCGTCGTAGTCTGCGGCCGTCGCGTCTCCCTGGAGCAGCACGTGGGTGTGGCCGTCGATCAGGCCAGGCACCACTCAGTATTCCGTGAGATCCAGGACTTCGGTGTTGTCCGGTACCGAATTGACAATCGCTCGATATCGCCCGTCCTCGACGAGCAATACGACATCGTGGAGTACCTTCTGCTCAGCTACGTCGAGCAGGTGCCCGGCACGTACCGCGCTACGCTCACCCGCCAGGGCGGCGCATGCCGCGAATAGGGCGATAACGAGAACCGAGGAAAGTGCTCGACTCTGGCTCATGCCGCACCTTTCCGACCAAAGGACGGGGCCATCCAATTCCGCGGTCTGCGCCGAAAACCAGGTGGCCGGTTGGCGAAGTTCGTCTCGGATTTACTTCTCGACGATGTCGACCTTCATGGGCCCGAGCAGTCCCAGTAGTTCGCTTTTCTCCTGTTCTGGAACCGAAAACTTGTCGAGCGCCTTCACAAGGTCTTCGACAAGGGCATTGAATGCGGCGTCGTCGATTCCCATGCCGGCATGTGCGGTCTTCATGTCGCGACCCGTGTACTGCTGAGGTCCGCCGCTGGCTTGCCCGATCTGATTCACCAAGTGACCCTTGAGCCTGTCGAGATTGGCGTTGGCAAAGTATTGGTTGATACGGGCATCCGCACCGACATTGGCGACGAATTCATCTACGACTGCCTTGATGGCTGCTTCGCCACCCAGGCGTTCATAGAGCGATTCCTGCGGGGCTGCCGCCTCGGACTGAGCGGGTGCCTCGGGTTGCGCGGCCGCCGTGGAAGTTGCCGCGTCCTTGTTCCCGCCACAGCCAACAGCCACCGCCATTGGCAATGCCAACAATGTCGCTACGAAGATATTTTTCATTTCTCGCTCCCACTTGCGTTGGAATCGGGCACGCCATTATGTCACCGACCAATCCAGATCCAAGTCGCGCGGCGGCATGGCGCGCGTATCAGGGCGCCGGCAGCGCGGCGATACGGCTTACCATCGCCAACGGCTGACCCTCGACCGCGGGCGGCGTGCCGACTACGTAGTTGACGATGCCCGCAAAGGGCGCGCGCACGTCGCCAATCTTGGCGCCGAAGGGATCGTAAAGCTCGCCGAGCAGGCCGCCCTCGGCAATCGCGTAGCCATCGCGGACGGCCGCGCGGAACACGCCGGTAACCGGGCTGCGAATGACCTGGTAGTCCTCCAGCCACACGACGCCGGGGTTTTGCACCGGCGCTCCCTCGAGCATTCCGAGGTGACGCATCAGGTTTAGAATGCCGTGCTCCGCCAGGGCGATCGTGCGCTCGTCGTTCTGACCCAGCTGGCCGGTCTCGGTGGTGATCGCCGGCACGCCGCGTGCCAATGCGGTCTGATCGACGAACTGCGTAGCCTCGCGCGTTGTGTTTCGCGCTGCGTCGATCACGATGTGATCGAGGCCGAAGGCCAGCGCCATTCCCCGGGTGGCCGCGTCGAGCGGCGCGTCGCCGGTGACCGGCATGTAAACATACGGTCGCAGGGCCTCATTGCCGTCGCCTGCGTGCAGGTCGACCAGGAAATCGGCCTGCGCGATGACTTGCGTCGTAATCACGTACGCGATGCGCTCACTCAGCGTCCCGTCGGGCCGCCCGGGAAAGACGCGATTGAGGTTCTTGCCATCGGCCGGACTGGTGTAGATCGTGCGACCGTAAAACGACGGCGGGTTGGCGATATGCACCAGGATGAGCGTGCCGCGCAGAGCGCGCGGATCGATCGACTGGCGCAATCGCTGCAGTGCGCTGATGCCCGGGTATTCATAGCCGTGAGTTCCGGCGACCAGCGCCAGCGCCGGCCCTGCGTCCATGCCGCGCACGAGCGACACCGGGATGCGCGCGCCGTTGTCGACAAGCGCGGGGACCTCGAGGTAGCCCGAAACCGCCTCCCCGGCATTCGCGCGCAGCGGTCCGAGCTGCGCGAGGTCACGGGCATACGCAGCGCCCCATACCGCGATGAACATCAGCACAACGCGCGGGATCACTCCCATGGGCAGCTCCGAATGTGACGATGCGGCAGGATCATCATGCCGTGTGCGGGTTCATGTCACCAGCTACTTGCGGCGGCCGCCGCAGGCGCGCATCGTATCGGAGCAGAGGCACTCGTCTCATCCGGGGTCGGTCAATCAGGGCGGTGAGCGTCATGCAGATCTTGAGTCGAAGGCCACGCTCAGTGGCAACGATGGTAATCGTCGGTGCATTAGTACCGGCGTGGGTGCTGGCAGATCTCATCATCGGGACGTCGGGGCCCGACGTCCTGACAGGGACTCCGGAGGCGGACACCCTGGACGGGAAAGGCGGCGCGGACACGACGATGGGCCTCGGTGGCGACGACGTGCACATCATTGATCTTGCCGACGACGAGGTGATCGAGGGCGCGGGAGAGGGCAATGACACTGTCAGGTCCCCGGTAACGTATTCGCTGCCGATCTTTGTCGAAAACCTCATCCTGACGGGAATTGACGCGATTAACGGTGAGGGCAACTCCCTGGACAACCGGTTGACGGGTAACAACGTCAACAACACCTTGAATGGCGGTGCCGGGAGCGACACGATGCTAGGCAAGGGCGGCGACGACTTGTATATCGTCGACGCCAGCGGCGACGTGGCGTCCGAGTCCGCGAATCGCGGGACCGACACCGTGCGATCGTCGGTGACCTACAGATTGAGACGAAACGTCGAGAAGCTCACGCTGACGGGCACCGCCGCCATCAACGGCGAAGGCAACGAGCATGATAATTCCATCACCGGCAATTCGGCGGGCAATGTGCTGGAAGGCAAGGCGGGGCTCGACACCCTGAATGGCAAAGACGGAAATGACCGGCTGTTAGGCGGCGATGGCAACGACACCCTAGTGGGCGGGCTTGGCCAGGATACTTTCGAGTTCAATGCGCCGCTGGATGAATCGATCAACGTGGACCGGATCACGGATTTCAACCCGTCCGACGACGTCATGCGACTGGGGGGCGCATTTTTCCCGACGCTGACCTCCGCGGGCACTTTGCAAGCTTCGGCTTTCCTCGCTGCGGCGGTCGCCGACGACCTGAGTGATCGTATCCTCTACGACCCGGCCACCGGCATCCTGCGATATGACGCCGATGGCACGGGGGCAACCGCGCCGGTGCAATTTGGCAGGCTGGCCGCGGGCCTAGCGGTCACCAATGCAGATTTCGCGGTGCGAAGTCCGGTAGCTGCGCCGGTGAGTTACACAACGCAGATTCAACCGATCTTCAACGCGAGATGCACGTCCTGCCATACGGGCGGCGGCGCGCCGCAGGGACTCAGGCTCGACGCCCAGAACAGTTTCGCCCACCTGGTGAATGTGAACAGCAGCGAAGTCCCGAGTCTCAAGCGAGTCAAGCCATCGGATCCCGACAACAGCTACCTCGTCCACAAGATCGAGGGCACTGCCGCCGAGGGAAGTCGCATGCCGCTCGGCCAGTCGCCACTCAGCGAAGCCCAGATCAGTTTGATCCGGCAGTGGATTATCGCCGGCGCCGCGCCCTGAGAGACCTTTGACGTCGCCGGTACGTTCGCCTCGGCAGCGCGGCAGGGCGCGTTCCGTACGCGGCCCATGAGCTTCCATCATTCTCCGGCTAAACCCTGATCTGCCCACCAAGCAGTTCGCGCAGATGCGCGCGAGCCTTTGCTGAGGCGGGCTTCACGGCGCAAGCCTTCTACTGTCATTGAAACAGGGGCGACTCTCGTAATCGCTGACCCAGTGTTTTACATATTGGGTGTCGGCTTGCCAAATAAACGAGAGCAAAACCAACATGCTTGCACGACATACTTCGAGTCGCGATTCACGTCTGGCGCCGGCTCCGTTGGGAGCTTGTTCAATAGCAAGGAATACTCGCAGGCGATCAGCCACGAGCCACTTTCATGCACATGGAAACATCGTAGTTGCTCGTATTGAGATTTTTTCGTGTGGATTCGGATTGACAGGACGTCGGATTTGGTTTTAGAAGATCACCTACGGTAGGGGAGACTTAGATCGACCGTATTGCGCCAATTGCGAAGAATCAAATTCAAGCTTAGGCCTGGGAAGTCGCAACACCTGTTCCGCGGTGGACTTCCAGTCGCGCGTTCAAGTTGCGCTCTGTTCATGCTGGCACTACTGGCGGTGAGTTCGGCGACGGCCGACGAGCAGTACTACCCGCCACCTGATGCGTCTGGCGGTTGGCGTCGTCTCGTGGACGCAAACGCCACGCCGAGCGAATCGCAGAATTCGACCATTCTCACGACGGCCGGCCTTGACTGGAACGTCCTGAAACAAGCCTGGGACGCAACTTCCCAATACGGTGGAACGTTTCTGGTGATCCGCAAAGGATGGGTCGCGGCAGAGTGGGGCAATGTGTCGGCTGTGAAAGCAATCGCATCCTGCACGAAGACGCTGACGGGACTTGCCATGCAGCGAATGTTCGAAATGAGCTCAAACGGAAGCTTTTCGAACCCGATTGGGCCGGATGACCTCGCCTATCTCTACCTTCCTGCGAGTTGGGGCGACGACGCCACGCGCCGCACGATCTCGATTCGGCATCTCCTCACCATGTCGTCCGGTCTCGTGCCGAACGACAACCCTCCGTCGCCAAGTTCCGATACCACGGCGTATCAGCAAAAAATGCTTGCGCCGGCGGTGCGGTCTGCTCCAGGCGTTGAGTGGATTTATGCCTCGCTGCCAGTCGACATCTTGACCCTTGTGACAGAGCGGGTTACTGGTTCCAAGCTGGCCAACTTCTTCCAGACTGAAATTGGGTCGAAGATCGGTGTAACGAGCCTCAAATGGGGAGCGCTCGGCACTCATTCGTACGCGTCGGCATATAGCAGCATGAATGGCCGGGATCTTGCGCGAGTCGCGTATCTCATGCTGCGCCGCGGCACCTGGGAGGGAGTCAATATCGTCAGTGGAGCGCGCATCGACGCGATGACGCAATGGGATTCATCGCTTGCCAGCACGGTCTACGGCCCCCAGGTCCAGTTTCCCACTGATCCGGAAACACATCTGCGCTTTGGCGATCTCGCCTGGACAAATCGGACGGAGAGCCCCCATGTAGGCGTCGGCGTTCCATCGGACGCGTACTACTGTGCTGGATTCAAGACAATTTTTGCGATGGTGATTCCCAGCCTGGATCTGATCATTGTGCGGATTCAGGATGGACCGACTCCCTGGAGCGATTCGGTGTTCACGGGCATTACGACTCGAGTGATTCAGGCGGTGCAAGACGGTCCGTCGACACAGCCGCCTACCGTGTCCCTGACGAATCCAACGAACGGAGCGAACTTTGCCGCCCCATCCACGATCACGCTGGAGGCCGACGCGGCCGACTCCGACGGCAATGTGGTGCAAGTGGAGTTTTATGCTGGCAGTTCGCTGATCAATACGAGTTTTACCGCCCCGTACTCCGTGTCATGGCCGGACGTGAATGCCGGAAACTACGTACTCACGGCCCGCGCGACTGATGACAACGGCGCAATTACGACATCAGATCCTATTATTGTCAGCGTCACAGGCTCAGGAGGCAGTGGCGCCAACATACTCCTGAATGCGGGAGGCCCAGCATACGTGGATAGTTTCGGTCGGGAATGGCAGTCAGATTCCGGGTTTTTCACATCAGGAGTATCGAAAGTAGCCTCGGAAGCAGTCAACGATACGATCGACGACGCGCTGTATCAGAATTGGCGCGAAAGCTCAGGCTCAAGTTCGCGGGTCGTCTACAGCGTTCCGTTGCCCAACGGCGACTACCAGATTTACTTGCACTTCGCTGAAATGGCTAGCAAGAATTTCAAGGTCGGCGGCCGCGTATTCGACGTCAAGGCGGAGAGTGCGACCGTTCTCTCGAAACTCGATGTTTATGCAGAGGCCGGCAGGCGCGCCGCGCTGATTCGTACGGTCAATGCTACGGTGGCAGATGGAGACCTGACCATTCGATTCGTGCGTCGGGTCGGTAACCCGATGATCAGCGCAATCGAGATTGTGGGCCTCTAGGCGGCGGGCGGCCCCGACCGCCTCTACCTCGCGTTCGGGCTTCTTTCCCCGCGCGTTGGCACGCAAACGTCCAGTGCCCACAAAAAACCCCGGCGCATTGCGCCGGGGTTTTTGGCTGGTACCACTGAGTGACGTAAGTCAGGCCGTGCGGCGCCGTCCCAGGAGCAATACGCTGAGCCCGAGCAGCAGCTCGAGCAGGCCGGTCGCGCCGCCGCCACCACCACCGCCGCCCCCGCCGCCACCGCCCTCGGCGCGTGTCGTTGTCGTGAACGTCGCAGCGACGCCACCGATCGTGAGCGTCGTCGTTTTGGAATCGGAGAATTCATCGGACGCGCGTTGACCGACGCACACGGTCTGGCCATTGGAGATCGTGCCGGGATCCTGCGTAAACGTCCCGTTGCAGCCGATCGAGTACGCGCCCGAAATGACGCTGATGTGAGCCGGTACCTCGATACCGGTGATCGTCACGGTATTAGACGTTGCCTCTTCCTCGGGGTCGAGGCCCGTCTGGGACGTAAAGGAGAAGGGATCCGGCTCGGTGTCGCAAACGCGGCGCGTGAAGGGCACGCTGACTTCGGCTTCGCCCGTTACGGTCACGCCAAACTCATGCTCGGCACAGTCTGAGATGCCGTTCGCAACGGTAATCAGGTATTCGTTGTTCAGGCGCGTGGAAATCGTGACGTAGGCGTCCGCGATTTCGCCTGGCGTCGGTGCGGGGAAGTATTCGCCACCCGTCTCGGAGCCAAGGTCCATCATCAGCTCTTCGGCGCCCGGAACACTCAGGTCACCGACGCCAATGGTGAAGATCGGAATGCTGTTCGCGCTTGCGAGCTGGAACACGTCGCTGGCTTCGATCTCCGATCGATTGTCGGCCCCGTCAGAAATGAGAATGATCGCCTTGGGTCCGTCGGGGAGCGCAGCCGGCGGATTCAGGATGTGGTTCACGGCCACTTCGAGGGCATCGAGCAGGTTCGTGCCGTCACCCGGGTAGTCCGCCTGTACTGCATCTATTAGCGCCTGATTGCCGGCCACCGTGTCGATTTCGGTGAATGGCGCGACGATCGACGCTCCCAGCGGATTTTCGAAGTTGAACTTGACCACAGCCGCTTGCTCGCCATCCTTCATCTCGTCGATGAAATCCTTGACGGCATCCTGCATTTCGCTCCGGGCTATGGAGACGACGCTCTGGCTGTAGTCCATGGCAAAGACGACCGACAGTTTCTGGTCGGTATCTTGAGCGGGCGGCAGTGTGAGCTCGGCATCCTGGATGCCGAATACGTCGCTGTCGATCCTTATCGTGAAGCTGGCGGCGGTAAGTCCGGTCACGGGTACGCCGGCATTGTTCGTCACCGTGACGAATGCCTGGATCGGCTGGTCGGCCGGCTTTGCTTCCACGCGGAGCTCGACCGCGGCCCAGGCCGGGCCCGCAATTGTCGAAGCAAGTAGAAAGAGTGCAATAACCGGCAAGCTGGCAAGCCCGGATATACGGGCCGCAGCACGTCGGAGATGGGACATCGTAGTTGTTCCTGTAGAAATACCCCTAGGCAGGCATTCTAACCTGCGGAGTTGCTTACATATTTGAAGGAGGCGATTTCGTGAAGTATGTCACAGGATTCGACCTCCTGACCCTCAAACTGCCCGGGGAAGGGGCGCCCCGTCGACGAGTGGCGTCTCCAGGCAAGGCCGGGAGGAACGCCCTAAGTAGGCATGCGCCGACAGACCGTATTCGGACGACCGCCGCACGATCAATTCGAGAACGAATGGATCCTGCCGATTCGGAGGCACCATGGTCGCTGCGCCCAAGGACTTGGAGAAAAAGAAACGATTGCTGACGGGTCTCTTTGGGGATGGAGAATCCGCTGAGCGCGCCTACCAGGCTTGTGTCGATCGCGGTTACGAGATCGGCCAGGTCAATGTCGTGGTCTCCGAAGGCACGCGACAGCGGCTACTCGCCGACGAAGACGAGATCAAGGCCGAGATGGCTGAACGGAAGGCGGAAGGCGGAGAGCTCGGCGGCCCGGCCGGCGGCAGGGTCGGGATTCTCGTGACGATCTTCGCAGCGGTCGGCGCGGCTGTCGCCATTCCGGCCATCGGCTTCATCGCCGGACCGGTCGCCATCGCGTTGACGGCCGCCGGGGCCGCGGGCGTGGCGGCGGGACTCATCGGAGCGCTCGGCGACTGGGGTGTCCCGGCGGATCGCATTCGCAAGTACGAATCCGAGATCAAGAAAGGCGCCATCCTGATCATGGTCGCCCCGCGCTCGGATGCAGACGCGCGGCAGATCGCGGACGACTGGAAGAAACGCGGCGGACGTGACATCCATTACGGGTAGTATCGGCGTCGACAATGTTGCCGACCCTCGCCGACATCCGGCAGGCGCGTGCCCGCCTGGCGGGAATTGCGCTCAGGACGCCGCTCGTTCGGCTCAACGTGAATGAGGCGCCCGCCGAGATCTGGCTGAAGCTGGAAAATTTCCAGCCGATCGGATCCTTCAAGATTCGCGGCGCCGCCAATGCCATGGCTAACATTCCGTCGCAACGGCTCGCTCGCGGCGTATTGACGGCTTCGGCCGGAAACATGGCGCAGGGCGTCGCCTGGTGCGCGCGAGAGCGCGGGATACCCTGCACCGTGGTCGCTCCCGACACGGCGCCAGTCGCCAAGCTCGCAGCGATTGAGCGTCTCGGTGGCCGTGTCATCAAGGCGCCATTCGATCGCTGGTGGCAGACATTCCAGGATCGCAGCTACCCGGGTGTCGACGGCACTTTCATCCACGCATTCGACGATCCGTACGTCATGGCCGCCAATGGCACCATCGGTCTCGAGATCGCGGAGGACCTGCCGGACGTGGAGTCGGTCGTCATTCCCTGGGGCGGCGGCGGACTCGCGAGCGGCATCGGAGCCGCCATCCGGGAGGTCGCGCCGGCCTGCCGCGTGTTCACGGCGGAAGCCGAAACGGGCGCGCCGCTCGCCGCTTCCCTCGCGTGCGGCGAACCGCGCACCGTCGACTACCGCGCATCCTTCGTGGATGGAATCGGGAGCAGGACCGTGTTTCCGCAGATGCTGGAACGCGCGCGCGCGCTGGTAGACGGCGCTCTCGTCGCGACGCTCGAGGAAATCGGCAATGCAATTCGCTTGATTGCCGAGCGCAACCGGACTGTCGCCGAAGGCGCCGGCGCCGCCAGCGTCGCGGTCGCGCTGTCGGGACGCGCAGGCGGAGGAAAGATCGCATGCGTCGTTTCGGGCGGCAACATCGACGCCGACAAGCTGGCGAGCCTCCTCAACGGCGTCCTGCCTGTATGACCTCGCTTCGACAGCTGGAGGTACTGAATTGAAACACGGAAATATCAGGTACTGGCCGGCCGCGGCGCTCGCTGCTGCCCTCGCCGCATGCTCGACAAATCCGGTGACCGGCGAGAAGGAATTGATGCTCGTCGGCGAAGGCACCGAGCTTTCGATCGGCCAGAAAAACTACGCGCCGATGCGCCAGGCAGAGGGCGGCGATTACGTAATGGATCAGGGCCTTGCGAGCTATGTGCAGCGGGTCGGCAATCGGCTCGCGGCGGTGAGCGACCGGAAGCTGCCGTATGAATTCGTGGTCCTGAACAACACCATTCCGAATGCCTGGGCGCTGCCCGGCGGCAAGATCGCGGTGAATCGCGGCCTGCTGATGCAGCTCAATTCGGAATCAGAACTGGCTGCGGTGTTGGGGCACGAAATCGTTCATGCGGCTGCGCGGCATTCGGCGCAGCAGATGAGCCGCGGAATGCTGTTGCAGGGCGGCCTGCTGGCGGCTCAGGTCGCAAGCAGCGACAGCGACTACGGCAATCTCTACATGGCGGGCGCTGGCCTCGCAGCCCAGCTCGCTTTGCAGCGTTATGGACGTGAGGCCGAACTGGAAGCCGACAAATACGGCATTGAATACATGAAGCGTGCGGGCTACGACGCGCAGGGAGCGGTGTCGTCGCAGGAAATGTTCGTACGCATGAATGACAGGAAAGACAGCGGCTGGCTCGCAGGACTCTTCGCCAGCCATCCGCCGTCACAGGAGCGGGTCGACGCCAACCGAAGGCAGGTGGCCAAACTGCCGCCGGGTGGCGAGCTGGGAGTCGAAAGCTTCAAAGCGGCTATGGCGCAGACGATGAAGGCCAAGCCTGCCTATGACGCGTACGACGAAGGCCGCAAGGCGCTCAAGGACAAGCGGCCCGACGTCGCGCTCGCGAAGGCGGAACAGGCGATCAGTCTGGTTCCGGGGGAGGCGCACTTCCACGCGCTGAAGGGCGACGCCTACCTGCTGCAGAAGCAGCTGCCTGCCGCGACGCAGGCATACACCGACGCGATCGCGCGAAATGACGGATTCTTCTACTACCACTTGCAGCGGGGACTGATCGCCGAGCGCCAGAAGCAGGACGAGAATGCCCGCCACGATCTCGAGACCAGCGTGAAGCTCCTGCCGACCGGTGCGGCTTATTACGCGCTTGGCAACATCGCTTCTCGTGCGCGCAATTTCGACGCGGCAAAGCAGTACTACGCCGCAGCCTCGAGCGACGAAGGGCAGATCGGGCAGGCCGCCAGCCTCGAATTGATGCGGCTCGAACTACCCGCGAACCCGGGGAAGTACGTCCGCACCCAGGCCGCGCTCGATTCCCGCGGAATGCTCGTCGTCGCCATTGGAAACCCGACGCGGATACCCGTGACGGGAATTTCGATCGCGGTTCAGTACGCCGATTCGCAAGGCCGGCTGCAAAACGTGCGTCGAAACTTCGGCGGCACGCTGGCCGCGGGCCAGCAGGCGCAGGTCGCGACGGGCCTCGGCCCGTTCCAGAGCGCCGAACAGTTCCGCGTCGCCGTGGCATCGGCGCGCATTGCCGAATAGGCAATAAATTGCGCCTGCCGGCGCGGCGGAAGCCGCGCCGGCAGGCGCCGGGTTGGACCCGTGGCTTAGATCTGGCTCAGGACCAGTTCGCCATCCTCGACGGGTATGCGTTTGCCCGGGTCGTGGTCCATGCGCACGACCTTCTGGACGCCGTCGAGCTCATACGTGACGTCGAATCCAGCCTGTACGGACTCGGTGTCATAGACCACCACGCACTGCTCTTCGGTCTTCTTCTGCAGGTTGCCTTCCTGGAGGCGCTTCTGCACCTTGCTGCCAGCGTATCCGCCGGCCGCAGCGCCGGCGACGGTGGCCGCATCGCGTCCACTGCCGCTTCCGACCTGGCTACCGAGCACGCCGCCGACCACGGCACCGATCGCCGTGCCGGCAATGCGCTTCTCATCCTTGACTGGCGCCTGTTCGAGCGTCGTCTGATCGCCGCAAACCTCTCGCGGTGTGCGGTTGGTCTCGAATGCCGGTTCCACCGACACGACCGTGGCGTACTTCTGCAGCGGGTTGAAGCCGCTGTTTGCCGCCAGTGCACCTGCGGCCGCCACGACGACCGCGCCTACGATGATCCCTGCCAATGCTGTGTTGTTCACTTTGACTCCTTGAGCGGCCCTTCACCGGCCGCATGGTCGAGTACGACCATACAGTTACCGGCCAGGGGACCCGGGAGTTAACGTCGCACGTCGCGCAACGGCGACGTGGATTTGGCGCCTACGAAATGGCCGCCGCGCTCAGCACTCCAGCGTATCGCGCAGCCGCTGGTGTCGCTGCAGCCGGCGCAGGTATTCGCGCTCGCTTGGGCCAGCCTTCGCTACGACAATTCGAAGGAGACTCTTGCGTTCGGCACGGCTCCAGCGGCCGTGTCGAGCGAGGGCGAGCACGAGCCCGGCCCAATGCGAAATCATGCGCGCGGCGTCCCGTCGGAGCCTGCCGGCACCGAGCCATGCGCGCGCCGCCTTTGAGGCTGCGGCCGCACGCTCCGCCGCGTCGCGTTGCGGAAAGCGACGCACCTCACGCGCAGCCGCGGCAAGGAGTCCGGTCGTTCGCGGCAAGTGCGCGTCGCGCGCAGGATCGAGAGAGAAAAAGAGATGATGCCTCGCCATCTCCCGCAGGCTGCGAGCCGAGCTGCGATAACTGGGGTTCCGCGCGATTCGTTCGAACTCACGCGCCGCGAGCCTGCGGCCTTCGCGGGCGCGCGGACGAAAGCCGAAACGGTGGTAAAACCACCAGGCGCCGGACTCGATGCCTTCGTCGTTGCCGTGCCCGAGCTGGTACGGCTCGATGCTGAAACGATCGCAACCGAACAAATGGTGCGTCATGGCGACGAATCGTGCGAACACGCGTGCGGCACCGCCGCCGCGAAACGTCTCGAACTGGTTGAACGACAACTCGGCATGGCGGCCCAGCAGGTCGAGTTGCACGTATCCGATCGGGGCGCCGTTCTGCAGCGTCAGCCCGCCGTAAACCGCCGGCAGCATCAGCCGGTGCTCCGGCGACATGCCGACCAGCGCAAACGACAGGCCTTGGCCATCGTCCACCAGAAACGCGTCGCGCGCATCGGCGTACTGGAAAACCGCCAGGTCGCGCTCGCGAGTGATCTTCGAAATGCGCGCGATCCGGATCAACGTCTCGGCATCTGCGACGCCGAGTCGCGACATTCTCCGCGGCGGTCGTCGCGCTTCATTGCGCAATTCCGGCCGTGCCAGGTGCAACGGATCACTTTGTGCGTGCAGCGGCAAGCGATCAAAGTGAGCCGTCGTGCGCTCCGGCGTCGAGCGCCCGGGCCCGAGGATGAAGGGCGGATCGATGCGGTCGAAAAACGCCTCGCGCGTGTTGTCGTCCCCGGGCATCGCCGCAACAAGGCTTATGAAGTAGTCGGCATCCGTCAGTCCGCGCGGCCGGAGCTCGTCGAATACTTCGAGCGTCGGCTTCTCGCGGCGCCGCAGCAATTCCGCCTGCGCCGGTTCCAGCAGCTGAGGCAGGGCATCGAGGATCGCCTGCGCGTGTTCGGGATCCTCGCGATCGATCGTGAGCGCACCCGGCCAGGTCCGGGAGATCCAGTTCGCGGTCGGCCAGAAGAAGCGATACGGTGTATCGGTCCCCGCGATTCCGCTGCCTGCCAGCGCCGCTCGGTGACGCTGCAAGTCCGCACGACGCTGAAATGACTCGAGCATGTTGCGGGCGCGCGCACGCACCCGGCGATCGTCAGGATAAGCGTCGAGGAAGCACAGCAATTCGTGCAATCGGCGAACGTGTCCGGCCGTCGACAATCGGGAGCGGGAGAGCGTGGCGAGTAGCGCAAGCTTGCGCGCGCCGAGCCCGGGTCCGTAGCGCCTGCCAATGCGCCCGAGCGATGCCAGCGCGGCAGCCGCAGTCGATCGTCCCACGCCTCGATCCTAGCAGGCCGGCTGCGATAGAGTGGCGGCCCATGCGCGTAACGATCCATGCCATGACATTGCTCGCTGTCGTCCTCGCAAGCCCGCGGGCGGCGCCTGCAGACGATTCAATGGACGCGGCGGCGGCGGGCCGGTTCGCAAAGCTCGCGCTCTCCTGCGTTCATCGCGAATATCCGAACAAGATATCGCACGTGATGAGCGGTGATGCCGACGTGCAGCCGCCGCGCACGCTGACGCCGGTGTTTTACGGCTGCTACGACTGGCACTCCTCGGTGCACGGACACTGGCTGCTGGCGCGACTTGCGCGCGAATACCCGAATGCGGAATTTGCGGCGCCCGCGCGGGCCGCCCTTGCGGTCAGCCTGACCAAAGAAAAAGTCGCGAAGGAAGTTGAATACCTGCGGGATTCCGGCCGCACTTCATTCGAGCGGCCATATGGCCTGGCCTGGCTGCTTCAGCTTTCTGCGGAGCTGAGGAGCTGGAACGACGCCGATGCTCGTCATTGGGCAACCGTGCTGCGGCCGCTCGAGGTCGAGGCCGCAAACCGCGTTCGCGCCTGGCTGCCGAAGCTTCACTACCCCATCCGCGTCGGCGAGCATTCGCAGACTGCGTTTGCGTTCGGGCTGATCCGGGACTGGTCAGTGATCGCGGGCGACGACGCGATGCGCGAACTCATCGACGAGCGAAGCAGGAGCTACTACCAGGCGGACGTCGCATGCCCGCTCGCCTACGAGCCGTCCGGAGAGGATTTCCTGTCGCCTTGCCTCGCCGAGGCGGACCTCATCCGTCGCGTGCTCAACCCGGAAGGATTCGGAAGCTGGCTCAGCCGATTCCTGCCGGGCATTCCGCGCGATGCTACCGGCAATTGGCTGGAGCCGGGCATCGTGACGGACCGCGCGGATCCGAAGCTCGCGCACATCGACGGGCTCAACCTGAGCCGCGCCTGGATGCTGCGCGGCATCGCATCAGGACTTCCATCCGGCGACTCCCGCCGTCCGGCGCTTGAAGCGGCTGCGGTGCGTCATGCTGGCGCGGCCCTGCCCGCCGTGGCGGGCGAGCATTACGAAGGCGGGCACTGGCTTGGCAGCTTCGCCGTCTATTTGCTGGCAGGGTCTGGCCGCGGCGGGAACTGAAGATAATCAACGGCGAGGCCGAGCAGGGAGCGCAGCGCTCCGGGCAATGCCGCCTCATCGACATAGAAGAGGTCGGAGTGGTTGTCAGGCGCAATCGCCGGGTCCATGCCGGCCGGCGTTACGCCGACCCAGTAATACACGCTCGGCACCGTGCGGGCGATGTAGGCGAAGTCCTCGGCCACCGTCAGGAGCCGGCTCGTCGTAACCGCTCCGTCACCAAGCGTCCGCTTGAGCGAGCGCGTCGCCCAGTCCGTGAGGGCGGGGTCATTGACCAGCGGTGGATTCGGCGCCGGCATCAGCTCGAGCGTCGCGGTCGCGCCGCTCGCTTCTGCGACCTTGGCGGCGATCCGGCCCAGGCGCTCGATGATGTCGGCCCGGGACGCCTCGCTGAATGTGCGGATCGTGCCAAGCATCTCGACGGAATCCGGAATGATGTTGTGCCGCACGCCGCCGTTGATCGCGCCGACCGTCACGACCGCCGGGAGGTCCGTGATGTCCGTTTGACGGCTGACGATCGTCTGCAACGCGCCCACGATCTCGGCCGACACCACGATCGGATCGACGCCCTTCCACGGACGCGATCCGTGACTCTGCCTGCCCGTCACGACGATCCTGAAAAAGTCGGAGCCGGCCATCAGCGGCCCGGGCCGTAGCATGACCTGTCCCGTGTTCAGCATTGAGCCGACGTGCAGAGCGAACGCGGCCTCCGGCTTCGCAAAGTCGAGCAGGCCCTCGTCGAGCATGAGCGGCGCGCCGCCGCGCTCGCCCTCGGGCACGCCTTCCTCGGCAGGCTGGAAAACGAGCAACACTTTGCCGGGGAGGCGAGCTCGCAGTTTCGCCAGGATGTCTGCGACGCCCATAAGGATAGCGGTGTGCGCGTCGTGACCGCAGGCGTGCATGACGCCGACAGTGCGGCCACGGAACTCGCCGGTCGCCGCGGACTTGAACGGGATGTCCGTCTTCTCCGTGACGGGCAAGGCGTCCATGTCGGCGCGCAGGAGAATCGTAGGGCCCGGGAGTTTACCCTCGACGATGGCAATGACACCCGTGTGAGCGACGCCCGTCCGGACCTCGAGTCCGATCGCGCGCAAGTGCTCGGCGACTTTCGCCGAGGTGCGCTGCTCGCGGTTCGCGAGCTCCGGATTGCGGTGAAAGTCACGGCGCCATTCGACGACCCGCGGTTCGACAGCGGCCGCAGCAGTGTCGAGATCGCCCGCGGAAATTTCCGCCTGAGCGACGGCAGCCCGTGCGGCCAGCACGAATGCCAGGATCATCGCTGTTCTCATCGCCTTCTCCACGGATTCGAGCGAGTCTATCGCAGCTAGTCCGCATTTCTCACGCGGCCTTGGATTTTCGGATGGCTGATCCATTGCGTCGAGTGGTCTGCCGACGTCACGTGTCACGCGGGTCAAGGTGCGCGGAGTGTGGATTTCGCCGACAGCG
>Ga0187893_10003091_pt1 | contig 34705 bp, 38 predicted proteins | sample MA1701074metaG_FD_139574 | JGI IMG/M metagenome (GOLD analysis project Ga0187893, IMG submission 139574) | White microbial mat communities from a basaltic lava cave in the Kipuka Kanohina Cave System on the Island of Hawaii, USA - MA170107-4 metaG ...
GCAACAGTCCTGACGCGCCCACGGCGATCACGTACTCCCAGGTCGCGCGTTCGATCGTCAGGCCGGCATCGATGAGCAGCTCGGTCGCCACCGGCCGAGTGTACGTGCGCTCGCGCTCCGGGTCGCGGCAGTCGAGCGCATAGGGCGTGATGGCTGCGGCGAGCGTGTCGCCCCGTGCATCGTGCCACGTCACCAGCGCCGGGTGTTCAGCCAGCAGCGTGCGGAGCCGCTCGTGGTCCTGGTTGTGAATCGCGACTTTGGCTTGCCCGGCAGCCCACTCGAGCGCGCGGCCCTCCCCCGGGCGTTTCTCCACCTCGGCCGTCAGATCGGACCAACCTCGGAATCCGTATTCGCGGGCGATGACGAGCTGTGCGTCCCGGTGCGAGAGCGGCCGCGCCGCCCGCGGCAATTGCGCGTGGATGCGGGTGAGCGCCGCGTCGTTTCCGGCGGCGGCGTCCCTGGCGAGCTTTTTCGCCTGCTTGCGAAGCGAGTCGAGCGAGGGACGGGTGGGGAGAACTCTGGCAGCGGACATGGCGCCTCCTTTCAACAGCCGCCTGGACCCGCTGCGCAATCAGGCTGAAAGAAGGTGCACCGCACCGCTCTTCAGACCTCAACAGGTGGGAATGCTTCCCTTGCCGCGGGTGGGTGGCGCCCTGTCAGGCGCTGCTGGCCGGAAGTATCGCGGCCCGCAGCTACGTTTCGCAAGTTGAAGGCCTCACGCCGCCGCATGGGCTCGGCGCTCGCATGGAATGTCCAGGAACGCCACGCGCCGGCTGCGCATCAGCGCGCCGGCTGCGCCACCTCCTGCCGGTCCCGCCACAGGAAGCGTGAGACTCGTTTCGCGATCAGCCACCGATCTCCACGGCGCACGTACTCGTCGTTGTAGACGACGCCGGCCGTGTTCCTGATCGTCCTGCCCTCTTCCTTCCCGATCAGCACGACGGTGCAGTATGAGATGCCGGTCGCCCGATCGCCTTGAAGCGCCACCATTTGCTGCCCGTTTATGTGGTAGACGGTCGCGAAGTTGGCCAGGTAGGCACTGAAGGCGTCTCCTATTTGCCGCCGCCCCTTGAGCGAAGACATCAGCTGATCCCCGGAATAGCTGTCCACGGTGGCATCTTCCGTGAAGAGCAGCATTTGGCTCTGCACGTCCTTCCGGTCGGCCAGGAGGGAGAAGGTATCGACGAGTGCCTTGAGGGCCGCTCTGTCCTCGAGCCGTTGCACCCGCTGGCTGACGTCGTCGTGCTGCATCGTCTGGGCACGGGAGGTGACAGGGCCGGAGAGCAGTATCACGGCAAGCATGAGCGTCTTCATGGGGTCTCCGGGAGGAGCGGCGCTTACGCCGCCGCAGCGGCGGGCGCCGGACCGGCGTCCACCAGCTGCTTCGTGACAGGTTCCACGCGGAAGTTCAGTCCTTCGAGCGTCCGCGAACCGAGCAGCACGAGATCGGCCGGCTCCCCGAACACGACCTCGTCACCCGCGTGCTTGCCGGCGACGCGGATCAGGACCGAACCGGTGCAACGCTCGAGGATGCTGCCGTCCGCCTGACGGAAGAGCCACTTATTGTTTCGTTCGGCGCCAAGGAATTCAAGCACGCTGGCCGGTACCCAGGACAGTTCCGCGCCGCTGTCCACCAGCACCGAGTGGAGCGTCCGTCTTTGGCCGGGTCGGGCCGGGTTCTCAATCTCGACGTCGACTCGAAACGCTCCCGTGCGCCGGGCATGATGGCTCCTGAGGGTACGACGAGTAGTACCATAACGTTGCGCAGCGTGTCAAATCCGTTGCCGGAAGGTTCAGCGGGCGAAGGCGGAGCGCCGCGCCGCCGCGAGGAACTGCTTGGCGAGTGCCGCGATCGCGGCGTAGTCGCGCCGAGCCAATGCATCCCTCGAGATCAGCTCGGTCCCGACCCCGACCGCCGCGGCGCCCGCCTGGAATAGCTCCGCCACGTTCTCGAGGGTCACGCCGCCCGTCGGTACGAGCGGAATGTCGGGAAACGGCCCGCGCAGCGCCCGCAGATAGGCCGCACCGCCGACGCTCTGCACCGGAAAGACCTTCACCAGGTCGCCGCCCAGGCGAACCGCCTCGAACACCTCACTGGGCGTGAGCGCGCCTGGAAGGACGGCGACATTCGCGCGATGCGCGGCCTCGATGACCTCCGGGACGAGGCACGGCGACACGATGAACTCCGCCCCGGCCTCGACCGCGCGTCTCGCCGACTCGGCGTCCGTCACCGTCCCCGCGCCGACGAGCACGGTGCCGCGACCCTGCTTCGCGACGGCGCCGATCGCCGCGATCGCATTGGGCACCGTCATCGTGATTTCGGCGACGGGGAGTCCCGCGTGCACCAGAGCCTCGACAACCTCCACAACCTCCGCAACGGCCGTACCGGGCGCGCGGATGACGGGGATGATGCCGACCTCGCGGAGTCTCGAGACCGTCTGTTCGCTCACCGCAGGAGCTCCTCGACCTCGGCGCGCGTCACGAGACAGAAGTCGCCCGGGATGCCGTGCTTGAGCGCGGATGTCGCCGCGGCGAAACGGACGGCGTCGTCCCAGCCGCGCTGCTCGAGCCGGCTCACGATCAGCCCGCCGCTGAATGCGTCACCGGCGCCGATCCGATCCACGATGTCGACCTCGAGCCGCGGCGCGGTGTGGAGCCTTCCGTCCGCGAAGGCGATCGCCGCGTTCGGACCTTCACTCAGGGTGATCGCCACCGCGCTCAGGGCAAACCGCTTGCGGAGCGCGTCGTGAGATTCGGCGCCAACGCCCAACACCACGCGCGCGTCGTCCGCGGTCGCGATCAGCACGTCCACGTGCTCCAGCAGCGGCTCCTGCACCGCGCGCGCCCGCTCGGCGCTCCACAGCTTGGCGCGGTAGTTCAGGTCGTAGCTCACGGTGAGCCCGGCGTGCCGTGCTGCCGCGAGCGACTCCGCGGTGACCGTGGCCGCTGTCTCGCTCAACGCGGGCGTGATCCCGCTGACGTGGTACCAACGCGCGCCGGCGAACACGGAGGCCCAGTCGATGCTGCCGGGCGTGACCAGGCTGATCGCCGACCCCGCGCGATCGTACAGCACGTTGCGGGCGCGCGGCGCGGCGGCATCCAGCTCCACGAAGTACAGCCCCGCGCGGGCGTCCGCGGTCCAGTCGACGTGCGCGTCCACGCCCTGCTCGCGTGCGCGCGCGGCGATCATCCGGCCCAGCGCATTGTCGGGGAGCCGGGAGACCCAACGCGAGCCGACGCCGAGCCGAGCGGCCAGCACGGCCACGTTCAGCTCGCTGCCGCCGACGGTGACGTCGAAGCGCTCCGCCTGCTCGAGCCGCTGCAACGCCGGCGGCGTGAGCCGCACCATCGCTTCGCCGAACGTGACGAGGTGTCTCATCGCGAAGGATCCATGCTAGCGCACTTTCCCCCGCGCCGTGACGGGCACCAGCCCCGGTACGACCCCCGCCTGAGTCTCGCTCCAGCTTTCCCTGGGATGGACGGTCAATACACCGAGCCGTACTTTGGGAGGGCCGCCACCATTCCACGGCCAAGCCAGACCTATGAGCCCTCCTCATGGGCGTCTCGCCCCGTGGGGGCGCGCCCCGCTGCCCGCGCCGCCGCCGTTCACCCTGCGACGCGTGTTGGCCACCGTGGGACCGGGCGTCATCGCGCTCGGCATCGCAATCGGCAGCGGCGAATGGTTGCTCGGGCCCTCGATCGTCGTCCGCTACGGTCCAGCGCTCCTATGGATCACGTCCGTCGCGGTCCTGCTCCAGGTGTTCCTGAACCTCGAGATGGCGCGCTACACACTGTATACCGGCGAGCCGATCGTGGTGGGGTTCATGCGCACCCGCCCGGGCCCCGCCTTCTGGGGCTGGACCTACAGCGCGCTGTGCTTCCTCCATATCGGGTGGCCCGGCTGGGCGCTGGCCAGCGCGACGGCGACCGCCGCGCTCGTGCTGGGCCGACTCCCCGAGCAGGGCGATGCCAGGCTCGTGATGCTGCTCGGGTACGCGACATTCGCGGCGTGCCTGCTCATCGTCACGTTGGGGCGGAAGATCGAGCGCTCACTCGAGCGGGCCATGTGGGTCATGATGGTCGGCGTGTTCGTGTTCCTCATCGCCGTCGACGTCACCACGGTGTCAACAGCCAATTGGGCGCGGCTAGGCCGCGGGCTCACCGACGTCGGCTCGCTCCCGGCGGGAGTGGACTGGCCGCTGCTGGGCGCGTTCGCGGCGTATTCCGGGCTGGGTGGGATGAGCAACGTGTTCGTCACGCACTGGCTGCGCGACAAAGGGTTCGGGATGGCGGCGACCGTCGGTTACATCCCGGGTGCGCTCGGCGCCCGCGTGGGACTGCCCGCCAGCGGGAACGTGTTCGACGTGAACGCAGAGAGTCTCGGCGCGTGGCGCGGCTGGTGGAAGTTCCTGAACGTGGATCAGTGGGGGATCTTCGGACTGGGGTCGATCGTCGGCATGTCCCTGACGTGCGCACTCACGCTGCAGTACGTCCCCATGGGGTCCGTGGTCGGCGACTGGGCGGTCGCCGGGATGCAGGCGGCGAACATCGCCGAGGCGCTGGGGCCGGTGTTCTGGTACCTCACGCTGTTGTGCGGGTTGTGGGTGCTGTTCTCGACCCAGCTCGGCAATATGGAGGGCGTGCCCCGCTTGATCACCGATATGCTGTGGTCCAGCAGCGCCGCGGTGCGCCGCTGGCGCGGCGGCGACGTGCGCGCCGTCTACTTCGGCGTGCTGGCCGCGTTCACGCTCTGGGCGTGCATCGCGCTCGGCCTGGCCCGGCCGCTCGTGCTGATCATCATCGGCGCGAATGCCGCCGGTGTCATCTTGGTCGTGACGAGCGTGCACACGTTGGTCGTGAACCGGAAGGTGCTCCCGCCGGAGCTGCGGCCTAGTGTGTGGCGAGAGGCGGCGTTGGTGTGCTGCGCGCTGTTCTATGCGTCGTTCGCCGTGGGGACGCTGCTGAGTCTGGTCAGCTAGCTTGGTCCATGGGCAATTCTATCGGACCTTTCCACGGGCGGCGACCTTCCAGCTTCCTTCCACCTGGCCGCGCCGGCCGTAGCAGATCTCGTCGTGCAGGTTGACGGCCGGGCAGACATGACTGGGTACCAGCCAGACCTTCTCTCCGACCTTGGCTGGCCCCTGGGTCTCCACGTAGCCGTGCTCCTCATTCAGTTTGCGCACGATCCAGGGACGCCCGACGACATGGCCGAACGTGCCCGTTCCGACCGTCGCATCGCTCGAGAGCGTCTTGGACCCGGCGTCGATCACGCACTGGCTCGGCACGGCGGTGCTGACGACGGTCGTGAGTACACGCAGCGCGCAGTCCTCCAGGGTGCAGCAGTTCGCCTCGAGACTGCTCGCGTCATAGAAGACGTAGGTGCCGGGCCGGATCTCGGTGGTGCGCGGGATCAGCGGCGTCTTCGCCGCCCCCGGCGTCGAGCCTCCGGAGACGATCTTCGCTGCGAAGCCCGCCCGGGAGAGCGCATCGAGAACGGCGTCGATCGTGACGCAGGCCGCCCGGAAGCCCGCCGCGTCGAGCCATGACGGCCAGTAGAGGATCCCCCGGAAATCCGAGCACGCCCGCGCGATCGCGACCGCCTGCTCGGGGGACTGCGCGCCGCAGCGCCCGACGCCGACATCGACTTCCACCAGCGTGGCGATGCCCTGGAGGTCGCGAGCGACGGCGACCGAATCGACCGCCACCGTCATCGCCCGGGTCTTCGCCAGCTCTCGCAACCGCGCCAGCTTGGGCTTGAGCACCGGGTAGGCCACCAGCACATCGTCGCCGGGCAACACCTCCGCCTCGCCGACTTTGGCGACCGTGATCCCGATGGCGCCGGCGTCGAGCTGCATCCGGGCGATCTCGGGCGTCTTGTGGGTCTTCACGTGCGGCCGGAGCCCCACCCCCCACGCGCGACAGTGGTCCTGCATCCGGGCGATGTTGCGCTCCAGGACGTCGAGGTCGACGTAGAGGGCAGGGGTGTCGAGCTCGAGCGCGTCCACTAGCGAGCGTGCTTCGCGATGCACTCGATCTCGACCGCGATCCCGCCCGGGAGCGCGCCCGCCTGGATCGTGGTACGCGCCGGAAACGGCGCCGAGAAGAAGGTCTGGTACACCTCGTTCATCGCGGCGAAATCGTCGATGTCGCGCAGGTAGACGTTGCACTTGACGACGTGGTCGAGTGACGAGCCGGCCGCCTCGAGAATCGCCCGGAGATTCTCGAACGTCCGCTTCGTCTCCGCGCGCACGTCGCCCCGCTCCCGCTCCCCCGTCCCCGGGTTGATGGGTCCCTGTCCGGCCACGAAGATGAAGTCTCCCTCGATGACGGCCTGCGAATACGGACCCATCGGCCTCGGCGCCGTGTCGGTCAGAATGGCGGTTCTCATCGGCTCCTCTGCAGTCGTTTCCACAGGTGATGTACCGGGAATCCGGCCGCCGCAATGCCCAGCCCGTAGAGCGGCGAAAAGTTGCCAACCCCTATCTCTCCCCAGACGATGGCCGACACTCCAACGACGGTGCCCAGCACGAACACGAGCGGCAGCCACGGATAGCCCGGCGTGCGGAACGGCCGCGCCGCTTCGGCCATCGTCCGTCGCAGCACGAACACCGCGCCGACGGCGAACAGTAGCGCGGCCCACTCGACGACCACAAAGTAGGTCGTGAGCGTATCGAAATCCCGGAGCACGAGGACCATGACGATGGCGACCACCCCCTGGACCAGCAGCGCCGCCCACGGCGTCGCCCAGCGCCGATGGGGATTGCCGAGAAACGAGAACATCAAACCGTCGCGGGCCATGGCGTAGGCGACCCGCGGTTTCGCCAGCAAATTGCCGTTCAGCGCGCCGAACACGCTCGTCATGATCGCGACCATGATGACGGCGCCGCCCACGGATCCCGCAATCGCCGTCATCACCGTCCGCGCGATGGCTTCCTGTTGCTGCGCCATGACGCCGACGGGCATCACGTACAGGTACGCCAGGTTCGCCCCGACGTACAGCGTGACGATGACGAGCATCCCGACGATGATGATCCGCTTCATCAGGCGCTCGGGGGCCACGACCTCGCCCGCGATCATGCTGACGGCGATCCAGCCGTCGTAGGTCCAGATGACGGCGGCGACCGCGCGCGCCAGCCCGCCGCCCTGCACGACGCCTCCCGCGGTCACGTTGGCAACACTGCCGTCCCCCAGCAGCAACGCGCCGAGAATGATCGCCGCCAGCGCGGCCACCTTCACGAGGGTGGTCGCTTCGCTCACGGCGGCGCCGACGCGCGCCCCGAGCACGTTGGCGCCGGTCAGCGTGAGAATGGCGGCGATCGCGATCATCTGAACCGCCCGCGCGCCGGCCGCAACGCCGAGGAGGTTGAGCAGAAACTCCGCGAACACGGTGGCCAGCGCGGCGATCGCGGTGGGCGTCGTGACCAGCACATACAGCCAGCCGAAGACGAACGCGGCGGCATCGCCGTACGCCTCGCGCAGGAACACGTACACGCCGCCCGCGCGCGGCAGCATGGTGGAGAGCTCGGCCACCGCGAGCGCGCCGCAGACGCTGATCAGCCCGACGGCCGTCCAGAGCCCCATGATGACGAGCCCATTGGGGACGAGGCCGGCGATCGTGGGCGGTGTGCGGAAGATGCCGCTCCCGATCGTGATGCCGACGATCAGCGCCGTTCCGCCGGCGAGCCCGATGACGCGCCGGAGATCTGGGGCGGGCGGAGTCAAGGACGCCCCCGTACCGCTTTCCCTGGGGTGACGCCTTCGACGGCCTGCCCGCCCGTGACGACGGACACGCCGTTCACGAGCACGTGGTGAATGCCGGCGGGCGCGAGCGCGGGCTCCCGGTAGGTCGAGCGATCCAGCACCGTTTCCGGATCGAAGATCGTGATATCCGCGTCCGCGCCCACCCCGAGGCGTCCCTTCTGCCGCATCGCGGGGACTCTGGGCTCGAGTCGCTGCGCCGGCATGAGCGTGATCTTGCGGATGGCGTCCAGCAACGAGAGTGCGCGGCTCTCGCGGACGTAGCGGCCCAGCACCCTGGAGAAGGTGCCCGTGGTCCGCGGGTGCCCCGTGCCGCCACGCCAGTAGGCGTCGCTCGCGATGATGGTGAGCGGGCTCGTGATCGCCGCGGCGACCATCGGCTCGGTGTTCGAATGGATGACGATGGGTCCACCGCGCCGCGCATACCGCTCGAAACGCTCGCGATTCAAGCGCTCGCCCGTCCTCGGCCATTCCAGCTCGGCGAGCCGCGCATCGGGAGCGGCGCGATAGATGTCCTGGATCGTGGCGGACTGAATCTCGGTCATGCCGGCCGTGTACGGATACGCCTCCGTCGTGACGTCCTGTCCGCGCGCGCGTGCGTCGCGGATCATCTCGAGCATCACGGGCGTCTCCGCCAGGGCCGAACTGTTGATGTGGACCACATGTAACGAGGCATGGGTTGCGTTGGCGAGCGACAGCGCTTCGTTGAGACCCTGGACGCCGGGGCGGATGTGCACGTGGATCGGTGTCCGCGTCGCGGCGGCGATGCGGAACACGGCCAAGAGCTCGTCGCGCGTTGCCGCCGGCGTGTAGGGAAACCCCGCGCCGATGCTGACCGCGCCCTCGCGGAGACCGTCCTCGATGCGTCTGGCGATCTCGCCGATCTGCGCGGGCGATGCAGGCTGATAGGCCCCGTCGCTCACCGGCATCACGGTCCCGGAATCGCGCAGCACCGCCATGCGGACCTTGATGTGGCCGATCGAGACGCCGTGGTTGATGCGCGCGCCGCCCGCTCGCTCGCGATACCAGGCCGCGACCTCCGCGGTGCCGAGCTCGAGCTCCAGGGATGTCGTCACGCCGTCCAGCGACTGGAACCGGTAGGTCTCGGCCGTCTGCCCGTGCGCGTGCAGGTCGATGAAGCCTGGGGCGACGACGAGGCCGCGGGCGTCGATCGTGTCATGGCCGCTGATGGCGTGCGGCGTGATGACGGCGATGCGTCCGTTCTGGAGCCCGATATGGCGGACCGCGTCGAGCTGCGATGCTGGATCCATGACTCGGCCGCCCAGAATCACGCGGTCGTAGACGGCGCTCGACCGGCCTTGCGCCGAGAGGGTGCCCACCTGCAGGACGAGCAACAGGGCGAGGTGCGTCGTGTTGAGGGTCATGGGAGGGTCGAGGTTCGTACTCGAACGGCTAATCGTCAAGCATCCTGACCGTCTTCCTTCCTTACTCCCCTTGCTTTCATACGAGAGTGAGCGCGCTTGTCATCCTTCGCTTCGCTCAGGTTGACAACGCCGCGCGTGCCGAAGCATCCGTTCGCGCCTTCGGCGCTCAGGGTGGCGGCGGTCGGGCGTTTGGAAGGCGAGGCGTGTGGTTTCGGGATATATCTAGGCGACATGTTTCGAACCGAACCCATCACCGGCGCGGATCTCCCTGACGGCTCGCTCGTCTTGACGTACGACGACGGTCCTGGCCCGAACACGTTAGCCGTTGCGGAATACCTGTCGGGCATGGGCATCGAAGCGACGTTCTTCGTCGTCGGTCAGTTCGCCGACAAACAGCCGGAAGTTCTCGGCCGCATGCGCGCACTGGGTCACCGGCTCGGCAATCACACCTGGACGCACGAAATCGGCGGTGTGACCGGTCAGCTCGAGCGGGGCGGCGATATCGTGGACGAATTGACGCGAACGGCCGCCCTGCTCGACGGGGCCAAGGAGCCCATCGCGTTCCGCCCCCCATGGGGATCGTGGAATCCGCGCGTCGCAACGACGTTGAATGCGGACGAGCTCCTGAATGCCGGGCACGTTGGCCCGATCAATTGGGCAATCGATTGTCAGGATTGGGCGGCGTGGCGTGACGGCGACGATCCCCGTGACGTTGCGACCCGGTATCGCGTTCACGCCAGCACGATGAAGAAGGGCATCGTCCTGATGCACGACTACACGGCGGATATTCCCTTCATTGCGGAGCGGAATCGCAGCGCCGAGCTGACGCGCGCCCTGGTTCCCATGCTGATAGCGGACGGCTTTCGGCTCGTTCCACTGGGCGACGTTTCCATCCCCGCATGACCCTGTCCCCGGTATCAGCGGGTAGCCATCTCCATCACGCGCGGATTCACCTCAGGAAGCAGATCAGGCTCACATTCCAGAGCAAGTCCTCACCGACGGGGATCCTGGTCCGCATGGTCTTGTTGACCATCAAGGAGATGGCCAGCGCGCGGCTCCGACTGCCCAGCGTCACGGCCGAGTTGACGTAGAATCCGTCTCGGCCATCCATGTTCAGGTAGTACAGTTGTGGAGCGAACTGCAGGAACACCTGATCGGAAAGCCGCACGTTCGTGAGATTGGCCCTCGCCGACAGGAAATGCGTGTTTTGCACGGCCTCCTGCTCGACGCCGTGCGAGTACAGGTAATAGCCCCCGACATGCAGGTTCGTCGCGAGCGAGTAGCTGGGATTCACCTCCCCGGCCAGGTAGCGGGTGACCACGATGGTCTGTCGCGGCACTCCACTGGTCGAATCCGTGATCGTCCGGAACAACACCGACGGGTGCGCGCCGACGCCCAAACGAAACTTGCCGCTGGTCAGCGGTCGGTATCGCCCCCAGAAGATGAATGACCAGGGCTTTCCATTGAGCCCAAATCTGAATTGGGGTTCGAAACTCAGCGCGCCGTCCGCGATCGCGACGTCGACGATCGCCGCCGGCTTCCCCAGCGAGAACGCGGGGATGAGCGAGATACCCTTGGTGGTGATGGTGACGGCTCCGGCCACTTGCGTTCGCGGATGGGTGGTGTCGATTTGTTGCGCACCGGCCGGGATTGCGACGCTCGCGACGATGAGTGGCACCAGGCCGTTGCTGATCGTTGTCAGTCTCATGAAAGCGTCACGATCGTCGTCATGATCGCTAGATGCATCCGTCAGGAGACTCGCGCAAGCCACGCGCGCGCGCGCTGTCCCTTGCCGGAGGCTTGGAAGCCGCGTCTCTTAGTCTCGATCGCAACTCATCGAGAGCGCACATGAAACGAGCCCTGCTGATCCTCGGCGTCGTCGCCGGCCCTTTGGCGGCGCAGCAACCGCAACCGCAGCCGCAGCCATTCTTCGTCGGCAATCCGCTTGGCCTTCCCATCACACCCGCGGCGGATCGGGCCTTCGAGCCGATGTCGACCGAGGTGAAGGTCTACGGCGCCATCTATTCCGCCGAGAGCTGCTCGTATGACGCCGAGCGTGGCGTCATTGTCGTGCCCAACCGCGGCGTACCGCAGAACGTCCAGACCAACAATGCCTGGGTGTCGTTCATCAACCACGACGGTTCGGTGCATACGGCGCGATGGATCGGCGTGCAGGCGCCGGCCGACCGGCCGAATCTGACGCCGCCGCTCGTACTGAACGAGCCTTTCGGCAGCGACATCGCGGGCGGCATGCTGTACGTAGCCGACCGGGACGGCGGGACGACGGCGGGCGAGCCGAGTGTTGCCGTCATTCGCCGCTTCAACCTGCAAACGGGCGCGCCGGCCGGTGAAGTGCGCGTCGACCGGGTCGCCTTGTTCAATGACATTGCCGTCGCGAACGACGGGACCGTGTTTGCCACGCAGACGGGCGATCGGGGCGAGAACCCCGATCCCGCGACATGGCAGGTCTGGAAGATCGCTCCGGACGGCCGCGCGTCGTTGTTCGTGCAGGGGGCGCCGCTGCGACAGCCGAACGGCGTCGCGCTCGATCAGCACGGCAACATCGTCGTCGTCAACGTGGGCTCGACTGACGTCTTGACCTTCTCACCGGCGGGTCAGTTGCTGAAGACCGAGAACGCCGCGCAGGCGGGCAGTGATGGTCTCGTGATCATGCCGGACGGGACCAAGTACGTGAGCAGCGTCTTGAATGGCGGCGTCTCGCGGATCCGTCCGGGCCAGCCCGCCGAGCTCATCGCCCGCAACATTCCCAATGCCGCATCGATGTGTTATGACGCCGGGGCAAACCAGTTGGTGATCCCGATGAATCCGAACAACGGGCTTGCGTTTGTGAAGATCGTTGGTCGCTGAAACCACGGGAGGACACGTGCAAAGACCATGGCTATTCTCCATCAGCGTTTTCTGCGCCACGACCGCGTTGGCGCAGGCGCCCGTGACACACGGCAAGCTCTCGGTGCATTGGGAGGAGCTGTCGGCGGCCGAATTCACGGATGCCATCACCCGCGCCCAGGGGACGTGCCTGCTGCCATTCGGCATCATGGAGAAGCACGGGCCGCATCTGCCGCTGGGCAACGACCTGCTCAACGTGCGCTACGCGGCGGTGGGCGCGGCCCAGCAGGAATACGCCGTCGTGTTCCCCGACTACTATTTCGGACAGATCGCCGAAGCGATGCATCAACCCGGCACCGTCGCCTACAGCCGGCGCCTGCAGCTCGAGCTGCTGCAGGAGACGACGGACGAGATGGCCCGCAACGGCTGCAAGAAGATCATCATCGCCAATGGCCATGGCGGCAACAACAGCCTGCTGCCCTATTTCGCCCAGACGCAGCTCGACTCGCCGCACGACTACGTCGTGTACGTGCTGGGCTTCCCGGAAGCGGGGCCCGGCGAGCCGAAGCACAAATCGGATCCCGCGACCGACATGCACGCCGGCGAAGGGGAAACCTCGATGAGCTTGATCGCCAGGCCCGACCTCGTGCACCTCGATCGCGCGACGCGGGAATCCGGGGCCGATCTGGCGCGCCAGCGGCTGCCGGATGGCCTCTACACCGGCATCTGGTGGTACGCCCGGTTCCCCAATCACTATGCGGGGGAAGGGGCTGTGGCCTCGCGCGAGCTCGGCGAGTTCGAGGCCCGGACCTGGATCAACGCGATCGTGCGGGCGATCCGCGCTGTGAAGGGGGACCAGGAGAGCCTGCGGCTGCAAAACGAGTTCCACGAGCGGAGCCGGCATCCACTGGACACCCCACAATGATGAGGCGGCGATGGTAGACAGACGCACGTTTCTCGGGATCGCCGGCAGCTCCGCGGCTGGCCTGATACTGGGTTGCCGGGGCAGTGCGGTGCCGGTCGCTCAGGCGCCGACGTCCGCGACGGGACCCGCTCGTCTCGACCGCATTGGCGTGCAGGCCTTCTCGTTTCCCAAACTGCTCGAGCAAGACGTTGACGCCGCGCTCGCCATGATCGCCGGGCTCGGCTACCAGGAAGTCGAGCTGTTCGGCCCCTACCCGTATAGCCTGCAGGCGGTCCAGGATCAGTGGCGCGCGATGGCGCCGATGCTGGGCTTCTCGGGCAGCGGCTACTTCGGGCTCGAGCCTGCGCAGTTCCGCGCGCGGCTCGCCGCCCATGGTCTTACATCCCCATCGATGCACGTCGATCTCGACACGCTGCGCGAGCGCACCGCGCAGGTCGCGGAGGCCGCGCACACCCTCGGACACCGCTACGCCGGCATCGCCGCCATTCCCGAGGAGCGCCGGCGCACGCTCGACGATTACCGGCGCATGGCCGACGAGCTCAATGCCATCGGCGCGCGCGCCAAGACCCTGGGGTTCACGGTCCTCTACCATAACCACGGGTACGGGTTCACGCCCAAGGATGGACAGATTCCCACGCGCGTGCTCTTCGACCACCTCGACCCGTCTGTCGTAGCGCTCGAAATGGACGTCTTCTGGACCGTGGCCGGGAGCGCGGATCCCGTCGAGCTGCTTGATGCCTATCCGCGGCTGTACCGGCTGATGCACGTGAAGGACATGTCGCGGCAGGCGCGCTTCACGCAGGGCGGCACGATACAGGACTTCATCGCGCTCATGCCGGCAATGACGCCGGCGGGGACGGGCGTGCTGGACCTGCCACGCATTCTGGGCCACGCGAAGCGGAACGGCGTGGAGCATTTCTATGTCGAGCAGGACCTCGCGGCCGACCCACCCTCCCAGCTCGGCACGGGTATCCGCAATCTGCGAGCGATGACGCTGGAGACACGATCGCAATGATCGTCCACGACGTCACACCGATCCTCAACGTCACAAGCCTCGAAGCGAGCTTCGCCTGGTTCGAGCAACTCGGCTGGAAGAAACACTGGGATCACGGGGACCCACCGACCTTCGGAGCCGTGATCTCGGGAATGTCCGAGATCTTCCTTTGCCAAGGGGGACAGGGCGCCCGCGGAGGACCCTCGCCGCGCGAGCCATGGGACAACCAGGCCGGCAGCACATGGATGACCTGGTGGCTGGATTCCCCGGCGGAGGTCGATGCGCTCTACGCTCGTGCGCTGGGGATCGGTGTCGAGGCACCGTGGCCGCCCACCGACATGCCGTGGAAGGTGCATGAGTGTCACATCCGGCATCCGGACGGGCATACGATTCGCGTGAGCGCGCGCCTGGAGTAGTTAGCCGGTTTGCGGATTCGCTGACGGCGCGATCACTTTCCCCGGCGTCCTGAAGAGCCACCGGAATCCGTTCTGGAGGTCGTCATGAGCCATCGCCCGCCTCGCATCGATCGCCGCAGGTTCGTTCAAGAGTCATCGGCCACACTCGCCGCGCTGGCGCTGCCGCCCCTCGTCGTGACGCGACAATCCGATCTAGCGCCGGTGTACGCGGAGATCACGCGGCGCCACGACGAAACCGTGCAGCGCCTCCAGGAGTGGATCCGCCAGCCCTCGATCGCCGCCGAGAACCGGGGCGTCGAGGACGGCTGCGAGCTGACGATGCGGCTGCTGCGTGACGCGGGATTCACGTCGGTCACGAAGGTGCCCTCGAGCGGTCAACCGGGCATCGTCGCCACGCTCGACGCGGGCGCCCGGCGCACGCTCGGCCTCTATTTCATGTACGACGTGAAACAGGTCGATCCCGCGGAATGGTCCTCCCCGCCGTGGGAGGCTGCCCTGGTGGACAAGCCCGGCCTCGGCAAGGTCGTCATGGGCCGCGGCGCCGTGAACCAAAAGGGGCCCGAGGCGGCGCTGCTCGCCGCGCTGCACGCGATCCGCGGCGCCGGCAAGAAGGTCCCGGTGAACCTCGTGCTCGTCGCCGAAGGCGAAGAGGAGATCGGCTCACCCCACTTTCCCGAAATCGTGCGCCGCGCGGAGGTTCTGTCCGCGCTGGAGCGCACCGTGGGGATCTTCATGCCGTCCGCCGCGCAGGGGCTCGACGGGCAGGTCACGATCACATTCGGCGCCAAGGGCGTGATCGAGTGCGAGCTCGTCTCGACGGGCGCGCGCTGGGGCCGCGGGCCGCGGGCCGACATCCATTCCAGCAACAAGGCCCGCGTCGACAGCCCGGCCTGGCACCTGGTGCACGCGCTGGCGACCCTCGTGTCGCCCGACGGCAACGATCCCGCGATCGACGGCTTCGCCGACAAGGCCCGGCCGCTGTCGCCTGAGGAGAAGGCGATGATCGCCGCCGCGGCCCAGCGCCTGGACGAGAGCACGGTCAAGCGCCTGCTCGGCGTCGAGCGCTGGGTGCGCGACGTGCGCTGGACCGAGGCGCTGGAGCTCCTCATGTCCCGTCCCACCGTGAACATTCAGGGCCTGGTCGGCGGCTACACCGGGCCCGGCGGCAAGACGATTCTCCCCCATCGCGCTGCCGCGAAGCTCGACCTGCGCCTCGTGCCCGACATGACGGCCGCCGAAGCGCTGGCGGCGCTCAAAGCGCACCTCGCCGCGCGCGGCTTCGGCGACATCGAGGTCACCATGACGGGCGGCTACGACCCGACGAGCACGCCCCGCGATGCCATGGTGATCCGGGCGCAGGAAGCCGTGTACCGGCGCTCGGGGATCGATCCGATTTTTCTGCCGCGCAACGCCGGCTCGTGGCCCGGCTACGTCTTCACGGGAGCTCCGCTGCGGCTCGCCGCGGGACACTTCGGGATGGGCCACGGGAGCGGAGCCCACGCGCCGGACGAGTACTACGTCATCGAGTCGGTGAACCCGAAGGTGCAGGGCATCGACGGCGCGGTGCGATCGTACGTCGATTACCTGCACGAAGTCGCGCGCGCCCGGTGACGCCGGCGGTAGGCCCTTGACGCCGCCGGGCGGGTGATGATACCATCTGGTCGGTATCTACATACCGGACGGTATGGTCATGGCCCAACCCGCTCCCGCGACCCGCCAGGCGCTCCTCGACGCGGCCGAACGGCTGATGCTCGCCCACGGCGTCGGCGCCACCACGGTCGACCAGATCTGTGACGCCGCGTCGGTCACCAAGGGCGCCTGCTTTCACTATTTCGCCAGCAAGGACGCGCTGGCGCAGGCCACCCTGGAGCGGTTCTGCCGCCGCAGCGGCGAGCGCTATCAGGCCGCTCCCTTCAACGCCAAACGCGATCCCCTGGCGCGGCTCCACGGGTATATCGACTTCACGATCGCACAAGTCACCGATCCCTTTCGCGACGGCTGTCTCGTCGGCGTGTTCTCGCAGGAGCTGGCCGAGTCCCATCCGCCGTTCCGCCGGCAGTGCGACCAGGCGTTCACGGGCTGGGCCGCGGAGCTCACGACGATGCTCGACGCGGTGAAGCGGCACTACGCGCCGCGGGCGCGCATCGACACGCGCAGCCTGGCCGAGCACTTCCTCGCCGTCTTCGAGGGCGCGCTGATCCTCGCCAAAGCCAGACACGACGTCGCGCCGGTCAAGGCGCAGCTGCGCCACTTCCAGCGCTACGTCGATTCCCTCTTCCCAAGGACGCATCCATGAGCGGCCCCTTGCGCCTCGATGATCGCATCAGCGTCCGCGCTCCCGTCGGTACGGTCTGGGAGGCGATCCGGGACGTCGGCACCCACGCGCGCTGGCATCCCTTCGTGACCCGCATCGGCGGCCAGCACGCGCTCGGCGCGGTCCGCCAGTGCGACGTGCAGATGGGCGCCACGTCCGGTCACACGACGGAGCGCTGCACGGCGTTCGAGCCGGAAGCGACGATCAGCTGGCTGATCGAGCAGGACAGCACCGGATTCTCCCGCATGGTGACCGACTGGACGGCCGGCTTCGCGCTGCAGCAGGAGGCGCCCGGCGAAGTGGTGGTCATCGCGCACAGCTCGTTCCGACCGCGGAACCTGCTGGCTCGCCTCGCGCTGCCGCTGATGCGGGGGAAGTTCCATCGCACCCAGCAGGCCATCCTGTCGTCCCTGAAGCAGTTCGTCGAAGCCCGTCCCGGCTGAGCCCGGTTACAGGCGAATCGCGTACTGCATCTTGGTCATCAGCTGGTAGGAGTCGGATGTCCACCGGGCGCTGAGATCGGTGACATTGTGGTTGTACACGACGAACAATTCGCCCAGCCAATGAAACTGCCAGCGCAGCCGGGTATTGACGCCCAGCAGGCGCGAGGCGTTGTCGTACTGCAGGAGGCTGATCAGCTGCAGGTCCGGCGAGAGGCCGAGGCGCACGCGTCCCCGCACGACCTCCTGGGTGAAATCCCCTGCCGGCAGGTGTCCCACGTTCCGGTCCAGGGTCGCTTCGACCGCCACCGCCGGCGAGGGCTTGATCGCCACCGTCGCCGTCACCTGGTGGAGACGGCCGTCGTAGAAGGTCCCGAACCACCACGTGAGACGCCCGCTGACGTTCCGCTTTGCGGCCGCCGTGGCTTCGAGCCGGTAGCGGACCCAGCGGTAGGTGCCCGCGGGGATCAGGACCCCCGGCGCGATCTCGAACGGCGCCGGCAGCCGCTCGCCCAGGGGCATGACGTTGAACTCGAACACGTCGCCGCTCTCGAACCGGGTGTACACGGGCGCGGTGAAGACGCTGTAGCTCTCCCAGCGGCGCTCGCGGTCGAGGACGGTCTGAACGTCGAGCTGGTAGAAGAGCTCGCGGAGCCGCGGCAGCGGCCGCCGATGGCGCACGTTGAGGGCCGCCTGGAGGGACGTCACGCCGGGCCGGGGCACGAAGCCCAGGGAAGGATCGAAGCCGTCACCGACGTGCCGGACGTAGATCCCGCCGTTCAGAATGTCGTTGGGGTACTCGATCGCGGCGCCCCACGCGCCGCGATCGCCGCTCAGGCTGTCGCGGCCGGTGGCCAGGGCCCAGGCCGAGAGAACCAGATTGCGACGCCCCCCCAGGCGCGACGTGCGGAAGGCGACGTCACTCCCCAGGGTCCAGGCCCCGGTGCGGCCCTGGGGGTCGCCTGTAGTAGCGATCAGGCCGACGAGGGACTCCTCCAGGACGTCCTGACGCACGCGCATCGCGCCCAGGGACGTGGGTGGCAGGCCGGCTGCGTCGCCGGAGCGCACGGCCAGCGCCGCGAAGCTGGTGCCGCGCACCCGCCCATTGACCTTGCCCCCCGCGACCAGGGGCACCTCGAGTCCCTGGTGCAGCCCGATGCGCCGCGTGAAGAACGGCAGGAAGTCGCGCTCGTGCCCGCCGTGCACGCCGAAGTCGAAGTTGTCGGCGCCTTCCAGGAAGAACGTGCGCTTCTCGGGGAAGAACAGCGGGAAGCGCGTCAGGTTGGAGCGGCGCGCGTCCACCTCGGTCTCGGCGAAGTCCGTGTTCGCGGTGACCGACGCCAGCAGATTCGCGCCGAGACGCTCGCTCAGGTCGAGACTGGGCTCGACGAATCCGTTCTGCGCGCCCACGCGCGTCGTGCGCTCGATGCCGGTGGTCAGGGCGGGACGGATCGAGAGCCCGATGCCCAGGGTGAAGACCGGCAAACCCGCCAGTCGGCCGGCGCGGCTGGGCTGCGAGATGCGCGCGTCCCGCAGCGGGCTGGCCCAGCGGCTCGTCTCGAGCGCGCGCTGGATCCGGCGCTCGACATTGAACCCCCACTCCCGCGCGCCGTCGCGAAACGCCAGGCTGCGGATGGGAATGCGGATCTCGGCCGCCCAGCCGCCGGGCCCGCGCGCCACGGCCGATTCCCAGGCGGCGTCCCAGTCCTTGTTCTCGCCCTTCCCGTCGCCCGTCACCAGGGCATCGTAGCGCGCGCCGCTGGCGTTGACCGCGAACACATAGCCCGAGCGGCCCGCCAGGAACGTGTCGAACAGCAGCTTGACGTGATCCTCCGCCGCCAGGTCCGCGTCGCGCTCGCGCGAATAACTGACGATGGCCGCCGCGTCGGGGTCGCGACACTCCACCCCGATCACGAGCTCGCGCGCGGTCGCCAGCACCATGACGCGCGTGGTACCGGTGACGCGGCCGCCTTCGACCGGCTCGACCATCGTCAGCCCCTCGATGGCGGGGGCGGACCCCCAAACGGGCTCGTCCAGCACGCCATCGAGCCGAATGACACCGGCCGGCGAGCCGACGCGGAGGGAGACGTCGGTCGGTCTCTGCTGCGCCGGCAGCTCGGGTGCGGCCAGGGTAAGCACGATCGACAAGACGAAGACTGCCGTGACCGGGATCCGCATCGCTCGCTCGTATGGGGGTTCACTCCCATAGTCCCGCGCGGAGCGGAGAACCTGTCGTCCGGGCCGTGTCAGGCCGCGGGCGGTGCGTTTTCAGCCCAACAGCGAAGCGATGTCGTTGATCCGCGACAGCTCCCGGCGCACGCGGCGCCGGTACCAGACGGCCCAGACGAGGATGGCGGCGAGCAGCGCCACGGCGCCGACGTAGGTGGCGGCGTCGGCCGGGTGGAGCGGCCGGTCGGGGCGAATCCGGAAGCCCCACCACGCGAGCCACGCCGTGAACAGGAGGTGCGCGACCGCCAGCGCCGTCACGCCGCCCACGAGCCTGAGCCGGCGCCGAGCGCGCTCGGCGACGACGGCCACGAACGATTGGGTTGTCTCGCCGTAGGGTCCCCACACGCCGCGGCGGTTGCCGAGCAGGAACACCCAGGCAGCGACGACCAGGAGGGCCACGCCGCCGGCCCACGCCAGGTGGTAGGGGTCGGGATGCTCCAGCGCTACGCGTCCGACGAAGCCGAGGATGAGGACGCCGGCCGCGGATTGCACCGCCGTCGTCCATTTCATCAGCCGGCTCTCGCGCCTGATGCGCTCGGCCAGGGCGCGGGTCAGGGCGTCGCCGCGCAGGCGTCCGGCGCTCCAGAGCCCGGACCAGCCGCCTGGATCGAGCGGTTTGCCCGTCATGCGTCGGCTCCGTTCGAGTCGCCCAACAGCTGGCGCAGGGCCTTCTTCGCGCGCGCGAGCCGTGTCGCCGCGCCATTTTCCGTGGTCCCCACGACCTCGCCGATCTCCCGGTGCGACAACCCCTCCAGGTGCAGCATCACGACCTCACGCTGCGTCACCGGCAGCTGCCGGATCGCGGCCAACAGGCGGTCGCGGGCCGCCGCGCGCTCGGCGACGCGCGCCACGTCTGCCGCCGGGTCGATCAGCGCCCCCGCCGTTTCTATCGGGTAGAAGCGCCGGCGGCGCGCGCGGTAGGTGAGCCCGCGGTTGTGCGCCACCCGCAGCACGAACGTGCGCTCCGAGCAGGCGCCGCGGAACGCGGGCAGCGCCCGCCAAATGGCCAGCAGGATCTCTTGCAGGAGGTCGGCCTGCTCACCGGCGTCCGCGGCGTAGCCGGCGGCCAGGCGCTCCAACGCCGGGCCGTGGTCGCGCACGATGCGCTCGAAACCGGCGGCAGATCCCTCGGGCGGCGGCATCCGGGAATAGTCCCCCCACGGCTTAGTCTCCGCTCGGACAGAAAGCTGTCGCCACGGACCTCAGCTTGAGAGTCCCCCCCCGCTCCGCGTAGCGCGCCGGTACGCCCCGGGCGTCCTCCCCGTCGTCTTCGTGAACACGCGCGAGAACGACGCGCCGGAGTCGTAACCCACGCGCTCAGAGATCTGCTCCAGGGAGAGCTGTGACTCGGTGAGGAGCCGCTTGGCATCCTGCATCCGCCACAACGTGACGTACTGCAGGGGCGTGACGCCCACGACGTCGTGGAATCGCTCGGCGAACGCGGACCGACCCATGGCCGCGCGGCGGCTGAGCGTCTCGAGCGTCCACCGCGCTGCGGGCTGCTCGTGAATCGCCGTCAGGGCGTCGCCCAGTCGCGGATCCGCCAGCGCGGCCAGCATCCCCTGATCCGGCACAGAGCGGCTGGCCCACACGCGCACCACCTGGACAAAAAGGACCTCGGAAAGGCGTTGGACCACGGTCTCGTGCCCCGGCTGATGCTCCGTGACCTCGCGCGTGATGAATCGAAACACTCCCTCCAGCGGCGAGTCCCGCATGGCCTCATCCCAACGGACCACCAACGCGGGAGGGAGCTGGGTGAGCAACGGATGCTGCACCCCCTCGTCAAACGCGAAATGCCCACAGATCAGCTTGGTCGGGGCTCCCGTGTCTTCGCCACCGTAGACCAGCGCTCCGCGACCGGTGAAGCCAGCCGCCTGCACGACTTCGTCCACTGACCGGCACGGCGTCGTGGGATCGTCGGCCAGCTTATGCTCCGCTCCGTGCGGCACCAGGATCAGGTCGCCCGGCTCGAGCAGGACCGGCTCCCGCTGTCCCTGCACCACCACCCAGGTGCTGCCGCGCAGCACCAGATGGAAGCGCGCGACCCGACCGAGCTCGGGCACTCGCAGCCCCCACGGCTTCCTGAACTCCGTAGAGAAGTAGAGGGTCCCCCGCAGCCGTAACGCGCCAAGGATCTCGCTGAGGACGTCCATGACAACCCCAGTATAGCCCGTTCGTCCCAAAGTTGGACCGCTACGCGGACGATTGGTCACGACTACGGATGCTCAGCGATAGAGAGTCCCGGCCGTGAGGACTACAATACTGGCGTTCACCAGTTCTAACCCTCGGCCTTAGGAGCCTGACATGATTCGGCTAGGACTCTCTCTCACCACACTGCTAGTGCTCGGCTGGGCCGCGCCGCTTCGGGCCCAGGCCAATCTCAACGACCTGGAGATGGCCCACGTCGCGGTCACGGCCAGCAACATCGACATCGCCTATGCGCATCTCGCGCTGGCCCTCTCGGAGAACCTGGAGATCCGCGCGTTCGCCGAGACCATGATCCGGGACCACGGCGCGGTGAACGGTCAGGTTGTGGCGCTCGCCAGGCGGCTCAACGTGCAGGCGCAGGACAACGAGTTCAGCCGCACGCTGCTCCGGGACGCCCAGCGGATCAAGGACGAGCTGAGCGCGCTGCGCGGCGCCGAGTTCGACCGCGCCTACGCTGCAAACGAGCTTCGGTACCACCAGGCCGTCAACGGTGTGGTGGCGGGGACCTTCATCCCCAATGCGAGGCACGCCGATGTGAAGGCGGCCTTTGAGACGGCCCTCCCCATTTTCCGGGGTCACGAGCAGCACGCCGAGCAGCTGGTGCGAGTGCTCTCCACGAGCAGCCGTTGAGGCCGCCGGGCCGGCGGCGAGCCTGCTGGGTGGCGGTGGCCCTCGGTGTCATCGGGGCCGCCGCTTCACCCGCGTCCGGGCCGGAGGGCAGACTCCACCGTCTAGAGATCCGGGACATGGTCTTCCGGCCGGCGGTCCTAGCGGTCTCGCGGGGCGACACGCTGGTCTGGGTGAACCAGGCTGTCGTCCCGCACACGGTCACCGCGCGCGATGCATCCTGGGATTCGGGCGAGCTCCGCTCGGGGGAAAGCTTCCGGCTGATCGTGAACGAGGTCGGTACGATCGGCTACCTGTGCCGCTACCATCCGACGATGGCGGGCACCCTGGAGGTGCGCTGATTCGCGGCCCCCCCCCGATCTGTGCGCCCCGGTTGGGGTGCCGACCTAGCGACTTTCGCCGCGTGCCGCGACCAGCAGCCACCAGCTGTCGCGCGATCCTCCTCTCGCGCTGTCGGCTTCGATGAACGGATCCTCGAGCCGCTCGATGCGGAACCCCGCCACGAGCAGGTCGCGCACGGCGAACCACGAACCCAGCTCGTGCCCGCGCTCCTGCGTCGAGCGTTGGCTCTGCAGCCGCGTGCGCGGCACCTGATCGACGATCACCAGGCGGCCGCCGGGCTTGAGCGCGCGCGCGAGCCCGCGCAGCATCGCGTCCACGGCGGTGAACTCGTGATAGGCGTTCACGATCAAGGCCGCGTCCAGGGCGCCGGGCGGCAGGCGCGGGTCGTCGACCCGCGAGTGGATGATGTCCACGTTGGACCAGCGCTCGCGCGCCGCTCGCTGCCGCAGCCGGCCGATGACGCCGTCGTCCACGTCGACCGCGAACACCCGGCCGTCGCTCCCCACCGCGCGGGCGAGGCGGTCGGTAAAGAACCCCTCACCGGCGCCGACGTCCGCCACGCGAACGCCCGGCGCAATGCCCAGAGCGGCGAGCACATCCGGCACCCGCTGCCAGCGCTCGCGGGCGGCTTCGCCCTGCTGCGCGCTCAGCGACGCGGCGCACAGCACCCCGCCGAGCCACGCGGCCCCCCACCGGGCCGCCCGCAAGGAAGCGCTCACCACGCGATCCCGTAATCCTCACCGTGATTCGACGACCCGCCCCACAGCGATCCATGCGTCCAATCGAAGTAGATCGCGTTGATCGGCCCCGAGGTGCGGTCCTGGAAGTCGAGGCGGTAGCCCATCGCCCGCAGCTCGCGGCGGGTCCAGGGAGGCGTGTCAGACCGCAGCGTCAACCGGCCCGGCTGGGAGGCGTGATCGCCGAACGAGCTGCGCATCTGGTAGCTCGTGACGTTGGCTGCCTCGACCGCCTCCTGCACATCCATTCCGAACTCGACCACGTTCAGGAAGAACTGCAGCAGGTTCTGGTCCTGTGTGTCGCCTCCCTGGACGGCGAACGCCAGAAACGGCCGGCCGTCCCGCAGCGCCAGTGATGGGGTGAGCGTGACGCGCGGCCGCTTGCCGGGCGCGATGACGTTGAACGGGTTGTCGGTGCTGTCCACCACGAACTGCTGTGCGCGCTGGCTCACGCCGATCCCCGTCCGCCCGGCGATCACGGCGGGGATCCAACCCCCCGATGGCGTGATCGAAACCACCCACCCGGAGGTGTCGGCGGCCACGACCGATGTCGTCCCCCGGGTGAAGGCCGCGTCGTGCGCCGGCGTCGCGCCGGCTCCGACCTCGGCCCCGGACGTCGCGGCGGGGCGGGGCGGCCACCCGCGCAACAACGGCAGGAACGGGTTGGTCCCTCCCTGAAACGGGTAGGGGTCGCCGGGCCCGACGGCGGGATCGTTGCGCTCGGCGTTGATCGACCCGGCCCGCTGGCGCGCATAGTCCTTCGAAAGCAGGCCGCGCAGCGGTTCCTCCGGCGGAAACGCCGGATCGCCGTAGTAGAAGTCCCGGTCCGCGAAGGCGAGGCTCATCGCCTGGTACAGCGTGTGGATGTAGCGGGTGCTGTTGTAGCCCATCGTCCGGAGGTCGAAGCCCTCCAGGATGTTCAACGCCTGTAGCATCGCGGCCCCCCGCGACCAGGGGGGCAGCTTGTACACCGTAACGCCGCGATACGTCGTGGTCACGGGGTCCTCGATCTTCACGCGCCAGGTGGCCAAGTCCTCGAGCGTGATCAGGCCGCCTTCCTCCGCGAGGCCGCGCACGAACTCCCGAGCGATGTCGCCGCGGTAGAATCGGTCGTAGGCGGCGAGAATGGCGTCGCGGCGGCTCGCCCCGCGGCGCAGCGCGCGCTGCTCCTCCTCGACCAGCCGGCGCAACGTGGCGGCCAGGTCCGGCTGGCGGAAGATCTCGCCGGGCTCCGGCCACTCACGCGCCGCGCCCGAATGGGGCAGCATGACCGCCCGCGTGGCGCGCCACAGCCGCAGCCGCGCCGCGTTTCGCTCGATCGAGCGGGCCGTCTCGGCGTCGATGGGATAGCCATCCGCCAGGCGGATCGCGGGCTCGAGGACCTCACCCAGGCTCAGGCGCCCGTACTCCGCCAGCATCACCATGAGCCCGCCGGGCGTCCCGGGGGTCACGGCAGCCAGGGGGCCATCCTCGGGCGGGAAGCGCATGCCCCGCGCGCGATAGAGCTTCGGGCGTGGCCCCGGTCGGGGCGACGCCGAGCGCGTTGATGGCGACTACACGCTTGGTGCGCGGGTCGAAGATCAGCGCCTGGGTTTCGCCGCCCCAGGAGAGCACGTCCCACATGGTGGACGTGGCGGCCAGCATCGCGCACGCCGCGTCCACGGCGTTGCCGCCGCGCTGGAACGTCATGGCGCCGGCGGTGGCGGCGAGCGGCTTGCCGGTAATGGCGATCCAGTGGCGGCCATGGAGCGGGGGCTTCTGCGAGCGCTGGGCCGCCGCCGGCCAGGTCACGAGCGACAGCGCGGCGGCGGTGACGACGATGACGCGGCGGTCCGTCATGCGGATCCTCGTGAAAGGGGCTCGACGGAACTTATGGCTCCCGCCCGGGCTCCTGCAATCTCCGTCCGGCGCGCAGAATCCGCACGATCGTCTCGATCGTGCTCCAATTCCGTGTCGTCGCCGGCGCGCCCAGCAGTTTGTCGAGCTGGCCCAGATAGCCGATCGTTTTCATATGGCGGCGGTAGGCACCGACCACAAACCGCTGCCTCGCGCCGATCACCCGCACCAGCCACCGCCCGCGCGGCGGAAGCGTGAGCGGGAGGGAACCGCGCACGCGGCCGGCTCGCGCCAGAACGCTGACGAATCGAACCACATCAGGGCGGGACGGCTCAGAGCCGAATGGATTCGAGGCGATCAGGCGGAGAAGATCGCGGCCCTCGCACAGCATCACGTCGGTGACGAAGGGCAGCTTCCGGAGCAATGCGGCACGGAAGGCTGCTCGAGGTCCCGGTTTGCGAACCACGAACGTGCCGGCCGCCCCCACATTCACGACATCGAAATCGCTCAGCGCGCGCGCGAGGAGGCTGGGGCGAAACGTCCGGTGCCCCCCCACGTTGACACCGCGCAGGAATACCACGAGAGCCATACCAGATAATGGAGAACCCACCGGCCGCGCTCCAGAGGGGAGACGTATATTCCATTGCCCGTATGGCCAGCGCCCGTAAGACCGCCCGCCGCGCCGGCACGCTCGCGCGCCGGGCGTCCCGCCAGGTCCAGCGGCCGGGGACCAGATTGGTCGGGTCATCCGCCCGACCGAGCGCGGCTCCGGCGCGTCCCCGCGTCTACTCCTCCGAGACCGGGAAGACCTATCAGCTCGACCAGCTGATCGGCAAGGGCGGCTTCGGGGAGATCTATCTCGCCACGCCGACGCCGCGCGGGACCCTCCCGCTCCGGGTCTGCGTCAAGATCAGCCACAACATGACGGGCTGGCTGCGCGAGGCGTATTTCGCGCAGCTGCTGTTCCGGGAAGCGCGCGCGCTCACCGTCTACGACCGCTTCGTCCACGTGGATGGACCGGGCATGCGCTATTGCCTGGCGATGGAATACGCCGAGCACGGCGACCTCGCCACATGGCTGGCGGCCAGGGGTGGGCAGCCGGAGCGCTTCGTCCGCCACGAAATCGCCGCCATTCTCGAAACGCTGGATACGCTGCATCGCGGGCAGGCGCTGCACCGCGATCTCACGCCGTTCAACGTGTTCGTGTGTGAGCACGAGCGGATCAAGCTGGGCGACTTCGGGATCGCCACGCACCAGCGCAGCCAGTTCGGCGTCACCGCCGACGCGTTCAACCCGTTGGGCGCGCCGACCGAGATCGCCTGGGGCAAGGTCCGGAAATGGCAGCAGCGCGACGACATCTACCAGGTAGGCCTGCTGATCGCGATGCTGCTGCGCGGCGACGTGACCAGCCCGATGCGCAGTCGCGATGTCCGCCGGCTGCCCTGCAGCGATCACCTGAAGGAGGTGATTCACCGTTGTCTGGGCGCGCGCGCCAAGCGTTACCAGGCGGCGGCGGAGCTGATCGCCGCGCTGCGACAACGGCACAAGACGCTCGCGACCGGTCGCATCCGGAGTCTCGCCGGCACCCGGCTGTCGTTCACCGGGTTCCTGCGTCGCCCGCGGCGCGAGGCGATCGCGGCGGCCAAGCGCGCCGGCGCCCTGGTGCAATCGAGCCCGGGTCCGTCGACCGACGTGCTGGTGCGCGGCCGGCCCAACGCGCTGCAGGTCGCGGGAAAGTCCGGCGGGCTCAAGCTGATGGAGATCCGCCGCCTCGCCGCCAGGGGACACCGCATCACCATCATCGGGGAGGCGCAGTTCTGGAAGCTGGTCGCGCCGAACCCCCGGACGCGAAACGGATAGACCGGTGCGTTGTGGTGGTGGGGTGCTCTGCCTGCTGATCGGCGTAACTCAAGCCGCCACGGCCCAATCCTCCCGCCATCGGCTCGTGGCGGTGTTTGCCCATCCCGATGATGAGCGGATCGTCGGGCCCCTCCTCGCCCGCTACGCCCGCGAGGGTCACGACGTCTACCTCGTGATCGCCACGGACGGGCGCAAGGGAGTTCGCGAGCACGCCGGGATCCCGGCCGGGGACTCGCTGGCCCAGGTCAGAGCGCAGGAGTCTCGCTGCGCGGCCCGGGAGCTCGGCATCCACCAGCCGATCCTGCTTGGTTTTGAAGATGCCGGCCTGGCCTCGTTCACCAGCCTGGAAGCGCTGCGAGACCAGGTGGACAGCGTGCTGCGGGTCCTGCATCCGGATGCGGTGATCGGTTTCGGTCCGGAGGGCGGCACCGGGCATCCGGATCACCGGCTCGTTGGCGACATCGTGACGCAAGTGGTGCAGACCGGCGGCGCCGGCATACCGGCGGCGCTGTACTACCCGTCGTTACCGGCCGAGCGCATGGGGGACGCGCCGCCGGCGCGGCCCACGATCGCGACCATGCCGCAGCGGTATCTGCCCGTCGCCGTGCCGTTCACGCCCGGGGACCTCGAGGCCGGGCGCCGCGCCTTTGCCTGCCACCGCACGCAGTACACGCCCGCCGAAATGGACGCGATCAATCGTTATCTCGCTCACGGCTGGGATGGCGCGGTCCGGTTGCGCCCCTGGTACGGCGGGGGAGCGCCCCGAACCGACATCCTGGATCGGTAGCGCGGCGCGCGGGCTGCCGCGCCTACCGCACCCGCTGGATCGTGATACGCGCAACGGGATCCCGCCACCCGTGAGCGCCGGGATCGAGGTCCGCGCCGCCCGAAATGCCGGGATGGTGCCGGACTTCTCCGCTGGTGGGCGTGCGGGCATTGCCGTCCGCGGCGCCTCCCATGGTTGGGCCGATGGCGAAGCACGGATCCACGATGCTCGGAGAGCGCTCGTCGTTGGCCTCGGTCCCGGCATCGTACCCCGCGGCGACATGCGTCTGCGGAGTGAAGTGCCGCGGCAACTTCACACCCGCCAGGCCCGTGAACCCGTCGTTGGTGCAGATCAGCATCACCGCGAGCGAGAGGCGAGTGGCGCCCGGTCCGGCTTCGATGCGGAAGGTTCGCGACGTCGGGAGCGAGCCACCGACGCGGCCGGTCGGCATGTTCACATCCACCACCTGAAAGACTCCCCGGCGCCCCGTGAGCTCGGCGATCGCGACCCGCTCGTCGCCATCCTCGGCGATGAGGCGCAACCCTTCCGAGGCGGGGCTCCCCACGCGAAAGAACGCCGTGCTGCGGCGATGCGTGACCAGGACGCCAGGGGAGAACGGCTGCCCGGTGGTGAGATTCGTGAGGGTGACGTCGTACACTCGAGTGGCGCGGGGCTGATCCTCCGCGTCGTCATCGTCGTCATCCGCTTGACGGTGCGCCGCGATGGGCGCGGTGACCCGACTCGAGTCGGAACAGGCGGCGAACGCGAGTGCGACCAGGGCGGACGAGGCGACACAGAAGCGAAGCGGTCGGTGCATGGCACTCTCCCGTTGAACGCGGTCCACGAGGACAGCGGCCGGTCGACGGCTGTCGTGTTACCTTTAACAGTCGGAGCCACCGGATTATTCCCGGCTCACCTTTCCACCATGCGATACGACGATCCCGACGAGCGCCGGCGCCAGTTCGAGACCATTGCCCTGCCGTGCATGCGGGCCTTGTACAACACGGCGCTGCGGCTCACGGCGGATGCACACGACGCGGAAGACGGTGTGCAGGAGACCTACCTTCGGGCGTTTCGGACGTTCGACAACTTCACTCCCGGAACGAACGCCAAAGCCTGGCTGTTCACGATTCTGTACTCGGTGGTCATCAATCGACACCGGCGGGCCAGGCGCGAGGAAGGGCCCTGGCCCGTGGAGGAGCTCGAAGCGCGCTATCGCCTGCTCGTCGAGCCACCGGAGGGTGACCTCGCGGAGGTCGAGCCCTCGAGCGTGCCCCTATCCACCGAGGTCGAGGCCGCGCTGCGCGCGGTGCCGGAGGTGTTTCGTACGGCCGTCATCCTGGTGGACGTCCAGGAGCTGTCCTATGAGGAAGCGGCACGTACGCTCGGTTGTCCCATCGGCACCGTTCAGTCCCGGCTGTTTCGAGGGCGGCGGCTCCTGTTCGCCGCGCTTGCCGAGTATGCGCGGCGAGCGGGCTTCCTGCGATCGGTGCAACCATGACGGAATCCGACGCGCATCCCGGCGACGCCCTGCAGCTGCTGCTCGACGAGCGCCTCACGCCGGAGCGGCGGGCGAGCGTGGAAGCGCACCTGCTGGGCTGCGCCCGCTGTCACCGGGAGCTCGACGCGCTGCGGCGGGTCAGGATGGCCGTGCGCGAGCGGTTGCCGGATCATGAAGTGCCACCGGCGCTGAGTGCGCGGGTGGCGGCTGCCCTCGCGCAGGACCCCGTGACCACCGCCGATCGCTCATCGCGACTGGTGCGCCTGCGGTGGGTCGCAGCCCTCGGGCTCTCGGCCGCCGCGGTTGCCGTCCTCGCCATTGCGTTGACTCGCTCGGGAGGACGGGATCCCATCGCGCAGGCGGCCCACGACTTCTCGGGGCTCGAGTCGGGACGGATCGCGCTCCAGGTCGAGACGGCGGACCCGCAGGCCTTGGCCCGCTACTTTCACGGCCGCATCCCGTTCGCCGTCCGCGTCTTCGACTTCGGCGGCATGGGCTATCGGCTGCGGGGCGGAGGGGTGCACCGGATCGCCGGCCGTGCCGGGGCGCTGTTCGCCTACGAGGATGCCGCAGGGCAGTGGGTCGTGTGTCAAATGTTCCCAGGGACGTTGTCCGAGCTGGCGATCGGGGTTGGCGCGGAGGAGCGGGAGCATGACGGGATCAGGTTCCGCATCTACCGGTCCGCGGGCCTCACGTTGGTTTTCTGGCAGGAGGGCTCGATCCTGTGTGTGCTCGCCGCTGATGGCGACGTGGAAGCGGCGATTCAACTCGCCTACGCGAAGGCTGAATGAGCGCGCCGACGTTCGTCCCACTCACGACTTACCGTGAGTACCCCCTGGAGGCCATGCGAGGCCGCGCGACGGGATTCCGGGCCGAGCTGGAGCAGCGTCGCACGGTTCGGCAATTCTCCGACCGTCCCGTGCCACGGGACATCATTGAGGAGTGCCTGCGCGCGGCGGCGACCGCGCCCTCGGGGGCCAACATGCAGCCCTGGCATTTCGTCGCGGTCGCCGACCCGGCCGTGAAACGGCGCATCCGGGAAGCCGCCGAGGCCGAAGAGCGGCGCTTCTATGCCACCGCGCCCGCGGACTGGCTCGAGGCGCTGGCGGTCCTCGGAACCGACGAGCACAAGCCGTACCTGGAGGCGGCGCCCTACCTCATCGCCATCTTCGCGCAGCGATATGCCCTGCAGGCCGGCGGCAGGCGCGTGACGCACTACTACGTGCAGGAATCGGTCGGGATCGCGACGGGACTGCTCGTAGCGGCCGTGCACCACGCCGGGCTCGTATCCTTGACGCACACGCCGAGTCCCATGGGTTTCCTGAACGAGATCCTGGGCCGGCCGGCCAACGAGCGCGCCATGCTGATTCTGGTCGTCGGCTATCCGGGGAGCGACGCGGTCGTACCGGTGATCACCAAAAAACCGCTCGAGGAGGTCGCGACGTTCGTGTAGGGCGCTACAGCCGCAACCTGACGGCGATGAACGGCACGGTTTCGAATCGCTGGTACCGGCTCGTGATCCCGCCGGCGGCACCCGTATCCGTGACCGTGTAGTTGGTGACGTAATGGCTTGCCCCACCACGCAGGTCCACGCGCGGCGTCACGCGCACCGAGAGGAAAAACTCCGAGTTCAGCGCGCCGTGGTCCCGCGAGCCGTACGCGAAGTATGACAGGCGCTGAGGTTTCTCGGAGAGCGAACCGACCGTTCGGGTCGGGCCGGTCGCAACGCCGATGACGTCCAGGTTCGCGCCCACCGTGACGCGGTTGGTGGCGTCGAATGCGCCGAACACCGCGGCGTTCAAGGCGTAGACGGCCGGGTCGATCGACAGCGTCGAGACGAGGCCGCCTTGAGCCGTGCCGCGGTTGGTGTAGTCGCGGGGGTCGCCGGCGTATGCCGAGACCCGCACGCCGAACCCCGCGTGCACGCGGTCCGCGAGGCGGGCCACGGGGAACCAGATGCTGACGGCGGCGCGCTGGGCTGTGCCGGTGCCGCCGACCGACGCATCGAGCCGCGCGGGAGACCGCTGAGCGGCAAGCGGCGCCGCGAGCGCGGCCGCGCACAGCGTGGTCACGGAGAGAGAGGGCCGGTCCATGGAGGCTCAACCTTTCATACGCGTGGTCGCTTCTCTGAGTCAACACCCAGACTCCGGGAATCATTCCCGAGCGCCGACACCTCCCCATCGCGGCTGCCGGCGTGCCGCACAGGTTCACCTGCTCTCGTATTCGCTTCTGAACGAGTAAATCAGACTCAGATTCCACACGAGGTCTTCGGCGGCCAGAATGCTCGTATTGATGGACTGGTTGATGATGGTCTGAATGGAGAGCGGGAAGTTGCGGCGCAGCAGCGACACGGTGGCGGTGGCGTAGACTCCCTCCCGTCCATCCATCCTCAGATAATAGACCTGTGGCGATACCCGGAGGTGCAGGCGCTGCGGCAGTCCGTGAGAGGTGAGCCGGCTCCGCGGCCAGGTACCGCTGGGCGACAAGGACCTCAGGTGCCGAGCCGGTTGACGAGGGCATCCTCCTGAAGACCACCGGCGGGTGGGCACCGGCATTGATGGACAGTCTGCCCGTGCGCAGCAGTTGTACTGCCACCAGAAGATGAACGACCACGGTCTTCCTTCCAGGGCGAAGCGGAACTGCGGCTCGAAGCTCAGCGTCCGGCTCGCCACCGACACATCAAAGATCACCGCCGGCTCGCCGAGCGAGAACGTGGGCAGCAGGGAGATGCCATTGTTGGTGATCGTGACCGCTCCGCCGATGGTCCTGAATGATCTCGTGCTGTCGGCCTGTTGCGCCAGCACAGACCGGGTTGAGAGCACGAGCAGCAGGACCGCGGTATTGGCGTGCATCGAACCACCACTGATCGGCGCGCGCTACGACCTGGGGGCCGCCGGTTTGGCCGCATAGATGAAATCGTAGTAGTCGCGCATGGTGAGGTCCGCGGCGGCGGCGGCGTCGACGATGACGGTCGCATCGCGATGCAGTTGGATTGCGCTGGCGGTCACCATGCTGGTGACCGGTCCTTCCACGGCCTGGGCGATCGCCCTGGCCTTGGCATTGCCGCTGGCTACGAGGACCAGCTTCCTCGCCTCGAGGATGGTGCCGACGCCCATCGTTATCGCATAGACCGGCACCTGTTCGCGGCGGTCGAAAAACCGGGCGTTGTCGTCGATGGTCTGCTTGGACAGGGTCTTGAGCCGCGTGCGCGAGCTGAGGGAGCTCGTCGGCTCGTTGAACGCGATGTGGCCGTCGGAGCCGATGCCCAGGATCTGCAGGTCGATCCCGCCGCATTCCGCGATCCGCTTCTCGTACCACTCGCAGAACGCGGGGTAGTTGCTGGTCGTGCCCGAGGGGATGTTGATGTTGTGCGGCGGGATGTTCACGTACTGGAAGAAGTGCTCGTGCATGAAGTAGTGGTAGCTCTGCGGGTGATTCACGGGCAGGCCGACGTATTCATCGAGATTGAACGTGGTCACGCGCGAGAAGTCGATCTGCTGCGCCTGGTGCAGCCGCACCAGCTCCTGATACAGGCCGAGCGGCGTGGACCCGGTGGCCATGCCGAGCACGGCGTTGGGTTTGGTGTTGAGCACTTCGACGACGATTTGGGCCGCCGTCTTGCTCATCTGCTCGTAGTCTCGCTGCACGATGACTTCCATTCCCGACCCTCCCCGAGGGAATCCCGGACCGTGATCGGCAATCAGAATACTCCACGCGGCGACCTCAGGCCATCGTCATCACCACCGGCGCGTGATCGCTCGTCCCGACGTCGGCCTGCACGACGCAGCTCGTGGCGCGGGCCGCCACGCCGGGCGAGGCCAGCAGATAGTCCAGGCGCCATCCGATGTTGCGGGCCCGCAGGTTGCGCCACGGCGCCCACCAGGTGAACAACCCGGGATTGTCGGGATCGAACCCGCGCCCCAGATCGGCCAGACCCGTGTCGAGCAGGGTCTGCAACAGCGCGCGCTCCTCGGGACGCTGGCCCACCGCGTTGGCCTTGCGCTCCTTGGGATGCACGTCGATCTCGGCCCGCGCGATGTTGATGTCCCCGCACAGCACGAGCGATCGCCCATCGGCCTGGAGCCGCGTCGCCCACTCCGTGAGCCGCCGCAGAAAGGCCACTTTCGCGCCATAGTCCTTGCCGCCGTTGGGAACGTAGACGCTGGCCACCACCAGCTCGCCGTGGTCCAGCTGCACGATGCGCGACTCGAAATCGAAGGGCGGATGACTGTAGACCGGATCGGCTGTGAGGAGATCCTTGCGAACCTGCAAGGACACGCCCGAGTAGCCCTTGCGGCAATGCCAGTACGCGTGATAGTCGGCCAGCTTGCACTCGTCCGGGATCTGATGCGATTCCGCCTTCAACTCCTGCAGGCACACCACGTCCGGCCGCTCGCGCTCGAGCCAGGCTCGAAGCTGCGCGGCGCGGGCGCGGATCCCGTTCACGTTCCAGGTCGCGATTCTCATGGGTCGAGCACGCCGGCTCGCGGGTCGGGGGGAAGCGGGGTCATGGGAGCGAGCGGCGCCGGCGCTCGAGAAACGCGCGCTCGCGCGAGTTGTCGGTGCGGGCGATCGCCGCCGCGTACGCCCGCGCGGCGTCGTCGGGACGGCCCGTCCGTCGCAGCAAATCGGCCTGGATCGCGTGGAACAGGTAGTATCCGTCGAGGTCGAGATCCGCGAGCAGCGCCAGTGCCGCCTCCGGACCCGCGACTTCCGCCACGGCTACGGCCCGGTGGAGCGCGACCACGGGGCTCGGGGCGATGGCCAGCAATTGATCGTAGAGGCGCAGGATCTGCCCCCAATCCGTGGCCCGCGCCACGGGCGCATCGTGGTGGACGGCGTTGATCGCCGCCTGGATCTGGTAGGGCCCGGGCTGGTTGCGCTCGAGACAGCGGCGGACCAGCGCCAAGCCCTCGGCGCTCAGGGCTCGATTCCAGCCATGCCGATCCTGGTCGGCGAGCAGCACCAGATCTCCATCGGCCGTGGTCCGCGTCGGCCGGCGGGATTCGGTCAGCAGCAGCAGGGCGAGCAGTCCCAGGACTTCCGGTTCGTCCGGCAACAGCTCGGCCAGCAGCCGTCCCAGGCGGATCGCCTCGGTGCAGAGGTCTTCGCGCACCAGCCGGTCGCCCGAGCTGGCCCGGTAGCCCTCGTTGAAAATGAGGTAGACCACGGCCAGCACCGCGCGCAAACGCGCCGGAAGGTCGGCTTCCTCCGGCACGCGGTAGGGGATCCGCGCATCCCGGATCTTGCCTTTCGCGCGCACCAGCCGCTGGGCCAGCGTCGCCGTGGAGACGAGGAACGCGCGCGCGATCTCCTGGGTGGTGAGTCCGCCGAGCAGCCGGAGCGTCAGGGCGACTTGGGCTTCCGGGGCGAGCGCGGGATGGCAGCAGGTGAAGATCAGACGCAGCCGTTCATCGCGCACGGCGCCCTCCTCGACCGGCTCGGCGCTCGCGTGGAGCAGGGCGGCCTGCGCGTGCCGATCGTCCCGTGACGCCTCGCGACGCAGCCGGTCGATCGCGC
>Ga0187893_10003092_pt1 | contig 34705 bp, 24 predicted proteins | sample MA1701074metaG_FD_139574 | JGI IMG/M metagenome (GOLD analysis project Ga0187893, IMG submission 139574) | White microbial mat communities from a basaltic lava cave in the Kipuka Kanohina Cave System on the Island of Hawaii, USA - MA170107-4 metaG ...
AGGACAGGACACCGCCTCACTTGTATGAAAGCTTCCTCAGACTTCGCTCATAACGTCTTTATTAATTGCCCGATCGATCCAGATTACGATCCCTTATTTCAGGCGATGGTCTTTACAATACACCTCCTGGGTTTCAGAGTCCGGTGTTCACGAGAGGAAAATGATTCAGGAAATATCCGTCTAGGCAAGATACTGAAGATCATCGGTGAGTGCAGATTTGGAATTCACGACATCTCCCGAACAGAACTTGATAAGCACGGCCTCCCTCGGTTTAACATGCCATTTGAATTGGGTGTAGATCTGGGAATTCGGCGATGCGGAAATCGAAGGTTCAGAACAAAAGTGCACTTGATTCTGGATAGGACACCATATCGTTATCAACACTTTTTGTCTGACATAGGCGGCCAGGATATTGATGCTCACTACAATAAACCGAAAAGAGTTATTACGAACGTGCGGGATTGGTTGCGGTCAGCAACCAAAGCTAATGATATGCCAAGCGGAAAGATAATATTCGGCGAATATAAAAGGTTTCTCCGAGACCTGCCTGCAATTTGTCAACGTCTGAATCTGGACATTCGCGAAATCACATTTCCGGATTACTCGCACATTGTGGTTATTTGGGCCAAAACCGAATACCAGAAAAAGGCGTAGAGTTGATTACAAAAAGAGTCTCCAGCAGCCTCACTTTGTACAAACGAAGCGTGGCGCATTTACACACGCAAAGGATTTTCGGGGTTTCTATTTTTCTGATGCCCTTATGTCATCAAGAAGCATCACACTCAGAATCCCACGTTACCACGATGGCCACTATCAGTTTTTAGCTCACCTCTTCAGTTGATCCCTTAAATTCAAGTTTCTGATCAATCGGTGCAAATAATTCGGATGCACGCCCAGCAGCCTGGCGGCCTCGGTGTAACTCCCGTTTGCTTTCTCCATGGCATCCAGAATGATTTGTCTTTTGGTTTGGCTAACCGCTTCATGATAACCGGCCGCACTGGTACTTGGCGCAGCTTCAATTTCCAGCACTGCTTCGGGCAGGTCTTCCGGCAGGATTCGCTCGGTCGTTCCCAGCACCACCGCCCGCTCAATGGCGTTTTCGAGTTCGCGCACATTGCCCGGCCAATCGTAAATAAGGAGGCGTGCTTGTGCTTCCGGGGACAGCCCTACCAGTTTGCGGTTGCATTTTTCGGCGTGCTTCCCGGCAAAATAGTTTGCCAGCAAAGGAATGTCTTCTTTTCGCTCGCGTAAGGAGGGCATAGCCAGCTCAACCACATTGAGCCGGTAATAAAGGTCCTGACGAAATGCCCCCGCGGTAATGGCTTGCTCGAGATCCTGGTTCGTTGCCGCAATCAGCCGAATGTCCACTTTAATTGTTTTGGCGCCGCCCACACGTTCGAATTCGCGTTCCTGGAGCACCCGCAACAGCTTCACCTGCAAGGCGGGCGAAAGTTCGCCAATCTCATCGAGAAATAAAGTGCCGCCGTCCGCAATTTCCAAGCGCCCTTTCCGGGCGGCAAAGGCTCCAGTGAAGGCGCCTTTCTCATGCCCAAACAATTCACTCTCAAGCAGCGATTCCGCCAGGGCGGCACAATTAACTGCGATAAACGGTTTGCTGGCGCGTTTGCTGTTCTGATGAATCGCGCGCGCAGCTAGTTCTTTTCCGGTTCCGCTTTCACCAGAAATCAAAACCGTGGAATCGGTAGGCGCCACCTTTGAAATGAACTGGTAAACGTGCTTCATTGAGGGACTCTCACCGACCATGTTGTGCTCGATATTGACATCGGCCAACAGCCTCTGGTTCTCGCTCTCGAGCCACTCGATATGTCGGGCGTTTTCAAGGGCCACCGCGGTGATGGCCGCGATCGCCGAAACGAGTTGCATGTGATCGTTATCGAAACGGACATCTTTGTCACTCGTATCCAGATAGATTAATCCGAGTTTCCGATCGAACATTATTAATGGCACGCACAACAGTGAGAATGGCTGTGACTCGCTTAAACTCTCGGAGTCAAGCCCTGCTTCCTTCAGAGAGTTGCTGATTAGCAGCGTGGTCCCTTCCTGAAGCACCCGTTCGGCAATGGCGCGGCTCACTCTCACCGCCTCATCTGGGCCGCGATCACGATCCAGCCCAAATACTGACGCGCCCTCGAGCCCGTTTCCCTGCGTCAGGAGAATTGCACCGCGCTGGGCCGGAACCACTTCGAAAAGTAATTCAAGCAACCGGTTTTGAAGCTCTTCAACGCCCCGCATGGAGTTAATCGTGGTGCTGACCTTCATTAACGCGCTCAGGTCGCGAGCCATCAGGTAGAGCGCATCGTTGAACCTAACCTGCATCGTTGAGCCGCTGACAATTTGCCGGTCGTCAAGCTTGACTTCACTCGATTTCGACGGGGCATCGCCTTCGTGCAACAAAAAGAGGAACTGCGAGTCGCCGATCCGCACCCGGTCCCCGTGGCGGAGAGGCCGGCGCTTCACCGGCACGTCATTGATAAAAGTGCCGTTGAGGCTATCGAGGTCGGCTATGACGAAATGATCCCCTTCCTTTTCGATTTGAGAGTGCCGGCGAGAGACGGATGGATCAGCAATGCAGAGATTGGCCGAGGTTTCCCGTCCGATCAGGATGGGAGGGTTCTCGAGCGGGAAGACGCTGCCTTTCAATCTTCCGGCAATTGCTGCGAGTCTTGGATTCATCTTGGACGACGCTCAGAGTCAGAGCGCCCTCTGCGATCTTTGCGGTTGCAGTGTACGCGTGCGCCTGCCCGGCGGGCAACTTTGCAATTGAACGGGACCGCTGTCCGACTCGATTCGCTATCCGAAGAGATACTTCCCTATCCGATCAGATAGACGGTTCGAACAACCAACGTTCGAAGTGGCCCCGCTCGGGTTTAACCAGCGCCCGGTGCGATTCTCCCCGCTAAAATCAGCCAAAAACTTAAATGAAGGCCATCGGATCACACAGTGCGGGCGGTACTGGCTCGCGATTGGCACGAGATTAGCCACGGATACCGCCAGACAGCCGGCTCGGCCAGAATTCCCAGGAGCCGATTGAGACGTTAGACGTAAGTAGCTGATCCAAACCATCGCTCCTTACGACCCGGTTTGAGGCCGAGCCGCTTAGACCTATTCCCACAGCACGAGGAGGAAGTATGAAAAGAGAGATTCTTAGAGGCCTTACGATGTTAATGCTTGTTGTCGCGGTAGCCTTCATGACCGCCGTAACTTCTGCCAACGGACAGGTCCGCTCCCTCGCGGCAGAAATCCCGTTCGCCTTCAACGTTGGTGATCGCGCGCTTCCTGCCGGCAAGTATATGGTGAGAAACGCGTCGGAAAACGGCAACGCGCTAATGATCCAAAATCGGAACGCTGGAAAAGCTGCTATCCGCCTAACGCATTCGATTGAAGCCAGCAAGGCTTCTGAGAATGCGAAGCTTGTGTTTCATCGCTACGGTAAAAATTACTTTCTGGCGGAAGTCTGGAGCGCCGGTGAAAGAACCGGCCGCCGACTTCTTAAATCGAAGCAGGAACGGACAATCGAAGGCCAACTCGCGGGCGTTTTCTCGAAGAGCGAGCTTGCCAGAAACAGCTATGAAATTGTCGAGATCGTTGCCACGGTCCATTAAGAGTTCCCCGCCAAAGTCGGTGCTTCCCGAAGTGCCGCGCAACAGGTAGCGAGTAGTCACTAGAGCCGCTTACTCGCTCCTGAACAAGACCAGGAACGGGCAACCCATACCCCTCGGGTTGCCCGTTCCTGGTTTTTACTGTCCGACAAACTTCAGTTTGTCGCTCTATCCCGCATTTCTCAACCGCTTTTCCTGACCGGTTCCATTTGCCGGCGCCTCGACAAACTTCAGTTTGTCGCCTTACCGCGCGGGTCTCAACCGCTTTTCCTGGCCGGTTCCATTTGCCGGCGCCTCGACAAACTAAAGTTTGTCGGACGTTTTTACGGCCCAATCCGCCAGTTGTTGTCTGGTTCGGTGGGAATGCTCTTGTGGCGCTCGACCCAGTCGATGATCATCTCGCGCACCTCGTCACTCGATCGATAAACGATCGGCGCGCCCCGATACATCGTGTAGCCGCCGCCGCCGTTCACTCGATAGTTATTCGTCGCCAACTTGAGTTTCTGATTGGACTCGAGGGGTTTACCTCGAAAACGTAGATTCTGAATTCTTTCGCCAAACGGCTTTCGGATATTTATCTCGTACTCAACGCCCTCGGCAATGTCAAAGTTGTATCCTGGTATCTTCTCATCAACCAGTTGTGCAGGCGTTTTTCCGGCTTCGTAAGGTTTGAAATATTTCGCCGAATGCTCGAGCGCATCTTTGAGCTGCTGCCCGGTAACCTCCAGCACCACGAGTGTGTTTTCGTAAACATAAAGCGAGGCGATCTCGCGCACCGTCACGCTGCCTTTTGGGATGCGCGCGTCCGGGTTGAAGACCGCCGCCATCGATACGTCAGCTTTTCCCGCGTCCAACTGTACGCGCTGGATCAAATCCAGAATTGCGCTATCTCGAAAACGCGCTTCACGAGCTGTTAATTCCTCGTTTGATTGACCAATTGACTGCGACAGCCACTTTTGGGTTTCGTCGTGATAGGCCTCGGTGAGCTTGAGTATCTCCGGATCCGCGTCGACTTTGTCATCAACCGGGATCGTGCGCCCTGATTTGGCGTAGACGCGCCAGCGCTCACTCTCTTTTTCGAGATAGAGGTCGGCGCGCGCCAGATGACGGCCCCAGTGGTTTGCTTGGGTGATTAAAACTCCATTGACGTAAAGCGAAGGCATATCGCGATGCGTGTGTCCCATGAAAATCACATCGACGCCGGGCACGCGCCTGGCGATGGCCAGCGCCCGGTTTTCGTTTAGCACCTGACCGGGATTGATCTCGCCGGTGCGCAGGTCCTCTTCCAGGCCCATGTGCATCGCAATCACCACCGCATCCACGCTCTCTTGCTCGCGCAATTGCTTGACCCACTTGGCAGCCTCGCTGACTGGTTCGCGAAATTCAAGACCAGCGTAGTTTTGCGTATTTTCCCAGTTGGGAATGCCGGGGGTGGTCAGACCGAGGATGCCGACCCGGACTCCGGCAATTTCTTTCACGATATAAGGCTGGTAATGAGTCTTGTTGGACGTCTTTTCATAAGTGTTCGCCGACAACCAGGGAAAACGAGCTTCGTGGCGCGCCTTTTCCAGTACGGGCAAGCCAAAGTTGTACTCATGATTGCCAACGGCCATCGCGTCGTAGCTCAGGTGGTTCATCACCAGCATCATCGGGTCAGGCGGCTTGTTGTTCTTCTTGTTGTGATAGTACTCGAGCGGCGTTCCCTGAATCGTATCGCCCGAATCGACCAGCAGGACATTCTTGTTTTCCTGGCGCACGCGCTTAATCAGTGAACCAATCTTCGCCAGACCGCGGTTGTCAGGTTTGTTTGTGTAGTAATCGATCGGATATATGTTGCCGTGAAGATCTGTCGTTCCCAGAATTGTCACTTGGACGCGATCCGCGGCCCCACTCCTGCTAACGGTAGGAAAAAAACCGAGCGTTAATATGATGGCCAGGATCAGGATGAAAGTGCTTCGATGATGTTTCATATAGCGAGATTAGCTGATCTTGGTGTTCGAGGCGAGTATGCTGAATGCAGAGTCACGGGTGGAGTGGCAACTAAGGAAAACCGATCCACTAAATAACACTAAGTGACACAAAGAAGTTTCGTGTTGGTTCGTGTCGTTTGGTGGATCGCTTGAGTCGCCAAAAACATCGCTCAAACTTAGAATAGACTCTCGCGATTCCAAACAGAAATCGGCAATCGTTACCTGGTGCCACTCACAAACACTTCCGCAGCGATTAAACCCTCGATGGAAACTTCATGCACCTTGCCGAAGTGCGCACGCACAAACTTGATCTTTTCGCGATTCTCGAAATAAGTTCGGCCGGGCTGCACAATGATGTAGCTCGGGGAGGAAAGCTTTGCCGGATCAAAATCAACTCCCGAAATTGCCTGGGATTGCAAATCCTGACGGCCGAACTTTACGAGATAGTAACGGGTCACGGCCGGAGTTTCGTGAGCGATGATCGCATTCTGCGGCGCCACATCGCAGACGAACTTTATTGCCTCGCGCAAGCCGTCATCATAAAACTCGTCATGCGGAAAATAGTAGCCCGCCCGGTCGGCGCCCAGGGCATTGGTATAGAGGGCGTAATGAGGACCATTTGCGTAAGCCGTCAGTGCCGGCCAGATAGCGAAGATCAAAACGGCGCAGCCCGCCACGACGGGGCGCAGCTTTTCGGAAGTTTTGAAGAGCGAAGAGGCGCTCCCAATCAGCGACATCACCCCCACCGCTGCCAGCATATAAACAAAGGGCATTAGCGAAAGCGTGTACCGCAGCCACTTACCGCCAATCAACGAGTAAGGCACGATCCACCAAAGAAACATGAATAGGGCAAAAACGTGGCCGGGATGCCTCCACCGTTTAAGCGCAACGTAGAAACCAATAAGAAAGCTGGCCAGTACTACCAAAGGAACTTTGATCGCCAAAAACAGCAGATAAAAATAGATCGGCGTGCCCCAGAAGGGCGTGCTCGACATGTTATTCAGGTAAAGCTGACCGCCAAAAAGATAGCCGGTGTGGACCAGCAGGCGCTCGCCCATGTAAGCGTTCAAGTATTCCCAAACCTGCGGCAACAACACCGCCGGGTTTGCGATCAGAAACGCAATTGGGATTATTAGATAAAAGATTAAAGGCGTTTTCCCGCTCGGTTCACCCGGCTCGCCTTTGCGGATATGAAATTTGTGATGAAAGAGAGCGTTCAGTCCAAAGTAATGCGGAAAGTATTTTGAAGCCAGCATCAGTCCAAACGACACTGCGCTGAGAATGTAGTTGCGCCGGCGGGTGGGCATGTCCCGGGGCGTGGTTTTCTTTGCCCGCGCATAAAAATAAAAAGCGAACAACATAAAGAAGACCAGCAGCGTGTCTTCCTTGCCGATGCGATTCAGCGTGATGGCATTAATGCCAAAAGCCCAAAAGCCCGCCGTCAGTAGCCCGGTCCAGCGATCGAAATAAACCGCAGTCAGCAAGAATAATGGGATGACCGTCAGGGCGCCAACAATGGCATTCGGGAGCCGCAACGCAAATTCATCGCTAACTGTAGTCACGGCCATTTTCTGCCAGGCGCCGGAGGCTTTGATCGAAGCGAACATGAGGGCTTTCATCAGCATCGGATGCTCGGCGTTGGCGGTGATGTCGCCGCGCTCGTAGGCGCGGACGGCATTCAGTTTGTTCATCTCGTCTTCGGCAAACCCAATCGCGCCGAGATGGGTTATCCGCAATCCCAAGCCGAGAACGATGAATATTGCCAGAGTGCCGATCACGCTCCATTCAAGGCTCGCCAGCCAACCCACCCGGCGCTCGAGCCGCAACGAAGGCCAGGCACTTTTTGGGGGCACAATTCCGACTGCGGGCGCTGAGGAACTCAACTTAACTTGATCCGGCAAAATCAGATGTCCTTCTTGTGATGAATGGTCCAAATTATAACTGAAACCAAAGCCGGCGAACGAGCCGCGGGTGACGCAGATATCACAACTCAATCGCCCTCAGGTGACCTGCCACGTGTCTGTCGTCAGAATCCTGGCGCTTGATCATCAGATTTCAGTTTCAGGTCCGCTTTATCCGCGAAGTCCGCGGCTGCTTGTTTTCAAAGGTTCGGGAGACTCTTTATTGGGTGCACTTAAGAGTGAGAGTCGAATACCCCCGACGGAAGAAGCTATGGAACTCAGACAATTAGCCACAGATTAACGCGGATGACACGGATCAAAAACGAATAAATCCTTAAGCAGCTCCTTGACTATTGTTTTTGACCAGTGTCATCCGCGTTAATCTGTGGCTATAGTTAGTTTCTTTTTCACAACTTCAGAAGTCGGCGGCGTCTCGAGGCTCCTGCCGAACTCTCACTTTTGATTGCACCCTTCTTCACTCCGAACATCTGTCTGATTTGTTGGTGGCCCCGAAAATGCTTTATGGTATAGAACCATCGGGTGTCAGAGTTGAGCCACAGTTGGCTCTTCGATACGCCAACTATGGATAATCTCATTCGTGCCAACCTTCGTCAGCGACCGGTACGCACGTTGGTCAGCGTCGCCGGCGTAGCCCTTGGCGTCAGCCTGGTCATGCTCTTTACGGGACTGGCGCGCGGCATGTCGAACGACCTGAAACGCCGCGCTTCGAACTTGCGCGCCGAAATAATTTTCACTCGTCCCGGTTCGATGCAGTTAACCACTTCCACCGCAAACCTCAGCACGAAGTATGCCGAACTTTTGAAAGCCGTAGATGGTGTGGAAGAGGCCCTGCCGGTAATCGTTCACGTATTTTCCGGCAAACGCGGTTTTGGCCTGGAAAGAATCGAGGGTGTTGATTGGGAACCGTTCGCACTGATGAACGGCATTCAACTTGTCGCCGGGCACGCGCCCCAAGACATGGATGAGCTGGTAATCGATGAAACGAAGGCCCGCAACAACGACCTTTCAGTCGGAAGCACTTTGCGGCTTATTGGCGACCGGCCATATCGCGTGGCCGGCATCTACTCGCCTGAGTCGACGGCGCGTGTGAAGATGTCGCTCGAGGCCATGCAGGAAGCGCTCGAAGCCCGCGACAAGTGCACTTACATTATGATCAAGGTAAGTGACGGAGCGGACAAAACCGTAGTTGCCCAAAGCATCGCCGACAAGTTGCCCGGAAACAAGATTCAATTTACCGAAGATGTTTTTGTCAGCCCCGAGCAGAGCATTCCGTATCTCGGGGCGTTCTTGCGGGTACTGGTCGGGCTGGCGGCGGTGGTTAGCGCTCTGGTCGTGATGTTGGCGATGTACACGACGATTACCGAAAGGACTCGCGAGATTGGAATCTTAAAAGCGCTGGGAGCGTCGCGCGGTTACATCATCGGTCTGATTGAAAAAGAAGCGATCCTGATCAGCTTGATCGGATTGTTCGCCGGCTTTCTGCTGTCATTCCTTGCCGGATACTGGATTCATCGCACCTACGGTTTGATGTTCGAGTATAGCTGGGCCTGGGCTTTGACAGCGGCAGCGATTGGAATTTTGGGAGGCGGGTTAGGCGCGCTCTATCCGGCGATTCGGGCTTCGAACCTCGATGCCGTGAGCGCGCTCGCTTATGAGTGACGTGATCGGTTTCTGAATGCCTGTTCCCCACAGATTCCCTATTCGCCTGTTCCCCTTCCCCTAATTCCCTATTCCCGTTCTCCTGTTCCCCGACTCTCGTAGACGCGAATGCCTTTCAACGTCATCGACATCCTGCTCGGGCTGCTCGTCGTATTGAGTTTGCTCAACGGCTGGCGGCGCGGCTTTATCCTCGGTGTGCTCGATCTGGTGGGATGGGCCCTGGTGTTGCTCGGCGGCCTGCGCTTCTATCAACCCGTCGCAGAGTGGCTCGGAGCGCACTTCGATTTGTGGTCCGAAATCTGGGACCGTCCGATCGCGTTCGTCCTGGTCGCAATTGCCGTGGGCATCGCGGTTCATCTTGTCGGATACGCTTGCTCAGACGGATACCAAAGGAGGTTCATGAGCGTTCAGCAAATAAGACGTTTGGCATCTTCCCCGGGCTGGCTAACGGCCTGATCACGTCAGCGCTGGTGGCCGCGCTGCTGCTCGCCGTCCCGCTCAGTGAAGGTCTACACGAACGCGCTCGAGAAAGCAGCCTGGTCAACCGCCTGGCAGTCTATGCCCAACGACTCGAAGCTGCACTGCGTCCAGTGTTTGCCGAGGCGGTCGCCCACACGCTCAACCTGCTGACGATCCCGCCTGACTCAACCGAGCGCGTGTCCCTGCCTTACACGGTTGAGAAGAGCCGGCCGCGATCGGAATTGGAAACCAGAATGTTGGAACTGGTAAATCAGGAGAGAGTTAGCGCGGGACTTCGTCCTCTGATGCCCGACCCGGAACTTACTGAAGTGGCGCGCCGGCACTCGGCGGACATGTTCGCGCGTGGTTATTTCGCCCACGAGACGCCGGAAGGCCGGGATCCGTTTGATCGCATTCGCGAAGCGAACGTGAGTTTTGTAGCAGCGGGTGAAAACCTGGCCCTGGCTCCCACGGTGACGGTCGCTCATAACGGTCTGATGAACTCACCGGGGCACCGCCGCAACATTCTGAATCGAAACTTTGGCCGGGTAGGTATCGGGATTATGGACGGCGGGATGCGCGGCCTAATGGTGACGCAGAATTTCAGGAATTGATAATGGTTTAAGTGAGTGAGCTTCAGCTTCAGCTTCAGCTTCAGCTTTTACCGGACGCCACACCACCAAGTGAACCTGGAAAAATACTGTCTGCTTGATTCCAAAAGCTGCGATTCAACTGGCTTTGTAAGCCGCAACCAAAAGAGCAAACCCACTACCGATAGAGCGCTCAAGCCGCCCAGGAAGATATAGAACCAAAGGTCATCTATTCCTTCCAGTGAACGGTATCGCGCGAACAGATAAATTGGGTAAGCTGCTTTAACGATAACGCCAGCCGCACTTCCGCCGGCAATGCCCACCCAATTTGAGATTCTGGGTTGCCGTGCCGCTGCCACCTTGCGAGAAAGAGAAAAACAAAGACGAGGGTCAGCGTTATTCCCGCCAGCCAATTGATAGGGGTAATCTCCAAAGGAGACTCTGAGGCTACCATTTTGTTCCTAACAGCTACTTAACGTGAGATTTCTGAAGGAATAATCCCAAACCGATGCCAACGGCAGTACCACCGAGAGCCCCAGCAGGACCGGCCAGCATGCCACCAACCAGAGCCCCACCAAGACTTGTCCCGGTGATATTCAAAATGAATATCGGCCCCCAATGATTTCCCTCTCTTTGAGCATTAGAGGTGGAAACATACTTATTCGTGCGCCGCAAAGCCTCGGCCTTTTCCTTTCTTCGCCGATGCATCCTGGCAGTTGTTGTTGATGAGGATGCTGCCTCAAGATCATCAAATGTCTTTGGCATAATACTTCGCAATCCTTAAATTGAGGCTTTGGTCCAAACCGTTTCTTTTACCCTGGGTCGTCATGAGTGTATCCAACGGTCGCTCCTTGGTCAACGGCCGCCAGACTATTTTGCCGGCTGCCCAGCCTCGAATTAATTACATTAAACTTTCGGAATGGGTGGAGGAAAATCAGGATTTCCCGGCAAGCCAAAGAGCCAGATTACGCACATAAGTCTTCACATCTTCAAGCTTCTCAGGCTCGCGCTTGATCTGATCGCCGGGCGGCTCGATCAAAAAGCTTGGGCAACCCGCAGCAATATCCCAGTTGTAATCCACAAAGTGATGAAAGCTTGACTCCGCAACGGCGCGGCCAAGCATGTTGCCGTGTGTGTCCTTGGCCCGATCAAAAGCGACGATCAAGCCAAACTCACGACCGCTGACCTTACTAATTCCAGTCGCTACGACCCGCGCGTGCGCTTCGCCCTGTGGCACACCAACAGCGCCTTCATGCGGATGAGCAGGCAAGTACTCGAGGCGACCGGAATCCGAGATCGGGTTTTGCAATAATTCGTGGACGGGCTCGCTGGCTTTGATTTTCTGATAGTCGCCGTTGCTGCCTGAATGGTAGTTGGGCCACGAAATATCTTTGTTGTCCTGATCGTCGCGCGCATGTCTGGCAGGATCAGATTCCGTTTGTTTGGTATGGAAGAAGTGCGCGCGCCCCACGCCGCCGAGGGTGCACAGCGAAGATCCCAAATCCTGGTGATCGCGCGTCGTCATGATGCCGCCGCCTCGCTGTCTAAAGCGCGTGATGCCTTGACAGTCGGTGACACTGAGCCCATCGCCCGTATCTACGGCGAAAAGCCATAACTCATCGAAGTCGGTCGCATCGAGCGCGCTTAATACTGCATCGTGGCCGGCGGCCGTAGTTCCGCGGTCGCGTGCTACGACTTCAAACAATGGGAACCCTTCCTCGTCTTTTTGCGAGCTTAAATGGTCGCGCAACAGAGAGAATCTCCCAATGTGCCAGTCGTCTTCGGCTAGCGGGATGGTGGTCTGTAACAAAATGCGGATAGGTCTTTTCAGACTAGCCTCATCAAATCTCATTCTTGTTCGTTCGAGTAGCATCATCTTCGCCCTTTTAGAGGGCATCATAATACGCGTCTTTTCGCGGTAACCCCACCAGCCCAGTAATCAATTTGCAATGAGTTTTGAAACAACCAGTCACGACTCTACTGACTTTCGTGCCGCTAAATGATCCTTCAAGTTGAACGATTATCTAAACGGAACGGTGCGAAATAAAGGCTACTGGGTGGCTCGTTTAAGTACATGCCACAAAAGAACTTAGAGAACAAGATATCTTAATCAAAAAGCAACCGTTGCATCCATTCCTCCATCAGAGTCACGGTCTCGATTGCAAGCCCTTCGCTCGATGGCAAACCTTTTGCGCGATTGTAAGTTCTTTGTTGATCGGTTCCACGCTTAGCCGAAGTTAAACTGTAAAATCTTGATGACATCGCCAGTCATCGCTCATATGGAGAAACGCTCGGATGAAGTTGCCCTTGAAGCTACCTCACCTGCACGCAGTCAAGTTTGCGTCATTCGCCATTGCTTCCCTCTTCTTTATTTCAAATTTTACCGGAATATTTTTCAGCCCTGCGTTGGCCCCTTCCGTCAATGCGGCAAATGAAATAGTCTCGATTCCGGCTGACATTCCCACCTCAGGCAGCAAGGATCTTGATTGGATTATCTTTCGCAGTGGTGATAGTGAAGGCATAGATCCGCGGTTCATCCATGCGGTGATCTGGCAGGAGTCAAGATACAAGGCCCAAGCAGTCTCTCCTGCCGGGGCGCAGGGTCTCATGCAGCTAATGCCCGCGACCGCGAAAAGGTTCGGATGCAACGACGCCTACGACGTGGAAGCCAACATCAAGGCCGGCACCAAATATCTGGCCTGGTTGTTGAAGCGATTCGATGGCGACGTGAGACTGGCTTTAGCGGGCTACAATGCGGGCGAAGGCGCCGTCGACAAATACGACGGTATTCCTCCCTATGACGAGACGCAAAACTACGTGCGCAAGATCGTCTCTCGTTACGGTAAAACCTATCATCCGATTCTGCCTCGTGCAGATGCGCGGCTGGCGTTCAAGCTGCTGCCGCAGTAGGTCGCAGGAGAGAAACAGCCACATATCAACCTAGACAACACGGATGAGACTCAACGCCAAATATCAAGCATTAATGCTTTAACTCCACTACGAGTGTCCTAACTCTAAGTTTGCGTAAAAAAACCAGATCAAGCGCGCCTCACAACAGGCTGATAATTCAACAGCGATGATGAAGTCCGCACCGGAACGCGGTAGCGTCGAGCCGGCCTGCGCATCACGGCTCTCAGAATTGGTGAGGTCACGCCTGGCGCAGTGACAACGATAGAGTACCCACCCGCTTACCGCGCGGTGGTACTGATTTCATGACACTGCCAGCCGAGTTATTACACAGTCTCTACCGCGCGGTGGTGCTGATTTCATGACACTGCGGTTCGCAGTATTCACACAGTCTCCACCGTGTTCCGGTGGTGACTTTATTATCCGTGTTAATCTGTGGCCGAATTAATTGGTTTCATGAAGATTCAAGTAGTTATCTTTGCGTTGACAGTGGTGTCGCTTATGATGCTGGCGGCCGGATGCGGCTCACAAAAACAATCCGCAGACGTTCACCAGGAGGATACGCCGCGAAAATTCATGCCTGGTCCAATCAACTACGTCGCTCTCGGAGACTCGACTGGCGCCGGCGTGGGTGCAAGAAATGGCGGCTATGTCGCGCGGCTGTTCAAGCGCATTGAGGCCAAAAAACCCGGATCGACGCTGGCCAATTTGTGCGTCAGCGGAGCGACTACCGATGATGTGCTGAACCGGCAGCTTGAGCAGGGTATCGATCGACGGCCAAATCTCGTGACGCTGGGCATCGGAATCAATGACATCGGACATGGTTTTAGTTTGGAACGATTCTCGAAAAACTATGACGAGATTCTGCGCCGGCTCAAACACGATACGACGGCCGCCATCGTCGTGACTAACATTCCTGATATTTCCAGCGCGCCTCGAATTCCTTCCAGCGTCCGCAGCCAATACCAGCAGACTATAATTGCCTTCAATCAAACGCTGGAGGAAATTGCTGCCCGCCATGGAGTGGAGGTATTTGACGTGTACACGTCTACCCACGAGCAGCTTCCCTCGCGTCCCGAGCTGTTTTCCGCCGATGGTTTCCACCCTTCGGATAAAGGTTATGAGCTTTGGGAGGAATTAATGTGGCCCACCATCGCCCGCACAATCGGCGCCTAGTCCGACAAACTTCAGTTTGTCGTTTCTATTTCTATTGGGGACTCTCGACCCCAAAGGCGCGACAAACTGAAGTTTGTCGGACAACGCTGGGGGAACGCCTCCCGCGCTGCGTTCGTACAGGCAAATGATGCTAGAATGACCTACCCTTGCGCTTAAACTAATTAAGCGCGCTGGTGGCAGCTTTTGGAGGTTTGTAGTCATGGACGAAGCAAGAGATCCGATCAAATCCGCAGTGAGCGACGTTTGCGACGCATTGCGCTACCTGGGAGATGTTTCTTACGCCGTTTTGCCCGAAAACATCGCCCACGATCTCGGAGACCTGAAAAAGAAATTCCTGGGCAACGTAAAGTCCTTAATCGACAAGGACATCGAGTGGATTGACGCGCGCGTCGCGGGTGGCGATCGGCTGCGAGAGGAATGGCGCCGCGCCTGCCATCGAGACCAGCCGGATGAAGCCGGTCAGCCGGTAAGCTAATCGTTCAAGAGTCCGACAAACTTCAGTTTGTCGTGAGCTATCGGCGGCGGGTCTGAAAGGAAATTATGGAAGTATTGCTCGCAGACGAATACGGGTTTTGTTTTGGCGTCGAGCGCGCCGTGGAAATGGTCGAAGAGGCGGTGAACGAAGGCGTGCGCCCGATTCGCTCGCTGGGGCCGTTGATTCACAACGCTCAGGAAATGGAGCGTTTGGGGGAAAAGGGAATCTCGACGATTGACACACCTGAAGAAGCCGACGGCGACACGATCGCCGTGATTCGCGCCCACGGGGTGACGCCGCAGGTTCAGCGTGAGTTGGAAGGGCGGGCCTCGAAAGTGATTGACGCGACCTGCCCGTTTGTTACCAGGGTTCAGCATTTGGCAGAGCGAGCCGCCAAACAGGGCCGCGACGTAATCGTTGCCGGCAATCCAGACCATCCCGAAATGATCGGGGTCGTCGGCTATGCTCCCGATAATACTTACGTGGTGCGCGATGCGACTGAAGTATCCTCGCTACCGATGTTACGCTCGCCTTTGGTGGTTTCGCAGACGACGATCAAGCTCAAGACTTTTCTCGAGGTGGCCGAAGCGGTGCGGCAGAAAGCTGACGCCGAGCCGCAGGTTGTTAATACCATTTGCTCGGCTACACGCGATCGCCAAGACGCTGCGCGCGCACTCGCCGGAGAAGTGGACGCGTTCTATGTGATAGGTGGACGGCACTCTTCGAACAGCGTCAAGTTGTTGGCGGTTTGTCAGGAGCAATGCGCAAAGAGCTTTCTGATTGAGACTCCCGCCGAGATCAATCCCGAAGATTTAGTGGGTGTCGGACGCGTTGGTGTTACCGCCGGCGCCTCAACTCCCGATTGGTTGATCGATCAGGTGGTCCAGCGGCTAAACGAGATTGGCGCCCGCTCCGCTCGTTAGTTTTTGTCCACCGATTTACGTAGATTAAAAAGAGGCTGAAATCGCTCACCTGCATGAGTCAAATTTGGACTCAAGTCGGGACATCGCTCCCCTCGAAGCACAGTCTGCCCACCGGTTTAAGCATTTAAAGGAACAACTTTCCGCAGCCATTTCTTGAAAATCTGCGTAATCGGTGGATAGTTTTGGGCGGACAGTGGCTTGCGTGAGTGATGGGCAGACCTCTATAATTCGAATCTCTTTGAGGCGAATTAGTCTTTTAGCTCATTAGTCTTTTAGGCGCATTGGTGTAGTTGGTTAACACGCTGCCCTCTCAAGGCAGAGATCACGGGTTCGAGTCCCGTATGCGCTACCACGATATAACGAAGGTCGCTGACTCCGGCGGCCTTTCTTTTTTGCCAGCCCGTGTTTGTACGCAATGAATCGGCGAAGCAAGAATCGCCAACAAATAGCAAAAACTGCCAAGAGAAGGATCTTGCACAAACGCGCAAACAGTCTAAGGTTCGTCTCGCGATTCCGGCTGGTGCTTCTGGTAGTAGAAGCCGCGTCGCGAGCTTACCCGACAGAAGAGGGATACGTCAGAAGATTGTCGGCAAGCGCAGTCGCGCAGAAGCGACTCCGCGTTGAAGGCTTGGTAGCACGACTCGCTTGAATATTTTCAAGCAGTGCTCGAAGTCAGATCTTCCCTCACTTCAACTCATCCACACGAATCCGAAAAGGAGAGGCATATGAGATTAACGATGACACTTACCATCGCTTGTTTGTTCGTGTTCTGTCTTGCCGGTTTGCCGTGGGAGCAACCGGCAGGTGCCGTAAGGCTTGTAGAACAACCGAACCAAAGCTCCCAGTCAGTGCGCGCTCGCGCGATTGTCAGTGGACCTAACGGCATCTCGGGTGAGGTGCTTTTTTTACAAGGGCCTTGTCCCGGTTGTCCAACACCGGCGCCGGGAGCGCCGACAGAGCATTTCCGAAACTTTCCTGAACCGGGCGTTTTGATTGTCGCGCGCATTAATGGGCCGGTTACTGCTCTGACGCCCGGAGCACATGGAGTGCATATACACGAGGTCGGTACTTGTGACCCGCCTGGATTCACAACTGCCGGCAGCCATCTCGACCTCGGGCCGGCTGGAAGCAATCTTCCGGTTGATGCGAACCATCCGTATCACACGGGCGACATTCCCAATCTCATCGTCAGTTCCAACGGGCGTGGTTTTCTTTCTCACATTTCCAGCCGAATCACACTCTCGCCCGGTCCACTTTCGATTTTTGATGCCGATGGCAGCGCGGTCATTATCCATCTCAACCCCGACCGCGGAGAGCCAGGCGTGACTGGTGCGTCAGGAGGCCCGCGCATTGCCTGCGGAGTGATCCAACTCGTCCCCGATGATGATGACGACTTCGACGCCGGAAAATAACCCGGCCACTTACAAGATACAGTCGCAGAACCAGCCTCAACCGCGGCGGCCAGTCGCGGTTGAGGCTTTCTGATCGCAACGCCCTTCTCCTCCTATTCTGCCATGTAATATTTTTTACGTTTGGCCACTATATGCTGTGACTGAGTCTTAATGAGAAGGAAACATCAAATGCTTGAGGTAACGTCAGACGCAATCTCCTTCGCCTTCTGCGTGTCACCGATGAATTCAGAAAAATCAGCAATTAGTTAGAATACCAAGATGGGAAACATAATAAGTGTGAGAATCACGAACCCCAAAGTTGTAAACTTGGAATTCGCCTAATCTCTTAGAGACGTAATCAACATTAATCACCACTCCATCCTTCGTGAGCAGCGCACTGCCACGACGGAGTTCCCCGGCCGCAGTCCACCCGGCACCAATTACCCAGAAAGGATGTTCTGGAGTGGCGGTGATCGTCTGACCGCCGCCATGAACGTCGACTGTGCGTAATCTTAATCACCGGGTCTCCACACCACAGTGCGCAGTCCTGGTCGGGTTAGCTGCATGGCTTCGGGACCAAGATAGCCATCCTCACTCATATCGATCGATAGCTTGAACCCATTGGAGAAAGTCAACCGGATGACTTCTCGATCCCTAACGGCAGCATCGAGAGTAGCGCCAGCTAAGTCACCATAGCTTTGGGAACGTCCGTCAGGAGCGGTAATCCGATGTTTGTTGTAAACATTTAGACACGGTCCATTCTCAAACCAAACCTGAAGATAGTCTTCTACGATCTTCGTATTAACAACTCTTCGCCCTACCAGTTCCTGAAGAATATGGGGCATCGCTCAGCTTTACGTGGAAATTTATGGTCCAAAACCAATTCTCGTTCGTGCCTGCGATATGGTTACTTCTCGTTCCGTTTCATAGGTAAGTGGTTTCTCTTAAATTCTTTAGTGTGGAATTGTCATTAGGCGATGCAGAATAAGCGCGATGTTTTCATTGGGTTGATAGTGAGCAGTTTCGATGTCGTATCGGACTTCCTTAAGTTTAATGTTTAATCTGCAAACGGTTTGATTACAGTCGGGATCCTTACCAGGACAAGCAGAATCGAAAAGCACTAACCCCGTGTTGGCAACGGAGAAAACGATTTCGGTGGGTTCCCAGGACACTTCCCTGAGCTCGGCAATTGCATTAACAACGCTGTCGTCATCGTCTGCCCACTGCCATCGAACAAACATTCCTCCCGCCCACTCCGGAAAAGATCGCCAAGCTGTAGGCATGGGTTCTTCGCCCAGCGCGAGTCCTTGTCCGGGTCCTATATCCAGTAACCCTAGATAATCATCGATAGCACAAGCTCGGTCGTAGTCTGATGTGTCAATTCCATGCATTGCGGAAGGAGGTACTCTTCCAGCAGCAACAGCGGCCCTCCCGCTGATGTTATCCAGGTTAGTTCTGTATCAACCGGTAAATTTGATTCCCATCGATTCACCCATCCAGTTCCCTCGGAGTCTATCCTAAGGACCTCTTAGTTGCTGCCGTAACTTCGCCGCTTGGATACGGCTGCAGGTCAGACAGTGTGCGGCATAACGGTCATAGTTGAATCCTCACTTTTAAGCTAGGTACGCGCTCCTCTTTCTTGAACGCGTTAACGCATTGCTCAACAAACAGATCAGCCGACGTAACTATCTCTTCATAATTATCGTCGAACCCTTCACTGAACACGACAGTTACCGTTGATAACAGTCCCGGTTCGTTAATGCTTGTCAGGAATTTTATTAACCTTTGTAGATTCTCTCCCAGCTTGGCGTAATACAAATCTGGAGGAAGCGCCAGGGTGTCAGGAGAGATTAGACCATCCGATGAATCTGCCAGAGGCGATGCAGTGACCAGAAAGGGCAATTCCTTTGCATCAGAGGTGGCCCATTCCATCTTCAATATTTCGAACACAATCTCCTGAACAATGTTGCACCCAAGCTGTAAGGCCAATTGATTGGAAAGAGCTGCTTCAGTCAGCCTAAAGCTAAATTCCTCCTGTCTCTCTACCGGCAAATGTGACTTGAAGCCGAATTTTCCGCAAAGGAAGTGACTCATGCTGAGCTTACCTCACGGCGGTGTTTGCGTATTAGTATAGCCTGGGGGCAATGGCCGTACCACCTCCTTAGTAATTGGACGACCGTTGGCATCAAAGTTCCTTAGATGCTCGTGAGGCTGCATGCCGCCGTGTGGATGATCAAAATCCTGACGACTAAATGGACGGCCATTACTATCGTACATGGTTCTTGATCTCACGTTACCAGCATTGTCCAACTGTTCATAGATAGAATCAGGCGTTCCGGTTTTGGGAGCTCTGCCAGGCCCACTAGTGACAGGCGTAGTGGGTCCGCATTGGTTATGAACCAGAATGCCCAGGGCAGAGACGTAATATGTGTGCGCGTTTGCTACCTCAAAGTTGAAGACCTGGAAGTTACCTTCCCGTCGATCAACGTAGTCGATGTGAACGATTACATCGTCTTTAGTCAACAGCGCACTGCCGCGACGGAGTTCTCCTGCCGCAGTCCAGCCAGCGCCTATTACCCAGAACGGGTGTTCAGGAGTAGCAGTAACCGTAGTAGTTCCCACATGAATGTCGAGCACGACCGGCGCTAGTCGCACGAAGGTGTGAGTAACCCTTTGCAACTCAGGCTGTTCGTTCGCTGCATCTCGGCGCTCAGGATCGAAGGAAAGCACAACGTCGCCAGCCCTAACCTCTTCTATTCGTTTCTCGCCTTCCGTTGTCTTTACCATAGTCCCGGCAACAAAGCAGGCCTCGCCGGACTTGCATGTCGAACAGCCTCCTCCTCGGCCCGGCCCGGTACCGGAGCCAGCGCCTGTCTTAATCGCTTTGCCCCCAAGCAGAGCGCCGACCGTCTGGCCAATTAGTCGGCCTAATCGGAAATCGCGCTCGTCGGGACACTTGTCCCAGATCTCCGCGATGGCCTTCGCCTCTTCGTAAAGCTGATAGAGCCCGTAAGCCGCTAGTAAAGCCAAGGCTACGGCCAGGGCCGCACCACCGGTAGCCCCTGCAGCCGCACTCAAAGCACCCAGAACAAAGTAAGCCACGATAGCGGAAGCTATGCCTTCAAAAACGCCTACAGCCAGCCCCTTAAAAAACGTGGCAATAGATAGGCCGAAAGGATCGTTGTAAAAGATCGGATTGTTGCCGACATAGGAATAGAGGTTTAGCCCCCCTGCAAACCCGGCAGGATCCTCAGACAAAAAGCGGCCTTGCTCCGGGTCGTACCAACGGTTGCGATAGTGAAGCAGAGTAGTAGCATTATCTCGCTCGCGCCCCGTGTAGCCGTAACGTGTGAAAGAACTGCCAGCGCTGCCGCCGAAAGGTTCATACTGCTGGCGCTCGGCTACATTCCCGCTCGCATCGGTTAGCGCAGCGATGCTGCCCAGGTGATCTTGAAGCGAATAAAGCGAGCCGGTCGCTACGCTGTTCTGACGCAAGTGCTCGTCGACGTCTACACCGTGCAAGTAGTCAACACCACTGCTGTCGCTAAGGCGATCGAGGACCACATCAGCGCCATCGTAGAGAAACTGCGTAGTAGTCCCGCCGGCTGTGCGGCTGATGCGCCTATTAAACAGGTCGTAGCTGTAGCTGATAGTTTGACCGCTCGATAACGCTGCCCCTGTCAGACGTCCGCGAGCATCCCAACTGTATTGAGTGGTTCCGGTTTCGTCTGTTTTTTGAGTGGTTTCTCCTGCCTCGTTGAACTCATAATTGGTGTTTCCAAACTGGCGGACGCGGTTGGCGGCATCAACCGGCCCAGCCGTTTTCTCAGCAGGAGAAGGCGCGGCTGGCGACAGGGCTACAATGGAGGCAATCTCATTCTCCAGTGTGTATTCGTACTGGTAATCTTCCAGTGGTTGGCTTTCAGCATTACGGTGCGTCAGCCGGGCAATCCGCCCGACCGAATCGTATAAGTAACTGGTTGTGACACCGTTGGGCCGGTCCAAGCTTATTCGGCGTGACAGTTGATCGTAACCATAAGTGAAAATCTCGGAACCTTGCTGGATAGTTTGAGGTCTGCCCGCCGCGTCGTAACCATAATTAACTGGTTGGCGATCAGCCGCTGTCATTGAGATACGCTGATCGGCGGCATTGTACGTGTAGTGTACTGCGCCGGCAGAAGTGGTTTCGGAAACCAGCCGGTTCGCTTCGTCATAGGCCCAGGCAATAGAGCCGCCTTGAGTGTCCACGATGTTCGTCGGTCGGCCAGCCGCGTCATAAGCAAACGTTACGACTGCGTCCGCGTAGGCAATCCGGGTGGCGCGGTTGAGAATGTCGTAGGTGTATTGCGTCTGCCGTCCCAGTCGGTCAATGGTCGAAGCTACGTTGCCAGCGGTATCGTAGGTTATGGAACTAAGTCGTCCCAATGGATCTCGCGCACTGGTGAGGCGTTGCAGTTCGTCATAGACGTATGTGGTGATGCCACCGCGTTGATCGGTCAAGGTCGTTAAGCGACCCTGGCTGTTGTATTTGAAGCGCACCACTCCACCCGAGGGGTCCGTTATCGACGTGCGCAGGCCGCGCACGTCGTATTCGTATCGCACTATGCGCCCGCTTGGGGTGATCCCACGAATGATTTCATCCTTGGCGTTATGTGCAAATCTGGTCACTCTGTTGAGTGGGTCCGTTGATGAGGTCAGGCGTCCTTTAGCATCATAGGTTTGGGTCCACCTGTGATTGAGAGCATCAATCACAGCGGTTTGATTGTTATTGGCGTCATACTCGAACCGAGACACCGCGCCGCTGGGGCTCGTTATCGTCAAGACTCTATCGAGCGCGTCGTAGGTGACCGAACTGCGCCGGCCCAGCGGGTCAATAACGGCAGTGGGACGCCCGATGGCGTCGTACTCGATAGTCGTGCGGTTGTTGAGCGCGTCGATCTGCGCCGTCATATTCCCTTGCGCGTCGTACTCGACACGCGAGGTATGACCGAGAGCGTCGGTAACGCCAGTAAGCAGACCTTGCGCGTTATATGTGAAGGTCGTGGTCTCGTTGAGCGCGTTGGTAGTGGAAAGCAGGTTGCCATTCTGATCGTAGACAAACGTCGTCACCTGACCACCCTTGTTTGTAATTCTGGTGATCTTGTTGGTAACCGGATCATATTCGACCCTCACACTACGACCGGCGCGATCGGTCGTCTCGGTCGGGTTTCCTCGTGAGTCGAACGTGCGAGTGGCTTCCGCACAACCACAGGGGCCGATATTCGAAGTTGGAAGATTGGTGGTCAGATCACGGCTAATCTGCGACGTTTGGCCGAACGCATCAGTCTTGCTGAGGATGTAGCCCGAGGCGTTAAAGCGAAGACTTGTGACTCGCCCTAGTGGGTCCGTGATCCTTACGCCGGTAACAGTAATGCCAGAGAGTTCGTATTCATAGCGTTCGATGCCGCCATCGGCAAACTGTTGCTGAATAACGCGACCGGCAGTGTTGTGAGTGATCTGCTTCATCACATTGCCGCGGGGATCGGTAATCGAAGAAAGGCGAGCGTTGGTATACGAGTAACGCCAGATCTGGTTGAGCGGCCCGGTCACTGTCAATAGAAAACCGCCGATGCCGCCAGAGGCGCCGTAGGTGTAAGTCCAAACACGGCCAAGCGGATCGGTGGCGCTGCTAACATTCCCCCCGGAATAAGTGAGTGTCACTGAGCGACCGACTGGGTCGGTAATGCTCGTCAAATTTCCGCCGGTATAAGTCAGGGTGGTCGTGTTGCCATTGCGATCCACCATCGCCGTGAGCGTCCCGCTTGAGTTGAAGCGCAGTAATGCTCTCTCGGCGAAGCGGTATTCGAAGGTGCCGTTGGACAGTTTCCGGACCTCATCGCCCAACTGTCCCGCCCTGGTGTTGTTGGTGAAAACCAGTGATCCATCCGGGTCTGTGCGCGTGTAGCTGTACTGTCGTCCGGTAATCTCATAAGGCATACGGACGCGACCGGCACCACCGACTACCCAGTTGCCGGTAAGTCGCACGTCATAGTTATCTCTGGTACCCCGGCCAAAGCGACCGAAGACTGCCGCGCCTGACATATCGCTCGTGTAGATGCGCACCAACTGAACGCCACCAAGCGAACCGCCAAACGAGATGTCGGCGGCTTGCTCGATCTTCATCCCGGTGGTGAAGTCGACCGGGCTTCCACCGGTGCCACCATCCGAACAGTCTTTGCCTTTGTCTGGTCCACCGCCACCGGGGTCGCCTCCGGGTCCACCACCGGGGAAGTGCCATGAAAAGTCGGGTAAGCCGTAGGGTCTGCCGGTATTCGGATCGATTTCAGGCGAGATGGTCCGCCCGTCGGTGCTGACGCGGCCAAAACCGTAGACGTACCACTGCACCGTGTCGTGGTTGAAGGCGTATAGTTCGACCACCGTTCCCGGATCGATACCCAGTAGATTGGGATACGTCACAGGCATCGCAATATCAGAGATCGCACCACCCGGTTGACTGGTAAACACCATCGCGGTCCTGATATTCGGAGGCAACGGCGCTGGGGTGCGATCAATTGCCAGTGGGGTGATCGACACGCGCGTGACAGGCGAGCCATCGCGATTGCGTAAGTTCGCGCCTGCGGGAATGGTCATTTGTAACCCGGGCACGCGAGGGTTCCCGGCGTTCGTGTCTTGACCCGGCACGACTTCCACTTCGAATTGAGTGTCTATCGGGGGCAAGTAGAACGTAAAGGGTTCACGTTTGCCTGACCGGCGACAATGTTGGCGGGCTCAATAATTACTGGATAGGTTTTGTTCGGTGAACTGGCGGTGCGGCCGTCAACCATTAGAGGACGGTTGTTCCCTGCGGTAATCCCAGTCAATAAGAACGAGCCCGCCGCATCGGTCATCGCAGTTCTGCCGTCAAGCGAAGCAGTAACGCCGATGAGGGGTTCGTTATCGGTCGACAGTACTCGACCCGATAATGTTGTTTGACCCCCAGCCATCACGCTGACAGTCGCCCCGGCGGTGCGTTCCAGATCGTTGCCAGCGACACTGGCGACACCGCGAATCGTGAATGCGTAACTTCCCGGCGCAATCGTGCCGCTAAGCTGAAGCGTTAAAGTCGAGCTGGCGCCGGCGGTAATCTGAGCGGGATCAAACGTCGCTGTGATACCAGCGGGCAGCCCGGTAGCAGTCAGGCTTGCCAACTGACTGAAGCTGGTTTGCGTGCTCGTGATGAAAACGACGTAAGTTCCTGACCCGCCCTGCACTGCGGTTGTTGCTGAGGGCGCAACCGTCAGTTGAAAGTCCTGTTCAGAGTCAACGTTGAAAGCAGTGGCGGTGGCAGCAGTGCCACCCACATGAGTAAGGTCGATCAAACCCGTTATCGCACCATTGGGGACAGTTACCCGCACCTCGGTCGCACTTGCACTGTTCACCAGGGCCGGCACTCTTGTGCCGTTGCTGCCTGCGAACGTAACTGCCGGATCGTTCCCATTCACCTTGAGATTAGTTCCGGTCAGCGTCACTTGAGTTCCAGGCGTGCCGCGTTTCGGGTTGAAGTCACCTATCACCGGAGCAGGAAACTCGTTGACAACGAAATCGGTGGGGCTGGTGGCCGTGCCTCCTTCCGTCTGAACCGACACTGGGCCAGTCACAGCGTCGTTTGGAACCACGACGGTGAGCGCAGTGCGCGTCGCCTGGGTAACTGAACCAAATGTTTGACCGCCGCCGTTCTGTGGGGAGCGCGTGAAGCGAACGACGTTGCGCTCTGGACCGCGGCCGTCAAAGCGCTCGCCTTGAATAGTGATAGTGTCGCCTACGCGGGCGCTTGGAGGAGTGATGGCATGAATGATTGGAGGCAGCAAAATCCGGCGCAGCACCTGGTTGCCGGTATCAGCAATAATGATGGCGCTCGAGTTTGAGATGGCCAGACCGCGCGGAATAGAGAAGCGCGCCACATCGCCGGCGCCATCAGTGAGACCACGCACGCCCGTGCCTGCTAAGGTCGTAACAGCGTTGTTCGATCCGTTTGTGGCCAGCGCCGGATCGACCGAGCGGATGAGTGAATTGAAGCTATCGGCGATGACGATCTTTCCGGCGCCGTCCATCGCGATGCCTGAGGGTTCGGCGAAGCGAGCCTGGCTTGCCGAGCCATCCCTGAACCCACGCTCAGCACCCGTCACGGTAATTACAGTCCCGGCGCCATCGAGCCGGCGAAGACGATGGTTTCCGGTGTCGGCGAGATAAACATAAATATCCTGTCCCTCGACGGCTATACCGACTAATCCATCAAAGCGAGCCACAGGAGAATCGCTGGAGCCAACCGTACCGTCGCCCGCCAGAGTGCTTACCGAACCAGCAGCATTGATCGTACGCACGGCGGAGTTGCCCGTATCAGCGACATAAACGTTGCCCTGAGTATCAGTCGCGATACCTTGAGGGGCATTGAAGCGCGCCTGACTGCCGGCGCCATTTTGCAAACCCGGTGTGCCGTCTCCCGCCAGAGTCGAAACCGTGCCGTCCAACGCGATGCGCCGAATACGATTGTTTGCCGTGTCCGCAACATAAATGACACCGCCGGCATCAACGGCCACGCCCTGGGGATTATTAAACTGAGCCGCTGCGCCGGGACCATCGGCAAAACCAGCCGTCCCATTACCAGCCAGTGTCGAAACTGTCCAAACGATTCCACCTCCGCTATCAGGTTGGCCACGCACTACGCGGATACGTTGATTACCGGTGTCGGCAACGTAGATCGCATCATCTGGGCCAATAGCGACACTGCTAAGCCTTTGAAAGCGCGCTTGAGATCCATTTCCATCGACGTAGCCCGAGACGCCAGCGCCGCCCGCAATTGTCGATACGATCGAAGAGGACGCTCCTGGTGGCGTGGCGGCATCGACTGTGAAACTCTCGGGCAAACTCAAAGATTCTTCCGTTCCTCCACCAACCGGCGTAGTGACTACTCGCGCCGTCCGTGGATCGAGCGCGGCTGTTGAGGAAACCTCGACGGACGCGATCGCGGTCGTTGAATTTACAACTGTGACTGGCCCAAGCTCGCCGAAGCCGCCCCCACCAATCGCGATTTCACCACCGAGCGAGGCGCGCGTTTGTCCTTCAATCCAGTTTGTATTAGTGCCCCGCAGCGTGACGCTCAGAGTTTGACCCTGAGTAGTCCTTGCTGGAGTCACACTGTCGAGCGTGGGCTGAGTTGCCGCGCGCGTGGCCATCAAAGAAATAGTGAGATAAGAGCCGGGGGCACTGGACAGCTTCACTTCCAGAGTATTTGTTGCCGCCAGGGTCACCGTCCTGGTGAGTGAAGCGACGTTTTGATTGAAATCGTTTGAGGTATAAAGACTTATTCCATTGAGCTTGATGGTCGCGCTGGAAATCCTGTTTGAGCCACTCGGTGCGCCATTCTCGACCAGGATTGTGAATGGAGCAACTGCGTTTGTCGGAAGAGAAAAATTCTCGACGACATTCACGGGGGGACCGGAGTCGCGAGTAAATCTCTGTGGCCCGTAAATCGTGAAGGTATTCTGCGGAACTGAATTAGGTTGCGGCGGCGCAGGGTTTGGCGTTGGAACGCTGGCGGCGGCGCGCGGCGTGAAGGGAAGCACCATCGACCATAACAAAGCAAGGATGAGAACTCCGGCAATGCCAGCTCCTGAACCAATGACTGAGCAGATTATTCTGCGAAGCCGGCTAGCTGGTTTAAGAATGTAGGTATTGATGCTGGTCTTCATCTTTCAACCTCGTTCCGCGATTCACAAATATCCGGTATTGATTTGGATTCCGGCGTTCGGCAGCCAACCGCCTGCTTCGGGTTGTCTGCCGCCCGCCGACTCTAAAGGAGAATCACTCGCGTTTCTTAGTTAGCGGATCGTTTGATCCGCCGGCCTGACTGGGTGATGTAAGTCAGCTCCGACGGACCACCAAAAACAGCCGCTACTTCTATCCGATTGACGCGTTCGCCATCGATGAACATCGGATTTGCCTTCGCGATGGTCAGATCGATGACGGCTGAGGCGCTAATGACGCTGATGCCGCCTGGTAGCGTCACACTAGCGCTGGCAGTTGAAGCACCTTCGGTGCCGGCAAGGCCGCTGCTTTGTACAGTCGTCTGATTGCCTCTGGAGGGGGTGAGTACGACCTGCACTATCGTGCCTAACGGTAAATTGGAGGCTTCAAGTGCAACTGTCACAGGGTTTGTTGTCGATGAGGGCACCACGACGTCAGGCACACCCTGCAACGAACCAAGGGGAGATGACGGTGCGTTAACTCCTCCTACCGAGGCGATCCGGAGCGTCGGCGAGTTTGGCGGCGTGACTGGATGCGGAAACGCAAAGCCTAATGATATTCGAAGGGGTAGACGTTCCGGTGAAGCCGCTGGCGTCAAAAGCCTCAAGGCGGATGTAACCCTGGCCGCCGGCGCCGGCAACAAAGCTAACGGCTGTACTACCCGCGGCTCCACCGGCGGCATTGAGAGTGCCGCCTCCGGTAATGGTATTGGCGATTAGCCTAATTCCGCCGCCGGCGCCGCCGCCGCCACCACCGCCGCCAAATCCAGTGGCACCTGAACCGCCGCGGGCGAAGATGGTGCCACTGATGGTAATGGCGCCCGAACTTGCAATTAAGATCGCACCGCCACCGCCACCGGCGGCGCCACCGCGATCGTTGTTCCTGGCGCCACCGCCACCGCCGCCTGACCCGCCTACAAGCGGCAAGATTGTTACTGTGCCAAAGCGTGGTCCTCCCAGTCCGGCGAGTGTGGCGCCGCCACCGTTGGCCCCAGCCGTTCCGTTGCCCCCGCCGCCGCCGGCGCCCGGCGCATTTGTCGTGGCGCTCCCGATGCCGCCGCCGCCGCCGCTTGGGCCATCACCGGGAACTCCGGTGAATGATTGGTCGAATCCGTAGCCGCCGGCGCCGCCGCTGAAGCCCCCTGGTCCACCAAAACCGCCGCTGCCATTCGAGTTGCCTGGCTTGCCATCGACGTTGATCGTCCCGGCGATTACCACGTCGCCGGTGGCCAATATGGTCATCGGCTTGTTAGTCAGGTTGCGGGTAAAGGTGATGGTGACACCGGTAGGGATATTAATAGTCGTGAAGTTGAAGACGCCGCTATCCGGCACGACTATCGATTGACTAGTGGCCGGCGAGAATGCACCGTCAGCGCCGGTCGAGCCGCTGCTAAACGTGTTCTGCGCTTGAACACTCGCAGCCGCCACAAGCAGGGGAAAGAGTAGGGCCATCAACGCAGCCCACCGTTTGGTGATCAAGAGATGTTGCCGTAGGGCATCACCAGTATTTGCAGACATTGTTTTTCTCCTTCATGAGTGATTTGGTGGTTGACCAGCCCGCCAATCCGCCGGATGTTCAACCCTCGATTTTTTCTCATTGCACATTGATCAGATTGTTTCCCAGATCCACGATTATCGAATCGCCGTTTGGTGTGGCGATGACGACAATGCGGTTCCCTAGAGCCGAGCTCGCGCCTACAGTGATCATCACCGTAAGTGAAGTACCCTCCGCATTGACACTAATGCTCGAAGCCGTGATGCTGGTATCGATTGACCCAGCCGCAGTGATGAATCTCAGCGCAGTCGTGCCTGTCAAACCCACGCCATTAATTGTCACGCTGGTAGACGTACCTCGGGTTAAAGTGCCTGGCGCGATGTCTTGAATATATGGGCCGGCCGTAGCCGATACCGCGGTAAGCGCCGTTGCCCCAGCAAAGGTTCCATACTGCACGCCGACACTCCTGCCCAGCGCTGCGCGGCGGTCTGCAGAGTCGCCGTATTGCACTGCCACCGCACTGGCGAGCGCCGATTTACGATCGGAGAAGCCATATTGGACGGCCACCGGTTTCGCGAGGGCAGATTGCAATGTCGCAGAATCGCCATATTGAACTGCCAATGGCGGAGCGAGAGCAGACGTACGGAAGTTCACACCGAGCTGGACGCTTACGGACGCCGCAATTACCGATTGCACATCGTTAGGATCACTTACTCGCACATTTGCTTCAGCGAATCTCGCATTATCGGCGACACTGGTGGCGCGGATTTTCAGTGCCGAAAATCGTGTATTGGGGGCGGTATAGAGACCTGATGCGCTGATCGTGCCGATAGAGGAGTTTCCACCAATAATACCTTCGACGCTCCAGATCACGCTTTGATCGAGCGTCGAGGGCAAAACCTCAGCCGTAAACTGGACAGTCTCGCCGAACTTTATTGCCGCCGCTGCCGGAGTGATTCGCAGGCCCGCAATGGTGAAGGGCGTGGTGGTGGTTACCGAACCGGTTGGGGTGGTGATCGTCACCAGCCCCGTAGTCGCATCTGCCGGCACATTGGCAATGACTTTCGAATTAGTGACACTGACGATCGCCGCCGATGCTCCGTTAAAAGAAACATCGGTAACTCCGCCACCAAAACCGGTGCCGATAAAGGTTACCGGATCGCCGGGCAACCCCTCATGTGGCGAGAAACTGATTATTGACAGCAAGTCAGCAGCCAGCCTGCGAATCGCGGTGATGTTGCCGGCCGGATCATATTCGTAGACAACGGCGTCGCCGCTTGGTGATATCACGGCGTGCAGGCGGCCATTGTCGTCGTAGACATAGGTCGTTCTGCCGCCTTGCTGTGCACCGGCAGACAAGAGCGATGCGGTGAATACGATTACCAGCAGGAATTTCGCACCACTTCGGAGGATTGTTTTTCTCACGTTTGTTCTGCCTCTCGGTATTCGTTCGCTTTAAGGCTTGGTGGATCGCAAAGCCGATCTAACCGTGTGATTGACCTCACTTTTCCGGCGCCGCCAGCAAGCCGCTCAATACGGGACGACCCGGCGACGCTCCATCATGTGTATGCGCGAGAACACGTTCATCCGCCCACTGCGGATGAGCCGCGAAAAAGCGACTGGCCATCGTGCTCGCGATGGGATCGTCACGCCACTGTAGGTAGAGCGAGTGAGCGTATTTGGCTTTCTCGGTTTGTCCTTCGCTTTGGTAAACAGGTGAGAGAAACTGGTAAGCGCCAAAATCTGTTGGGTCGACCGCCAGAATGCTCTCAAAGGCCAGGCGGGCCGGCGCCATGCGGCCGAGAACATAAAGTGTCTGCCCTAATTGCCGCGCCACCTCACGATCTCTCGGATACTCACGCGCGAGTTGGGCGAATTCGTCTGCGGCGGCTGTGGTTTGGCCTTCGCTGCGCAGCACCAGGGCATGTACAAACCTGGCGCGCGCATTTTTGGGATCAATTCGCAACGCCGCCTCCAGCAGGCTCGCCGCTTTTCGCAATTGCCCAAGATCCGGACCGAATCGTTCCGTTCTCATCTCCGCCACCGCCGCGCTCACCAGGGGGTTTGGATCTTTTGGCGTAAGTTCGCTCGCGCGCCGGAATGCTTCCGCCGCAGGGCCATATTGAGCTTGTTCCAGCAGCGCGATCCCATAGTCGTTCCAGCGCCGGGCTCGTTCTTCCAGATTCAACGCCTGCTTCTTTTCAATGGCCCGCTGATGACGAGAACGCGACTTTGCCGCGTCGGTGGCGACAATCCGCACCTCGCTTTTGGCCATCTGAACGATCGGAATAGCGAATTTCTTCCCTTGTCGCCCGAGGACATAATCGGTGTATTCCTGAGTGAAGCGGCGATAGTTAACCATCGCTTTGAGAGTGAGAGCATTGTTGCCGGCATTGAAATGCGGGACGCGGAAACGAAAACGAACGACATCGGAGCGGCCTGCCGGGATGGCATTGTTATAACCAACAACATTGGTCAGCCAGATTTGATGCCGGGTAATTGGCCGTCCTAGTTCATCAAGCAGAATGGCTTTATAAACGTGCGCGCTCTCGTCGAGCATGTCGCCGGGCTGCAAAAAGCCGCTGCGAAAGATCACCTTACCCTGATCGTCCACCGCCTCAAACGCCACCCAGATTTCGTAAAGGTCGCGCACTTCGGGAGCAAACGAGTGCGCCGCCTTGCGATTTGCCACCACTACCTCCGCGGTTAATTCTTCGCCGGGCTCCAGCCTCAAGCGATTCTCGGTTGACAACTCTGGAGTCATCTCGCCAGTAGTCTCGCGTTTGAGAGTGAAAATATCCGCGTTGATGACCTGGTTACGGAGGAATCGCTCGGTAAGCTCAACTTGCTTCTTTTGGCCATAGAACAGCGGCGCGGCCGTGTTGGCCCCCAACCAACGGTGCGAAGCGATCACGCCCTTCTTAGCCGCACGATCGTTAAGACTTTCGATCTTCGGCATATGACAGGCGCGACAATCCATGCGCTGCTCGGCCTGGTAGTACGGAGACACGACTTCGTGTGACGCTCCCGATTGTTGCCACTCGTCATAGGCTGAGAAACCACGAATGTGTTTGTAACCATTGAGGGCCGGCGGGGCGTCAACCTTGTGACAAGTTGCGCAGAATTCAGGTGTTCTTAGCAGCGGCCGCATCACCGCTCGTTTGTGGCCGGGTATGTCCGCCAGGATTTGCTCGTCGGTAAAGTTCCCAAAGATCGGGGTTCCGTCTTCTTTTGCCAGCAAAGCCGGGCGACGAATCGTAAAACTACCGGTGCCGTTCAGACGCGCTTCGGTGATTGAATGGCAGACTGTGCAGGTAACGCCTTCATCATCGAGAGGGGTGAAAGGCGCTTCCTGGCGCGAGCTGGTCTTGGTGAGCAGGCCGGCGAAAAGGGCTATTGGCGTATGACAGCTTTCGCAATGACGGGTGAAATTCAATGCCCCGTGTACGCAGTAGGATGTCTACGCTCTCGCGGTAGAAGGGCTCGCGCGCAGCGTTGCGATGCAAAGATTCAGACCAAGTGGCATGGGTGTCCTGGTGGCAACCGGCACAGCGTTTAGCCGAGAAGAACTGATCGACTGGTATCGTTTTCCCATCTTCGGTTTGCGCGTTTGAAGGACTGAACGGCTCTTTTGGTGCTGGTGGGATTGCCCGCCCATTACGGTCATTGCTTGAGACGCCGGCGATCCATCCGCTCAAACAGAACCCTATTAAGATAAGAATTAGGAATAGTGTCCGAGAACTAATTCGCTTGGACATACCAGGCTCCTAACGAAGTAGTAAAAGTTGCGAAATTTCAACCTAAGTAGACCCACACGACAACGAACCTGGGCTTGGTGGGCGCACTAGTTTTGAAAAGCAGAGCTTCGAAAAACGAGGTTTGCCGCAAGAGCGATACAACTTTCGCCGAGAAGTCTAACAGCGGCTTTCTACGAGAGAAGTATCTGATTCAACGAATATTCGCGAAGCTGGGCGCCGAAGATGAGATCTTCCTCAGTGATGTTTTGAGGATATTCACGTCTACGTCACGGCGAGAGACCTTAGGGCATAAGGCTGATTTTTGTCAAGAACTTTTCGAAAGAACTTTTTACTAAATAGTTTCATCATTGATTTTTCTAATGTCTACCCCTACCAGTTGCTAGAACAACAGCCGGACCGCGAACTGGATGTTGCGCGAACCACCTCCCCCAAGAAAAGGATTCCCAATCCCCACATCCGGCGTCACTGTGATCGGCAGAAACCCCTGCCCGCGACCAGTGGCCGGCTCAATCCCGTTGAAACTCGCATCGGCCGAGAAACCAGGAAGCAAGGGTGACGAAAAGTTTGGATGATTGAAGATGTTAAAGATCTCAGCGCGTAATTCGACTCTTACTCGCTCGGTGATCGGCGTCGTCTTGAAGATTGAGAAGTCAAAGTTGCGATAGCCGGGACCCATGAGCGAGTTTCTTCCCAAATTCCCGAAATGCTGGGTGCCGGAAATGCAGAAAGCCGCGCTCCCATCGTTGTCCGGATCCGCAGCGTTCAGCGTGCAGGGAACCCTAAAGGCCGAAAGATTAAGGAAGCGTTCGTGGCCGCTCGTGCCGGCATAAGGGTCACCCACCAAATCCGGACGAGGGAAAAACTCGCCGGTGCCGTTGTAGTCATCGAAAAAGTTCACATGAAACGGATTTCCACTTCTGAGCGTCAAGACCCCATTTATTTGCCAGCCCTGGCCCAGGCGCGGATAATTTTTCGCAAAACTAGGGATTTCGTAATTAAAGCTCAAGACGAACCGGTGGCGATTGTCAAAATTGGAGTTGGCCTTCTCCAAATCCGTGCGATGGCTGTTCTCCGGTTGAGTTGCATTGGCAACGTAGTCCTGGCCGTCAGAAGCGTTATCAATCGAGTGCGACCAGGTGTAATTGATCATCGAAGTCCAGCCGCGACGATTTCTTAAAGTAAAGCTCGCCTGCAACGCGTTGTAATTCGAATGGGCCGACGTCTCGAGTTGGTTGACATAAAAGAAGGCGCCGCCCGAAGGCGCAAAAGGCCCACTCTCAAATGGACGAGCCGTGGAGACTGCCGGATTGAATGGCTGATTAATGTCTCGATAACGGAAAAGCTTCGTTCCATTTGAGCCCACGTACCCAATCTGAAACACGCCGTTCCGAAAGAGTTCGTGCTGAAGGTTCAAATTGTAGTTTTGGATATAAGGCGTGCGCAGGTTTCGATCCACTGCGAAAACATCCGAATCAAGGAAATCGGTGAAGATTAACACTCCGTCCTCGATCACTGGAGTTGTCGAGAAGGAAAAGAGCACCGGTGATGGTCCAATCGGGTTGTAAGCCGGCCCCGGGTTAAAAGTATTGAACGGAAGCTGGCCGACAAAGAAGTCCTGCGAAAACGCGTCATAGAAAAGACCCCAGCCGGCGCGCACCACTGTCTTGCCCTTACCGCCCAAGTCCCAGGCAAATCCCACCCGCGGTGAAAAATTGTTCCGATCGCTATTGTAGAGTTTATCTAATCCGCCGGCGCCAACCTGAACCAGACCACGCACGGGATCGAAATTGCTGAACCGATTGCGCTCCTCAGCAATCACGCCAAAATAATCGTAGCGAAGGCCGAGATTGAAGGTGACGCTCGGGCGCCAGCGAAAAGTATCCTGGATGAACCCGGCGTGTGAATTTTGAAAAGTGCCACGGCGCGAATCGCCGCGAGCCGAACGTCCGCCACTCAGCGTGCCGGAAAGGAAATCCGCGAGCGAATCAAAATCGAGACGGCCGCGATAGCCGGCATCAAAGAAAGCATTGACAAAGGTGCGGCGAAACTCATAACCAAACTTCAGGTCGTGACGGTCGAGCTTCCACGAAAAGTTGTCAATCGCCTGCCAGTTGGTATCGACCCGAGCTCGCGGAACCGACAGCGTGGCGCCTATCGAGGCGATCGAACCGATAGGATCGTTTCTAATGCGGATGAAAGGCAGGCCGAAATCCTGCGAGCTTGCCACTCCGGTGTTCAGTCCAATGCTGTTCGGATCAAAACCCTGATCCTCGGGAAAGAAACCTTCGTCGAATCGGTTGTAGCCGAACCTTATTTCGTTGACTTTGGTGTTAGAGAACAGCTTGAGGTAGGAGATGGAAACCAGATTAACCGTTGTCGGAGTTACCGTGTTGTATCCAGGCAAAACGTTCCCCGCAAGAATAGCCAGAGGAAAAGACTGATCGCTGTTGCCGAAGAAATAGCGTGCGGTAAGTTGGTTGCTCTCGTTGAACGAGTGATCGATCTTTCCAATCAGGCTGTCCACATCGTTGAGCGCCCGAGTGGTAACAAACAGGTTCGGCGCGCCCGTATCATCAAA
>Ga0187893_10003093_pt1 | contig 34700 bp, 26 predicted proteins | sample MA1701074metaG_FD_139574 | JGI IMG/M metagenome (GOLD analysis project Ga0187893, IMG submission 139574) | White microbial mat communities from a basaltic lava cave in the Kipuka Kanohina Cave System on the Island of Hawaii, USA - MA170107-4 metaG ...
CTCATGTCCGACCCGGCATTTTCCACCGCCGACCGCCCTCATCCAAACGGGGGCGCGTCGGGGGTGGAAAATGCGGCCGAAGTCTCTCACGACCAGATTCCAAGGAACTGCGAACGATACACGGGCGAACTCTTTTCAATGATCCAATGCGGGCATCGGCTGTCTTCGTCGAGCGTAGCCGGGCCCGGCCGGTGGAACGCCGTTGAGGGCACCGCATTCATGCGGGCGCATCCGGCGGGCGCGGGTCCGGCGCGGTGACCGACTGCCGCAGTTTCTCGTCGATGCGGCGTTCCTGGGCGGCCAGTTCGCGGGCGAGGATCTGCTGCTGCGCCAGTTGCTGTTCGCGGAGCCGCTCGGCTCGCGCCGCGCGCACGTCGCGCACCATCCCCCGCACCCGCAGCAGGACCCAGAAGCCGACGATCGACACGACCGCCGTGACGGCGATCAGCCACAGTGTCGGCACGCGATCAAACTGGCGGACGAACCAGACGTTGGTCTCGTTTCCGTAGTTGGCCGCGACCGTCAGGACCAGGAAGACGCCGAGCAGCGCCGCCAGCGTCAGTTTCGCGTAGGCGAGGAACCGTTTCAGGCGTGTCATGATCCGTCCGCCGCCTCTTTTGTTATCGGAGATTGAACGGTCGAGCGGGCACGGGTCCAACCTCTTTGTGCGCCGCGGGGACCGCGGGAGGCCCCGGGCATCGGTCCATGTCCGAACGCCGGTCGTTTCGTCCCGGCCCGAGGGCCGGTCCCAACCAGCCGCAGGGGCAAAGAGAATCGCTGCCCTACCGGGTTAAGAACAACGATGTTCTAAACGGAAGCGCCGGAAGGCGAAAGCGGCCCGCCGCCGGCGGAGGGCGGCGTTGTGCCGACATCCGGCGACGCCCAAGGCCCGGTCCGCAGCCGGAACTGCGTCTCCCGGTAAAGCGAGTAACAGACCGGCAGCACGAACAGCGAAAGCAATTCGATCGACAGGCCGCCCACCGCCGGCAGCGCGATCGGGATCATCAGGTCCGCGCCGCGGCCGTCGCTCGTCAGGATCGGCATGAGCGACAGGACCGTGGTCGCCGAGGTCATGAGGCACGGGCGCACGCGGCGGGTCCCCGCCCGCAGGACGTTTTCGCGGATGGCGGCGATGCCGGCCGCCCGCCGCTGCGCGTCGGCCGCGGCGACGGGACGGGCGGCGAACTCGTGATTCAGGTAGGTGCAGAGCACGACGCCGTCGTCCATGGTGACGCTGAACAGCGCGAGGAACCCGACCCATACCGCGGCGGAGAGGTTGTAGGTCTGGAAATGGAGCAACTCGCGCACCGACTGGCCGAACAGGGCGAAATCGAGGAACCACGGCTGCGCGACCAGCCACAGCCCGATGAACCCCCCCGCCCAGGCGACCGGGATGCCGGTGAAGACGATCATCGAGAGCGGCACGGACCGGAACTCGAAATACAGCAGCAGGAACAGGAGCGCCAGACTCAACGGGAGGATGACGTTCAGCCGCTTCTGGAACCGCACCTGGTTTTCGTAGGAACCGGCAAACTGATAGTGGACGCCGGCCGGCAGCACCAATTCTCCGCGTTCGATCCGGTGTTCCAGAAGGCGCGCCGCCGCCTCGACGACTTCGACCTCGGCGTATCCGAGCCGCTTGTCGAAGAGCACGTAGGAGACGAGGAAGTTGTCCTCGCTTTTGATCTCCTGGGGCCCGCGGACGTATTCGATGCGGGCCAGTTGTTCCAGCGGGACCTGCGCCCCGCCCGCGCCCGGGACGAGGATGCGCCCGAGGGCGTCCGGCTGGTCGCGCGACTCGCGGAGATAGCGGACGCGGATGGGATACCGTTCGCGGCCTTCGACGGTGGTCGTCGCGCGCATCCCGCCGAGCGCGATCTCGATCACGTCCTGGACGTCGCGGATGTTCACGCCGTAACGGGCCATCCGCTCGCGGTCGATGTCGATCTCCAGATAGGGCTTGCCGATGACGCGGTCGGGAATGACCGCCTCGGCCGCGACGCCCGGGACCGTCTTGAGGACCTCCGCGATTTCGTAGCCGACCTGCTCGATCTCCTCGAGCGTCCGGCCATAGACCTTGACGCCCATCGGGGCGCGCATGCCCGACTGAAGCATGACGAGCCGGGCGGCGATCGGTTGGAGGCGCGGCGCGCCGGTCACGCCCGGGAACTCCGCGGCCTTCTGAATTTCGTCCCAGATGTCGTCCGGGGAACGGATGTGGTCCCGCCACTGACGGATCGGTTGGCCGTGCTCGTCGCGGACCAGTTCGCCGGAGAGCGGGTCGCGGCGGAATTCGGGGCGGTAGATGATCACCGTTTCGATCATCGAAACGGGCGCGGGATCGAGGGCCGTTTCGGCCCGTCCCAGTTTGCCGACCACGGATTCGACCTCGGGGATCGCACTGATTGCCCGGTCCTGCTGCGAGATCGCGTCGAGCACCGCGCCGAGGCTCGCGTGCGGCATCAGCGTCGGCATGTAAAGGTACGACCCCTCGTCGAGCGGCGGCATGAACTCGCGGCCCAGACCGGGAAACGTATGGATGCCCGCAGACCAGGCCCGGGAATAGAGCGAGCGCGCGGGGCCGTCGCTCTCGGTCCGCGGGCGCGCCAACCAGCCGAACGTCCGGTCGAATCCCTGCCAGACCAGCAAGCCCATGACGACGACCGCCACGGGGACCGAAAGAAACGCCGCCTTGTGATCGAGGAAGAGCCGCAGGAAGTAGGGGTAGAAATCGACGAACACCACCCGGATGCTGGCCCACAGCAGGTTGATTCCGAGCACGATGACCAGGTTTCGCATCAGGCCCGCGCCGGGGCCCAGCGGCATCCAGTGAGTCGTCAGCAGGACGAGCACCACGGCCATGACGACGAGGCCCGAGCCCCCCGCGACCCAGCGCAGCGCGCGGCCCGGCAGCCGCGCCTCGAGCAGGCCGTACGCCCCGTACAGGATCGCGGCCAGTCCCGCCCAGCGCCAGCCGAAGGCCATGGCGGCCGCCCCGGCCGTGATCAGCGCGACGGGCGTCGTCCAGCGTCGCAACCCGCCGCCGCGCCCCAGGGGGGCGAAGACCAGATGCGCCAGTGTGGGGAGGATGAAGATGGCCGCGATCAGGGACCCGAGCAGCGCGAACGTCTTGGTGTAGGCCAGGGGCTTGAACATCTTGCCCTCGGGCCCTTCGAGCGCGAAGACCGGCAGGAACGCGACGACGGTCATGAGGATGGCGGTGGTCACGGCCGAGCCGATTTCGCGCGACGCGGCGTACACGTCCTCGATCAGCGTGCGGCGGCCGCCGCTCTCCTCCATGTGCCGCACGACGTTCTCGGTCAGGATGATGCCCATGTCGACGAGCGTTCCGATGGCGATGGCGATGCCGCCCAGCGACATGAGGTTGGAGTCGACGCCGAAGATTTTCATCAGGATGAAGCAGATCAGCACGGCCAGCGGCATGGTCAGACTGATGACGACCGAACTCCGCAGGCGTCGCAGGAAGAGCATGACAACAAACGTCACGATCAACACCTGCTCGTAGAGAGCGTCCGAGAGGGTGTCGAGCGTCTCGTGGATCAGGGTCGTGCGGTCGTAGAAGGGGACGATGCGGACCTGCGTGGTCGAGCCGTCCGGCAGGGTCTTGCGCGGCAGGCCGGGTGAAATCGACTCGATCCGCTCCTTGATGCGGTCGATGACCTCAAGGGGGTTTTCGCCGTAGCGCACCAGGACGACGCCGCCGACGGCTTCGACGCCGGCGTTGTCGAGCGCGCCGCGGCGCAGGGCCGGACCGATCTGGACCCGTGCGACGTTGCGAACGTAGATGGGCACGTTATCCGCGACGCGGATGACGATGTCTTCCACGTCCGCGACGCTGCGGACGAACCCCCGGCCGCGGAGGACGTACTCCACGCGGTTCCATTCGAGCGTCTCGGCCCCCACGTCGATGTTCGCGCGCTGGACGGCCATCAGGACGTCCTGGAGGCGGACGTCGTGGGCACGCATCGCGTCGGGGTCGACGTCGACCTGGTACTCGCGGACGTAGCCGCCGACGCTCGCCACCTCGCTGACGCCGGGGATCGCCTGGAGCGCGTAGCGGACGTACCAGTCCTGGACGCTCCGCAACTCCATCGGGTCGAACCCGCCCCGCGATCCCTCGAGCGTGTACCAGAACACCTGCCCCAGGCCGGTCGCGTCCGGCCCGAGGCCCGGGCGCACGCCTTCCGGCAGGACCTGCTGGGCCACGTCCAGTTTTTCGAGCAGGCGCGACCGGCACCAGTAAAAGTCGTGCCGCTCGTCGAAGATGACGTACACCACGGAGAAGCCGAACATGGAGAACGCGCGGATCGTGCGGAATCCGGGCGTCCCCTGGAGCGTCGTCGTCAGCGGGTAGGTGATCTGGTCCTCGACGTCCTGGGGCGAGCGGCCCGGCCACTCGGTGAAGACGATCTGCTGGTTCTCGCCGATGTCCGGCAGGGCATCGACGGGGATCGGGTCGCGCGGGATCCATTCCTTTTCGGCGCGGAACGGCATGACGCGCCAGCCCCAGCCGACGACCAGGGCCAAGAGCACGAACGTGACCAATTTGTTGTAAAGGAAGTACCGGATGGCCCGGTCGATCAGGCCGGTGGCCGGCGGCAGTGCGTTGCGCGACCCGTCCATGTCAGCGCGCCTCCCGGCCGTCCGCGGCGATGGAGCGCTGTGCCACGCCGCAGCGGAACATCTTCGCGCCGAAGTAGGGGTTGCGCACCGCGGAGTCGGCCGACAGCCACGAGGCGCCCCGATTGTCGAAGGCCATCGGACAATGGATCCGATGCAGCGGAGCGTCCCGATCGTGCCCGAACGTCCGGACGTACTCCTCGAGCGTCGTCGTCAGTGCCGGCAGCGTGTTACGCAGCCCCTCGATTCCGGCGTCCGCGTCGGCCGGCAATCCGTCCTTCACGCGCATCATCAGTGCCGCGAAGTGTTCCGCGTCGGAGTCTGCCAGCCCATCAGGCCTTGCCGCGCCGGCCGCCTCGCGCAGGGCCAGTGCCGCGCGGGTCGACTTCGGTCCGTCGTCCGCCGCCAGGGCCGCCGACAGTTCGAGATAGGCCTCGATCACGGGCCGCGCCGAGGCGTGATAGGCCGCGCCCGGGATCGCGCGCGGCGGCGGCTCCGGCTTCTCCGCGGCGGGTTCGGACGAACCGGACTCCGGCTGCATCATGCTCGGCCGGGCCTCGATCTGGAGCGCGGAGTCGATCATCAGCGCCCCGCGCGTCACCACCCGCTCGCCCGCCGACAGACCCGACAGCACGACGTACCAGTCGCCCGCGCGCGGACCGAGTTCCACCACTCGCCCCTCGTACACGGGCTCGCCCTCGTGGTGCGATTCGACGTACACCACCGCGCGGCGTCCCGTGAGCAGCACGGCCGTTTTAGGCGCCGCCAGGACGCGCTCGGCCGGAGTCTCGCGGCTCGCGAAACCGAGCGATTCAGCCGTCACCAGGTCCATGCCGCACTGGTCGCAGGCGCCGGCCCGGGGCTTGACGACCTCGGGGTGCATGGGGCAGATGAACTGTCCGGCGAGGGCGTTGTTGACGACCGCGCCGCCCTCACCGATCTGTGATTCCACCGACGCGCGCACGAACATTCCCGGGCGCAATTGCAGGTCGTTGTTCTCCACGTTCACGCGAACCTTCACGGTCCGCGTCGCCTCGTTCAGCACCGGGTCGATGTAGGCCACCTGTCCGCGGAATTTTCGGCCGGAAAATGACTCGGTCTCGAACTCGACCGGCTGACCGTAACGGAGGAACGCGACATCCAGTTCGTACGCGTCGAGCAGCACCCAGACGCGCTGCAACTCCACGACGGTGAAGAGGCGGGTGCCGGTTTCGACGTACATGCCCTGGTAGCCCTTGCGCTCCAGCACCCAACCCTCGACGGGCGAGTCGATCCGCATGTGGTCCGAGGGGACGCGCTCGTGGTCGAGCCGCCCGATCTCGTCCCGCGGAACGCCCCACAACTCCAGTTTGCGCCGGGCCGCTTCGAGGACCGTTCCCACCACGGAGCCGCGCGGCTCGTCGAGCGGGCCGCCCTGCCCGTCCGCAGCGGCGCGCGCCCGCTCCGCCGCCTCCAGGGCGAGGAGGTATTCGCGCTGCGCGATCAGCAGTTCCGGGCTGTAGATCTCGGCGAGGTGGTCGCCCTTTCGCACCAGGATGCCCGTGTAATCAACGAACAGCCGGTCGAGTCGACCCGGGATGTAACTGCTGATGTACGTGATCCGCGTCTCGTCGACCGCGACCTTTCCCACCATGCGCACGTTGTGCCGGATCTCGCGCGGCGCGACCTCGACCGTCTCGACCCGGGCCAGTTCCCGCGCCCGCGCGGACAGCCGCGCCCGCGCCGCATCGCCGTCGTCGCCGCCCCCCGCGCGGACCGGCACCAGGTCCATGAAGCAGATCGGGCACTGTGCGAACTTCGGCAGCCGAATCTGAGGATGCATCGAGCACGTCCAGGCCTGCACCGCGTCCGGCGCGGAGGCGGCGCCTTCCGACCCTGCGGAGGCGTCGCCCCGGCCGGGACCCGACATTCGTCCGACGCCGAACACGGTCAGGAGTCCGAGGGCGATCAGCCCCGCCCGCACGGTGCGCATGCGCCAGGCGCGGTACGCCAGATCACCCGGCCAGCCCGGCGGCGCGGAAGCCGCTCCACCGGGTTCACCCGTCGACCCGTTTCGGTTCGGATTCATCGTTGTTCTCCTTCGTGAGCGGTCCGGGAATCATCCGGGGGCGCGGCGGCGGCGAGGCGCGGGGCCGGCGGTGCGTCCGCGCGCCCGCCGACGGCCCGCTCCAGCGCCGCCTGTTCCACCAGGTAGCCGCGTACGAACTCCAGCGCCTTGCGCTGCGTGTCGATCACGTCTTCCTGGGCCGCGAGGTAGATCGTCAGGTCGGTCTGTCCGGCGACGTAGGACTGCCGTGCCAACTCCATGTTGGCCTGCACCTGCGGCACGATCACCTCGCGGAACAGCCGGACCTGTTCATAGGCCTCGCGCTGCCGCGCCAGCGCCTGGCGCACCATGCGCGTGACCTCCTGCCCCAGCGCCTCGTACTCGGCGAGCCGCCGGTTGTATTCGTGGATTGCGCGGAGGGTCTGGGCCTGGTTCCAGTCGAAGATGGGAATCTCCATCTCGATCATGGGCCCCATCGTGTACTTCACTTCCCGCACGGGCCGCGGGCGCGGCGCGAACTGCGGCGCCTGCGGCATCGGTCCGCCGCCCGTCAGCCCCTGCACCGCGCCTTCCGCGGCCGCGTCCGCCGCCAACACCCGAATCCGCGCGCTGCGGCGGCTGCCGGCCGGGGCGCGTTCGAAGGTGAAGCCGACCGCCGTCTCCGGCCAGCCCTCGCGCTGGGCCAGCGTGATCTGCCGGCGGGCCGCCTCCACGGTCCACTCGCCCGCGAGCAGGTCGAGCCGCTGCCGCGCTGCCCGGGCCACGGCCTCGACCTCGTGCGGGGGCGGATCGGCCGGCGCGGCCAGTTCCAGCAAGGGCGCGACCCGCAGGCGGTCGCTCGCGCCCGCGAAGCCCATCCGTTCCAGCAATTCGTGTTTGAGCGTCCGGACCCGGGCGTCGTTGGCCAACAGGTCCGACCGCAGCCGCTCATGGCGAATCCGGGCCAGATTGGTTTCCACCTGCGTCGCGCGCCCGGCGATCTGGCGGGCCTCGATGATCTGAATCGACTGGGCGACCAGGTCCCGGTTCGCCGCGATCAGTTCCCCCATCCGCTGTGCCGCGCGGAGTTCGGCATGGGTCCGCCGGACCTCGGCGGCCGTCTCCACCGCCCGGTCGGCCACGCGCAGCACGGCCTGCTGCAATTCGGCGGCGGCCACCGCCTTTCGGACGGGGATCAGCCACAGGTCCGCCAGCGGCTGCATCGGCAGGGCGTTGGCCCGCAGCATCGAGCGGCCGCCGCCCTCCGGGAACATCACCATGAGCGAGACCACCGGATTGCTCAGCAGCCCCGCCTGGACGAGGTCGGCATGGGCGCGGCCGATCGTCTCCAGGTCGGCCCGCAAGGCCCGGTTGTTCCTCAGGGCCGCCGCCACCGCTTCCTCGACGTCGAGTATCGTCTCGCCGTCCCACGCCGGCTCGGCGCGGTCCCACGGCGCGGCCCACTGCGGCGGCTGTCCGGTCCGCTGCGCGGCCAGTTCCGAGGCCTCTCGGACCCCTTCGCCCGGATTGACGGCCGCGCACGCCCCGCACCAGGCGCCCGTCAGGAGGAACAATTTTCGTATCTGCATAATCTGCGCCCTTCAATCAGAACCTCGCCTCTCATCAGAGCCGCGGCCGGCAGGGAACGGGTTTTCTTATGTCCCATCCGCTTCCGGCTCCGATTCCACGCATCAGGTGCTTCCGATCATCAATTGCGCCCGACCGTCCCTCCCGCGAAAGCGGGAGTCCGTTCCACCAATCGGTGGATTCCCGCTTGCGCGGGAATGACGAATGGTCCGTCCGCGCCCGCGCGAACTGGACGGGCGCGAATCGCGCGGCGCAGCCATGCCCGACGCGCGGACGGAGCGCTCAACGGGAGGATGGAGGTCAGATCAAGAGATGACTGGCGGTGAGGATGGAACAGTCAACGGGAGGACCGTGCTCGGAGACCCCTTCGCCCGGCGGGGTCGGCGCGAGCCCGTCGCGGGTCAACCTCGCCGCGTCCGCGTGGCCGCACCAGCGCACCGTCAGGCACCGCGGGGCCGTCCGCGCCGGAACCGGCATCCGCACTTCGTCGTCGCAGGCGCAGATGATCGGGCCGGATCGGCCGCCGGGAGCGGCGGGGCCGTCGTCGCATCCGCAACGACAGGTCCGCCCCTCGCAACAACAGCGGCATTCAGTCGAACCCGCGGTGGCCGCGGCGGGATCGATCCGAAAAGATGATCCCCAGCCCGGCGCGCTTGCGCAGATCAAGAGCGTCACGAAGAGCCGCATCGGGGAAAGCATAGACCGCCCGCCGCGGCCCGGCAAGTCCGCCGACAAGGTCCGACAATCTCGCCGTCCTTGATCGGTGGAACGGGGTTCGGTAGTCTAAACAAACACTGCCTCGACGCAGTGGCGCCGGCGGTCGGCCGCGGAGCGCCGCGATGAACCCGATGCTCCAATCGTTTCTCGCCGAAATGGATCGCTGGCCGGAGCGGGTGCCGCTTGACGAACTGGTCTCCCGGCTGAAGCGGCTGACGATCGGACTGGAGGATGTCCGCCGCTTCGTTCAGTTCTCCCCGGACCGTTACCGGCGAAACCTCATGCACACCGGGCCGGGCTATCACGCGATGATCCTTTGCTGGCGGAGCGGCCAGCGCAGTCCGATCCACGACCATCGCGGGGCGAGTTGCGGCGTCCGCGTGCTGGCGGGTGTGGCGACCGAGACCATTTTCGAGCGGACCGCGGCCGGGCACATCTACGCGACGCAGTCGCGCGAATACCCCGTCGGCACGGTCTGCGGCTCGTTCGACCACGACATCCACCAGATGTCGAACCTCCAGGCGGCGGGCTCCGACCTGGTGACGCTGCACGTCTATTCGCCTCCGCTGCTGACGATGGGCACGTATTCCCTGACCGACCGCAGCGTGGGCGAGTTCGTCGATCCGGTCTTCGAGTTCTGCGAAGGGGCGGGCATCTGACGGGCCCCCGCGCCGGCCGGTATGCTCTCCCTCGCCGTGCCGAGCGTCACCGCCATCGAGACCATCGGCCTGACGAAGCACTACGGGCCGGTCCGTGCGCTGTGTGACCTGAACTTAGCCGTACCCGCGGGGTCATTGTTCGGGTTCCTCGGTCCGAACGGGGCGGGCAAGACCACGACGCTGCGGCTCCTGCTCGATCTGATTCGTCCGACGGCCGGGCGGGCGACCGTGCTGGGGCTGGACGCGCGGCGCGACTCGGTGCGAATCCGCTCCCGGGTTGGGTACCTGCCGGGAGACCTGCGGCTGTACGACCGGATGACGGGCCGGCAGGCGCTCGGCTTCTGCGCCGCCGTCCGCGGATGCGCCTGCGGCGACGAGATCGCGCGCCTGGGGCGACGGTTCGACCTCGACCTCGACCGCCGGGTGCGGGGCTGTTCCAAGGGGGCGCGGCAGAAGATCGGGCTGGCGGCGGCGCTGATGCACCGGCCGGAGGTCATCATCCTGGACGAGCCGACGGCGTCGCTCGATCCGCTGATGCAGCAGGAACTGTACGGCGAACTGCGGGACGCGGCGGGGCGCGGCGCGACGGTGCTGTTTTCCAGCCACGTGCTGGCGGAAGTAGAGGCGTTGTGCGAATCGGTGGCGATCGTCCGCGGCGGGCGGCTGGTTGAACAGGCGCGGATCGACGACCTTCGGCGGCGCGCGGTCCGGCGGGTGGAATACGAGTTATCCGACGGATCGTCCGCGCCACCGCCCCCGCCGAACCTGACGCTGCGCAGCCGGGTGGAGCGCCGCTACAGCGGAACGTGGGCCGGCCCGACGACCGGGCTGGTGTCGTGGCTGGCCGCGGCGGGTGCGATCGACGTGCGGATCGGCCCGCCCGACCTGGAGGAGTTGTTCTTGGCGTACTACGACCGGAGGCGACCGGATGAAATCGGATCCGGTGCGGAGATACCCGCGTGAACGGGGCGCTGATTCGGCGGACGGTACGCGAGACGTGGGCCTTGCTGGCGGTGGCGGTGGCCGGCGTGGTCGTCTTCGAGGTGCTGTTCGCGGTGGCGATTGAGCATTCGATTGAGGGGATGCACCTGACGGTAGACCGGATTCCGGCCTTCGCGCGCCGCTTCCTGGCGGTGCTGGCCGGGACGGAGGTGGAGCCCTATCTGACGCCCAACGGAATGATGGCCGTGGGCTTCTCGCACCCGATCGTGCACGCGATCCTGTGGGGGTTTGCGATCGCAACGTCCACGCGCGTGATGGCGGGCGAGATTGACCGGGGGACCGCCGACCTGCTGCTGTCGCTGCCCGTGCGGCGCGGGGCGCTGTATTCGAGCGTATCGCTCGTGGTGGCGGGAAGCGGGGCGGTGCTCGGGCTGTCGATGTGGGCCGGAGCGGCCCTGGCGGAATACGGATTCGGCAGGGGGCCGTTTGCGCTGGCGCGATTGACCGTGGTGTCAATCAATCTGTTTGCGGTTTACGTCGCCGTGAGCGGGGGCGCGCTGTTGATCTCGGCGGCCTCGACGCGGCGGGGCGCGGCGGTCGGGTGGTGCGTGGGAGCGCTGCTGGCGTCGTTCGTGCTGAACTTTCTGGCGGCGTTCTGGCCGCCGGCGCAACGGGTCGCGTTCCTCGGGGTGCTCGAATACTACCGGCCGCTGCCGATCGTCGTCCGCGGTGAATGGCCCGTCGCGGACGTGGCCGTGCTGGCGGGCGCGGGGCTGGCGGCATGGGCGGCCGGCGGGATCGTCTTTACGCGGCGCGACATCCGGGTCGTGTAGGGTCCGCCGGGCCGGGGTCAATCAAATTGCACGAGGCCGCGGAGCGCCGCCAGCCGCCGATCGACGGCGGCGCGGTCGGCGCGCTTCAGCCCGTCGAGCGAGAACCCCTCGATCGCGAAACTGGCCAGCACCGTTCCGCGGGCCAGCGCGGCCCGCAGGTCGCGCGTTTCGCTCCGCCCCACCGATGCGAGATAGCCCAGCATCCCGCCGGCAAAACTGTCGCCCGCGCCGGTCGGGTCGGCCACGCGCTCGGTCGGGAACGCCGGCAGTGCGAACAGGTCATCCGACGTGACCAGAAGGCAGCCGTGCTCGCCCTTCTTGATGACGACAAACCGCGGGCCGAGGTTGAGCACCGTCCGGCCGGCCTCGACCAGGTTGGCCCGTCCCGTCAGCAGCCGCGCCTCGCCGTCGTTCAGGACGACGCCGTGGACGGCCGCCAGCGTCTTGAGCAGGGCGTCGCGGGTTGTCTCGATCCACAGGTTCATGGTGTCGGCGACGACGAGTTGCGGGGCGCTGAGGCCGTCGAGCAGGGCGCGTTGCAGGTCGGGGTGAGTGTTGGCGAGAAAAACAAAGCGGCTGTCGGCGAACGCCGGGGGAATGCGCGGGCCGGTCTCGCCGAGGACGTTCAGGTCGGTCCGCAGCGTCTGGGCCGCGTTCAGGTCGCCGACATAACGGCCGGACCAGCGGAACGTCCGCGAGCCGGTGCGGGTCTCCAGCCCCGCCAGATCGATCGGCCGGCCGGCGAAGACCTTGCGGAATTCGGCCGGAAAGTCGTCGCCCACCACGCCCACCAGGCGCACCGGTCCGAATACGGAGGCCGCGAAAGAAAAATAAACCGCCGAGCCGCCGAGCACGTCCGCCGCGCGGCCGTACGGCGTCTCGACGGTGTCGATTCCGATGCTTCCGGTGACCAGCAAAGACACGATTTTCTCCGGCTCGTCCGGGACCCGGCGGCGATTCTGCGGGGCGGTCGCCGGGGGGTCAATTAATCCAGAGTCCGGCCGCACGGCGGATTCGGTCCGGCGGAGTAGAATCCGGAGAATTCGGCAGACCGCGAGGTGTTTATGCCCTCACAGCCGGACCTCCTGCCGCTGGCCGGGCGGATCGAGATCTTTCGCCAGCGGCTGGTGGCGATCGCGGAGCAGATGGGCGAGACGCTGGCGCGGACGGCCTATTCGGCGAACATCAAGGAACGGCGGGATCATTCGGCCGCGCTCTTCGGCTCCCGCGGCGACCTGCTGGCCCAGGCGGCGCACATCCCGGTGCACCTCGGGTCGATGCCGGATTGCGTGAGCGCGGTGCTGGCGGCGTTGCGCCTCGGTCCGGGCGATGAGGCCCTGCTGAACGACCCGTACGCGGGCGGCACGCATCTGCCGGACATCACGCTGGTATCGCCCGTCTGCGTCGGCGGGCGGGTCGTCGGATACGCGGCGAACCGGGCGCATCATTCGGACGTCGGCGGGATCGTGCCCGGCTCGATGGGCGTCACCACCCACATCGATCAGGAGGGGGTGCGCCTGCCGCCGACGCTGTGGTTCGCCGCAGGCCGCGAGGACCGCTCGGAGCGGGACCGTCTGCTGGCGGCCGTGCGCACGCCGAACGAGCGGCTCGGCGATTTGCAGGCGCAACGGGCCGCGAACGCCGTCGGGCAACGCGGGCTGGCGGCGCTGATCGAGCGGACGGGAGCGCGGGCGTTCGACGAACTGGCCTCGGCCCTGCGGGATTATGCGGAACGCCTCATGCGCCGCGCGATCGAGTCGATCCCGCGCGGAATCTACGAATCGGAAGACTTCCTCGACGGCGACGGCGTCTCGCCGCGGCCCATCCGCATCGCCGTACGACTGACCGTCGAGGACGACCGCATCGTCGCGGATTTCGAGGGGACCGATGCGCAGGCGAGCGGGTGCATCAATTGTCCGCTGGCAGTGACGCGTTCGGCGGTCGCGTACGTGTTTGCCTGTCTGGCGGGGCCGCGGCTGCCCCACAACGCGGGGATGTTTGCGCCGCTGGTCGTGCGGGCGCCGCGGGGGTCGGTGGTGAACGCCGTATTCCCCGCGGCCGTGGCGGCGGGAAACACCGAGACCAGCCAGCGGATCGTCGACGTGGCCTTCGCGGCCTTGTCGCGGGCGGTGCCCCGGCGGTTTGCGGCCGGATCCAGCGGGACGATGATGTCGGTTTCGCTGGGCGCGGACGATCCGCACGGCGGCGGCGCGCTGACCTTTTACGAGACGGTGGCCGGCGGCTCGGGGGCGAGCGCGGCCGGTCCCGGGGCGTCGGCCGTACACACGCACATGACCAACACGCTGAACACGCCGATTGAGGCGCTCGAGTCGTCGTTCCCGGTGCGGGTGCGCCGATACGAGGTGCGTCAGGGCAGCGGCGGTGCGGGGCGACATCGCGGCGGCGACGGCGTCATCCGCGAGATCGAGGCCCTCGTGCCGCTGCACGCGTCGGTCCTGGCCGACCGGGCATCGCACGGCGGGCGCGGCGCAGCGGGAGGACAGGACGGCTCGCCCCTCCGAGTGACGCACGTCCGCGGCGACGGCAGCGAGACGGAATTGCCCTCCAAGGCGCACGCGGACCTGTCGCCGGGCGACCGGCTGCGGATCGAGACGCCCGGCGGCGGCGGATACGGTCCGCCTCCGCGCAAGAAAAAAGCGGGACGAGTCAAAGACCCGCCCCGCCGGGATTAGCAACCGATTGTCGGGAAGATCAGACCTTGGCCACGCGGTCGACGGCCTTCTTCGCCGCCTCAACCTGCTTCTGGGCCAGTCGGACTTTCGCGGTGGTCTCGCACGGCGTGGCGTCCTGGTCGACAACGAACTGCACTTTGCCGTCTTCGCGGGCGGCCGGGCACACCTTGCTCATGCAGTCATAATCCTTGCCGTCCACGCGGTAGGTCATGCGGACCGCCTTGACCGCCTCGAGGGCCAGTTTGCGGGCCTTCACGGCGTCCTCGTAGTTCGAGTAAACGTGTCCCGCAACCCGGAACTTGCTGCACTTGGCGGCCGATTTGTCCTTGGCCGACGCGAGGGACGCGTCCGCGGCGGATTTCGACCCGCAGCCGGCTTCTTTCTTGCTTTCCTTTGCGGAGGCCAGCGAGGCGTCGCCGCCGGACTTCGATCCGCAACCGGCCGCCGTCTTGACGCCCTTGCCTTCCTTGCCGCATTCCTTCTGATCGCCGCACATCACCCATTTGCCGTCGATTTCACATGCGATGGAGACGAACGACTTGGCGTAGCACTCGGCGGCGCAGGCGTAGGCGTTCATCGCTTTCTCGTGATTCTCGAACTCCCTGCCGGCGACGATGAAGACGACCTTGCCGCCCTTTTCCCTGGCGGCGGTCTTGGCCTCCATCGAGCAGTCATACGCCCGATCGCCGACCTTCACCTTGAAGGACGGAAATGCTTCGGCCTCGCCGGCGCAAAGGGACTTCGTGTAGGCGCACGAGCCGCTCTTGGCCGTCGCTTCCTTGCTGGCGCTCTTGCCGCTCTTGCAACAGGCCGCGCCGGCATAGGCGGCCGACAGGCCCAGGGTACACGCGCACGCCATCGTCAACAGGGTTGCGATTCGACGCATTGGTCAGGTCTCCTTCGCTGGTTCGCGGATCACGGGCCGGTCCGTCGGGAACTCCCCGGCGCGGCCGCGCGACAGTTCTCCGGTTTCACGACGGACAACGGGATTCGCGCCACGCCCCTCATCGCCGCGTGCTTCCATCCCGATCCGCCGGGTATTATAACGTCCCCGACGACGAATCCATTCCCGCATCGAGTTTTTGCAGCGATTCTCGGTCGCCCTTATCTGAGCCCGCGATGCCGACCCATGCTGTCTTTTTTTAGAGGGGGACCCTTCGTGGGCTACGACATAACGCCATGTAAATCATTGAGTTATAACGCACACCGGTCATTTCATGTCATTCGGGGTCGCCCCGTTATCTGTTCAACGCTCGCTGAATCTCGAATAACAACATAAGCACAACAAGACAACAAACCTTTCGGTTTGGTGGCCGAACGGAGGTCTCATCCGTCTTCTCCGATGGATGGGCCCTCTGCCGAACCACCGTGGTTCGAGGGCCGCGGAGCGACAGTTCCGAACATCGCGAAACGGGAGGGCGGCATGAACTGGACAGGGATGGAACTGGCCGTTACCAAAGCGCCCGACACGTCGGGCGGACGCTCGTCGGCGTCGGTGGAGTTGATGTCCATGCCTCGCATGCGGCGCGTCGTCCGGCGCACGCATCGCCCATGCGATCGGCGGTTCTTTTCCCGCCCGGAATGGTCCCGACTTGCCCGGAGGATGGCGCTATCCCGCCGCGAAATCCAGATCGTCCAGTTCATTTTCGACGACCGCAAAGAATCATCGATCGCCGGCGAACTTGAGATCTCGTGCCACACGGTGCACACCCACCTCGAACGGCTCTATCGCAAACTGGACGTCCGCAGCCGGGCGGGCGTGGTCATCCGCGTCTTATCCGAGTTCCTCGCACTTCGGCTGCAATCGGTCTGAACCGCTTCAAAGGTTGCGCGCCGACGCGCCGTTCCGCGCGCGGCCGCTGGAGAATCATCCGCGCTTTCCGAACAGCGCCACGAGTTGATCGCCCCAGCGGCTCTCGCAGCGACTCAGACCGCGGAACACCGCGGCCAGCGGCTCGGGCAGCCGTTCCACGCGGCCGCGCGAAACGACGCGCAAGGCAAGACGGAGCGACCAGAGCGCCCGCAGCCCCGGGAAATAGGCCCGCCAGGCAACGGTCCGAAGTTCGGCCGGCACGAGGGCCCGCAGGCGGCGAAAAGGGTAATGACGGTGCCACGAGTCCGTTCCGGCCGAGAAGTCGCCCAACAGGCCGGTTTCGGCCCGGCGCGCGTCGCCGAACTGCTGCTCGTAGTAGCGCGGCTGGCCCAACACGCGCCGATGGATGAACCGGTGCAGCCCGGGGAGCAGGAACTTGAAGTTTCCGGGGTCGAGGAACGTCAGCGGTCCGCGGTGCGGCGTCGTGACCAGGAGCCGGCCGCCGGGCCGAAGCACGCGTGACAGTTCGGCGAGGACGGTCCGCTCGTCCGGCACGTGTTCGATCACCTCGACGAGCAAGACCGTGTCGAACTGAGCGTCGTCAAACGGCAGAGGCCGGCCGGGGACGATCGGCCGCACGTCCGCGCGCGTCAATCGCCGGGCGTTGGCCAGCCGGACGGGATCGACGTCCACGCCGAAGCACGCCTCGCTCCGGTCGGCGATCCGCCGCAACATCCCGCCCGAGCCGCAACCGAAATCCAGCACGCGCCCCAGAGGGAAGTTCAGCCACCGGTCGGCGTACTCGTACCAGGGATGGGTGTGTTCCGGCGGGACGGCCGGCCAGCGTCGGGACGACGGAACGTGATAGGCGCGCGGCATCGAGACCCGTCAGGGCGATTGCAGCGTCCCGGCGCGGAAACGACACCGGACGTCGCGGCGGGACCTGCCGGTCCATCGCGCGCTCATTATGCCGGCCAACCGCCGCGAGCGGGATCGTAACGCGCACCCCGGGCGCACCGGCGGCGGACCAGATCAGATCGAAAGGTGTCCATTTGCCCGCGCGGGGATCGGCCGCGCTCAGCGGAGCGGCGAAATCTGCGGCGAGTCGAAGCGGACGGCGAATGCCAGCCGGTGCTGGCCTTCGAAGTTCAACAGCCGCGTACGGATGATCGTGCCATAACAGGAGGCCCACTGGGGCGGGAGGGCGGTGTCGTTCAACGGCTCGTACTCACCGGGAGCGTCGGGCTTCATGCGGAGTTCGTATCGCTGCCCGACGGCCAGGCCGTAGCCGATCGGCACTGTCGCGTGCAGACCGCCCTGGCTGAGGTCGTCGGTCTGGCATCGCAGGACGGACAGACCCTCCAGATCGAGCAGCCAAACGGCGCTGCGGGCCGGCCAGCGCTGGTATTCGCGGCGCTCGTCCGCGTGAGCGACGGCCCAGCGGCGCTCCAAAGGAAGATCATGCCCGAGGACTTGTCCGAACGGGTTCTGGCGAAGGGTAGACATGATCGCGCCTCCGGCGGCGAGTCCCGGGCGACGGCGTTCAACGCCTCGACGTGACGGCACGCCGACGCTGATCGCCGTGTGTCCGAGCCCAGCGATTTACATCCGGCCTGAACGGACCTGCTCCCGCATCCGCCGTCCGCGGGCGCAATCCGCGCGGCCGAGTGACACCCGAGGTCCGATCTTTCCGCTCCCGGCTCGCCGCGATCCGGCGACATGACTGACGTGTCGGCGACGGGCTCGCCCGCGCCGCACGCATCGAGGATCGTGAACGCCCGGGCGGTATGGCCCGGGAACACGTCCGAGACCAGTTTATCGCGCCCGCGACCGCCGTCAATATAAAAACACCGTTGCGAGGCGACTGATCACGCAGATTTCGGACGCTGTTTCGCCGTCGCGAGGTATTCGATCGTAAACCATTATATCCAATTGTGTTACAGATTGTTGTGGGCGAGGAAACGCGACCGGTTTTTCTGACGAACGGCATGGGTCCGCCGTATTTCGGGGCACTCGTTAAATCATTCGGGGCGGGGCAGAACCGGTCGCTCAGGTTTCGCGTCCGGTTGCCGTGGCGCTGCGTTCGCCCGCGGCCGACCGGTATCGCACGAGGCCCTCGACGACCGTGAGCACCGCCCGCCCCCGCACCGGCCAACCGTCGAACGGCGTATTGCGACTCAGGGAGCGGAACGACGACGCGTCGATCGTCCACTCGGCGTCCGGGTCAATCACCGTCACGTCGGCGACGGCGCCTTCCGACAACGTGGGCACGCTCAACCCCAACACGCGCGCGGGCCGGACGGTCCAGCACGCCACCCACGCGGGCCAGTCGATCAGGCCCGGCTCGATCAGCGCGCGGATCGTCAGCGGCACGGCCGTCTCGAGGCCGACGATGCCGAACGGGGCATTTTGAAACTCCAGTTCCTTCTCGGAGGCGGCGTGCGGAGCGTGGTCGGTGCAGAGGCAGTCGATCGTGCCGTCGGCCACGGCGGCACGGCAGGCGTCGACGTCGGCCCGGGAGCGCAAGGGCGGATTCATCTTGAAGTTCGTGTCATAGCCGGCGCAGTTTTCGTCGGTCAGAAGCAGGTGGTGCGGCGTGACCTCGGCGGAGACGCGCAGGCCGCGGCGCTTTGCCTCGCGGAGGAGATCGACGGAACCGGCGGTGGAGACGTGCGCGACGTGGTATCGCGCGCCGGTGTGCGCGGCGAGCAGCAGGTCGCGCTGCAGCATGACCTCCTCGGCCGCGGCGGGGATGCCCGGCAGGCCGAGCCGGACGGAAGTGAGTCCCTGGTTCATGCACCCGCCGGCGGCCAGGTCCGGGTCCTCGCAGTGCTGGATCACGGGCTTGTCGAACATGGCGACGTACTGCATCGCCCGGAACATGACGGCGGAGTTGGCGACGCCCGCGCCGTCGTCGGTGAAGCCGAGCGCCCCGGCGCGGACCATCTGCCCGATCTCGGCCAGTTCGCGGCCCGTCCGGCCGCGCGTCAGCGCGCCGAGCGGATGGACGCGGCACTGTCCGAACCGCGCCGACTGGCGCAGCACGAACTCGATCGCGGCCTCGTTGTCCAGCGGCGGATTGGTATTCGGCATGCAGACGACGGCCGCAAATCCGCCGGCGACCGCCGCCGCGGTGCCGCTGGCGATCGTCTCTTCCTCCTCGTTGCCCGGCTCACGGAGGTGGACGTGCGGGTCGATCAGTCCCGGGCAGACGATGCAGCGGGCGGCGTCGAACGTTTCGTCGGCCGACTCGCGCACGCGGCCGACGCGGGCCACGCGGCCGGCGGCGACGAGCACGTCGGCGACCTCGTCGCGTCCGGTCGCCGGGTCGATGACGCGCCCGCCGCGGATGAGCAGGTCGTTTCTCAAAGTCCGCTCGGTTGAGTAATAATTGTCGACGCCCAGTTCACGACCTCCGCCGCAACCCGAACTGCGTCCTCGCGATCCTGTTCCGTCACCGTGGAGGGGACGACGGGATACCGCGTTTCCACTGCGTAGCGGGTCAATCTTGCGGCCTGGCTAACGGCCGGAGGAACCGTTATGCCGAGGGACTGCAATCCGTCTATCAACTCCCGAAGATCGTGGCTGAACGGGAATGCCGCATCATGCAACTGGAAAACCGCCTTGACGGCCAACTCCGCCGCCTGCCGGGCATGAAAGGCGAAGTCCGCCCAAAACCCCTCAGCCGGTTTGGGTAAACGGGCCAGCGCAAGATGACCGCGCGCCCGACTCAACCACTCGTGCGGCGTTGCAGTACGGCGATCAGCCGGCGGCACGGTAGAGTTCCTTCCCCTCTTTGAGGGCCCAATGAACCACGAGGCACGGATTGTCGGCATGTACCCGGGCGTCCGACTCGGTAATAACCACAACGTCCTTGGGTACCCCGAGACCGACTTTCATGTAAATGTCTTCAACGGCACGACCGACGTGTGTCCCGCCGGGCACCACCACCAGAACGTCCAGGTCGCTGTCCGGTCCCATCTGTCCGCGTGCGGCGGACCCGAACAGGATGATCCGCAGGGGGGGTACCGCTTCGACGATGAGGCGCACCGGGTCGTTGAGCAGTTCGGGCGCGGGCGGCAGCGGTCCGCTCGTTGCTTCGATCACGTTCATGCTCCGTGCGTTACCGCGATCGGCATCAACGCGCGACCGCCTCGAAAGACTGACGCACCAAGGGATAGGTCTCCGTCAGCTGCTCCATTGTATTCAGCGCCAACTCCAGGTCACCCGCACCCCAATGCCCGATGTTCGACACATCGCGCGCAAAGGACGGCGGGGTGTTCAGTCGCGCGCATTTCAGTTGCAGCCATGTGCGCAGCCCGCCTTGACGAAGATGGACAGAGCAAAACGGCTTGCCGTTGGGGGAACAGTAATTAATGGTCTTCTTTGCCACGACCTTCACAACCCCGTCGGTGTGCAGCGTGAAACAGAACCGATCGAGCGCCTTGTAGAGGGCGAGAACCTCTCGCGGTTTCCCATCAGTGTGCAGCGTCTCGGGGTAAAGTTGCCTGGGTTTCTGTCCACGCCTACCCGCCGTCTGTCTTGTAGCGCGCGAAGCCCGGCCGGTGGCGGCGGTCGCGCTCGGCGCGCCTGAAACACTCGTTGCGGTCGCCCCGCCCATAGGAGATTGCCAAACGCGTACAATGCCCTCGGCGATTCGACGTTTTGTCAGGCCCTTGTCGGCGATTTGCTGCCGCACCAAGTTCACGAGTCTCGTGTCGGGTTCGCGCAGAAGCGCGTCAAGGATTTTTCGGATCTTCCCGTCGGTGAATACCCGTTCGCCGACGGCGTCAAGTTCGCCGCGGGCGATCGCGTCTCGTGACAACCGCGAGAGCATTTCGGACGCTTGGGCTTCCGTTTGATCCGGTGCGTCAAGTACAACCTCGAACAGCAACTTGTCCGGAGCGGGGCAGTGTTCCACGCTCCTGTAGACTTTCCACCTCAATCCGTTCGTAAGGACAACCCACGCGATGCCGGCAATGTTGCCGTAGTTCACTACCTGCGTGATCTGCTTCACGTCGTCCAGTGCGTCATTGAGCGGTTTCGCCTCGATCAAGAGCACGGGTTTCTTGTTGAGACACAAGGCATAGTCCACCAACTTGCCGTCAAGCGTCACATACTCCTGTCGAACCTCTTCCAGATCACTTAAGTCCCAGTCCAACGCTTCAAGAACCCTGTTGATAATGATCGTTCGCGTGGTCGTCTCGTTGAGCGCGTGGCGCCGCCAACCCTCGGCGTCCCGGCGAATTGTTGCGACGACTTCGCGAAGATGGTCCATCCGTCAAACTCCAGCGCCGCTCGCCCAGTCTAACCGGGCGCTTTCCTTTGGACGACCGCTCCCGGTTGAGCGATCAACGCCCTGCCGCCTGGTTGCAGAGGAACAGGACGGCCATCCGCACCGCCAGGCCGTTCGTCACCTGGCGCAGGATTGCGCTGTTGGGTCCGTCCGCCACGTCGGCGGTCATTTCGATCCCACGGTTGATCGGTCCGGGGTGCAACACGAGCACGTCGGGCCGGGCGCGGCGCATCCGCTGGGGCGTGAGGCCGAACAGCCGCGTGTATTCCTCGATGCTGGGGAAGACGTTGGACGAGACGCGTTCCTGCTGGATGCGGAGCATGTTGATCACGTCGAGTTCGCCGATGACCGCGTCCAAGTCGTGGCAGACGCGTACGCCGAGTTGCTCGAAGGCGCGCGGCACGAGCGTCGTCGGCCCGACGAGCGTCACGCTTGCCCCCAGTTTCAGCAGTCCGTGCAGGTTCGACCGCGCCACGCGCGAGTTGGCCACGTCACCGACGATCGCGACGTGCAGCCCCGCCACGCGCCCGCGCATCTGGCGGATCGTGAAAAGGTCGAGCAGCCCCTGCGTCGGGTGTTCATGCCGGCCGTCGCCGGCATTGATGACGCAGCACTGCACGCAGCGGGCCGCCAGGGCGGCCGCCCCGCTGGCCTCGTGACGGATGACCAGCAGGTCCACGCCCATCGCCTCGATGTTCCGCAGCGTGTCGCGCAGGTTCTCGCCCTTGGACAGCGACGACCCGCGCCCGGTGAAATCGACAATGTCAGCGGACAGGCGCTGCGCCGCCAGCGTGAAACTCGTCCGCGTCCGGGTCGAGTCCTCCAGGAACAGGTTGACCACCACCCGGCCGCGCAGCGCCGGCACCTTCTTCACGCTCCGGGTCGAGACGTCGCGGAAGGCCTCGGCCGTGTCGAGGATGTACGCGATCTCGTCGGCCGAAACGTCCTCGAGGGCCAGCAGGTTCCGATGGCGCCAGACGGAGGGCTCGGCCGGAGGCGCGGGGGCGGAGGCGCCAGGGGGAGCACCGCGCGCGGCGGCACGGGTCCGGCTCATGGGGCGACCTCCACGCGGTCGACCCCGTCGCTTTCCGTCAACAGGACGCGGACATGTTCCCGCGGATCGGGCGCGCGGACGCCGACGATGTCGGGCTGGATCGGCAATTCGCGCCCGCCGCGGTCCACCAGCACCGCCAGCCGAATCGCCTGCGGCCGGCCGAGGTCGATGACCGCATCCAGGGCCGCCCGGATGCTTCGGCCGGTGAAGATTACGTCGTCGATCAGGAACACGAGCGTGCCGGCGACGTCGAACGGTACGTCGGTGGTGCGGACGACGGCCGAGGGGCCGATCTCGGCGAGGTCGTCGCGGTAGAGCGTGATGTCGAGCGTGCCCAGAAGCGGGTCGCCGTCGCGCGATTCGCCGGCGGTCCGCGCCTCAGTGGCCAGCAACGGGACCAGCCGCCGGGCCAGCAGGTCGCCGCGGGAGCGGATGCCGATCAGCGCGATGCGCGCGCTGGCGGGGACGGCCGCGGCGATGTCGCCGGCGATCCGGCGCAGGGCGTCGGCGATGCCGCGCTCGTCGAGGAGGATGCGGATCGACATGCCAAGGACGCGACGATAGCGGTCCCTGCCGCGCGCGGCAAGCGGAGGCGTGCGCGCGGGCTACGCCCCGCGGATTCCCCGACCGGATGGAAGCATTTTTCACCCCGACGGTCGGCGCCGCGCCCGGCCCGCGGCCACGGCCAGCACGCACAACAGCGCGGTGGCTGGTTCGGGGATGCCGTTGCCGCCGAGATAAATGTCCGCAGGGACCCAGCCCGTGCTCTGCGTGAAGCCGCCGGTCAGGTCGGCGAGATTGGTGTCGGTGATGAAGGCCAGGTCGATGAAGCGGAACTCGTCCTCGGGGCCGCGGAGGCCGCCCTGCTGGGACACGTGATCGTCGACGAAGTCCTGGAGCCACAGCGAGTGGGTCTCGAGCGAATCAAACGTGCCGCCGTCGAAAAGCAGGCCGAAACTGTCGAGCAACACGCTCTTCGACGTGTCGCCGATGGCGTAACCGGGGAACTCGGCGGTCAGTCCGAATTCGCCGTTCGGATCGGTCAGCGACACGGTCCCGCCGCTGAACAGAAACCGCCCGATCTCATCCTGTCCTTCGAGCGTGATGTCGCTGATCTGAAGGGTCGCGCCGAGCACCGGGTCGCCGGCGTAGCGCGGATCGATCCCGCCCGAAAGCCCGCCCTGCTGGTCCAGCACGTCGATGGTCCCGGCGCGAAAACTCAGCGTCCCCGTGTCGGCATCGAAGCGCACCGCCGAAGCGGGCGGGTCGCCCAGGCCGAGCGGGTTAGGGCCACGGCCACGGGACACCGCCGACGTTCCGACTTGGCGAGACGAGAGCAGGCCCGCGTTGGTTCCCTGGTGGCGCGCCGTAACTTCGACCGTCCCGTCCAGCGTGCGGGCGTACGCCGGCGTGCCCAGTTCATTTTTATAGGTCATGCCGTTCCCAACGATGCCGTACACATCGTAATGCTTAAAGGTCGGCGGATCGGCGTCGGGGTGTTCGACCCAGCCCCAGCCCGTGATGTTGGCGGGACTATCAGTGGGCCTCCTGCACTCATTGCCCTTGCCATCCCGGTAACACGGAATGTTGGCCGCGTTGGTGAACACCGGCGGGAGTTTGTTGGGGCCCTCGTTGTGCGGCGGAATCCAATGATTGCCTCGAAGTCCCAGGCGGGTGCCGTTCGTCTGGCCCGGCTGCCAACTGCGCGACTCGGCCCAGACCGAAAACGTCCAGCAAGGCGGCCCGCCGCGCGGAGCGGTTAACGGGGGATCGTTTTCGCAGGGGATCGGCGGAATGGCATAGAGGGGCGACCTCATTGGGCCGAATGGCGCATTTTTGTCGTGCGGGGCCTTGACAAAAAACCGTCCGCGGGCCTCGTATCGCGAGGGAGTATCGTCGACCGCGCGCAGGGCCCCCTCGCCGTCCGGACTGTTGACCGATGCGCCCGGCGTCGGGTTGTGCTCGGGAAAGGTATCGCCCCGGACGCGCGCGACGCACAAAAGGAACATCAGCGCGCCGGCGAAGTAAAGGGTAAGCGAAGGCAAGGTCTTGCTTTTGGGTGACACGGGGTTTCCCCTCGACGACTCGCTCGCGACCGCCGGGCCGATGGCGGGGCGCCGCCGCCGCCCGGGGCGAGCCAAGTCAAACGGGGCCATCGTACCGTCCGGCCGCGCCGAAGTCAACGAAAAAACATATGTTAAGCGTGATTGAATTTGATTGTGTCGAAAGGGGCGTTCATCGGCCGGACGAGAATCCTCGGCCCCGCGAGACGCCGACGCGCTCCCTCCGGCGCGCAGACGGCGACCCGTTGCGTTCGAGGCGAGGATGAATCGTGGCGTTCAGGCCGGCGGAACCGTCTTGGCGATTACGATATGCTTCACGCCACTTCGCGCGGCAGGGGGCGCGGCTTGCGGGCGAGCAGGCGCTTGGCGTCGGCGACGAGGTAGAACGAGCCGGTGATGCAGATCAGGTCTTCGCGTCCGACGGCCTTGGAGGCGATCTCCATCGCCGCCGAGAGCGCCGGGGCGGTCTGCTCCAGCCGCCCGGAGAACTCGCGATAGCGGGCGGCCAGTTCGCCGGGGTCGGCCGCGCGGGGGTGGGTGCTGCGGGTGAAGATGATCTTGTCCGCCGCCATCGACAGCACCCGCAGCATCCCGTCCACGTCCTTGTCCGCGTTGCAGCCGAAGATGACGACCATCGAATCGAGCGCGATGTTCTGGCCGATGGCCCGCATGACGGCCTCGACGCTGGCGGCGTTGTGGGCGCAGTCGACCAGCACGCGCGGGTTCTCGCGGATGATTTCCATGCGGCCGGGGATGCGGACGGCGGCCAGTCCGGCGACGACGGCTTCGTCGTCGATGCGGTATCCGCGGGTCTTCAACTGGTCGATGACGCCCAGGGCGACGGCGCAGTTGGTTGCCTGGTGCTCGCCCATGAGCGGGACGGGCAGGTGCTCGAAGTGACTCGTGGGCGTGGTGACGCAGATCTGGGTGTGGGGGCCGGTCGTCCGCGATGATTCGAAGCGCGAACTGAACTCGATCTCCTCGCCCGAGAACAGCAGCGGACAACGCACCTTCTGCGCGACCCGCCGCAGCACTTTCTTAATCTCCGTGGCCTGCGGGGCGCTGACGACCGGGACACCCTCCTTGAAGATGCCGGCCTTTTCCTCGGCGATCTCGGCCAGCGTGGCACCCAACTGCTGCATGTGGTCCAGACTGATGCTGGTGACGGCGCAGACCTCCGGGCGCACGACGTTGGTCGCATCCAGGCGGCCCCCCAGGCCCACCTCGAGCACCGCGAGGTCCACCTCGCGTCGCGCGAAGTAAAGAAACGCCACGGCCGTCAGCGCTTCGAAGAAGGTGGGCGGGTCGTTGCGCAGCCGTCGGGCGGCCTGCGCGACGCGGGCCGTCAGCCGGGCGAACTCCGGCTCGGAGATCATGCGGCCGTTGATCGTGATCCGTTCGCGGACGTCGAGCAGATGCGGTGACGTGTAGAGGCCGACTTCGAGGCCGTTGGCCTGCAACATCGAGGCGATCATGGTGGCGGTGGAACCCTTCCCCTTGGTGCCGGCGACGTGGGCGGAGCGGAAGGCCCGGTGGGGGTTCTTCAGTTCGGCCATGAGTCGGATCATTCGCGCGAGTTTGAAGGACTGCGGCGCGCGGCGGCCGAGGGGCAGATTCTCGTAATTCGTGAGCGAATCGAGAAAAGCCACGGCGTTACGGTAGGTTCGGATGACGCCGTTGTTGCGACCGGATCGACCCGAACGACGACGGTCCAGCGTTGCGGAGCGGGCCATAGAAACCTGATCTTACCTCCTGGCCGGAAAACCGTCAAGGCAAGCGGCGTTCCACGAGAAACGAGCGACGATCTGTTTTATAAACATTTTATAACAAATAGTTTACGGATCATCGCGTGGAAACCTGGATCACTCACCCGAAAGCCGATGACGACCAATAACCCCAGTTCCCGATCTCATACTCACGTTATTCTAGGACGCTCGTGATGTTTCCGCAGTCCATTTCAGCCGGCGTGTCGTGACTTCATCCTCTTGTTAGATAAAACGTAACCGAATGCAAAGGGGTTCGATCCAATCGAAAGTCGTCGGGCACAGAGCGTTGGGCGGGCATGTGCCACGAAACGGGTTGTTGCGGATGATCTTCTTGTTCGTGGAACGCGGCCGGGAAGCCGGGTGCGGTCGCTCATTCAGAGTGGCCGCTGTCCGGTATGCTCGGGACCAACATGGCTCGCAAAGCGGAACCGGCGGTCGTGCGCGTCGCACACGGCGAAGTCGCGTACGAGGTCCGCATCGGTCCGGGACTGCTCCGTTCACTGGGCGAGGCGGTCCGGGCGGCCGGCGTCGGTCCGCGCGTCACGATCATCACCGACGAGCACGTCGCGCCGCGTCACGGTCAGGCCGCGATTGAATCGGTGCGGGCGGCCGGGCTGGAGGCGCACTGCATCACCATTCCGGCGGGCGAGAGGTCGAAGTCGCTTGAACAGGCGGCCCGCATTTACGACGAACTGGCGGCGCGCGGCGTCGATCGCGCCGATGCGCTCGTGGCGCTGGGCGGCGGAGTCGTGGGCGACCTGGCGGGGTTCGTCGCGGCGACGTGGCATCGCGGCGTTCCGCTCTTCAACTGTCCGACCACGACCGAGGCGGCGGTGGACGCGGCGGTCGGGGGCAAATGCGGACTGAACCTGCCGGCGGGAAAGAACCTCGTCGGTACGTTTCACCCTCCGCGGGCGATCCTGATCGACGTGGATACGTTCGCCACGCTGCCCGAACGGGATTTCCGCTCGGGGCTTGCCGAGAGCGTTAAACATGGGCTGATTCGCGACGCCGCGCTGTTGGATTGGCATGAGGCGAACGGCGCCGCGCTGATGGAGCGCGATACGCACGCGCTTGTCGAACTGGTCCGCCGCAACGTGGAGATCAAAGCGGCCGTCGTCGCCGGAGATCCGTTTGACACGGGCGGGCCGGACGGAATCGGGCGGGCGGCGCTGAACTTCGGCCATACCGTCGGCCACGCGCTGGAGGCGGCGGTGGGCTTTGAACTACGGCACGGCGAATGCGTGGGGCTGGGGATCCTGGCGGCGCTGCGCGTCGGAGCGGCTCGCGGGATCACGCCCGGCGAATTCGTGCCGCGGGTCGAGGGCGTGCTGCGGGCGCTCGGCCTGCCGACCGTAGTCCCACGGGCGCTCGACACCGAGGCGATCTGGTCGTTCATCCTGCGGGACAAAAAGGCCCGCGGCGGCCGGCCGCGGTTCCTGCTGCTGGCCGGTCCGGGCCGGCTGGTCTGGGCCGAGGACGTGCGGGCGGAGGAAGTGCGACGGGGAGTGGCGTGATGACGGTGAATGAAAAGCGCCGGGCAAGCCCGGCGGCGAAATGAGGGTGTTGAACGATGCGAGACTTGGCGGCGAAATGAGTGTGACGGCGAGATTACGATTGCGACAAATCAACAGAGGCAACGAAGTGACAGCGACGGCGAAATGACAGGGATCAACGAGGGGTCCCCAACGGCGCGGACTGCCAAAGGAAGCAAGTTTATGTCAGACTGGCAGTTACGATTGGTTCGCCCCCAAACGGGCGGGGCGATAACTATCTATCGTTACACGAGTTAGATGTTCTAACGGGCCTTGCCCGCTCTGGCATTGACGTTGCTGCATGCCTGGTGGCGGCCCGGAGGGGCTACGGAGAAAGTCCGTCATTAGAGCCCATCCGAATAATCTGTGGCACTGTCGTCCCGACGGTGCCGGCACAGGCGGGACGCCTGTGCCACAGGGGTTAATCGGATAGGGTCTTCACCGGCCGTCTGGAGGACGCTGAATGTCCAAGATCATCGGAATCGACCTGGGAACGACCAACTCCGTGGTGGCGATCCTTGAAGGGGGTCAGCCGAAGGTGCTGACCAACGCCCAGGGTTCGCGGCTGACGCCGTCGGTGGTCGGCTTCACGGAGAAGGGCGAGCGGCTCGTCGGGCAGATCGCGCGTCACCAGCAGGTTACCAACCCGAAGAACACGGTGTTCTCGATCAAGCGCTTCATGGGCCGGCGGCACCACGAGGTCGCGGCGGAAGAGAAACTCGTTCCCTACGAGGTGGTGGGCGGTCCGGAAGAACTGGTGAAGGTCAACGTGCGGGGGAAACACTACACGCCGCCGGAGATTTCGGCGATGATCCTCCAGGACCTCAAAAAGACGGCGGAAGACTACCTGGGGGAGAAGGTCACGGCAGCGGTGATCACCGTGCCGGCGTATTTCAACGACGCGCAGCGCAAGGCGACCAAGGAGGCGGGGGAGATCGCCGGCTTCGAGGTCAAGCGCGTGCTGCCCGAGCCGACCGCGGCGGCGCTGGCCTACGGGATGGAGCATAAGAAGGGCGGAAAAATCGCTGTCTTCGACCTGGGGGGCGGGACGTTCGACATCAGCACCCTCGACGTGGGCGACGGCGTCTTCGAGACGCTCTCGATCAACGGCGACACGCACCTGGGCGGGGACGACTACGACCAGGTGCTGATTGATTTCGTGGCGGAGAACTTCCGCCGGCAGACGGGCATCGACCTGCGGAACGACGCGATGGCCCTGCAGCGCCTGAAGGAGGCGTGCGAGAAGGCCAAGTGCGAACTGTCGACCAGCATGGAGACGACGATCAACCTGCCGTTCATCACGGCCGACGCCAGCGGGCCGAAGCACCTGTCGGAGACGGTGACGCGGGCCAAGTTCGAGCAGGTCACCGAGCATCTGACGGAGCGCTGCCGGAAGCCGTGCCTCAAGGCGCTGGAAGACGCGAAGTTGTCGCCGTCGGATATCACGGAGGTGATCCTCGTCGGCGGCAGCACGCGGACGCCGGCGGTGCAGAAACTCTGCCGGGAGATCTTCGGCAAGGAGCCGAACAAGTCGGTGAACCCGGACGAGGCGGTGGCGATCGGGGCGGCGATCCAGGCGGCGATCATCGCGGGGGACATGAAGGACATCCTCGTGCTGGACGTGACGCCGCTGTCGCTGGGGGTGGAGACGCTGGGCGGCGTGCTGACGGTGATGATCCCGCGGAACACGACCATCCCGACGAGCAAAAAGGAGGTGTATTCGACGGCGGTAGACGGGCAAACGGAGGTGACGATTCACGTGCTCCAGGGCGAGCGGCAGATGGCGGGCGACAACCGGACGCTGGGGCGGTTCAACCTGGCGGGCCTCCCGCCCGCGCCGCGAGGCGTGCCGCAGATCGAGGTGACGTTCGACATCGACGCGAACGGCATCCTGAACGTTTCGGCGAAGGACCTGGGGACGGGCAAGGAGCAGAAGATCGAGATCAAGGGCAGTTCGGGGCTGAGCAAGGACGAGGTGGAGCGGATGCGGCGCGAGGCCGAGCAGTTCGAGGCGGACGACAAGCGGAAGCGCGAACTGGTCGACGCCCGCAACGCGGCGGACACGGCGGTCTACCAGGTGGAGCGGACGCTGAAGGAGCACGGGGACAAGGTGCCGGCGTCGGAGCGCAGCGCGATCGAGGGGGCGGCGAACAACCTGAAGGACGTGATGAAGAAGGAGGACGCGGCGGCGATCCGCAAGGCGACGGAGGCGCTTCAGACGGCGGCGCAGTCGATCGGGAAGATCATTTACGAGGAGACGGCGAAGAAGGCGGCGAAGGCGAAGGGCGAACCGGTGGGCGCGGCGGCGGGGGGCGACGCCGGGCGCGAGCGCCCCGGCGGCGGCAAGAAGGACGATGACGTGATCGACGCGGAGTTTGAGGTGAAGGAGTGATCTTGACGCTCGCTCACGCTTCGCGTCTCGTTGTGAAGTTGCCGCGCTGCGGTGGTTGATGGCGCGAGGCCGCGTGTTGTTGGCTGGCAGCGCGAGGCCGCGCGTTTCCACCACGAGACGCGCCGCGTGAGCAAGCGTCGGCGGTTCGCACAAAAACGCTCGCTGACGCTTCGCGTCTCGTTGCGATCCGCCCGGCGGCGGCCGTAGAGCCGCTATGATGGCGGCGGTGTTGCCGGCCTATTTCATTACGTTTCATACGTGCGGTACGTGGCTGCACGGGGACTTGCGTGGATCGGTGGACCGCGAACACAACGTGCCGAGAACGCCGTTTCTGCCCGCGGATGAAGCACTGCGCCGCCGCGACGCGACGAAGTTGGCGCGCCCGGCGGTACGCCTGGGCGGTGAGGCGCGACGGATCGTTCATCGCACGATTCTGGAAGTTTGCCGGCATCGGGACTGGACGCTGCACGCGCTCAACGTACGGACGACGCACGTACATGCCGTCGTGTCGGCGGGGCCGCCGCCGGAGCGCGTGATGAACGATCTGAAGGCCTGGTGCACGCGGAGGCTCATGGCAGCGGGCCTGCACGAGCGCGCCCGGCATATCTGGGCGCGGCACGGCAGCACCAAATGGTTGAATACGCGGGCGGCCCTCGATCGAGCGTGTCGATACACCCTCGACGGCCAGGGGCCCGACCTGATGTAGTGTGACAAACGCTCGCTGACGCTTCGCGTCTCGTTGTGGCTTGGTCACGCTTCGCGTTTCGTTGTTGCGAATTCGGCCAAAACTCACGGCGCTTCGTAACGCGCGCTGACGCTTCGCGTTTCGTTGTGAAGTCGCCGCGCGTCGCTGGTTGATGGCGCGAGGCCGCGTGTTGTTGGCTGGCGGCGCGAGGCCGCGTGTTGTTGGCTGGCGGCGCGAGGCCGCGCGTTTCCATCACGAGACGCGCCGCGTGAGCAAGCGTCGGGGAAAAACTGTGCTTGCGGACGCCTGGCGCATCGCTGTGTTCGATTGGCCGCGCTCCATGGCGCCCTGTCGCGGGCCGGCGTAGGCGGCGCTTGACGTCGTCCGGCCGCGGTTTGACAGGCCGGGGGGCCGGCGCTACGATGGGCGGCGCTGCCGCTCGTCCGGGGGCGCGCCGAGCCGGGCGCGCGCTTCGCGGGCGCGGACTCGGCGACGGCCCGTCACAGCCATGATCGACGCGGGACTGCTGGAAATCCTGGTCTGCCCCAAGTGCCGCTCGGCGGTGGAATTGCGCGAAAAGCCGGCCGACGGGCAAACCGAGGAATGGCTGGTGTGCCGCGGGGCGGGGTGCGGGCTGCGGTATCCGGTGCGGGACGGCGTACCGATCATGCTGATCGACGAGGCCTCGCCGCCTGAGCGGCGGGCCTGATCGAACAGGGGACGATCGGTGGCAGGACCCCCCGAAGGGGGGGGCCGGCCGCCGACGCGGCAGGCGCTATTCTCAGGCGAGATCGGAGGCCGCTTGACGCGGACCGGCCCCGGCCAATCGATGCGATCATGAAGTTCGCGATCATCTCCGACATTCATTCGAACCTGGAGGCGCTCCAGGTGGTGCTGGAGGACATCGAACGCCGCGGGGTCGAAAAGGTGATCTGTCTGGGGGACGTGATCGGATACGGAGCAAGCCCGCGGGAATGTCTGGACCTGGTGATGCAGAGGACGGTGGTGTGTTTGTGCGGGAACCACGACCACGCCGTGTTCTTCGAGCCGGCGAACTTCAACTCCGGGGCGGAGAAGGCCGCGTACTGGACGCGGCAGTGGCTGGAGGACGAGCCGGACGAGGAGCCGCGGAACCTGCGGTGGCGGTTTCTGGGTCGGCTGCCGGCGCGGTTCGAATTGGACGACATGCTGTTCGTGCACGGCTCGCCGCGGAAGCCCATCAACGAGTACCTGTTTCCCGATGATGTTTACGCCAATCCGCAGAAACTACAGGCCAACTTCGAGCGGATGGAAAAGACGACCTGTTTCGTGGGGCACACGCACGTACCGGGCGTCTTCGTCGACGATCCGTATTTCGAGCCGCCCTATGAAATGGAGGGCCAGCGCTACGTTATCGGCGACGAGAAGACGATCATCAACGTCGGCAGCGTGGGCCAGCCGCGCGACCGCGATCCGCGGGCGGCGTACGTCATCGTCGAGGACAAGAGCGTGGAATTCATCCGTCTGCCGTACGACGTGGAAACGGCGGCGGCGAAGATTCGCAACAACCCCGCGCTGGACGATTTCCTCGGCACGCGGCTGTTCGACGGCAAGTAGAGTGATGAGGCCGCCGACCGGCGCGGAACCCGCCCCATGAGTCCCGAATCCCGTCGGATGCTGCTGACCATGCTTCTGTGCCTGGCGATCCTGTTCGCCTGGGCGGAACTTCAACATCGGCTGTATCCGCCGCCGCCGCGGGAATCGGCCCCGGCCGCCGACGCACGGACGGATGTCGAGCCGCGCGGGGACGGCCTCTCTCACGGATCGGAAGACCGGATCAGCGCGGCGCCCGACCCGCCCCGACCTTCCGTCGCACAATCAGGGGCGACCGAAGCACCCGTTGCCGATCCGGAAGCCGGACCGGCCGTCGACCGCGGCTACCGGGTGGCCTCGAGCGGCAGCGACGAACCCGTGCAACTCGGCATCGACGCACCGCGGGACGGGCCGCCGCCCAACCCGTACCTGCTCGCCCTGCGGCTGTCGCCGCGCGGCGCGGCGGTCGAGACGGCGGACCTGACCGATCACCGCAACCGCGTCGCGCGATCACGCCCTGCGCCGCCCGACACGTACGACCTGCTTACGCCGCTGGTCGATCCGGCCGAGTTGCGGTCGCATTTGAGTCTAGCCACGCGGCGGGTGCGGCTGGTCGCGGAGAAGGTGGATGTGGACCTCGACGCGGCGCTGTGGACGGCCGAGACGCTCCGCGACGAGGAGGGCGAGACGGCCGCCTTTCGCACGGAGGTGCTGCACGACGGGCGCCCGATCCTCGCGCTTGCGAAGCGTTTTCGCGTGGAGCGGGACTCTCGTTTTGTACGGATGGAGGTGTCGATCGACAACGTCAGCGGCGGGCCGTTGGCGGTCGTGCTGACGCAAGGGGGGCCGGTGGGGACACGGATCGAAGAGCCGCGACTGGACGACCGAAACGTCTATACCTGCGTGGCGGGCGACCACGCCCGGCCGAAGCCGCGGACGGAGGTATGGCGGGCGGAGGGACACCAGATCGACGTGCGCAGCGAGACGGGTGCGATCCGGTGGGCGGGGGCCGGGAACAAATATTTCGGCTGCCTGATGGCGCCCGTACGGGACGACCCGGCCGCGAGCGCGGAATTCGTCCGGCAGGTGTCGGCCCGCACGCTGCTGAACGTCGACCAGAGCGACGCCGGCGACCTGACGGTGGACTGGGTGCTCGCGCCGGCGTCGCCGCTGCCGCCCGGCGGACGATTCGCGTGCGCGTTCGACGTGTATCTCGGTCCGCGGCTGCAGAGCGTTTTGCGAAGCGACCCGACCGCATTGCGGCACGGGTTCGACCTGATCCTGGCGGCCGACCGCTCGTGGTGCACGTTCGAGTGGTTGAGCGAGTTGATGATCCGGCTGTTCGCGGCGCTGCACCGGCTGCTGCCGGGCGAACACAATTACGGCTTCGCGATCATCATCCTCGTCCTGATCGTACGGACGCTGCTGCACCCGCTGACGAAGAAGAGCCAGATCAACATGGCCCGGATGCAGAAGGCGATGCAGTCGCTCCAGCCGAAACTGGAGGCGATCAAGCAGAAACACGCCAACGACCGGCAAAAACTGAACGAGGCGACGATTGAACTCTACAAGACGGAGGGCATCAACCCGGCGGGGAACATCCTGACCTGTCTGCCGATGTTCCTCCAGATGCCGGTGTGGGTGGCGCTGTGGTCGACGCTCAACTCGTCGGTGGAACTGCGGCACGAGCCGTTCCCGCCGCTGCATTTCTGGATCCGCGATCTGGCCGCGCCGGACGCGGTGTATCCGTTCGCGTCGCCGTGGCACATTCCGCTGCTGGGGGCGCTGACGGGGCCGATCGCGTCGGTGAACATCCTGCCGATCCTGATGGGGGTGTCGATGTACCTCCAGCAGAAATACACGCAGCGACTGACCCGGCCGGACACGCCGCCGCCGCAGCCCGCCGCGCCGCCCCAGCCCGGCAAGCCCACGGCCGCCGAGCAACTGGCGATGCAACAGAAGATGATGAACTTCATGACCATCTTCTTCTCGTTGCTGTTCTACAACTTCCCCAGCGGGCTGAGCGTCTACATCCTCACCAGCAATCTGTTCGGGATGCTCGAACAGCACCGCATCCGCAAACACATCCGCGCGCAGGAAAAGCATCCGCCGCCCCGGCCGCCGGCTCCGCGAGACGGCTCGGACGGCGGCGAAGGCGGACCGCGCGTGCCGCGCTGGCTCGAACGGCTCCAGAAGATGGCGGAAGAGTCGCGCCAGGTCCGCCGCAAGCCGGTACGGCGCTGAACGGGGTCGGGTTTCGCCGGCGTTCGTGCCGGTCGCCCTTTCGCGGGGACGCTCGCTCACGCTTCGCGTCTCGTTGTGGTGGCTTGGTCACGCTTCACGTTTTGTTGTGAAGTCGCCGCGCGACGCTGGCTGGCGGCGCGAGGCCGCGCGTTCCTGATTGGCGGGGCGAGATTGCGCGTTTC
>Ga0187893_10003094_pt1 | contig 34673 bp, 36 predicted proteins | sample MA1701074metaG_FD_139574 | JGI IMG/M metagenome (GOLD analysis project Ga0187893, IMG submission 139574) | White microbial mat communities from a basaltic lava cave in the Kipuka Kanohina Cave System on the Island of Hawaii, USA - MA170107-4 metaG ...
CGCTTGAGGGCATAGCTTCCCCCGAACGCCCCCAGCACGAGGACGGCCAGGATCCAGCGGCGGCTCTTCAATCGGCGTCCCTCTAGAACGACGCGGAACCCCCAATGTACACGGCCGCGCCCGCCGTGCCAAAGCCGAAGACCTCCTCGTACTCCTTGTCGAACAGGTTCTCGCCGCGGGCGAAGACCTCGAAAGTCCCGTCGATCCTCCAGGACGCGGCGAGGTGGACCACGGCGTAGTCGTCGAGCGTGACGCGGGGCGAGGGGAGCGAGAAGTCGAAGTCGTCCCGCTCCCCCACGTAGAGGGCGGAGGCGTTCACGTGGACGGATTCCGTCACGGCCCAGAGCGCCCGGAGGCCGCCCTTGTGGCGCGGGCGGCGGACGAGCTCTTCCGCGTCGCTCTTGTCCTCCGTGTCCGTGAGGGTGTAGCTCGCGCGGAGCTCGAGGGTCTCAAGCGGCCGGACCCGCAGGGCGGCTTCCACCCCGGAGGTCTCCGCCCTTCCGCGGTTGACGAACCGATTCAGGCCGCCGTCGAAGTCCAGCAACTCCTCGAACTCGTTCCGGAAGTAGGTAAGGCTGGCCGTCACGGTCCCCCCGAGCAGATCCTGGTCGATCCCGGCGTCCCAGCCCAGGCTCTCCTCCGGCCCCAGGGTCGGATCACCGAACGACGAGAAGAGGTGGAAGAGGGAGGGGGCCTTGAAGCCCGTCCCGACGGTGCCGCGGAGCTTGGTGTCGGACTCGCGCACGAGATAGGCGACCGTGCCGCGATAGGTCAGGTGCGTCCAGAATTCCTCGTGGTCGTCGAGGCGGACGCCCGCCGTCACGGTGAGCCGTTCCCAGAGCTGAAGCCGGTCCTGGAGGTAGGCGCTCCGCGTCCAGACCTGCTCGCGGGGGAAGAGGACCACGAAGCCGCCGAAGTCGGAGGCGGACTCGCCGGTGTCCTCCTCGAACTCGGCGCCGAGGGTGAGCGTGTTGCCCTCGAGGAGGACGAGGTTGTGCTGCCATTCCAGCTTCACGCTCTGGGAGTCGAAGGAGCTGAAGGTGTAGGAGAAGGGGTCCGCCGGCTCGGGCGAGTCGTCGTCCTCCCAGCTCATCGACATGAGGGACAGCGCGAGCGTCTGGTCCCACGCGCCGTCCAGGAGCCGGATCCGGGGGGCCGCCCGGAAGAGCCACTGGGTGCTCTCGAAGACGTGGTCCTTGTCGTCGAGGCCCGCCCCGCCGCCGTCGTCGATCTCCGTCCGGCCGCTCATCGAGCGGACGAACACGTCCACCTCGACGCCGTCGGCGGCGACGACGCCCAGCCGCGTCGAGAGGCTCTCGTTCCGGTATCCGTCCCTCTCGTCGTTCCCGCGCTCCTCGGAGGCGGCGGAGAAGCCGGCCGTCTGGGCCCGGGAGGCGCCCACCGAGTAGTGGACGCGGTCGGTGCCCCCGGCGAGCGAGACGCTCCCCCGGTACGTCGCGAACGAGCCTCCCTCCGCCAGGAACGTGACCCGGGGGTCCCCCCGGCCGCGCCGGGTGATGACGTTCACGACGCCCCCCAGGGCGTCGGACCCGTAGAGGACGCTCTGCGGGCCGCGCAGGACCTCGATCCGCTCGACGTTGTCGGACGTGAGGTGGGCGAAGTCGAAGCCCCGGCCCACGGCGATCGGGTCGTTGGCCTCGATCCCGTCGACGAGGACGAGGGTATGCTCCGAGGCCGCGCCCCGCAGGAAGACGGAGGTCTGGCCGCCCCGGGGCCCCGACTGGAGGACGTCGAGCGCGGGCACCTCGCGGAGGGCGTCGATCGCCATCCGGTGCTGGCCGCGGCGGAGGTCGGCTTCCGGAATCACGGTAAGGGAGCTGGCCACGTCGCGCGCGGGCTCCTCGAGGCGGGACGCGGTGATGACGACGTCGGGCTTGGCGCCCGGCGGGGGCTCCTGGGCCCGGCCGGCCAGGGCGGCGAAGGACGACAGGACGACGGAGCAGGCCGTGATGCGAGACCGCATGGTCTTCCCTTTCTCCTCCCGAGAGGATCTGGAGTTCTCGAAACGGCCCGGACTCAGGTCTCCTGGCTCTCGTTCGTCCTACTCGCCGCGCCTTCCCGTCCGCCTTCGCCGAAGCTTCGGCGTGACAGTGGCTTCGATGCGGCTTTCGTCCCGATCACAGTCGCGGGGCGGCGGGAGATTTCCACTCCCTTCCCTTGATCCGGACCCGACCGTTCACACGGGCGCGCGTCTATTTCTTGGGGCACCTCCTTCCGACCGTCCAGGCGATCTCGAGGAGCGCGCCGGGGGGCACCCGGACGCTCCAGAACTCCGCGGGGCGCCGGGCCACGAGGGCGCGGATGGGGCCCGCGTGGGTGACGAGGGCGAGGGTCCGGCCCGGGTGGCGGCGGGCGAGCGCGGAGGCGAAGCGGCGCACTCGATTCCACAGCCGCTCAAGCGACTCGCCTCCCGGCGGCCGGACCGAGCCGGGGTCCCGCATCCAGCGGTCGAAGCGGGTGGGGTCCCGCCGGCGGCAGGTCCGGGCCGTGAGCCCGTCCCAGTCCCCGAAGTCCAGCTCGCGGAGCAGGTCGGTCGCCTCGATCCGTCGTCCCGGCGCCAGGAGCGCCGCCGATTCGCGGCAGCGGCCCAGGTCGCTCGAGAGAACCAGGTCGGGCCGGAGCCGCTCGAACCGGGCACGGAGGTGGAGGATCTGGCGCCGCCCGGCGGGGGTGAGGGGAGTGTCCCGGTGGCCGGCGTATCGGCGGGCGCGTCCGAGCACGGACTCGCCGTGCCGGACCAGGAGGAGCCGGACGCTCGGTCGCTTCATCGAAAGAAAAAGGCGCAGTTCCCGGGCGGGAATCTGCACCCTGCTTCCTTCGATTCCGGCCGACGCTCGACCCTTCGCCGGGGCCGCGTCTATGTCGCCACAGGCAGGTCTTCTGGCTCCTGGATCTCGGACCCCGGCCTTCCCGCCCTCAGGCAGTGGCTCGGGGCCTACGACGTTCCAGTTACAGCGGCGGGACCGCCCCCGGATCTCACGGGGTTCCCTTTTCAGCCCTCGCGGGCGCCTGTGTCGGGGCCCATGATACCCCGCGGGACGCCCGGGTCAACAGGATTCGCGTAACTTCCGGCGGCCGGACCTTCTCCGGAAGATGCGAAAGGAGAACGCCATGGAAACCAGCACGATCAAGAACGACTACCTCGAGGAGGTGGCCTCCCAGGGCCGGCAGCTCGAGGACGACCTCCGGCCCCGCCGGAACCTCCTCAAGAAGGCCGCCGCCCCCATGATGGCCAACGTCGCCGGCCGGGCCGCCGCGTGCGCCGAGCCCGGCGCCGACGACTCCCGCTTCTTCATCCACCCCGAGCCGGCCGGCGCCGGGACCGGCGGCCACGCCGTCGACGTCCGGATCGCGGGCTTCTGGCGCTGGAAGACGGTGGTGGTGCCCCCGAACGCGTACGTCGTCCACACCCGCCGGGGCCACGAGCGGCCGCTCCACTGCGGCCTCGGGGTCTCCTTCCGCTTCGACCCCGTGACGGACTCCTTCCTGGTCGTCCCCTCGGCGATGCAGACGATCCTGATCAACGCCCGCTGCATCTGCCGCGAGCGGCAGGGGATCCTGGTCCAGGGCTACGTCCAGTGGATCATCGAGGACTTCCAGACCGCCTACCGGAAGCTCGACTTCTCGGACGCGGTCGACCCGATGCGCCTGGTCAACGTCCAGCTCCGCGAGCAGGCGGAGGCGGCGATCAAGGACGTGGTGGCGACGATGGGGATCGACGACGTGCTGGCCGACAAGCAGCCGATCATCAAGGAGCTGACGGCGCGCCTGCGCCACGTCGCCGAGGGGGAGGGCGAGGACAAGGGGCTGGGCCTCCGGATCGTGACGGTGCAGATCAAGGAGGCGGTGGTGAGCTCGCCCCGCGTGTGGGAGATGCTCCAGCGGCCCTTCCGGGCCGAGCGCTCGAAGGAGGCGCGCCTGGCCGAGCTGACCCACGAGGCGCTCGTCCGGACCCGCGAGTCCGAGGCCGCCCAGGCCGCCGAGGCCGAGCGGATCGCCACCGAGCGCGAGGTGGCCCGGCTCCAGGCGCTCGCGAACGCCGAGTCCTTCGACCGCGAGCAGGCCGAGCGCGTCCGCCGCGCCAAGGCGGAGGCCGAGACCCTCGCCCAGACGATCGCCCACGAGAAGGAGAAGATGGCGCGCGAGGCCGAGCTCGAGAGGATGGGCGTCGAGCGGGAGCTGGTCCAGGAGGGGATGCGCCTGGAGGCGCAGAACCGCCAGCGCGCGCGGGAGATCGAGCTCGAGTCGCTCCGCCGGAAGGTGGACAACGACGTCTCCGCCGAGGCCCTCCGGCTCAAGCTGATCGAGGCCCTCCCCGGGATCGCCGAGAGGATGCCCAAGCCCGCGGAGCTCAAGAGCTTCACGATCGGGGGCCAGGACGGCCTGGGTTCCCTCGTCGCGGGGCTCTTCAAGGTGATCGAGATGGTGAAGGACGCGAAGTCCGCGTCCTAGCCCGCCGCGCGCGGGCGGCCGGGCCTTTACTCGGGGGCCCGGCCGCCCGTACAATCCCGGCGTGACCGCGATCCTCCTGGCGGCGGCCCTCCTCCAGGACTGGGAGTACCGGCCGGGCACCGGATTCGTGGACCTGGACTCCATGGAGCGGAAGTCCCCGGCCGAGTTCCTCGACCACGCGCTCCGCCTCCGCGACTCCCGGCAGCCCGAGCACGCCGCGCGGGCCCTGGGCCTCATCCTCACCCACGTCCCCGATCCCGCCCTCCGCGAGGCTGCCCACTTCGAGCGGGCCGAGACCCTCCGCCTCTCGGGCCGCCACTACGATGCCTGCCACGACTACGAGGCCTTCATCCGCCGCTACCCGCAGTCCGAGCGGGCGACGCTCGCCAAGAAGCTGCTCATGACCTCGGCCCTCGAGCTCGCGCGGGTGGGCACGACCACGGCCGTCGTGTTCACGAGCTCGAAGACCGGGATCGAGATCCTCCAGGGGGCGCTCCGGAACTACCCGCGCGAGGACTTCTCGAGCGACTTCACCCAGAAGCTCGGGATGTTCTACTACGAGAGGGGCGACTACGACCTCGCCCAGGAGGAGTTCAACCGCGTCCTGGAGCAGTACGGCGACACGCCCGACGTCGTCCTGGCGCTCTACATGCTCGGCCGCGCCAGCGAGGTCCGCTTCGACCGCGTGGACAAGGACATCAAGCCGCTCAAGGACGCCCGGCGGCACTACGAGCGCTTCGTGGAGGAGGCCGACCGGATGCGGGCGCTCCCCTCCCCCGCCCGGGGCTGGGTGGAGCGCCTCCTCCCGCTCGTCCGGGAGCGCCTCGCCTGGGTTTACGAGCGCATGCTCGAGAAGCAGCTGCTGGTGGCCGAGTACTACGACTGGAAGGACCTGCCCCGCTCGGCGCGCGTCTTCTACGCCTCGATCCTCAAGGACGACGCCTCCTTCCGCAAGGTCCTGGCCGGCTTCCCGGAGACCGAGGCGGCGAAGAAGGCGCGCCGGCGACTCGCCGAGACGGGCCGGTGAGGCGGCCGCTCGGCCCCGCTCTCCTGGCCCTCCTGGGGGCCTGCGGCTACCGGGTCGGGGGCCTCTACGAGACGCGCGACGTCCGGGTCGACGTCTTCGACAACGTCGGCGAGCGGCGGACCCACGAGTTCGACCTGACCGAGGCGGTCGTCCGCGAGATGACGGCCCGCGGGATCCGGGTGAACCGGAAGGACGCCCCCGTCACGCTCCGGGGCAGCATCGAGGAGATCCGGACGCCTCCTCTGGTGGAGCAGGCGAAGACCGACGCCCTCCTCGTGGGCTCCCTCCTCTACCGCGTCCGGATCCGGCTCGTCAGGGCGGACGGCACGGAACGGTGGAACGACGAGCGCCTCGAGAGCGTCTCCTATACGCCCTCGCGGGGAGAGTCTCCCGAGACCGCCCGGCGGGCGATGCTGGACCGCCTCGCCCGCTGGGTCGTGACGCATTTCGAAAAGGAGTGGTAGGCCCCGCGCGTTTTCGGGTAGGATGAAGGGTCCGATGGATTTCGACGACGAGTCGCCGCGCAAGGAGGAGCCCAACCGGCCCCGGAAGCCCCGGGGGATGCTCCTCTTCGGCGTCCTCCTCCTCCTGGCCGCGCTCATGCTCTGGGCGGGCCGCAGCGCGATGGGCGGCTCCTCCCGCGTGGCCGACGTCTCGATCGAGACCTACCTCGAGGAGAAGAGGAACGGGAAGGTCCGGGAAGTCCGGATCTCCGGGGACGAGCTCGAGGCGGAGATGGTCGAGGCCTACATGCTCGACGGCCGCCCGTACAAGAAGATCCGGGCGACCCTCCCCCCCGCCTACTACAACGACGACAGCGGCTTCGAGAAGCTCTCCTCGGGCATCGAGCCGGGAAAGTTCCACTACTCGAAGCCGAGCGTCTTCTTCTCCCAGATCCTGGTGAACCTCCTCCCCTGGGTCATCCTGATGGTCTTCGTCTGGTACTTCTTCTTCCGCCAGATCCGCGCCACGGGCGGGCCCGGCAACATCCTCTCCTTCGGGAAGAGCCGAGCCCGCTTCATCACGCCCGACAAGGTCAAGACCACCTTCTCCGACGTGGCCGGCGTGGACGAGGCCAAGGACGAGGTGGCCGAGATCGTCGAATTCCTGAAGAACCCCCAGAAGTTCACCCGCCTGGGCGGGCGCATCCCCCGCGGGGTCCTCCTCGTGGGCTCCCCGGGAACCGGCAAGACGCTCCTCGCCAAGGCGATCGCCGGCGAGGCCGGCGTCCCCTTCCTCTCCATCTCCGGCAGCGACTTCGTCGAGATGTTCGTGGGCGTGGGCGCCTCGCGCGTCCGCGACCTCTTCAAGCAGGCCAAGGAGAACTCCCCCTGCATCATCTTCCTCGACGAGATCGACGCCGTGGGCCGCCGTCGCGGGACGGGCCTGGGCGGCGGGCACGACGAGCGCGAGCAGACCCTCAACCAGATCCTCGTCGAGATGGACGGCTTCGACACGGACGAGGGGATCATCGTCATGGCGGCCACGAACCGCCAGGACGTGCTCGACCCGGCGCTCCTCCGGCCCGGCCGCTTCGACCGGCAGGTCGTGATCGACCTCCCCGACGTCAAGGGCCGCGAGGAGATCCTCCGCATCCACGCCCGCAAGATCAAGCTCGCCCGGAACGTGGACCTCAAGGTGCTCGCCCGCGCGACCCCGATGTTCTCGGGGGCCGACCTCGCCTCGCTCATCAACGAGGCCGCGATCATGGCCACCATGAAGCGGAGGGACTCGGTCGAGATGGCCGACCTCGAGGAGGCCCGCGACAAGGTCCTCTGGGGGCGGCAGAAGAAGTCGCGCGTCGTGGTCGAGGAGGAGAAGAAGATCGCCGCCTACCACGAGGCCGGCCACACCCTGGTGGCCAGCCTCCAGCCCGAGTGCGACCCCATCCACAAGGTGACCATCATCCCCCGGGGCCGGATGGGCGGGGCCACGATGTCCCTCCCCGACCGGGACCGCTACATGCTCTCGAAGAACTACTGCCTCGCCCAGCTCGCCGTCCTCTTCGGGGGCCGGATCGCCGAGGAGCTCTTCTTCCCCGACATCTCCTCGGGCGCCTCCGACGACATCCGGAAGGCCACCGACCTGGCCCGCCGCATGGTCTGCGAGTTCGGGATGAGCGAGAAGCTCGGGCCCGTGACCTACATCGAGGAGGAGGAGCACCTCTTCCTGGGCCGCGAGATCGCCCGCACGCGGAACCACAGCGAGGACGTGGCCCGCCAGATCGACCTCGAGGTCCGCCGGATCGTGGACGAGTCCTACTCCCGCGCCAAGGAGATGATCTCCCAGAACCGCGCCAAGCTCGAGACGCTCGCCCAGGCCCTCCTCAAGTACGAGACCGTCAGCGGGAGCGAGGTCCGCGCCCTCCTCCGCGGCGAAAGCATCGACGAGCTCAAGGACCGCGAGCTCGCCGAGGAGAAGGCGCGCGAGCAGCGGGCCTCCGAGGACGCGCCCTCCCGGAAGGAGGCGGGCTGGAAGCCCGGCCAGGATCCCCTCCCCGGGCCCCAGCAGGCGTAACCGGGAATCGGGAATCGGGAATCGGGAATCGGGAATCGGGGAGGTCCATTCCCTTGATTCCCGATTCCCGATTCCCGATTCTACCCCCATGCACCTCCGCTTCCCCGGCGGCTCGATCGAGTTCGGAGGCCGCACCCTCGTCATGGGCGTCCTGAACGTGACGCCCGACTCCTTCTCGGACGGCGGCGCCTGGCTCGACCCCGACCGGGCCGTGCGCCGCGCGCGGGACATGGCGCGGGAGGGCGCCGACTGGGTGGACGTGGGCGGCGAGTCGACCCGGCCGGGCGCCCGGGCGGTGACGGCGAAGGAGGAGCTCCGGCGCGTCGTCCCCGTCGTGGAGCGCCTCGCCGCCGAGGGCTTGACGGTCTCGGTGGACACCTCCAAGGCCGCCGTGGCCGCCGCCGCCCTCCGAGCGGGGGCGAAGATCGTCAACGACGTCACCGCCCTCCGCGGCGACCCCGCCATGGCCCGGACCGTGGCCCGCGCGGGGGCCGCCGTCGTCCTGATGCACATGAAGGGCACGCCCCGGACGATGCAGCGGGCGCCGGCCTACCGGGACGTGGTGGCCGAAGTCGCCCGATTCCTCCGCGAGTCCCTGGAATTCGCTTGGAAGGCCGGAATCCCGCGTGATAGAATCCTCCTGGACCCGGGGATCGGCTTCGGAAAGTCGCCGAGGCATAACGTGGAGATCCTCCGGCGTCTGGACGAGTTCCGCGGCCTGGGGCGCCCCCTGGTGATCGGGACCTCCCGCAAGAGCTTCATCGGGCGGGCCCTCGGACGCGGCGTGCACGAGCGCCAGTTCGGCACCGCCGCGACCGTGGCCGCCGCCGTCCTCCGGGGAGCCGACGTCGTCCGGGTCCACGACGTGCGGGAGATGTCCGACGTGGTCCGAATGTCCGGCCTCCTCCGATGATCGGCCAGCTGTTCGCCCAGTTCCTCCAGGTCAGCGCCTGGATCGAGATCCTCCTCCTGGCCGTCACGTTCTACTTCATCCTGAACTTCATCCGCGGGACCCGGGGTGCCGGGATCCTGAAGGGGATCGTCTTCTTCTTCGTCGTGGCGTTCCTCGGATTCATGTACCTGGCGGACCTGGCCAACCTCGTCCACATCAAGAGCATGCTCCAGTGGCTCCTCTCCGTCTCGGCGCTCGCCCTCCTCATCATCTTCGCCCCCGAGATCCGTCGCGCGCTCTCCCACCTGGCCCAGTCGCCCCTCCTCTCCCCCCTCCTCCGGACCCAGTCGACCCGCGTGGTCGACGAGCTGGCCGACGCCGCCGTCAAGCTCTCCAAGAACCGGATCGGGGCCCTGGTCGCCCTCGAGCGCGACGTGGGGCTGACCGAGTACATCGAGAACGGCTGCCGCCTCGACGCCCAGCTCACGAGCGAGCTCCTCGAGACCCTCTTCTACCCCGGCTCCGCCCTCCACGACGGGGCGGTGATCGTCCAGCACGACCGGATCGCCGCGGCGGGCTGCCTCTTCCCCCTCACCGACGACACCTCGCTCTCGAAGTCGATGGGCACCCGGCACCGCGCGGCCCTGGGGATCTCCGAGGACACCGACGCGGTGGCCCTGGTCGTCTCGGAGGAGACCGGGCGGATCTCCGTGGCCGTCGGAGGCAAGCTCAAGGCCGACCTGAACCGCGACACGCTGGCCGCGCTCCTGAACGAACTCCTGTCGAAGGGCGGATCCGCCGGGGGAACGCCCTCGGCCCCTCCGCCCGCCCAACCGCCCGGATCCGGCCCCGTCCCGCCTCCCGCGGGCGGGAACGGGAGCGGGAACGGCTCGGGGGCCCCGGCGCCCGAGACCCGTCCGTCGGAGGAGAAGCAGCCGTGAAGACGCTCATCCTGGAGAACCTCGGCACCAAGGCGATGGCCCTCCTCCTGGCCATCCTCACCTGGTCGTACCTCTACACCCAGGGCGTGGGGTCCAAGGACATCCAGTTCGAGTTCCTCCCCGCCCCCCTCGACCCCGAGGTCTTCGCGTCCGTGACCTACAGCGTCGACGGCCGGCCCCTCGCCCCGGGCGACGCCTTCCCGGTCCGCGTCGCCGGTCCCAAGGGCGACGTGAACAACCACTCCCTCCGCACCCCGAAGTACTTCAAAGTGGCGGTCGGGGCGGAGGCGAAGGACCTGACGGAGGCCCAGGGCTCCCACGCCGTCACCCTGACCCGGGACAGTTTCGCCATCGTGGGGGAGAACATCGACTGCGAGCCCCTCCTGGGCTCCCAGATCATGATCCAGTACGTGAAGTTCCGGGAGAAGCCCCTGGAGCTCGTGGCCACGCCGTTCGACACCCAGGGCCGCCCCAAGGTCGGCTTCAAGGTCGAGTCCATCACCCCGAGCGTCCCCCGGATCCGGGCCAAGGTCCCCGCCGACATCGCCGACCAGGTCGACCGGGTCCGCATCCGCCCCGTCCCCGTCGAGGAGAAGGAGCTCAGCTTCGTCCTCGAGTGGGAGATCGAGGCGGCCGCCAAGGCCCGGAACATCCGGCCGCTCGAGAGCTTCCGCGTCGACGTCCGGATCGTCGCCACGCCCTTCACCCGGTCCTTCCACCCGGACCTTCACCTGAACGCGCCCCCAAAGGTCGCCCAGAGGGTCACCCTGGAGACCTCCTCCATCAAGATCGAGCTCCAGGGGCCCGAGGACATCGTGCGCGCCGCCCCCGACACGGCCTTCCGCCCCTACGTGCTCGTCTCGGAGGCCGACGTCGCCACGCCGGGCCCCAAGCTCATCAAGGAGGCCGGCCTCGGCTGCCACATCGACCCCGCCTACCAGGGCAAAGTCCGCGTCGTCCTCATGCCCGACGACCCTCCGCAGAACCGGGAGGTCAAGATCACCGTGAAGTAGCGGGCGGGGGGCCGCTTCCCCTATACTCCTCTCCCGTATGGGCCGCCTCTTCGGGACCGACGGCGTGCGCGGCGCGGCCGGGAAGGGCCCCTTGGCCCCCGACCGGGTCCGGCTCCTCGCGCGCGCCGCCGGAACGCTGCTCCGGCGAGATCCCCGGCTCTTCGAGACGCCCGTCCCTCCCGCCTTCCGGCGCCTGGCGTCCCGGCGGGCAAGACCGGGTCCGGCCGCGGGACGCGTCCTCGTGGGACGCGACACCCGCGCCTCCGGGCCGGACCTCGAGCGCTGGCTGGTGGAGGGCTTCCGCTCGGCGGGCGTGGGCGTCGTCCGGGCCGGCGTCCTCCCCACGCCGGGCGTCTCGTGGCTCGTCCGCTCCTGGGGCTCCGCGCTCGGCGTCGTCATCTCCGCCTCCCACAATCCCGCCCCGGACAACGGCATCAAGCTCGTCTCCCCCCAGGGCTTCAAGGTCCCCGACGCCGCCGAGGCCGCGATCGAGAGCCTCATGGCCGACGGCGGGGGATCACGCCGGCGCGGCCCGGAGCCCCGCGACGGCTCGGTCCGGACGGCCGACTACCTGGACGCCCTGGCCGCGTCCGGCCCGCGCCTGGACGGGATGAGGATCGCGGTCGACTGCGCCCACGGGGCCTCGTCGGCCTTCGCGGGTCCCCTCCTCGAGCGGCTCGGCGCCCGGCCGGTGGTGACCGCGGCCTCGCCCGACGGCCGAAACATCAACGACGGCTGCGGCGCGCTCCACCCGGAGCGCCTGGCCCGCGTCGTGGTCCGGGAGAAGGCCCGTCTGGGGGTCGCCTTCGACGGCGACGCCGACCGGGCGATCTTCGTGGACGAGAAGGGGGAGGTGAGGGACGGCGACCACGTGCTGGCGGTCTGCGGGATCCACTTGAAGGAGAAGGGCGCGCTCCGGAAGGACACGGTGGTCTCGACCGTCATGGCCAACTACGGCCTGGAGCGCGCCCTCGGCGACCGCGGGATCGCGCTCGCGCGCACGAAGGTCGGCGACCGTTTCGTGGCCGAGGGGATGCTCCGCTCGGGGGCCGTCCTCGGGGGGGAGCAGTCCGGCCACGTCCTCTTCTTCGACGCCGCCCCCGCCGGGGACGGCCTCCTCACCCTGCTCCGGGTCCTGGGCGTGATGGCCGAGCGCGGACGGCCGCTCTCCCGCCTGGCGTCCGTGGTCCGGAAGTACCCCCAGGTCCTCCTCAACGTCCCCGTCCGGCGCAAGCCCCCGCTCGAGGAAGTCCCCGCGCTCGGCCGGGCGGTGGGCGACGCCGAAGGGGCGCTCGGGGGGGACGGCCGGGTCCTCGTCCGCTACTCCGGGACCGAGCCCCTCTGCCGCGTCATGGTGGAAGGGGGGGACGCGCGGCGCGTGGGGCGCGCGGCGCGCGCCGTCGCGGCCGTGGTCCGGAAGGAGCTGGCGTGAACCCGATCCGGCTGGGCGTGAACGTGGACCACGTGGCGACCGTGCGCCAGGCGCGGCGGGGGGCCGAGCCCGATCCCGTGGAGGCCGCGCTGCTGGCGGAGAAGCACGGGGCCGATTCCGTCGTCTGCCACCTCCGCGAGGACCGCCGCCACATCCAGGACCACGACCTGGCCCGCCTCCTCAAGCGCTGCCGGACCCCCGTGAACCTCGAGATGGGCCTCGCGAAGGACGTCGTCGCGGCCGCGCTCCACGCCCGTCCCCGGCAGGTGACGCTCGTCCCCGAGCGGCGCCGGGAACTCACGACGGAGGGCGGGCTCGACGTCCTCCGCGGACTGGCGCGCATCCGCCGGGCGGTCGCCCGCTTCGCGGAGGCGGGGATCGAGGTGAGCCTTTTCATCGACCCCGACCTCCGCCAGGTCTCGGCCGCGCGGCGGACGGGGGCCGGGATCGTGGAGATCCACACGGGGGCGTACGCGAACGCCCCGGCCGGGAAGGCCCGAGGCTGGGAGCTCCGGAAGATCGTGGCCGCCGCGCGGGCGGCCCGGCGCTCGGGCCTCGCGGTCGCCGCCGGCCACGGGCTCACGCTCGGGAACGTGGGCCCGGTCGCCGCGATCCCCGAGCTCGAGGAGCTCAACATCGGGCACTCGATCGTCTCCCGCTCGATCCTGGTCGGCCTGGGCCGGGCGGTCCGGGAGATGAAGGACGCGATGGATGCGGCCCGATAGGAAACCACGGAGGCAGGGAGACACGGAGCCGGAAGGCTCCAAGGGATCCCCCCCCTCCCCCCGGGGGGGGTGGGGGGGAGGCGCCAGGCGCCCCTCCCTCCGTGCCTCCGTGTCTCTGTGGTTTCTTTCCTGCATCCTGGCGGGGTGCGGGAACGAGGCGCCGCCGGCGCCCCCCGCTCCGCCCGCGCCCTCGGGGGAGGAGCCGGGGCTCCCGCCCCTGGCCGAGCTCCGCTTCCCGGACTGGGCCGAGGTGGACTCCGAGCTCGCGCCCGAGATCCCCGCGCCCCCCGAGACCGGACCGCTCCGGTGGAACTTCTCCGAGGGGCGCCGTTACGCCTACCAGTTCGGCCAGGTCCTCGAGCAGGTGGACGAGTCCGTCGTCGCGGGGAAGGCGACCCGGATCCGGACCCGCGACCGGAACCGCGGGGCCTTCGAGTTCGTGGCCGACTTCGAGCGGACCGCCAAGGCCGCGCTCCGCATCCACACGGAGGAGTCGGTCGTCGACGGGAAGTCCGCCTCCCGCGAGGAGCTGGCCGGCCGCCCCCCCTCCGCCTTCGAGTGCACCGTGAAGGAGGACGGGACCGCCCGGGTGCGGCGGGTTTCCGGCCAGGCGGACGCCCAGATCTTCTTCGACGTCCTCCTCGCCCTCGGCGAGGGCGAGAAGTCGATGAAGAACGGCCGCGTCGTCACCCGACTCGCGGGCTGGCGAAAGGTGGGCCGCTACGAGTGCGCGCGCCTCGAGACCGAGTTCGAGCTCCGCCCGGAGAACGCCTCCGGGAAGTCGCTCATGCGGGGACGCACGATCGCCTACTTCGCCTTCCGGGAGCGGGGCTTCGTCCGGGCCGCGACGGTCGTCTCCGTCTCGCTCCGGAGCAAGGGCGTGACCCCGAAGAACGAGTGGGCGACCCGCTCGGTCGACTCCCGCACGACCTTCCGCCTGGAGATCCTCAACCGGCCGGGCGACTGACGTCCTGCCGGGAGGCCGTTACGATTCGGAACCCCGCCAGGGGCGTCTCCATAGGTCACATTCCGCAAGCCGCCCGCCCGTAGTGCGTTGCGGCCGCGCCCGTCGTGGCAGGCTCTTTGCGGGTGTTCCCGCAACAGGAGGACGCACGGCGGGAGAAACCCGATGGGATCCCTGAAGGGACGGCGACGCGTCGCGCTCGAGGGGCTCCTGTTCAGGGCCACGGGCCGCGCGGAGGACCTCCCGGATCTGCACGACAACCTTAGGGCGGAACTGGACCGCCTCGCGACGCTCGCGGAGCTGGCGTCCTGCGCCGGGGGCCGCTTCGATCCGGACCGCTTGGCCGGACTCGGGGCCTTGATCGGCGACGGGGTGGAGCGGATGGGGGAGATCCTCCACCGGGCCGCTTCCTGGACCGGGCGGCGCGGGACTATCGGCCCCGGGGGGCCTGGGCCCAGCGGAACAGGCCGTGGAGCAACTCGAAGGCGAGCGCGCGCGTCCGGGGATCCGTCCGGCGGGCGAGGTTGAGGAGCAGCTCCTCGCTGATCTTCCCCGCCGGCCGCTTGCCCCGAGCCGCGAAGAGGAACGGTTCATAGGGCTCGACCTGGAGGGCGCGAACGATCCGTTCCACGTTGTCCAGGGTGACGTTCCGCTCGCCCCGCTCGACGCTGCCGAGATACTTGTAGTCCATCCCGGCCCTGCGGGCGAGTTGTTCCTGGGTCAGGCCCGCCGCCTTGCGGAGCTGGCGGATCCGCCCCCCCATCTTCTCCCGGAAGACGCGCATGGCCCCGTTCCCAAGCGGGGCCAATGATAGGGTCCCCCGAAAGGACGATAAACCCAATTGTAGGGAGGGTTCTATGCGTATATACTCCTTATAAGGAGTTTTCTGGAACTTCGATGGGCGCGGCTGAGGGCGGGCTCCCCGGGTGGACCGACCGGCGCGGCGGCTCCGGCCGGCCGGGAGGGCATCGGATCCTCGTATCGGACGAGGATGCGTCGATCCTCCGCCTGCTCGTGGCCATCCTCGGCGATCGGGGACACGAGGTTCGAGCCTCCAGCGATCCGGCCGATGTCCTGCCCGCGCTCGCGGGCGGCGAGGTGTCCCTCGCCATCCTGGGACTTCGCGCCGCCGGAGGGCCAGATCTCCGGGCCGTCCGGGACCTGCGGGAACGGGGCTGCGGAGTCCCGGTCCTCGTCATGTCCGGCGCGTTCCCGGAGGAGGCGTTGAAGGCCGCCGCCGCCGTCCCGGGCCTCGCGCTCCTCGGGAAGCCCTTCTCTCTGCCTGAGCTCGACGAAGCCGTTCGGAGGCTCTCGGGAGGCCCCGAGGGACCGGGACCGAAGGGGTCCCCGAACCCGGGGCCGGCGTCCCCCGCGACGCGGCTGTTCCGAGCGCGTGACCGGGGCCTGAGGACGGAGGACGCCTGAGGCGCCCGGTCCGCCGGGCGGGCGACCCGTCCCCGCCTCCGTAGCCCGGCGGACCTCCCGGGATCCCCCGATCGGCGCACCGCCGAGTTCCCCGTTGACACGGTCTCCCGGGACCCCTACCATCTACCTCCCCGTCGGATCGGCGGCGTTTCGCGGGATGTCCATGAAGCTCGAAGGGTCGTTCGTCGCGCTGGTCACGCCGTACCGCAACGGCGAGGTCGACCTCGACAAGGTGAGGGAGCTCGTCGACTTCCACCTGAAGAACGGGACGAGCGGCTTCTGCCCCGTGGCCACCACGGGCGAGGGGCCGAGCCTCACCCACGAGGAGAAGGCGGGCATCATCAAGGCCGTCGTCGCCATGACCCGGGGCAAGGCCGTCGTCTTCCCCGGCACCGGGACCTACAACACCCGGGAGTCGATCGAGCAGACGAAGATGGCGCGGGAGCTCGGGGCCGACGGCGCCCTCATGGTCACGCCCTACTACAACAAGCCGACGCAGGAGGGCCTCTTCCGGCACTTCGAGGCGGTGGCGAAGGCCGTGCCGATCCCGATCATGCTCTACAACGTGCCGGGCCGCACCGGGGTGAGCATGGCGCCCGAGACCACGGCCCGCCTGGCGAAGGTCCCCACCATCGTCGCGCTCAAGGACGCCTCGGGCAACGTGGAGCAGGTCACCCAGGTCCGCTCGCTCTGCGACATCCAGGTCCTCTCGGGCGAGGACTCGCTCACCTTCCCCATCCTGTGCCTCGGCGGGACGGGCGTGGTCTCCGTGGCCGCGAACGTGGCCCCGAAGGGGGTGGCCGAGATGTGCGCCCGGGCGCTCAAGGGCGACCTGGCCGGGGCGCGCGAGCTCCACGACCGCTACTTCGCGCTTTTCAAGGACCTCTTCATCGAGACGAGCCCGGGCCCCGTGAAGGCGGCCCTCAAGCTGATGGGGCTCTATGGCGGAGAGCTCCGCCTCCCGCTGGCCCCCGTCTCGGCCGCGAGCGAGGAGCGCCTCGAGCGCACGCTCCGGGCCTGCAAGGTCATTTGACCTCCTCGGCCGAGACGACCTTCCAGGCTCCCGACTCCTTCCGGAACCGGAAGTCGAAGTCCGCCTCCCCCACGCCGTAGGGCCCGGCCTTCGCCCTGAGCCGGACCCGCGCGGAAGCCTCCTCGCCCTGGATCTGGATCGGGCCCGGGGCGGCCTCGATCTGGCCGGCCGGTTGCGCGAGCGCCCGCCGGATCCGCCGGACCGCCCAGTCGTAGTCGCCCTCGCTGGACCGGAAGGACTTCGAGAGCAGCGCCTCGACGGCCGCCGCGTCCTGCAGGCTCGCCGCCCGGGCCCCCTCCCGGAGGAGCTCTTCGATCGCCTCCTCGTCGCTGCTGCGGAGGAGGAAGACGAGACCGAACGCCACGGACAGGACGACGGCCGCGGCGGCGACCACTTTCGCGTGGAAGCTCACCGCGTGGACTCCCGGAGCCACCGGAGGTAGTCCTCGTTCCCCGCCACGATGGGCACGCTGACCGTCTCGGGGACCTGGTAGCTGTGGAGCTCGCGGACGCGGGCGACCAGCCTCCGGGAGAGCGCGGCGCGGGACTTGACGAGGAGAAGGACCTCGCGGCCCGTCTCGAGCTTTCCCTTCCACCGGTAGACCGACAGGACGCCGGGCACCACGTTCACGCAGGCGGCCAGGCGGTCCGAGACGAGCGCGCGGGCCAGCCGCCGGGCCTCCCGGGCGTCCCGGCACGTGACGAACGTGACCGTCTCCTTCATCGCCACACCGCGGGGAGCTTCCGGAGCCGGGCCAGCGCCCGGGCCGCGGCGGCCGCGGCCGCGTCGACCTCCTCGTCCCGCGAGAGCGCCGAGACCGAGAAGCGCAGCGCGCCCCTCACCTCCTCCGGAGCAAGCCCCATCGCGCGGAGGACGTGCGAGGGCTCCGCCGCGAGCGACGCGCAGGCCGAGCCCGAGGAGACGCAGACCCCCTCCGCGTCGAGCGCGAGGACGAGCGCCTCGCCTTCCACGCCGTCGAAGGAGACGTTGAGCAGGTGGGGCGCCCGGCGCTCTTCGGGGCCGTGGACCCGGAGGCCGCCGAGGGCGGAGAGTCCCCCGAGCAGCTTCGCCCGGAGCCGCTCCATCCGGGCCCCGTTGGGCCCGAGGTCCCGGACGGCGACCGCGAGCGCCTCCGAGAGGCCCACGGCACCCGCCACGTTCTCCGTCCCCGCCCGCCGCTCGAACTCCTGGCCGCCCCCCGAAAGCTGCGGCGAAAGCGGCGTCCCCTTCCGGACCCGGAGCGCGCCGGTTCCCTTCGGCCCGTGGATCTTGTGCGCCGAGAGGGTGAGGAGGTCGACGCCGGGGACGTCGAGCGGGACCTTGCCGGCCGCCTGGGCCGCGTCCGAGTGGAGAAGGACGCGGCCGAGCGCCGCGCGGATCTCCGCGATCGGCTGGACCGCGCCCGTCTCGTTGTTCACCCACTGCACCGAGACGAGGACGGTCCGGGGGCTGACCGCCGCCGCGACCCGGGCGGGATCGACGAGCCCGCGGCCGTCCACGGGGACGCGCGTCACCCGGAAGCCCCGGCGCTCGAGGCGCGCGAAGCTCTCCAGCACGGAGGGGTGCTCGACTTCGGTCGTCACGACATGGTCGCCCTTCTCGCGGAGCGCCTCGGCCGCGCCCAGGATGGCGAGCGCGTTTGACTCGGTGGCGCCGGAGCTGAAGACGATCTCCCGGGGTGCCGCCCCGAGCGTCCGGGCGACGCGCTCGCGGGCGTCCTCGAGCGCCTTCCGGGCCGCGCGCCCCGCGGCGTGGGGACTCGAGGGGTTCCCGTACGTCTCCTCGAGAAAGGGCTGCATCGCGGAGCGCACCTCGGGAAGGATCCTCGTCGAGGACGCGTTGTCCAGGTAGATCATCGGGGTCCCGGAAGCCCTTCGTAGTATCGACGGAGGGAGTCCCGGAGGGCGGGGGGGACGCGCTCCCTCTCGATCGAGTCCTCGGCCACGCGGGTGTACCGGGGGAGGACGGTCTTGAGCGGCTCCTCCCGGGGCTTCTCCCCCCCTCCGGCCGCGGGGCGGGTGAAGACGACGTCCGTCTCCTTGAGATCCGTTCCCGCGGCATGGGCCTTGAGCTCCTCGGGCACGAGGGTCACGGGGCGCCGCGGGGGGGGCTCCGATTCGAGGCGTCCCCCGAGCCCGCCGGCGCCGCGCGGCTTGGGCGGGCGCGGCCCCGCGCCCCTCCCGCCGCCCTCGCCCGGTCCCTCGCCGCCGCCCTTCACGTGGACGAAGCGGACCTTCTCCTCCTCGTCCTCCCCGTGCGGACCCCGGACGCGGAGCCGGACGGCGTACCAGCCCGGCATCCGGTAGACGTGGACCGGGTTGGGCTCGCGGCTCACGTTCTCCTCGCCCCGGAAGATCTCCCCGAAGTCCCAGAGCCACTCGGCGACCGCCCCCGTCGAGAGGTCCTCGAAGCCGACCTCGAGGGGCGCTTCTCCCTCGCGGGGGAGGGCGCGGAAGTCGGCGATCGGCTCGTCGGGGTGCGCCACCTTGACGTAGCGCTCGCGGACCCGGACGTCCTCGCCGAGGTCGTTCGCGGCCTTGAGCCGGACGGAGTAGAGGCCCGGCCGCGAGTAGACGTGGGCGGGAGCGGCCTCCCCGGAGCCGGCTCCGTCGCCGAAGTCCCACTCGAAGCGCTTCGCGTTCCGCGAGAGGTTCTCGAAGCGGACCTCGAGGCGGCCGCGGCCCTTGAGGGGGGCGCCCCGGAAGTCGGCCGACGCGCGGTCGGGGGGAAGGACCTCGACCTCGCGGGAGCGTTCCGAGGTCCCGCCGGGCCCGCGGAGCCGGAGCCGGGCCGTGTAGCGGCCCGGCCGCTCGTAGACGTGGGTCGCCTCCTCGCCCGTCCCCGAGTTCCCGTCCCCGAAGTCCCAGGCGAACTCGTGGATGGCGCCGACCGAGCCGTCCCGGAAGGCGACCTCGAGGGGAGCGGGCCCGCGGAGGGGGTCGGCGTCGAAGTCGGCGCGCGGGGCCGGGTGGAGGCGGGGCGGGAAGGCGTAGAGGACTCCCCCGGCCAGGAGCCAGAGCGCGATGGCCCAGCGGTAGCCCACGCGCGCCGGTGGGACGACGCTCGAGGCCGGGAGCCGCTCGACCGAGCGCGCCGCGTCGCGCGCCAGGGCGTCCCGGAAGACGCCGCCCCCGCCCGAGCTCGCGACCTCGAGGGCCGAGAGGAAGCGCTCTTCCGTCCCGGCCGCCCGGTCGACCCGCCAGGCGAGGACCGCGGGCGGGGTGGGCCGGAGGAGGAGCCGGAGCAGGCTGACGAGGACGGCCAGGACGAGGGTCCCCCCGAGCGTGGCCAGGAGCATCCCCGGGGTCGAGAGGTGGGGCCGGGCGAGGCCCGCCTCGAAGGCCAGGCGGTCGAGGAGGAGCATCGCGGCGGCGGTGACGCCCATCACGAAGGCGGCCTCGAGGAAGAGGTCCCAGGCGCGGACCCGGAGGTCCCGGCGGCGGAAACGGGCGAAGGCGCGGAGCACGTCGGCGGACATCGTCTTACGATTGTACCATCGCGCGCCCGCGTCGTCGCCGCCTCGGGGGCGCGGGGCCGGTCCTCGGCGCCGAGCCGCGGAAGTTCCGGACCCGGTCGTCCCCCAAGGGTCTGTCCTCGGAGCGTTTCACCGCTTCCGCCCCTCGCGCCGGGCGCGGTAGAGCCGCTCGAGGCATTTCCGGCAGGTGACGGCGGAAACGTCCTCGGTCGCGATCCCGTCCATCCGGGCGCGGTGCGCCGCCTCGCGGTCCGTTCGGTCTCCGGCTTGACAATCCGGCGGAAGGGGCCACACTCACCCCGGAGAGAGAGATGGGGAGCCCCTCGTTCGTCCGCTCGGCCGGCCTGGTCAGCGCCTGCATCCTGCTTTCACGGATCCTCGGCTTCGTCCGCGACGTCCTCTGCTCCCACTTCTTCGGGGCGGGGATGGCGTGGGACATGTTCGTGGTCGCCTTCCGCATCCCCAACCTCTTCCGCCGGCTCTTCGGGGAGGGGGCGCTGACCGCCGCGTTCCTCCCCGCCTTCGTGGATCGCGCCGAGGGAGGGCGGACGGAGGAAGCGCGGGGGCTCCTCTCCCGGCTCGTGGGGGCGCTCGGGCTCCTCCTCTCGGCATTGGTCGCGGTCGGGATCGGCATCACGTACCTCCTTCCCGGCGACCCGGAGAACGCCCTGCTCGCGCGGCTCCTCCGGATCATGCTCCCCTACCTCGGCCTCATCTGCGTGGCGGCGATCCTGGGGGCGGCCCTCAACGGCCTCCGCCACTTCTTCACGCCGGCCATCGCGCCGGCGCTGCTCAACGTCGTCTGGATCGCCGCCCTCTTCGCCTTCGCGGGGAACATCGAGGCCGTGGCGTGGGCGGTCCTCCTGGGCGGCGCCGTCGAGCTCCTGGTCATGCTGCCGGCGCTCGGGAGGCGGAAGATGCTGGCCGTCCCGCGCCTCGAGCTCCGCGACCCGGCGCTCCGGGAAGTGGGCGCGCAGTTCCTCCCGCTCGTCTTCGGCCTGGCCCTCGTCCAGATCAACGAGGCGGTGGGGAGCGTCATCGCCAAGGAGATGGTCCCGGGCGACGGGGCGGTCTCGGCGATCTACTACGGGAACCAGCTCGTCCAGCTCCCGCTCGCGCTCATCGGGACGGCGATGGCGACGGCGGTCTTCCCCCTCTTCACCTCGCCGCGCGAGGCCTTCGAGGACGTCTTCCAGAAGTCGCTCCGCGTGGTCCTCTTCCTCGCGGTCCCGGCCACGGTGGGCCTCATGGTGATGGCGCGGCCCCTGGTCGAGCTCCTCTTCGAGCACGGGGCCTTCAAGCCCGAGGCCACGGGCCGCGCGGCGGGGGTCGTGACGCTCTACGCGGCCGGCCTCTGGTGCTTCTGCGCCAACCAGATCCAGGCCCGGGCCTTCTACGCGAAGAAGGACACGCGGACCCCGGTCAAGGTGAGCGCGACCATGGTGTTCCTCAACCTCGGCCTCTCGCTCGCGCTCGTCGGCCCGCTCGGGGAGAAGGGGATCGCGATCGCGAGCTCCGCCTCGGGGCTGGGGACCTTCCTCGCGCTCAACGTCCTCCTCCGCCGCCGCTTTCCCGCCGTCGACCTCCGCCCGGCCTACGGGGCCTTCCTCCGGAGCGCGCTCGCCGCGCTCCTCATGGGCGCGGCCGCCTGGGGCGCCTCCCGGTTGATGGGGGCGGTGGAGGGCGCTACAATCGGCCCCAAGCTCGCCCGGGCCCTCGTCCCCGTGGCGGCGGGAGCCCTGGCCTACGCCCTGCTCGCCCGGCTCCTCCTGAAGGACGAGCTCCTCCTCCTCCGGAGACCGCATGAGGATCGCCGAGTTCCAGGAGCTGATCCGCCGGACCTACCACGCCCGGGACCGGAGGCGGGGGCTCGATAAGGACGCGCTCTGGCTGGTCGAGGAGATCGGGGAGCTCGCCAAGGCGGTCCGGAAGCGCGAGAAGCGGGAGATCGCCCGCGAGGCGGCCGACGTGCTCGCCTGGCTCTCGACCGTCTGCTCGCTCTCGGGCGTGGACCTCGAGAAGGCCGCGCTCGCCAAATACGGGAAGGGATGCCCCCGCTGCCGGGCGATCCCCTGCGCATGCCCGTAGTCCTCCCCGTCCTGGCCGTCCTGGTCGGGCTCCCGCTCCTGGCGGGCTTCCTTCTCTGGCTCCGGCTCCGCGCCAAGGAGCGGCTCCTCGACGCCCGCTTCTGGGAGATCCAGAAGAGCCTCCAGGCCGCGGGGGCCAACCCCATCGACCGGGGGATCTACGTGGTCGGGGGCCGGGGCGCCCGCCTCGAGCTCCACACGAACCCGCTCCTCAGCCGCCGTTTCACGGTCCGGCTGGCGGTTTCCTCCGACACGATCCACGAGTTCGAGCTCAAGCGCGGGGCGGCGGTCCCCAAGGAGTTCGAGTCCTTCGCGCCGCTGCTTTCGCGCTGGGACAGCGCGGGGAAGATGTTCACGGAGTGCTACGCGGCCGGGGTGACCTCGGAGACGGACCTCTCGCAGGACCTCCGGAAGCTGGTCGAGCTCGCGAAGCTCCCGCTTGCGAAGGAATACCGGGGCGGGACGTTCACGATCCGCGAGGGCTTCGAGAAGGACGTCCCGCAGTGGCACTGGCGGCACGACCTCCGGCCCCGGCTCCCCCCGAACGTCCGGCGCTGGTGCGTGAGCTACTGGGCGGACTCCCCGCTCCTGAACCCGCCGCTCGCGCGGCTCCTTTTCGAGCTGGCCGGCGACGCGCGGAAGCTCTTCCTCACGGACACGGAGGACCTCCGCTTCCTCGAGGCCGCCTATCCACGGCGCGACATCGCCTGCTGGGGGGCCATCGTGGAGCTCATGCGGCCCGATCTCCTGGTGGCCGCGGACCTCCACACGGACGGGGGCTTCTTCGGGGGGATGCTGGCGGCCCGGGACGTCCCGGACGGCTTCGAGACCGAGGGGATGCCCGCCCGGCTCTTCCACGAGGCGGCGCTCCGGGTCTTCCGGAAGTGCCACTTCTATGCCCGGCGGCTCCTCGACGACGAGAACTCCTGGTGGAGCGGGGAATATGAGATCCTGAGCGCCTACGAGCTCGACGTCCGGGGCCCGCTGGGCCGGATCGCGGGGGAGATGGGAGCCCAGGTGATGGAGATCGACCGTCGATTCCACAAGCGGCTGGTGAAACCCCTGGAATGGTGACGATCGAGGTCCGGATCAAGCGGCTGCCCGGGAGCGAGGACCTCCCGCTTCCCGCCTACCAGTCGGCCGACGCGGCGGCGATGGACCTGCTGGCGGCCGCCCCGGCCGAGCTCGCCCCGGGCGCGGTCGCGACCGTCCCCTGCGGGTTCGCGATCGCGGTCCCCCCGGGCTTCGAGGCCCAGGTCCGGCCGCGCTCGGGGCTCGCCGCGAAGCACGGGCTCACGGTCCTGAACGCCCCGGGTACGATCGACGCGGACTACCGGGGCGAGGTGAAGGTGATCCTGGTCAACCACGGGCGCGAAGCCTTCCGGGTCGAGCGCGGGATGCGGATCGCGCAGATGCTCGTCGCCCCCGCGCCGCGGGTCGTCTGGAAGGAGGTCCCCGAGCTCCCGCCCTCGGATCGCGGCGCGGGCGGCTTCGGCCACACGGGGGCCTGAGGGGCCTACGCGCCGAGCTTCGACAGGAGCCCGACCAGCGCGCGGGCCACGCCCTCGACCGACGCCTGGTGCTTGGGGTCCTTGAGCGAGCCGTCGGGGTTGAATGCCTCGTTCGCCTTGGGGAGCGAGAACTGCTCGGGGATGACGAGGACCTTGATGTTCCCGAGGAGGGCGCGGAAGTGGACCAGGCCGCGGAGGCCGCCGAGCGCGCCCGGGGAGGCGGAGAGGAGGCCCGCGACCTTTCCCGCGTAGCAGGCGAGCGGCGCCTCGCCCGGGGCGGAGCGCGAGACCCAGTCGATCGCGTTCTTGAGGACGCCCGGGACCGAGCTGTTGTACTCGGGCGACGAGACGAGGAGCCCGGGGTGGCCGAGGAAAAGCGCCTTCAGCTTCTTCGCGTTCTCCGGGAGACCCTCCTTCGCCTCGAGGTCCCCGTCGTAAAGCGGAAGCGGGTAATCGCGGAGGTCGACGAGGGTGACGAGGGCCCCCGCCTGGTGCGCGGCGTCCGCGCCGATCCGGATCAGCTTCTTGTTCCAGGACTCCGTCCGGGTGCTCCCGGCGAAGGCGAGAATCCTGACGCTCATCCTACTCCCCGATCACCTTGACGAGGACGCGCTTCCGCCGCCGGCCGTCGAACTCCCCGTAGAAGATCCGCTCCCAGGGGCCGAAGTCGAGCTTGCCCTCCGTGACCGCGACCACGACCTCGCGGCCGAAGAGCTGGCGCTTGAGGTGGGCGTCGCCGTTGTCCTCGCCCGTCTGGTGGTGCTGGTAGCCGTTCACGTCGTACGGGGCGAGCTTCTCGAGGAAGCGCTTGAAGTCGGCGTGGAGGCCCTTCTCGTCGTCGTTGATGAAGACGGAGGCCGTGATGTGCATCGCGTTCACGAGGACCAGGCCCTCCCGGACTTCGCTCTTCCGGACCAGCTCCTCGATCCGCGGCGTGATGTTGATGAATTCCGTCCGCTCCTTCGTCTCGAACCAGAGATGCTCCGTGAGCGATTTCATCCGCTGATCCAGGCCTTGCCCGTCTCGGTGAACTCCTCCTTCCAGATGGGGGCCATCTTCTTCAGGGCCTCGATCGCGTGGCGGCAGGCCTCGAAGGCCTCGGCACGGTGGGGGGCGGAGACGGCGATGACGACGCTCGCCTCCCCGACCGCGAGCCTCCCGGTCCGGTGGGCGATGTAGACGGGGCCGATCGTCCAGCGCGCGCGGGCCTCCTCCGCGATCCGGGCGAACTCCTTCTCGGCCATCTCCCGGAAGGCGCTGTAGGAGATGGACAGGACGCGCTTGCCGTCGTGGTGGTCGCGCACGACGCCCGCGAAGAGGGCCACCGCGCCGCAGTCGTCGCGCCGGACGGCGGCGTAAGCCTCGTCGATCGAGAGGGGCGCGGTCGTGACCTTGAACATGGCGGACAGCGGGATTGCATCACAAAGAGCCGGGAGACTCAACCGAATTGAGGGAGGACTTTTCGGCCGAATCCCGAAGGGATCGGCCGCCGGCGGGTGTCTTAACTGATGTATTAATTATGGTGCCTTGCGGGAGGGCGAGACCATGACCGGACTCCGGGCATCCCTGGCGGCGGCGGCCTTCCTGGCGGCCGCCCTTCCCGCGGCGGCGCAGCAGTACGACCATGGGAACCCCACGGCGGCCGAGCAGCTCGTCCTCGAGATCATCAACCGGGCGCGGACGGACCCCATCGCGGAGGGCGCTCGGCTCAAGCTGCTGTATCCCGCGGATTTCCCCAGCGGCGACATCACGGAGGGGCTCACTCCCTCCGAGGCGGCGCTGGTCATGGTCAGGCCCCCGCTCGCCTTCAACTCCGCGCTGATCGCGGCGGCACGGGCCCACAGTTCCGACATGTACGCGCGGGACTACTTCAGCCACTTCACCCTGGGCTCCGGCCTGTCCCCGTCGCAGCGGATGACGGCGGCCGGGTACGTCTTCAACCCCCCGTCCTCTTCCGGAGAGAACATCTCGTCCTCGGATCCGGGCTCCCCCGCCTACGTCGAGGACATCCTCATGATCGACAAGAACTATCCCGGGCGGGGCCACCGGAAGAACCTCCTCCACATCTACTCCAGCCCCACCTTCCGCGAGATCGGCCTGGGCTACTACGACTTCGGGCTCGGGTCGAGCAAGACCAACGTCTACCGCCACGTGATTACCCAGGACTTCGCCCGCTCGGCCTCCTCGGGCCCCTATATCGTCGGCGTGGTCTACGACGACCTGGACGGCGACCAGTTCTACGACATCGGCGAGGGCCTGGCGGGCGTGACGATCACGCCGAGCGCGGGCAGCCGCTGGGCGGTCAGCTCGACTTCCGGCGGCTTCGCGATCCCGATCACGACGAACGGGGCCCTCACCGTCACGGCCAGCGGCGGACCGCTCGGGGGCGGCACCCTCGTCCGGAACATCAACGTCGCCACGGCGGGCGAGAACGTGAAGTGCGACTTCACGCTCGCCGCCATCGTCACCGTCGCGGCCACCGACCCGAACGCCGCCGAGGCGGGACTTGATCCCGGGACCTTCACGGTGACCCGCCAGGGGAACACGTCCGGGAACCTCACGGTGAACTACGCCGTCACCGGGACGGCCGCCTCGGGCGCGGACTACGCCGCGCTCCCGGGCTCCGTGATCGTCCTCGCGGGCCAGACCACGGCCACGATCCCGTTGACCCCGCGGAACGACACCCTCGTCGAGGGCAACGAGACGGTGATCGTGACCCTCCTCCCGGGCCCCGGCACGCTGGTCGGGACGCCCGGGAGCGCCACGGTCACGATCGCCGACGACGACGCCGGGCTCCCGAACGACGCCGACGGCGACGGGCTCCTGGACGCCGACGAGGCCCTCCAGGGCACGGACCCCAACGATCCCGACAGCGACAACGACGGCCTCTCCGACGGCGACGAGATCCTCTACGGGTACAACCCGCTCAACCCCGACCAGGATGCGAACGGCCGGGTCGACGGCCTGGACGATTGGGACGGGGACACGATCAACAACCAGACCGAGGCGGCCAACGGCACGAACCCGGGGGCGGCGCCTCCGCCTCCCAAGAAGAAGGATGACGACGACAAGATCTGCGGATCGACGGGCCTGGACCTGCTGGTCCTCCTGGGGCTCCTCCGGGGATTCCGGCGCAGGGCCCGCTAGCCTCCCCCGACCGGAGGGATGAGGGAGACGACGTCGCCTTCCCGGACGGCCGCCTCGGGGCCGGCGTAGTCGGTCCCCACCGCGAAGCGGACCGAGGGACCGACGACGAGCTCGGGCGCCGCGACGGCCGCCGCCGCGACGACGCTCCGGACGGTCCCTTCCGAGACGCTGACCTCGAGCTCCGCGCGGCCGGCCTGCTCGGCGAGGGGGCCGAAGAGCCGGACGGTGACCTTCACCGCGGCGCCCTCGCGATCTCGATCCGGTTCCCGCTCGGGTCGCGGGTCCAGAACCGCACCCCCGGCTCCTCCTTCTCGATCGTTCCGCCGCCTCCCAGGACCGCCCGGCGCGCCCCCTCCAGGTCGTCGACCTCAAGCGCCACGTGTCGCTTGGAGAGGGGCTGCGGGGCCGGATCCTCGGTCAGGTGGATCTCCCCCTCGCCCACCCGGAACCACGCGCCCCGGCCTTCCTTCTCCCCTCGGGCGATCTCCTCGAGGCCGAGCACGCGGCCGTAGAAGTCGAGCGCGGGCTCGAGGCGCGCGACCCGAAAGTTGATGTGCGTGAGCCGCAACCACTTCACGCCGAGGATATTACCACTTGACCGACCCCGGCCCGGAAATATAATACGGGTTCGATTTTTGGGGCTGAGAGAGCGGAGTGAAGTCCCTCCTGGCGCTTCCCGTCCCCGGCAGCGGGGAAACTCTCGGCGTGGCGGTCATGTACGCCTACTTCGCGATCCTGGGGCTCCTCTGCCTCTACGGCGTGCACCGCTACCTCATGGTGTACCTCTATTACCGGCACGCGCGGCGGGCCCCCAGGGTGGAGAAGACCTTCGAGGCCCTTCCCCGGGTCACCGTCCAGCTCCCGATCTACAACGAGCTCTACGTCACCGGGCGCCTGATCGACGCCTCCTGCGCCATCGACTATCCCCGCGAGCTCCTCCAGATCCAGGTGCTCGACGACTCGACGGACGAGACCCGCGACGAGGCGCGCCGGAAGGTCGACGAGTGGCGCGCGAAGGGAGTGGACATCGAGTACGTCCACCGGGAGGACCGGACGGGCTACAAGGCGGGGGCGCTCGACCACGGCCTCAGGACCGCGACCGGCGAGCTCGTCGCCATCTTCGACGCCGACTTCGTCCCCAACGCCGACTTCCTCCGGAACACCGTCCACTACTTCACCGACGGGAAGGTCGGCTGCGTCCAGGCCCGCTGGGGCCACATCAACAAGGAGTACTCGATCCTGACGCGCCTCCAGTCGATCTTCCTGGACGGCCACTTCATCATGGAGCACGCCGCCCGGAACCGGGGCGGCCGCTTTTTCAACTTCTCGGGCACCGCCGGCATGTGGCGGAGGGCGGCGATCGCGGACGCCGGCGGCTGGCAGCACGACACGCTCACCGAGGACCTCGACCTCAGCTTCCGCGCCCAGCTCAAGGGCTGGCGCTTCGTCTTCGTGAAGGACGTGGTCACCCCGGCCGAGCTCCCCGTCGACATGAACGGCTTCAAGAGCCAGCAGCACCGATGGGTCAAGGGGTCGATGCAGACCTCGAAGAAGCTTCTCAAGGACGTGGTCCGCGCGCCCATCCCGCTCCACGTCAAGACGGAGGGCGTCGTCCATCTCGTCGGGAACACGGCCTACATCCTCACCCTCCTCCTCGCGCTCATGGCCTTCCCCGTCGCCTACTTCCGGCCGAAGCTCGAGATGAAGACGAGCGTCGTCCTCGACCTCGTCGTCTTCGCGAGCGCGACCTTCTCGGTGTGCGTCTTCTACCTCAGCTCGCAGCGCGAGATCTACGGCCTGCGCGGGGTTCTCCGGACGGTCCTTTACGCGCCGATGCTCCTCTCCATGGGCATCGGGATGTGCATCTCGAACACGAAGGCCGTGCTCGAGGGGCTCGCCACGCGGGGAGGCGAGTTCGTCCGGACGCCCAAGTACGGCATCCACGAGAGCCGCGACACCTTCGTGGGGAAGAAGTACAAGGTCTCGCTCCGAAAGTTCCTGCCCTTCCTCGAGCTCCTCCTCGGCCTGGGCTTCGGGTGGGTGATCTACACGTCCGCCCGGAACGGCATGTATGGCGCCATCCCCTTCCAGGCGCTCTTCTTCGTGGGCTTCACCTACGTCGCCTTCCTCTCGCTCTTCCAGGGCAGGCTCACCGCCCGGTAGATGGCTCGACTCGCTCCGCTCGCCCACCCTGAGCAGCCCGCAAGGAGTTGACTTTGGATAAGGGCGGCCCGCTCCGATGAAGCTCCTCCTCACGGGCGGGGCGGGCTTCATCGGGTCCCACCTCCTCGAGCGGCTCCTCGCGCGGGGCGACGAGGTCTCGGTCCTCGACGACTTCAACGACTTCTACGACCCCGCGCTGAAGCGCCGCAACCTCCCGAAGGGCGGCTTCCGGCTCCACGAGCGGGATATCCGCGACGCCGCCCCCGTCGTGGCGGAGGAAAGGCCGGACGTTCTCGTCCACCTGGCCGCCCGGGCGGGGGTCCGGCCCTCGATCCGGGATCCCGTCCTCTACGAGTCCGTGAACGTCCACGGGACGCTGGTGCTTCTCGAGGCCTGCCGCCGGGCGGGGATCGGGCGCTTCCTCTTCGCCTCGAGCTCGTCGGTCTACGGGGACGGGACGGTCCCCTTCCGGGAGGACGACGAGGACCTCCGGCCCGTCTCGCCCTACGGCGTATCGAAGCTCATGGGCGAGCACTACGTCCGGATCTACGCGCGGCTCCACGGGATCCGGGCGACGTGCCTCCGCTTCTTCACGGTCTACGGGCCGCGCCAGCGGCCGGACCTGGCCATCCGCTCGTTCACCCAGGCGCTCCTCGAGGGGCGCGAGATCCCGATGTTCGGCGACGGCTCCACCGAGCGCGACTACACCCACATCGACGACATCCTCCGGGGCGTGCTCGCCGCGCTCGACCGGCCGGAGCCCTTCGCGGTCTACAACCTGGGCGGGTCGCATCCCGTGCCGCTCCGGCGCCTGGTCGAGCTCCTGGGGGAGTACACGGGAAGGACGCCGCTCCTGCGCCGGCTTCCCGAGCAGCCCGGCGACGCCCGGCGCACGTTCGCCTCGATCGAGAAGGCCCGTGCGAACCTGGGCTACGAGCCGAAGGTCCCGATCGAGGAGGGCCTCCGCGCCTTCGTGGCCTGGATCCGCGCGGAGGCTCAGAGCGAGGGGAGGTAGCGCTCGACTTCGAACTGGGTCACGTAGGTCCGGAAGTCGTTCCACTCGATCTTCTTCGACTCGACGAGGCTGGAGAAGACGTGGTCCCCCAGGGTGCGGCGGAGGAGCTCGCTCTTCTCGGCGGCGTGGATGGCCTCGATGAGGCTGCCCGGGAGGGAGCGGATCCCGAGCTCGCGGCGCCGCTCGGCCGGGAGGGCGTGGACGTTCTCCTCGGAGGCGGGCGGGCAGGCGTACTCCTTCTCGACGCCCTCGAGGCCCGCGGCGAGCATGGCCGCGAGCGCGAGGTACGGGTTGGCCGAAGGGTCCGGCGCGCGGTACTCGACGAGGGTCGTCTTCCGCCCGGCGGGCACGCGGATCAGGTCGGCGCGGTTCCGCGTGGCCCAGGTGACGTAGGTGGGAGCCTCGTAGCCGGGGACCAGGCGCTTGTACGAATTGACGGTGGGGTTCGTGACGAGCGCGATCTCCGGGGCGTGGGCGAGCTGGCCGGCGATGAAGCGCCGGGCGGTCTCGGAGAGCCCGTGCCGGTCGCGGATCTCGTAGAAGGCGCTCTTCCCCCCCTTCTGGAGGGACTGGTGGAGGTGCATCCCGCTCCCGTTCTGCCCGTTGATGGGCTTGGGCATGAACGAGACGTGGACCCCGTGTCGCTGGGCGACGCTCTTGGCCACGTACTTGAAGGTGACGATCGCGTCGGCCTGGCGCAGGGCCTCGGCCTCCCGGAGGTCCACCTCGAGCTGGCCGTCGGAGGCCTCGTGGTGGGCGAGATCGGCCGCGACCTGGACCGACTCCAGGGCCTGCATCGTGTCCCGCCGCAGGACCTGGGCGGCCTCGCGGGGCACGGCGTCGAAGTAGCCGCCCCGCTCGAGCGCCTCCGGCGCGCCGGCCGAGCGGAACACGAAGTACTCGATCTCGGGGGCGACGTGGAAGGCGTAGCCCTGGTCGGCGGCGCGCTCGAGGGTCTTCTTGAGCACGAAGCGGGGGTCTCCCTCGAAGGGCTTGCCCTCGACGGTGCGGATGTCCGCGATCATGCGGCCCGCGCCCTGGGGGAGGACGGCGAAGGTCGCCGGGTCGGGCCAGGCGAACATGTCGCTCTCGTCGACGCGGCTGAAGCCCTCGATGGCCGACCCGTCGAAGGGGATGCCCTCCTCGAAGGCGGCGGGGACGCGCTCGACGGGGACGGTGAGGGACTTCAGGTTGCCCAGGATGTCGGTGAACCAGACCTCGACGAAGCGGACGCCGTGGGCCTTGATCTCCGCGAAGGTGGCGTTGATGTCCCGTGCCATGTCCCCAGCCCTTTAAAACGAAAACGGCGCCCGCGGTGGGGCGCCGTTGCCTCTGACGGGAGAGTCTACGCCGCGGCCCGGCGCGAAGTCAAGGGCCTAGCGCCGGAACCGGATCTCGGCGCGCGTCCCGCGCCGGCCGGGAGCGATCGCGAACTCGCCGCGCAGGTCCTCGCGGGCGACGGACTGGACGAGCCGGAGCCCCAGGTTCGAGCTCCCGGAGAGGGTGAAGCCCGGCGGGAGTCCGACGCCGTCGTCCTCGATCCGGACGCGGACCTCCCGGCCCTGGGCCTCGACGGCCGCCTCGATCGTTCCCTCGCGCCGGCCCGCGAAGGCGTGCTTGAGGGCGTTGACGACGAGCTCGTTGGCGGCGAGCGCGAGCGGGACGGCCTGGTCCGCGTCGACCACGACGCTTCCCCCGGTCGTCTTGGGGCGGATGGCCTGGCCGGGCAACATGAAGGCCTGGATGTTGAGGTCGAGGAGCCGCTCGAGGAGCTCCCCCAGGTCGAGCCGGCGGGCGTCCGTCTGGGAGAGGAGGTCGTGGACCTGGACCATGCCCATGATGCGGGTGATGGCCCCCCCGAGCGCGGTCTGGGCGGAGACGGAGTCCTCGCGGCGCATCTGGAGGCGCAGGATGGAGGCGATGATCTGGAGGTTGTTCTTGACGCGGTGGTGGATCTCGCGGGTCCCGTCAAGCCGGGCGTTCGCCGGCGAGGATTTCCTTGGCGACTTCGACAAGCGACCTCCGGGTATCCATGCTGCGCTTCTGGAGCGCGCGGAAGGCCTCGCCCTCCTTGAGCCCGTGGCGGTCCATGAGGAGGCCCTTGGCGCGGTCGATGGCCTTCCGGGCCTCGAGCCTGCCGCGCGAGTCGGCCAGCTCGCTCTCCAGGGCGCGGCGCTCCTCGAAGCGGGCCTGGGCGAGCTCCAGGGCGGCCAGGAGCTCGGGCTCCTTGAAGGGCTTGACGAGGAAGGTGTAGGCCCCGGACTTCGTGGCGCGGGCGATCGTCTTCCCGTCCTTGTAGGCGGTGAGGATGACGCAGGGGGCGTTCCGGATTTTCGCGGCGGCGGCCAGGCCGTTCATCTTGGGCATCTTGACGTCGAGGAGCACCACGTCGGGCTGGAGGGTCTCGGCCAGGGAGACGGCCTCGCGGCCGTTGGCGGCCTCCCCCGCGATCTCGTGGCCGGCGGCCTCGAGGGTCTCGCGGAGGTCCATGCGGATGATGGATTCGTCGTCCGCGATCAGGATCTTCACGGGGCCTTGAATTCGACCGTGACCTTCGCGCGGAAGAGCATCTCGCGGTCCTCGCGGACGCGCCAGCTCTCCAGGAGGACGTCGAACGAGGGCTCGAGGGTCCCCTCGAAAAGGACCTCCTTGCCCGAGGTCACCTTGATCGGCTTGGAGAGGTCGAGGAGGGTCTCGTCGACGTAGAAGGTCGCCTTCTTCACGCCGGTGTGCGTGAAGTCGATCACCTGGTCCTTGATCGAGGCCTTGATCTCCGCGGAGGGGGTCCCGAACTGCTCGATCTTCAGCCAGTAGGAGCGCGGGCAGTAGTCCCCGATCGCGTAGTGCCGGACCTCCTTCGGATGGGCCTTGCGGACGCGGGTCTTGAGCCATTTCTCCAGGTCGTTCAGGATGACGCCTCCCTCGCGGAGGTTGAGGAGGTGCTTCCCCTTCTGGATCTCGACGTACTGGTGCTCGAAGCCGAGCTTCTTCATCTGGTTGCGGGACTCGCGGGCGAACTCGACGGGGACGGTCTCGTCGACGTCGCCGTGGACGATGTAGGCCGGGAGGTTGAAGCCGTTCCCGTGGAGCTTGCGGGCCTTTTCGTCGACCTCGTAGCGGGCTTTGTACTCGTTGCGGGAGAAGCCGCCGGCGAGCGAGACGATCGCGCTCCAGCGGTCGGGGTAGCGGAGCCCGATGTTCCAGGCCCCGAAGCCGCCCATGGAGTAGCCCAGGAGGACGATGCGGTTCTCGTCCACGGCGTGGGTCTTCTTGAGCTCGGAGATCGAGGAGAAGACGATGTTGCCGTTCCGGTAGCTCCACCAGTGAGGGAGCTTGACGCCCCGGAGGCTTTCGGCATAGTCCTCGTTCCGGTCCTCCGGGGGCTCGGGCTGGGCCGTAGGGGCGAGGAGGATGTAGTTGTTGGCCTCGGCGAACCCGCGGTAGAGGTCCTTGTGCTGGGCGCCGGTGGCGCCCAGCCCGTGGAGGAGAACCAGGATGCCGGCGGGCTTGGACTTGTCGTACTTCCGGGGAACCACGATCCAGACGTCCGACTCCCGCCCGAAGAGGTCCGCGTACCGCTCCCGGCGCTCGCCGGCGGGGGCGTCCCCCAGGGGCCGGCCGGCCTTGAGGGACTGGACCAGCTTGGCCGTGTCCCCCAGGGCCTCCTTGAGCTTGCCCGCCTCCCCGTCGTCGACCATTTTCCAGATCGCCTCCGGCGTCGGCGGCTCCTTCTCCTCCTGCTGAACCCAAATCAACCAGTTTGATTTGGGTGAGGGAGAGGAGGCCAAGGCAAGGGCGAGCGCGACATGAATGATCATGCCGATGATTATAGCCCAAGCCGCCTCCCCGCGTGAGCCGGATCGATGCCCCCAAGGACGGATCGTTCGGAGATCCCCCGATTACGGCGGAGCAAACCTCCCCTTCTGTTCCTGATCCGACTCCAGCCTCCGACGCAGCCGGCGGAGCCGGGTCTTCCAGGTCTCCCGAGGTGCATGATGGAGTACTCTCAGCGCAACGCCGGGACGGATTCCACAGAGATGAGCCCAGTAGAGCGCGACGAGATCGGGATCTTCGCCCTCGAACGCTTCGCCTCGGGACCGGGCCTCCTCAAGCAGCCACAGGAACTGCTGACGTTGCACCTCCGAGGCGGTGAGGCGCTCCTCATTCCGACGTTCCTGACGGAGAGACTCGAGTCGCATGATGATGAAGAACTTCGCCCGGACGGATGCGGGACTGGCGCCGACCTCAGAGAACAGCGTCCATGGACTCACGAAGAGGGGACTCGTCCCCGCCCCGGTGAAACTCCGGTAGCTGGACCAGCGGTAGTCCTCGGGCTGTCCGACCAGCCCCGCCGAGACCGGATTGAGGAAGATATAGGCGATCGTCCTCAACAGGAAGAACAGGCCTTTCTGACGGAAGGCCTGGTACGGGCCGTCAAAGCAGTGGCCCCCCAACCCGTACTTCCGGTTGTGATAGAGGGCATAAAGGCGATTCACATGGTGCATGCACCGTTGGAGCTGATCCGACGTGGCCCGAAGGGCCAGGTGATAGTGGTTGGACATCAGCACGAAAGCCCACAGCGTACAGCCCGCCAGCCGCAACCCCTGCCTCAGGTAGGCCAGGAAGATCTCGTAGTCCTGTTCCTCCCGAAAGAGGACCAGCCGCCGGGTTCCGCGGGCGAAAACATGCCAATCTGTCGACTTCTCCGTCTTCAGCCTGTTCATGCGGCACCTTTCGTCCCCCCTCCACCCTATCGTGGGACCACTGGCGAAAAAGTGGACGGGGAATCGATCTCGAGGCGAAGGATTCCCGGAAAGTGAACCCAAATCAAAC
>Ga0187893_10003095_pt1 | contig 34672 bp, 31 predicted proteins | sample MA1701074metaG_FD_139574 | JGI IMG/M metagenome (GOLD analysis project Ga0187893, IMG submission 139574) | White microbial mat communities from a basaltic lava cave in the Kipuka Kanohina Cave System on the Island of Hawaii, USA - MA170107-4 metaG ...
CGCGCCGAACGAGGTCGTGAACAAGGCCTACGACCTGTCCGCCGGCGACCAGCACGAGGTGGTCGTCGAGCCGGACCCCGACAAGCCGTTCATCGGGCTCGCGTTCAAGCTCGAGGAAGGCCGCTACGGGCAGCTCACCTACCTGCGCATCTACCAGGGGAAGCTCGACCGCGACACCTTCATCACCAACACGCGGACGGGCAAGGAGAGCAAGGTGGGACGTCTGGTCCGCATGCACGCGGACGAGATGGAGGACATCGAATCGGCGGGGCCGGGCGATATCGTCGCGATCTTCGGACTGGACTGCCACTCTGGCGACACCTTCACCGACGGGAAGCTGAACGTCGCCATGACGTCGATCCACGTGCCGAACGCGGTCATCTCGCTCTCGGTGAAGCCCGTGGACAACAAGTCCCAGATCAATCTGATGAAAGCGCTCGGCCGGTTCACCAAGGAAGACCCGACGTTTCGGGCGGGCGCCGACCCCGACTCCGGGGAGACCGTCATCCACGGGATGGGTGAGCTGCAGCTCGACGTGTACATCGAGCGCATGAAGCGCGAGTACGGCGTTCAGGTCGAGGTCTCGCCGCCTCAGGTCGCGTACCGCGAGACCATCACCGAACGCGTGGAGTACGACTACACCCACAAGAAGCAGACGGGAGGCTCGGGCCAGTACGGACGGGTCGCGGGCTACATCGAGCCCAACCCGGGCGGCGGCTTCGAGTTCGTCGACGACGTCAAAGGCGGAGCCGTGCCCCGGCAGTTCATTCCCTCCGTCGAAAAGGGCATGAAGTCGATGATCGACAAGGGCCGGAAGATCGGTGCGCCCGTCGTCGACGTTCGCGTGGTTTTGAACGACGGGAAGAGCCACACCGTGGACTCCTCCGACATCGCTTTTCAGGAAGCGGCCCGCGCCGCATGGCGCGATGCGTACGACCGGGGAAAGCCGAGGGTCCTCGAGCCCATCATGCGCGTGGTGGTAGAAGGTCCGACCGAGCATTCGGGAGGTGTCCTGACCACCCTCATGCAGAGGCGCGGCGCCATCATCGGGCAGCAGGAAACGGGCGGCATGACCATCACCGAAGCCGACGTTCCTCTCGCCGAGATGTTCGGCTACGCCACCACTCTGCGCTCCGCCACGCAGGGCAAGGCGGATTTCACCATGGAGTTCTCCCGGTACGTGCCCGTGCCGGAGTCCATCGAGGCCGAGCTGGTGGAGAAGGCGGCCGAGAAAGCGAAGGCGAGTTAGAAGTATGCTGAAGGCGCAAACGAACGCGGCGCACTCCAATATCCGATACTGGCCAGGAGACCGAACGACGATGCTGCGGAAGGAAGTGAACGAGAAGAGCCCTCTACGAATCCTCGAGAGCTCCACCCGAGGGGGCCTCGGCCCCGGAAAGCTCGGGGTGGTCATGGCGCGAGCGGGCGTCGGCAAGACGGCGTTCCTCGTACAGATCGGCCTCGACGACGCGATGCGGGAGCGGCCCGTCCTCCACGTCGCGCTCCGGCAGGAGCTCGACCACGTGCGCTCCTGGTACGACGCTCTCTTCGACGACCTCGCGGAGGTGACGGAGCTCCAGAACCGCGAGCAGGTGCGGGCATTGGTGAACAAGAACCGCGTGATCCAGGCATACCCCGACTCCGTACTTCCTCACGAGCGCCTCGACGACATCCTTTCGCTCTACGCCGACAAGATCGGATTCACGCCCAAGGCGATCCTGATCGACGGTTTCGACTGGGAGAGCGGCAAGGTGGTCGCGCGAGCGGCGGAGATCGGAGCCTTTCAGATCACGGCGAAGCGCATCGGAGCGGAGCTGTGGATGTCGGCTGTGACCCATCGCGTCTCCGTCCCCGCCCACCCGACGGCCATCATCCCGCCGTGCGAAGCGTATTCCGACCTCATCGACCTCGCGATCTTCATCGAATCCGAGGGGGCGCACGCGACCGTGCGCCTGCTCAAGGACCACGACCACCCGCGGCCGAACGACACGCACCTTCACCTCGACACCGACACCATGCGACTCGTCGCCGACGAGCTCTCGTCGGTGGCGAAGAACCTGCCGCCGAGCTCCTTCACCCTGCTCTCGGGGGGCGCTTCCGGCGCGGAGGCCGCGTTCGGAGAGACGGCGGAGAGGCACGGCGCCCATGAAGTCACGTTCTCCTTCGCCGGGAACGAGACCGCCCGTCGCCGCGGCCTCGTCGAGCTTTCCGACGAAGAGCTCGAGCGGGGCGGGGTACACGAGACGTACATCCAGGCCCAGCTCCATCGAATCTTTCCCAAGACCCCACGATTTCAGCGTTTGCTGAAGTCGATCTGGCACCAGGTGGCGACCGCGGGCGAAGTGTTCGTCGTGGGCGAGATCCAGCCCGACCAGACGGTCAAGGGTGGAACGGGCTGGGGCGCGGAGCTCGCGCGCCACTTCCGGAAGCCGCTCCACGTCTTCGATCAGGTGAAAAACGGGTGGTTCCAGTGGAAGGACGGCGACTGGAAATCGGTCGACCCGCCGCGCATCCAGAGGACGCGTTTCTGCGGCACCGGCACGCGTCATCTGACAGAGACGGGCCGGAAGGCCATTACCGAGCTGTTCGAGCGATCGTTCGAGTCGCGGTAAGACCCGCTCAGTCAAACTCCGCGACGCTCCTCACCGTGATGGCGCTTCACTGTTTGTGTTCTCGGTGGTGGAGGCCCCGCAGCCGAAACGTCTCGCGATCAGGTCCCCATCGCGAGTAACCTCATCATCGACCAGAAGGGCGTCATCCGGTTTTATTCGCTCCTCGATAGCCGCAACTTCGACGCCAAGCTCGTCGAGCTGCGAAAGAAACTGAATACTCTCTTGTCGGAGCCCTGAGGTGTTGCTCGGTTCCATCCTGCTCGCGCTGGCGAGCGAGCCCATCGTTACCATCCGCTCTCCCGAAGAGCTGAAGCTCAAACGCGGTGGGAGCAGCGAAACATCCATCGAGATTTCCGTACGAGACGGATTCCACGTTCAGGCCAACCCCGCCGCGAACCAGTTCCTCATACCGCTCACCATCTCCGTCGAGTCGAATGAGGCGCTCAAAGTCGGTCGGCCTCGATATCCGCCTCCGACGCGCTACCGCTTGGAGGGTACCGAGGAGGATCTTCTTGTTTACGGCGGCGTCATCAAGGTGCCCTTTACAATCCAGTCCTCGGGTTCGACTCCTCCCCACCTCCATGAGCTTCAGGGTAAGCTGAAGTACCAGGCTTGTGACGACCGCTCGTGCCGCCCGCCGGCTACCGCTCCATTCGAGCTCAAAGTTCGTGTTTTGCCGCGGCGAGCCGGTAAGTAGCCACAGGGCGAACGCGGCAGCTCCTACTTGAGCGTCACCACTCTTCTCGGATCGACTCGGACGACGATGTAGGTAATGTCGTCCTGGACCTCGGGAAACCAATGCGGTGTGCCCGCGGGTATGATTACGACGTCGCCCTTGGCGATCCTCCGGCGCATACCGCCCTCGATGCCCTTTCCGCTGACCCCCGGACCGTTGATGGTGACGACTTGCGTCGCGGTGTCGTCACGTCTCTCGGGAGCGATCAGAGCTCCCCCGGTCACCAGCGTGCCTTCGCCTTCGAGCACGTGGTAGACCTCCGTCACCACGTCGTGCAAGACGCCGCCCGGCAGGTTCGTCCCCTTGGGCCGATGGACCAGGCCGATGCCGACGTTGTGACCTCCGGCGTCCACGGTGCGAATCGGCGTATCGACGATCTTCTGTTCTATGGCTTGCTTCAGGGTGGCCTCGATGTCGGCGGCGCTCACGTCCGTGGCCGGAATGGGGTTCGCGCCCGCCTGGAAGAACACCAACCACAATGAAAGAATGTTCGGCATTGGCCCTCCTGTGAATTGCGACACGAGAACATTTCGGCGATGGGGCTCACTCGCTCCCGGGTCTCGTCGCCTGGAACCGGATCTCCTTGAGGAACTCCGTTCGTCGCGCGAGCTCCGAATCGCCGGCCGGGAACTGGTTGAAATGCAGCACGTAGGCGAGGACATCGGCGGTTTGCTGCCGGTCCAGCTTACCCGGGTCGCCTTGAGGCATCGACACGCGCACTCGTTCGAACAAGTCGCCGACCGTCAACCCGTCCCAGTTCGACAGGAACAAAGCTCCGGCAAGCGGAGTCGCTTCATCCGCGCCCATCAGGTCCTCCCCGTGACAGCTCGAGCACTCCCGCGCATAGAGCGCTCCCCCGCGCGTTGCCTGCTCTTCCGTATACACGCCGTCCCACACCGACCGGGTTTCGGTCAACCCCTGCTGGGGTCCACCGATCGCGGCGATGGAAGCCGTCATGACCAGAGCAAGTCCGATCGCGCTTGCGCGGGGCGCCCCGTTTTTTTTCATCGCCCTGCCCGGGGCAGGCTGAACGCGATGTACTCGCCCGAGTAATTGCCGCCGCTGACCGCTACCACGATGTATTGCTTACCCTCGACCATGTAGGTCATCGGCGACCCGCTCTGCGGAGCCGGCATCCACACCGCCCCCACTTCCTCGCCCGTCGCCTTGTCGTAAGCCCGAAGCATCGCGCCGCGCGGGTGGTCCTTCGTCGTCGTGATTTGCGGATCGCCCATGACCACCAGCGTCTTCGTGACCATCAAGCCGACGCCCGAGGTGCCCGCCTGCCCGGTCTTCGGAATGTCCAGGCCCTTGAGCGCCGGGTGATTGCGGACGTTATCCGGCGTGTCGCCATGCGGCACCTGCCAGAGGATCTCACCGCGGTCGAGATGGATCGCCGAGAGGATTCCATAGGGCGGCTTGACGATGGGCAGCCCCTGGATCGTCATACCCGCGCCTTCGCCGCCGGCGGGAGGACGGGGCGGGCTCGCGGCGGGCGGACTTCCTCCCGGCGGCGCCGCGGGCTGAGGCAGGTCATCGCGGGTTCGACGTCCGGAATCGGCGGCGCAGCAGTCCCCCGGCCCCCATACTTGCCGGAAGGGTCGCCCGCCCACTCCTGAAACGTAGCGAATATCCGAGAATCCATCAGGCGGCGCGGTGAGCGACCGTTCGCCGGGAGTGTTTCCCGCCGGCGCGTAGACCACGTGCGTCTCGGGATCGTAGGCCCCCCCGGGCCAGTTGGTCGCCGTGCCACCGGTCACCGCGCCGAGCAGTCCATCGACGTGGCCCAGAATCGCCGGATTGAAGGGCGTCGGCGCCCACTTGTACCGCTTCAGATTCTCGACAGCCTGTGCCCGCAGCTCCGGCGTGAAGTCGATCAGGTCGTCCGGAACGCTGAGGAAGTTCCGGGCATAGGGGGGCGGCTTCGTTGGATGCGGCTGTGTCGGCGAAGTCTTCTCGCCCGGCACGTCCGACTGCGGGACGGGCCGCTCTTCGATCGGCCACACCGGCTGTCCGCTCACCCGGTCGAAGACGTAGAGCCAGGCCTGCTTGCTCGGCAGCGCCACGGCCTTGATGGCCCGGCCGTCGACTTGGATGTCAGCCAGGATCGGCGCGGAGGAATTGTCGAAGTTCCAGATGGGATGGTGCACCAGCTGGAAATGCCACCTCCGCCGCCCGGTTTTCAGATCGACGCAGACCAGGCTCTCGGCAAACAGGTTGTCCCCCGGGCGATGCCCGCCGTAGTAGTCCGAGGTCGGCGTCTCCACCGGAAGGTAGACCAATCCCAGCTCCTCATCCACGCTGAATTGAGTCCAGACGCCGACGTTGCCGTTGATGGACCAGGAATCGTTCTCCCAGGTCTCGCCGCCAAACTCGCCAGGTCGGGGGATGGTATGGAAGGTCCACAACAGCTTGCCGCTCCGCGTGTCGAAGGCGCGCACCAGCCCCTTGGTGTTGTTGTGGGTCGAGACGGTCGCTCCTTCCCTCATCGCCGAGCCGATGAGCGCCACGTTGCCGACGACGATCGGCGTCGAATGGATGCCGATCTCACCGGTTTCCAGATCGATCGGCTGTTCGGCCCCCTTCACCACGCCGACCTTGAGATCCACCATCCCTTCCTCGCCGAACGAGCCGATCATCGCCCCGGTCCTGGCGTCGAGCGCCACCAGCCGATAGCCCGTCGTGACGTACAGAACGCGGTCATCGCCCTTGCCGTCGGTCCAGTACGAGAGCCCGCGGCCCGAGAGCTGCCGCGGGGCGATGGCGGCGCGCTTGCCCTCGCGGACGCTGTGCGCCCAGATCAGCTCTCCCGTTTTCGCGTCGAGCGCGACGACCGAGCGACGCGTGCCGGCGGTGGTGTACAGCACGCCCTTGACCATGAGCGGCGTCCCTTCAAGCTTGAATTCGGGATGCGGACCCAGGTTGTCGGTCTTGAGGCGCCAGGCAACCTCCAGATCGTTGAAGTTGGACGCGTTGATCTGATCCAGGGGAGAGTATCGCGTCCCTTTCAGATCCGCGTTGTAGTGCGGCCACTCAACGTTCTCGGAGCTGGGCTGAGCGCCTGACGGGCGCGCGCCCCCTTGAACCCACACCCAGGCGACCAAAAAGACGTACGATGGCACGGACGGCTTGCTCAATCGCGACATGAGCTCACTCCTCCTCGCGGAGTATGCTACAACCCTTCGATCGAGATCGTCCAGACCAAGAGGGAACATAGACATCCGGGTCGGTCGCGACACCGGCGTCGGTTCAGAAGGCGAACGAGACGAGCACTCCTGTCCGTTGTCCTCCCGGGAAATGCCTTCGATGTCGGCGGTATCTCGGGAAGGTCCCCGTTGTCTTTTCTCAAGTACTTCCCAGAAGTTCCTGCGACGGACGCGACGGAAAGAGGATTCCAACGGCATTCGGGGAGGAGTGGTTGCGTGGGGTGGCCCACTCGACCTCGCCGAAGAATAGCGGGTGCGCCCAGGAGGCTGTTTGCACCTGAGATCGGCGCTCGTTAGAATCCGGCCGCACTTACCCAGCGGGTTCACCCGCAGACCGCTCGAGCCCGCACGATTCGCGCGCCGAAGGAGTCGTGATGCGCGTCCGGACTTCTTGGGTGCTGGCCCTCGTCTTCTCTGCCGCGGCAGGCTCCGCGCAGCCGGTTCAGCCTCCCTGGATCTTCGGAATGCACGATCCGGGAGTCGAGGGAGAGATCGAAACCAGAGGCAAGCGCGGCTGGATCGTTTTCACCGAAGCCATCGGACACGATCCGAACGACGGGAGCGGGAAGGACTACCGGCCGTGGAGCTCCCGCGGGCACGGTGTCATCGTCCGGCTCAATAATGGCTACGGCAGCGAGGGTACCCTTCCTCACGAGAACGAATATGGAGGCTTCGCCGAGCGAGTGGCGAACTTCATTCAGAGCTCGCCCGGCGCGGACATCTGGATCATCGGCAACGAGACCAACCTGCCGCGGGAGTGGCCGGGCAACGTAAACGGCGATCCGGCGACCGGCGAAGCGATCACCCCGGAGCGCTATGTGAGCTGCTTCGGCCGCGTGGGTGCCGAGCTCGAGCGGCGCGGGATCACAGGAGAGATTCTGGTGCCGGCGCCCAGCGGGACCTGGGCCCCTCCTTACGACGGAACGCTTTCGAGCTTTCCCAATCGCGGTGTGCCCGGCTTCCTCGACTACTGGGTCCAGGTGCTGAACGCTCTCGGTCCGTCACGGGTCGAAGGACTCGCGATCCATGCCTACACTCACGGCGGCACCTCGGCGAGCCCCATCGATCCCAACCTCGTTTTCAGCGAGCAGAAGATGGGCTGGCCCTACCAGAACATCTACTACCACTTCCGCGTCTACCAGAACTTCATGGCGGCGATCCCGGAAAGCATGAGGTCACTCCCCGTCTGGATCACGGAGGCGAACGAGCTCCGGGAGCTCGCCGGTTACAACTGGGATCCCCATGGCAACACGAGTCAGTGGGTCGAGAACGCTTACGCGGAAATCCACGAATGGAACTCGAATCGCTCGAACCAGGCGATCCGCGCCCTCGCTCTCTTCCGCTGGCCCGACGTCTGGGAGGGCGACCGCAACTACTGCGTCTCCTGCGTCGGCTCTGCGGTCGAAGGCGTCCGGCAAGCGCTCCACCACGACTACCGATGGACGGACGACTTCCCGCCTGCTCCCGCGGGCAACAACGCAAGCGTGGGCCGGACCGAGAGCCTCATCCCCGCCTCCATCCGCGCCGGAGAGGCCGAAGAGGTCGAAATCCGCGTTCAGAACACGGGCGGCACCACTTGGACTGCGGGTGAGCTCTACCGGCTCGGAGCGACCTCCTCGAATCAATTTTTCTTCGAGGCTCTCCCCTGCGGGGGCTACAGCCTCGCACCGGATAATTCCAGAGCTTTCCTCTGTTCGGGCGACGCGATCGCTCCGGGAGAGTGGTACGTGTTCCGGTTTCGGTTTCGCGCCTCGACGACGAGCGGCACCCTGGTGCTTTCCCTTCGCATGGTGCGCGACGGGGTGGAGTGGTTCGGCGACCCCGAGAGCTGGAACATTGTCATCGACGAGTCGCGACCGCCGCCGGAGGAGCTGATTCAAAACGGCGACTTCTCGAACGGCTTGACCGGCTGGAGCTCGTGGAACGAGCGCGGCCGGGCGAACCCAACGGTGGTGGACGGCCAGGTTCGGCTCGAGAGCGACAACCACAACGGCGGGGTCTATCAGCAATTCTCGACCGGCGGAGCGGGCCGAAGGTTTTCCGTCTCCGGGTTCTGGGCCGCGAGCCCGAGCCTTCCGGCCTTCCAGTGGGCCGAGGTGCTGATCCTCAACAGCGATCGGATTCCCCTCGACGGGGAGGACGTTCGCGAGGGAGAGAGCGACGTCGTGCTCGTCTACAAGAACGACACCTGGGCAAGCCCGCGAGGGTGGTCCGGCCCCATGGCGCGGACGGCGCCGGTGACGAACGCGGGAGAGTTCGTCGCCGCGGGCAGCGTGGCGACTCTCGTCCTCAAGGGCGGGAACCTGGGCGGGGCCGTAACCGGCACCCGATTCGATGACATCGGCCTCGCGCCCCATGGCGACTTTCTCAACCGGCCGCCGACGGCCGTCATCACCGCGGAGCCGACGAGCGGGCCGGCGCCCCTCCTCGTCAGCTTCAGCGGTTCAGGGTCCAGCGATCCGGACGGTGACACGCTCCGCTTCCTCTGGAGCTTCGGCGACGGAACCGAGGGATCGGGATCGGTCCTCTCTCACACGTACACACGCGAGGGAACCTACGTCGCCACCCTGACGGCCGACGACTCCCGCGGCGGCGCCGCCAGCGCCTCGATCGTCATCTCGGTTGGGGTCTCCCCCTCGAAGCTCGGCGTCCACGTGGTCATCGGTCCCCGAAACGGCTACGGAGACTTTCTGAGGAAGATCCGGGATGCGGGACGGTTCCTTGCCGCCGTTCATTGCGTCGACGACTTCGGAGCCTGCGCCGAGGCCAAGGAGTACGACGCCCGCACCATCACGGTAGGCCGACTCCATTCGCACGAGTACCTCATCGATCTCGGCAAGAACCCCGAGGCCAACGCCGAGGAGTTCTACCAGGCGGTCCGAAGCCGCTGGTTGGCCCTCTCCTCCATCGACTACTGGGAAGCTCAGAACGAGATCAACTCGGGTTACGGCTGGCAGAAGCGCTTTTACCTCAGGCTCATGGAACTTGCGGAGGCCGATGGTTTGAAGCTCGCTCTCTTTGCTGCTTCGACGGGTACGCCGCCGCGACCGGAAGACGACGGCGGAGTCGCCTACGAGAACATCAAGGATACCTGTCTCCGGGCCAGGCCGGGCGGACACATTCTGTCCTTACACGAGTACGGCGGCGTTCCGACAGGGAGCACGCTCCGGGGAACCGAGCCCTATCACGCCCTGCGCTATCGCACTCTCTACGACTACCTGAGGCAATTCGACGCGGTCGTCCCGCTCGTCATCAGCGAGTGCGCTCAGAACGCGGGCTATCAGTACCCGGGTGTCGAGACCTTCATGGACGACTTCCGCTGGTACGACGGCGAGCTCACCAGGGACGACTACCTTCTGGGCGCGACGATCTTCACCCTGGGAAACTGGGCGAACGCCAACTTTCAGGAAGCTCTCGACGCCCTGGGAGACCACATCGCGCGAACGGGCCGTTAAGGAGATGCGGGAAGTCGAGGTTTTCAGGGGTGCGTCGAGCTCAGGCCCACGAAAGCGCCGCCGTTCTCCTGACAGAGGGCGCGCATCAGGGTCGCGAAACGCACCCCCGTGTTCTCTCCCCACTGGTCCTGGGAGAACATGGTGGGGAATCCGATGGCGTGGATGCGCACCCTCCGGTTTCCCTGCGCGTCCTTCTTGTTGAGCCGGGAGACTTCCTCCACGACGTCCTGGATCGAATCGCCCGTGAACTCGTCGCCGAGCACGTAGAGGCTCACCTTCTTGTCGGCGGCGGCGAAGGCGCGGATGGCGGCTTCGATTCCCTCGACGGGGCTGCTGTTGCTGAAGGGTCCCCAGTTGCGCAGGCGCTCGAGGATGAGCCGCCGCCGGGCCGGAGTATCAGGAATCCACTTGCGCGCGTACTGGGAGAACATGTACTGGCCCTCGTCGCTCATGACCTGGATCCCTTTGACCTTGGGGTAGACGTCGAGCACTTCCTCCATCGTCTTCAGCATCTTCGGCCAGGCGTAGCTCTGCATGCTCCCGGAAGTGTCGATGATGAAGACGATGTATTCGCTGTCGACGGGGACGCCGCCGACGGTCGCGTCCTCGCGCGGCCTCCGGTAGATTCTTCCCTGGAGCCGCTTCATTTCCTCCGAGAGCTCCTGCTGCGCCGCGAGCAGTCGCCCCTCCACGATCTCGTTGATTTCTGACAGGTCCTTGGTCGCGGCGAACTGGCCCTGGATCGAGGAGAGGTCGCCGCGGAGGCGGGCGATCAGCGCCTGCTCGTCCGAGAGCTGTTCGACCTTGCCCGTGAGCTCGTGCTCCAGGACGTCCGTCTCGCCTCGAAGGCGGTAGACCTCTTCCTCGAGCTTCTGAATCGCAGCGCGGAGCTCCGTCTCGATCGCCTCGAGACCTCGCCGTTGGCCCAGCTTGGTCAGGGTCAGGAGCAGGATCATCGCTCCGAATCCGCAGCAGACGACGTCGAGAAACGAGAGGCTCATCACCTCGAACCCGCGCCTCCTCGCTCTCGCCATGATCAGGGCCAGTCCGACGACGGGGTCACGAAGGCACCGTCCGTTGCCATCGCGAGCTTCCAGAACGCGCTCGGCGCTATGGGATCGCCTTCCATGGGGAAGAGGATGATGTTGATGGGAATTCTCCCGGAGAGCTCCCGCGTCGCTTCGTCGAAGAGCCTCAGTCGATCCTTTGCCGAGATCGTCGTTCGGCTCGGCGGCCTCTTCCCGAGCGTGGGGAGCCCGTCGACGAGGAGATACACGTTGTCGGGAGGAGGACGCAGGGCGGAGATGACGCTCAGCCCCTGGAACAGGTTGGTGCCACCCGCGGGCACGACCTTCCGGAGATTCTGCACGGCGCCGTCGAGGACTTCGCGGCTTCCCGCGTCGAGCCACTGTCCGTCGGTGCCGGGCACGATGGGCGTTGCTTTCGCGGAGAAGCCGTAGATCTGAAAGCTCGCGTCCCGGGGGAACTGGGTCGTGATCCAGTCCACGGTCGCGACCGCCTGCCGCCACTTGCGCGAGCGCAGCTTCATCGGATCCGCAAGGTTCCGCCGGCGCACGACGTTCACCACATCGTCTCCGAGCATGCTGGCCGAAGTGTCGATCAGGACCAGGATGCGCCGGCCCCCGACTTTGAGACCCGTGAGGTACTGACGATCGCCGTCTCCCACGAACGAGCGCAAGCGATCTCCGGGGGTCTCCTCCGACGGCGCCGCGGCCGAGAGCCGCTTCACCTCGTTCTCGAGGGTCTTGATGTCGGTCTTGAGCTTTTCGACGTGCTCGCGCCGGGCGAGCGTCGATTGCTCGAACGTCGCGAGCTCTTCTTGAACTTCGGTGAGGGTGTCGATGAGCCGCTGGGAGAGTCCCGAAGCGAGAACGGTCTCCCGCTCCGTCGAAAGCACCGAGTTGCGGAGCTCGACCAGATTCTGGTGCCCGACGAGCACCTCCTCTTCGAGCCGGTCGACCTCTCCGCGAAGATCTTCGTTGACCGGCCGATAATTCCCGCCGAAAACCGCGTTGAGGATGGTGAAGACGAGGATGACCGCCCCGAACCCGCAGCACACCACGTCGAGAAACGAGAGGCTGAAGAACTCGACCTTGCGGCGGGGCATGCTTTAGGACCCGCGGAGGTGCTGGATCAGGTGCTCGTCGACGTAGGTCTCGCAGTCGAGCACCAGCCTCTCCTGATGGAGCTGGAGCTGGTGGATGAGGAACATCAGCACCAGGCCGAGGAGGAGCGCGATGAGAGTGGAGTTGAAGGCGACCCCCAGGTTCTCGGTGACTCCGCTGATGTCGCCTTCGACCGCCTTCTGCGCCTGCGCGAGGGCGAGGCCGATTCCTCGGACGGTGCCGATGAACCCGAGCGAGGGAATGGCCCAGGCGATGTAGCGGATCATGGAGAGCTCGGAGTCGAGCCTCTCCGCCTCGGATTGACAGACCGAGTGCGCCGTCGCCGAGGCGTCCTGGATGTTGCGGGTGGCGCCGAAACGGTGGAGAGCGGAGAGAAGGGAGCGGGGAAGAAGAAGCCGCTGCTGCGCGGGCGGCAGCGCCTGGATTCCACGCGCGTGCTCCCTCACGTCGTCGGGAAGGATCCGCGCGCCCGTCCCCACGGGAACGAGATTGCTTTCGAGGAGCTTCCGCTCCCTTAGAGCGACGACGCCCTTGTAGCCCAGGATGGCGAGAGCCCAGGCCATGAGGATGAAGCAGGATTCCTGCTCGTAGTCGCGGATGATGACCCAGAGCGAGGGCTCGGGAACGAAGTCGGGGTCAGCCTGGACCTGCGCCCGCTGCTGGGCGAAGACCGCCGCCGCCTTCGGCCGGACAACGGCGATGTAGAGGGCGTGGATCAGGATGGCGGAGAGGAGGAGCGCGAGGGTCTGGTAGACGAACTCGATGGGGTAAGACTTCTTCACGTTAGATATCCACCGGGAACGAGACCGAGCTGTCCGCGGGCACTTTCTCCGTGGGCTCGAACTCCTCGAGATCCGGCTCCTCCTTCCGAGGAGCTTCTTGCGACGACGAGGCGAGGAGACCTCCCGCGAGGAGGGCCGACCCGAGAAGCGCATAGAGAATCCATCGTTTCATTCCACCCACCTCGCGATCCGGAACCCGACGTCGGGCCGGGGATCCTTTCCGTAGTCTCGATACGTGAGCCGCAACTGGGTCACGCTTCCATGTAGATAGCTCGCTCCACGAATCACGTGGAACTCGCCCGCGGCCGGGCCTACCGGATCGGTCGCCGAAGCCGCCGGCGCCATCTCGTAGCGATCCGAGACCCACTCGGCGACGTTGCCTCCCAGGTTGTAGAGGCCGAGGGCGTTCGGAGCGAAGCTGTCCACGGGAGCGGTCGCCGGGAAGGAGTCGTCGAAGCTCGGGATCGTGCTCGCCACCATTCCCTCGGCCGACTTGTCCGCGAAATTCCCGGCGCCCGCGGGCACCGGAAGCGATTCTCCCCAGGGATACTTCGCGGGTACCCCCGTCGCGTACCTCGCGGAGAGCTCCCACTCCGCCTCGGTTGGAAGTCGATAGCCGGTCGTCGGAGGTGATGCGAGAGCGTAGCTTCCACCCGTCGCCACGTATGCGGGAGGAAGCGAATGTTTCTCGCTCAGCCAGTTGCAGTAGGCGGCCGCGTCTTCCCAGCTTACCCGGACCACGGGGTGGTGGTCGGTCTCGAGGCTCTGGCTGGCAACCGCGCCCGAGCGGTGTCCCGAGCGGAACTCCCGGAACTCCCGGTTCGTCACTTCGCGCGCGCCGATGTAGAACGCGCGCGTGATCTCGACCTCGCGAATCACTTCGTTCGCGCGCCGCCCCGGCTCCCGCCGAGCCGCTCCCATCTGGAAACGGCGCGGCTTCACCAGGACCAGCTCGCGCCCCGAGGATGTCGCGATCCGCGGCTTCGCCGCCTCCGCTTCTTTCTTGGAAGCGACGCTAACGAGCACCGCCTCGATCCTCTGGGGAAAGCCGGGGCGCGGTGTGATCTCGGTCTGAAACGGTTCGTAGCCGTCCTTGCGAATCTCGATGCGGTGGGAAACGGCAGGAAGGCGAAGGACCTGGCGCGCGTCGCCGCGGCTCTCGCCGTTCACGAAGAGAGTCGCGCCGACGGTATCGGGAACGATCTCGACCTCGCCGAGGCGCGGCCGTAGCTCCACGTTCAGGGCCTCGCGGCCGCCGGCCCGGATCTCGACGTCTCTCGAGTCCACCTCATACCCTTCCCGCGAAATCTCGATCCGATGGCGAGAACCTGGAGCGAGCGGGATATCGAGCGGAGTGAGTCCGCGGTAGACGCCGTCGAGAGTCACGCTCGCGTCCCCCGGGCGGCTCGCGATCGAAAGGAGCCCATCGGCGGGGGTGAGGGTTCCGATGGCCACGGTCAGGGGTTCTCCTCCCACCACCCGAATCCGGCCTCGCTGCGGTTTTCGCGCGGGAAGGTGTACCTCGTAGGTGTGCTCGCCTTCGGGAAGCTCGACGCTCAAAGGAGTCGGTCCGTAGCTCTCGCGTCCCACCCGCACCGTCGCCCCCGGAGGTTCGGAGAGAAACGTGACGGTGGCCCAGAGAGGGACGAGCTCGACGTCGAGGCTCGCGATAGCACCCTCGCCTTCGATCGTGACCCGCGTTTGAAACTCGCGATACCTTTCGGCGCGCACGACGACGTCGTGCTCGCCGGCGGCGGCCTCGATCCCGGCGAGAGGGGTTCGACCGACGCTCCTTCCATCGATGACGACGCTCGCCCCGACCTCGGGCTTCGCCGAGACCGAGAGGAGGCCCGGCAGTCTTTCGAGCGCGAACCGGAACGTCCGCTCCGTTTCCTTTCCGACTTCGATGCCCTCCTCGAGCTTTCGATATCCCTCCTTCTCGGCGACCACCCGATAGGTTCCCTGCCTCAGGAGGTATCTGCCCCGGAGGGAGAAGTCGAGGAAAGTGCCCTCGACGTTCATCCGGTCCGGAGTCGGCTCGATCTCGATTCTCACCGGGCGTGCGGTAAAGACGTGCGCCGCCGCGATGCCGAGGAGGGCGAGGGTGAGGGCGAACCAGAGCGCGGGGACCCGCGGTCCCCGGCCCAGAGTCGCCGGCTTCTCGATGGTTCCGGGCGTGGCGGCCTCGATGGCCCGATTCGCTCGTCCGTCCCCGTTCGTTCGCACGCGGAGGCCGAGGGCACCGGGCTTTTCGACGACGTCGAGGGTGATCGGACCGATTCCGATCACGTCTCCGGGGGACAGCGAGTAGGAGCCCGAGACCGCGGCACCGTTGACCGTGACCTTCGCCCCCTGGGGCTCGACGAACATCTCGCCGCTCGAAAATCCCAGACGAGCGAGGGGCCGGCTCCAATTCTTCGCGAGCTCGAAGGGGATGTCGATATCCGACTCCCGTCCTCCGATCTTGAGGGGGAAGTGCCCCGGCTCGACGCGCCTCAGCCCCTTCCCATCCTCGACGAAAAGCTCCATGGCTCAGATCGCCTCCTGGCAGCGCACCGCAACCGTCTCCGCCGCCTTTCCCGGCTCGACCACGAACTCGACTCTCACGTCCCGAAATCCCGCGCGGCTCCCGACGGCGACGTAGCGCCCCGGGCGGATCTCGAGGACCTTCCTCTCGAACTTTCCGAGCACGCCCACGCGCTGAAGGGTGACCTCCGTCATGAGGTCGGAGACGATCGCGACCTCGACCGCCTTTGAGTACGACGCGACGAGCGCCTCGAGCTTCGCAATGGCATCCCGCCGGCGGGCGCCTTCGCCCTCGGCGCTCCGCGCTTCGTCGAGAAGCCGGGAAGCTTCCTCGAGGGCCCGCAGGTCCGAAAGCCTCTCCGGATGGCCGATGTGGTACTCGAGCTTTTCCTGCAGGAAAGCGCGCGCCGCCGTCCTCGCTTTCCCTTCCTGGGCGAAGCGCAGGCTCGGATCGAGGGCGAGTGCTTCATCGTACTCGCCCTCCGCCCTTCGCCAGCTTTCGGCGCTCTCGTGCTCGAGAGCGCGGTCGCGATGGCCCGCGATGGCCCGGTTGCGCAGGCCCTCTTCAACCTGCGAGAGCCCGCGAGCGACCTCAGGCGATTCCGGTCGGACCGACTTAGCCCGTTCGAATGCCTCGCGCGCGGAAGCGTAGTCCTCTCGCTTCAGCGCGTCGAGCGCTTCGGTCATCGCGGCGGCAAACCCGTCGTCGCGAAGCTCCACGGTCACCTCCTCCACAGGCGGGACGGGTACGAGCTCGGAAACGACGACCGGTGGTGTCGGATCCTCCACGATCGCTTCCGGGGGAGTTGCCACGGGTGCCGTCGTCGTGGGCGGAGCCGTTGGGATCTCAGCGGGAGGGTTCTCTCTCACCCAACTCGGGAGCAGGGCGAAAACGACGACGCCGCAAGCCAGAACAAGGGCGAACGCCGACCAGGTCTTCCATCCCACGCGGCTCTCCATGCGCTCGAAACTATTGCGGGGAAGGGCTCAGGACCTTGTTGGGATCCGCGCCGAGGCCTGTTTCCGCCGCGAAGAGGTCTCTCAGGATCTGCCGCCAGCTGGCGTACTGCGTCTCGACGGAGCCCTTCAGCCGAAGGACCTCGCCCTCGACGTCGAACAGAAGCTCCTGCGCCTCGGAGTCGAAGGAGGCCGCGAGCTCTTTCAAAGCCTCGCGGTTCATCTTCGTCTGAGCGGACTTGTCGAATCCGTCCATGACTGCGGCGATTCCGCCCAGAACAGCGACCTCTCCGACGTTCGACCACTCGCGGCCCTTTCCGGAGGCGTAGATCCCGGCGCCCACGGCAATCGCTCCCAGGATCTTCCTCCAGGTGGCCGCGCGGTTGAGCTCGTCGATGGCGACCTGCTCCTCGTAGCTCGACGAGCGCCACCCGCGGTACGGCGTCTCCATCTTCGCGTACAAGTCCGCGTAGTACTCGTTGAGGGTGTCGAGGAACATGTGGTCCCTCTCCCGGATGGCGGAGACCCGCACCATCATCGGGTCGCCTTCGGCAGGAAGCCGGGCCAAGGAGTAGCGGCCCTTGTTGACCGCGAGATAGTCCTGGAACGCGATGGGCGCGAGATCGCTCGCGAACTTCAGCTCGGACACCCGGCGGATCAGGGCGAAGTCCTCGGGGTCGAGCTCGCTTCTCTCTTTCAGGAGATCGTTCGCGATGCGGTTGTAGAGGCTCTGGAAAGGCTCCGCCGTCGACTCCTCTTCATAGGCCAGAGGGTCGGCCTCCTCCTTGTAGCGCTTGCTGAGCCAGCCCCTCCCGGTCGAATCGAACACGATGACGTCGACCTCGAGCCTCTTCCCGGTCGAGCTCACGATGGCACCCTCGACGATGACGTCGACGCTGGTAGCGGAGGGCGCCATGCGCACCGCTCCCCAGTAGCCCGTCGACTCGAGCGTCCGCTTCAAGCTCATCGGAATCCATCGGGCTTCCGACTTCCGGATGTCCTCGTAGACCCCTTTCTCCTCGAGAAAGAGCCTTTCGTACTCGTCCTCCGGGACGCCGGAGTCGAAGACGTGGATGCCGACATCGAGGAGCTTGTCCTCGGGAACTTCCTCGAGGGCTTGAAGCGCTTCGACGGGCTCCTCATCGAGGGCAAACGCCAGGGGGGGGACGAACAGGAGCGCGAGAACGAAGATGCGAATCACCATGGCCGCCTCCCGAGTCATCCTTCGGTCTCTTTCTTCTTGTTCCCGAACTTGTACGCGCGATACTCGTCCCAGAGCTTCTCCCGAAGCTCGGGGTCCTCTTCCTTCATCGCCGCTTCGCGAAGCTGGCGCGCGACGATGTCGTCGTCCTCGCCATCTCCGACGTCCGGGGGGATACGGCCGTTCGCGATGTCGCCGCTCCCGGACTCGGTCGTCTCCTCCGGTCCGTCTTCGGATGCGACCTCCGTACCGGAAGGCTCCTCGGGTGAGCCGCCCGTGCCCTCGGGTTTCTCCCCGGCTTCCGTTTCATTGCCACCGTCTTCTCCGCCGCCGCTGGCTGCCGCCGTGCCCGCGCCGCCCCCTCCGCCCGCCGCCGCGGACGTCTCGCGCCTTTGCTCCAGGATCTCCTGTTCCTTGAGGATGAGAGCATCGAACTCCGAGAGCGACTTATCGAGCTCTCGATCGAGGCATTCGCGCTGCTCCTCCGTCGTTTCGACTTCGGTCAGCTTCTTCTCTGCCTCCTCCGGACGAGATTCCTGGCCGCCCACCGAGAGCGGAACGAACACTACCGCCACGAGAGTGACGACGCGGTGGCGCAGAAATTCTCCGCTCATACGACCGATCCCCGTGGATTGGGTGTTTCCTTCATGGTACCGCACTTGCAAAAGGAGAGCCAGGATCGTTGCGGATCGTTTCTCCAGTACTTGACCGTAAGGTTCTGATTTTATTGGTCTTGCCCTGTCTCTCGCGACGGCGGAGTGGCTTGTGTATCATGAAGCTCATTTCGGCCGAACCAGCCGAGGACGGAAGGCGTCCCTTTGTGTGGACATGCCTCCGGCAAAACCGCGGTCGCTCCGAAGCAAGCCGACGACGAACACATGCTCGATCTCATCCCGCCGGCGCTGGTTCTCGCTGGAAGTGCCGTGGTCGTGGTGGCGGCCGCGGTCGCGGCCGTCCACGCCGCTCTATATAAGGATGAGGTCCGGGCAGCCATCGGCTGGGTGGCGGTCATCATCCTCGTACCCCTGGTCGGGTCGCTCCTCTACTACCTCATTGGAATCAACCGCATCCGGAGGCGGGCCGTGGCGCTCCGGCGCGAGCGCGAGCGAATGATGGTCCCTCTTCCTCCTGGTTGGCTGCAGCCGGCGGAAGTGAAGGAGATTCTCGGGGGAAGCGCGGACGCTTCCGCGGTCGCGAACCTGGTCGAGAAGGTAACCTCCCTTCCTCTCCTCGGCGGCAATCGCGTGCGCCCCCTTCTCAACGGAGACGAGGCCTATCCGGCCATGCTCGACTCCATTGCAGGCGCGCGCCAGTCCATCTCCTTGACGACGTACATCTTCGACAGCGATGTCTGGGGCCGGCGCTTCGTCGACGCGCTCTCGGCGGCGCGCGCCCGCGGGGTCGAAGTCAGGGTGCTCATCGATGCGGTCGGCGCCAGGTACTCGAGACCCCCCGTGATTCGCCTCCTCCAGGGGCGGGGGATTCAGGCGGAGCTCTTTCTCCCACCGCGTTTTTCAACGCTTCTCTTCCCCTCCTTCAACCTGCGGAATCACCGCAAGGTCATGGTAGTCGACGGGTGCGTCGGCTTCACGGGAGGAATGAACATCCGCGAGGGGTTCGTCCTCGCCGAGAGCCCGGCCTACCCCGGTATCGATCTCCATTTCCAGGTCGAGGGTCCCGTGGTCCGCCACCTTCAGGAGATCTTCGCCGAGGACTGGGAGTTCACGACGGCGGAGTCGCTTTGGGGGCCGGAATGGTTCCCCCGTTTGTCGCCGGTAGGAAGCTCCATCGCGAGAGGCATCGCCGACGGACCGGACGACGATCTCGACGTACTCACGTTCACGCTCCTCGGCGCCCTCGCGAGCGCGCGTCGCTCGATCCGGATCGTGACTCCGTACTTTCTTCCCGACCTCCCGCTCGTCTACGCGCTCAACGCTGCCGCACTCGGCGGGCTCGAAGTGGACATCGTCGTGCCGGAAGAAGGCAACCTCAGGCTCGTCAACTGGGCGATGAGGGGCCAGATCCCGCAGGTGCTGCGGCACGGATGCCGCGTCTGGCTCTCACCTGCCGCGCCCTTCGATCATTCGAAGATCGCGGTCATGGACGACTACTGGACTCTCTTCGGCTCGACGAACTGGGACCCACGGAGCCTCAAGCTCAACTTCGAGCTCAACGTGGAGTGCTACGATCGGGAGCTCGCGCGCAGGATGAACGAGCTCGTGGATTCCAAGATCGCCCGCTCGCGCCGCCTCACTCTCGAGGAAGTGGAAAACCGCGGCTTCGCGCTTCGCCTCCGCGACGGCGCCGCCCGGCTTCTCACCCCCTACCTGTAATCACGTACTCGTGTACTTCGCCGACTTCGCTTTCAGACGATCCCGCTGTCTCTCCACGTCGATGACGAACCTGATGTGCTCCGCCCTTCCCACGACCTCGATGGCGTCTCGGATCTCGGCCTCGACCGAAACCCTGCGGCCCTCGACGCTCTTGATCTCGAGGTGGATCTCGACCCACTGGCCGAGCGGGGTGGGCGCGAGGTGGTCGGCGGCGATGCGGATGCCAACGGAGCTTTCCCCGTCGTCGAGGTGCTCCTGGATGAGCCGGAGCGAGGCGCACTCGACGTCTTTGACCATCGAGGGAGTGCTATAGACCCTCATCTCCTCACCGAGAAACCCGATGGTGCGGGGCGCGTCGACCTCGATGCGCTCTATGCGGCGAAGCCCGGGGGCGAGTGAAGCCTTCATGCAAGCGCTCGGGAGCCGGCCCGCAGTAAAATAGGCTCCGGCACCGGGAGGCGGCCAATGTCCATACCCCGACATATTACCGATTTCCTGGATTCGAAAGGCGTTTCCTACCGGCGGCATCAGCACGGCCAGGAGTTCACCGCGCCGCGCGTCGCCGCTTCGCAGCACGTCAGCGGGAAAGAGCTCGCGAAGAGCGTTCTCGTCGTGGTCGATGACTCCTTGGTGATGGCGGTCATCCCCGCGAACGAGCGGCTCGATCTCGAAAAGCTGGCGCACCTCGCCGGAGCTTTGTGCTTCCGGCTCGCGAGGGAAAGCGAGTTCGAGCAGCGATTCGCCCCCTGCGAGGTGGGCGCCGAGCCCCCACTCGGGAGCCTCTATGGAGTTCCCGTCTGGCTCGACGCTTCCTTCGAGGACCACGCCACCATCACGTTCAACGCGGGAACGCACACCGACACCATCGAGATGAGCGTGTCCGACCTCGAAGGGCTCGAGCATCCAACGGTGGGACGCCTGGTGGAGCTCCGGGGACGTGGCATAAGCTACCCGCATTCAGGGAGGTGCCCGTGACGAACCCATGGAAGGCCTTACTTCTTGCCGGGCTCTCTCTCGCGATCGCGATTCCCTCGAGGGGGCAGACCTCGACGTGGAGGCCGGTCGTCGCCGCGGACCACGGAATGGTCGCCTCCGGCCATCCTCTCGCATCCGAGGCTGGACTCCGGCTCCTGAAGTCGGGGGGAAACGCGATCGACGCCGCCATCGCCGCCTGGGCCGTTCAGGGCCTCGTCGAGCCGATGATGACCGGGCTCGGCGGCGACATGCTGATTCTCGTCTACCTTGCGAAAACGGGCGAGGTGAAGTTCATCAACGGCACCGGCCCCGCCCCTCTCGCGGCCACTCTCGAGCGCTACCGCTCCGAAGGGGGGATCCCCGCCGAGGGGCCGCTCTCGGTGAGCGTCCCGGGGGCGGTGTCGGCAGCCGAGCTCGCGGTCGCCACCTACGGGTCGAAGAGCTTCGCCGAGACGCTCGCCCCCGCAATCGAGATCGCGGAAGGCGGCTTTCCGGTGACCGAGCACCTGGCGGCATCGCTCGCATCGAGCACCACGAAGCTCGCGAAATTTCCTTCGACGACCGCCATCTGGTTCCGCGACGGAAAGCCTCTGCAGATGGGAGAGCGTGTGGTCCAAACGGAGATCGCGCGCACGCTCTCGCGCATCGCGCGGGAAGGGAGCCGCGACTTCTACCAGGGGCAGACGGGCCGGGCGACGGTCGCCTATCTCAAGACGAACGGAGGCCTCTTCGTCGAACAGGATCTCTCTCGCTTCCGCGCCCACGAGGACTCGCCCATTCACATCGACTACCGCGGAATCGACGTGTACGAGTGCCCGCCGAACTCCCAGGGGCACGTGATGCTCCAGGCGCTCCAGACCCTCGAGGGCTTCGACCTCCGCTACATGGGACACAACAGCGCCCGGTACCTCCATCTGGTGACGGAGTCATTGAAGCTCGCATTCGCAGACCGCAACCGCTACGTCGGTGACCCCCGGTTCGTCGCCCCCATCCCCATGGAGGAAATGCTCTCGGACGAGTGGGCGGAGAGGCGGCGCCGCGAGATCCATCCCGAGCGCGCCATCGAAGGCGAGCCCGCCCCCGGCCGGCCGAAGTCGTCGCCGACGGAGAACGCGCCTCAGGCGTATGCGGCGGCGCGGTCCGTTCCTCCCGGGATCGGTCCCGCCCCCGAGGACACCTACGGGCTCACCACCTACCTCGCCGTCGTCGACGGCGAGCGGAACATGGTCTCCATCACCTCGAGCCTCCTTTCGGCGTTCGGAAGCGGCATGGTGGTCGAGGGCGCGGGATACTTCCTCAACAACCGGATGGCGTACTTCTATCTCGACGAGGGCGACCCGAACGTGCTCGCGCCCGGGAAGAGGACCCGCCACACCATCAACCCCGCGCTCGCCCTCAAAGACGGAAAGCCCTACCTCGTCTTCGGGACTCCCGGGGCGGACACCCAGCCCCAGACCCAGCTCCAGTTTTTTCTCAACGTCGTCGAGTTCGGGATGAACGTGCAGCAGGCGCTGGAAGCGCCCGCCGTGATCAGCACCGGCTTCCGCGCGTCGTACTTTCCGCACGAGGTCGAGGGGACGCTCCGCGTCCCTTCTTCTCTTCCGAAACACATCCTCGAGGAGCTCGCGCTCCTCGGCCACAAGCTCGACGTGCGGGACGTCCGCGGCGTGGGCTCGGTGAAAGGGATCCTGATCCATCCTCGGAGCGGGGTCCTCATGGGTGGCGTGAGCCCGACGGGAGACAGCTACGTCGTGGCCTGGTGAGCGTCCCGCGCTAGAATCCTTGCACTCGGAGGCTCCATGACTCGAATGGCTTTAAGCTGGCTCTTTTTCGCTTCTTTCTCCTTTGCCCAGGGTGCGCCCGACTTCAGCGGAGAATGGAAGATGGACGCGGACAGAAGCGATGACGGAGAGGCGCTCATCCTGGGCGGGTTGGGCGATCCGAACCGCCTGAGCCCCGAGAAGCGACGCACCGCCGAGCGGCTGCTTTCGTTGGGGCGCGCCCTCCGGGTCCTCGAGATCCGCCAGAGCGCGAGCGACTTTCGCCTCTACGACGAAGCCGACAACGTCCGCATCTACTACATCGACGGGAAGAAGCACACCCGGGAGACGCCGTGGGGCGAAAAGCTCGAGACGGTGACGAAGTGGGAGGGAGGCGTGCTGCAAACGCGAACCGACGGCAAGGACCTGGGCGAGATCGACGAGCTCTATACGATGGATGGCGAAAAGCTCCTCTACACCGTCAAGATCCGTCTGGAGGACTTCAAAGAAGAGGTCGTGGTCCGAACCTACTACGACCGCGCGAAATGAGACTTCTTACGCACCTCATCCTCTTTCTGGGGCTCGCCGTCGGCTCCCGGGCGCAGGAGCCGCACCGCTTTCTCTCGACGCACGGGACGTTCACGCCGGAGGAGCTCGGAATCGTCGACGGCGGAGGGGTGGTGGTGAAAGTACTCCCGGCGAGCGTCAAGAACGAGCTCACCATCCTGGGGGTCGCCCGGGTACGCGCGACCACCGAGTTCTTCCTTCGGATGTACCGCGACATCGAGCGCTTCGAGACCGGATGGGGCGTGACGAAGAAGCTCAGCGATCCGCCGCGCATCGAGGATTTCGCCGCCCTCCAGATTCCCGAGGAGGACTGGAAAGCTCTTCGCGATTGCGAGGTGGGGGACTGCGAGCTGAAGCTGGGTGAGCCGGCGCTCGAGCATCTACGGAGCCAGGTCGACTGGAGCGATCCCGCCGCGAGCCAGAAGGTTCTCGAGTTCATGCGGGCGCGGGCCCTCGAGTACTCCCTTGGCTACCTCGAGGGCGGAAACGACAAGCTCGGAGTCTATCGAGACGGGAAGAAGCCCACCGCCATCGCCGATGAGTTCCGCGGGCTTCTCGAGAACTCCCCCTACGTGATGTCCTACCGGCCAGAGCTTCACCGCTACCTCATGGAGTACCCCCGCGCGAGCCTTCCCCGCGCGAGCGACTTCCTGTACTGGTCGATGGTGGACTTCGGCGGAAAACCCACGTTTCGCCTGAACCACGTCGTCATCGATCCGCTGGCCGAGGGACCGAACGCCGGCGTCGTCATCGCCTCGAAGCAGCTCTACTTCACCCACTACTTCCACACCGGTCTCGAGCTCACGACGCTCGTGAAGGACCGCGAGCATCCCGACGACGGGTTCTATCTCGTGAGCCTCAACCGCTACCGGACCGATCTCCCCGGGGGCGTCTTCGGCAAGATGGCGCGGAAAGTGGCCGAGGACGGCGCTCGGGGCGGAACCGAGCGCTACCTGACGGCGACGAAGGGCGCGATCGAGAAGTATTTCCGCGACGAGAGAGCGCAGTAGAGCGACTCCCTTGCTGCTGTTGCTTCTCCTCGGTCTCGGCTTCCAGGGCGTCACGCCGGATTCCGTCCTCATCGGGATGGAGGGTCTCGCGAGCTCCTTTTCCGTCGACGAGGAGAATCTCGGCATGCGGCTCGTGCTCCTGCACGTGAACGAGCGTGGAGGAGTGCACAGGCGGAAGCTCGTCGAAAGAAGCTATCCGCGCGGAAACGACCCCGTGGGCGATCCGTTGAGGAACGCGAAAAGGCTGGTGGAAGAGGACGAGGTGTTCCTGCTCTTCAACTTCGGCGGCCCGGCCTCCGTTCCCCTCGGCGAATTCGCGATGGAGGCGCAGGTTCCTTATCTCTTTCCCCACACCGCGCTTCTCACCCTTGACGGAGCTCGCTACGTCTTCACGTCATTTCCGCGGTTCGAAGGGGAGACCCGGGTGGTTCTGCGCCACCTGTCGGAAAAACTCGGCGTAAGGGCGGTCGCCGTCATACACGATCCCAACGCCTACGGGTCGTACTTCCGCGACCGCGCGCGCGATCTCGCCTCGGAGCTCTCCTATCGCTTCCTGGGAAGCCGCGAGATTCCGTCCCGCGATCCCGGGACGGCGGCGAAAGAGGTCGGGGAGATTCGAGCTCTCGCCCCGGACGCGGTCCTCCTCGGGCTCTATCCGGCGCAGGCGCGAAAGGTCATGGAAGCGAAGGCCGCGCTCGGTTGGAACGACGTGCGGATGGTCGCAACCGGGCCCCTCACCGACGAGCAGTACCTCGACGTCGGCGGAGGTGCCTCCGAGGGCACTCTCGGCTTCTGCCACTATCCCGATCCCGAGTCGGCCGAAGGCGCGGGTCTCGACGAGTACCGCGCCCTGATGAAAAAGTACTTTCCAGAGAAACATCTCAACCGTTACTCCCTCTACGGATACGTTTTCGGAAAGCTCGTCGTCGAAGGGCTCGAGCGCGCCGGCCCCGAGCTCACCCGGGAGCGGTTTCTCGACGCGATGGAGTCCATCCGCGACTGGGACTCGGGAGGGATTCTCCCCGGCGTGAGCTTTTCGAAGACCGATCATCACGCGCAGAGCGCGGGATTTCTCTGCGAGCTCGTGAAGGGAAAGTTCGAGCCGCGGACCGGCTGGATCGAGCCCTAGGTCGGCACGTACCACCAGATGACGGACCAGGACCGGTTCCAGACCCCGGACGCGTTCCGCCACATCGCGCGCGCGGACGTCGACGCCAACGACTTCCACGTGCGCGCGACGGGGGAGAAGCTCCTCGGGGGGACGCGCCTCGACTTCGGCTTCGACGTGAACGGCCGCTTCGACCTCCGCGCCGAGGACGTGGTATTCGACTTCGACGCGGAAGGGAATGAGATCTCGCGCCTTACGAGTCCGACGATCGAGAACGCATCGCGCACTGACACCGGTCTCTTCGTGTCCGCGGAAGGCTCCGTGCTTCCCCGGCTCGACCTCGCCGCCGGCGGGCGAATCGATCGAGTCACGACCTCGAACGAAGGGGGTCACTTCGGGGACCGATCGACTTCGAACGCCGCCTTCTCCGGCTACGGCTCGGCGACGTTCGGGTCGTTCCGGGGGGTCAGCTTCACCGCTCAGCTCGCGCGAGGTTTTCGCGACCCCGTCCTCTCCGACCGGTATTTTCGCGGGGTCACCGGACGCGGATTCGTCACGGGCAATCCCGATCTCGAGCCCGAGACCTCGATGCAACTCGATACGGGCGTTCGTTACACGGCGGGGGACGTTCGGGCCGCGTTCTATTTCTACGAGTATCGCTTCCAGGATCTCATCGAACGGTACGAGGGTGGTGAGGATCTCTTCTTCTTCCGCAATCGCGGCCGCGCGCGCATCCGCGGAGTCGAGCTCGAGCTCCAGGCCGAGCTTCCGCGCGAGGTGCACCTCGAGGTCGCGATGCAGACGCAGAGCGGTCTCGCCCTCGACGACGACATGCCGCTCGACGACATTTCCCCCCTGACGTTCCTCTTTCAATTGAGAAAGGATCTGGGCTCGAAGGCGTTCGTCCAGGCGAGGGCCGCGTTCTACGCCTCGGACGATGAGCCGGGACCGACGGAGATCGAAACTCCCGGATACCAGCTACTCGACGTCTCCGCCGGCTACGAGCTCGACGAACGGCTCGAAATCAGATTTCTCGGAAGAAACCTCTTCGATGTTTCCTATCCCGTGAGCCCGGACGCAAGAGCGGTCGAAGCTCCGGGGATCTCCGGGCTCGTCTCGCTCCTGGTGCGCCTCTGAGACAGAATGTCGCGATGGAGTCGCTCTCCGTCCCCGACGCGCGCCGTCTCGCGCTCGCCCGCGCCGGCCTCCTGAAGCCCGAGTGGACGGGATTTCCGCGCGGGAGCAAAGCGGCCCGGAGGCACGCTCTCGACGTCGTCCGGCGCTTCGGCTACCTGCAGCTCGACACGGTGTCCGTCGCCGGGGCGAGGAGCCACGGGATCGTCCTGCACTCGAGGCTTCGCGGGCTCGCCCCCGACGTGCCCGAGAGCCTGCTGCGCCCGGGCTCTCCACTCTTCGAGTATTGGGGCCACGAGGCGAGCTGGATCCCGATCGAGCTCTACCCCGCCTTCGCGTTCCGGCGCGAAGCGTTTCAGAAGCACCCCTGGTGGGGCGATCTCATCGGCGATAACCCCCGGGTCTCCGCTTCCATCCTCGACCGGATTCGGAACGAGGGACCGCTCCGTTCGTCCGACCTCGAGGGCAGAGCGAGCGCGGGGTGGTGGAACCTGAGCGTGGCCAAGAAAGTCGTCTCCGCCCTCTGGTCGGCGGGGACGCTCGCCGTGCGGGAGCGACGGAACTTTCAGCGCAGCTACGATCTCGCCGAGCGCGTGATCCCGGAGAAGTGGCGCGCGCGAACGCTGAGTCGTCCGGAGTCGCTGAAGGCGCTCCTGCTGAAGGCCCTCGAAGGCCACGGATGGGCGACGCTGGCGACGCTGACCGCGACCTGGCGGCTTCGGTTCCTGCGGAAAGAGATCCAGAGCGCCCTCGAAGAGCTCGAGGAAGCGGGCGCCATACGTAGGTGTGTCCTTCACCCGACTTCGCGCACGCGGATCGCCGGCTGGATTCGGCCAGGGGACCTGGAGCTGGCGGGGCGCCTCCGCCGGCTTCGCCTTTCCCCCCGCGACGCGGAAGAGGGAGTCCTGCTCTCGCCCTTCGACCCTCTCCTCTGGGACCGAGCGCGCGTCGATCTTCTCTTCGGGTTCCATCAGGTCCTGGAGGTGTTCGCGCCCGCTCCCCGGCGAAAGTATGGCTACTACTGCATGCCCGTCGTCGCGGGTGAGCATCTCGTCGCCCGATGCGACCTGAAGGCGGAGAGGGCGAAAGGGGTGGTGAGGGTGCTTTCCGTTCACTCCGAGAAGGGCGCGACTCTAGCGTACAGGAGAGCGACCCGCTGCGCCCTCGAGCGCTACGCGGATGCGATCGAGCTGAAGCTGCTTCTCTGATTCAGGACATGCGCGAAGCAGAACGGATCGAGATCCTCTGCCAAAGACCCGTACGCGCGGGCCGCCATAGAGTCGGGGGCGAAGCGGGAGACGGGAAGCCCGGCAGCGGACGCCTCCGCGAAGCGCACCGATTTCGGGATGGGCTTGAACGCGCGCACTCCCCAGAGATGCGCTTGCGAAGCGATGTGCTCCATCACGCCGAGCGCATGCCGGCTCCGGCTGTCGAACATCGTGGGAAGGAATCCGGCGACCTTCAATTCCGGGTTCAACCGCGAGCGGATGTCGTCGATTGCGGACATGATGCCCGGAAGCTGGTTCGCCGCCAGGAACTCGGTCTGTATGGGGACGATGACGTCGTGGGCGGCCGCGAGGGCGCTGGCCGTCAGGCAGTTGATCGAGGGTGCGCAGTCCAGAAGCACGAAGTCGAACCGGAGGAGATGAGGAGCAAGCGCCCGCTTCAACGCTCTCGCGGAGTTCTTGTGCAGCGTGAGCTCGCGCTCCGCGTCGGCGATCCCATACCCGCCGGCGACCGTCAATCCGTGGGCTCTCACGAAAGCGTCGGAGAGGGTCCCGCTGTCGAAGAGGGCGATGCTGAGAAGCGCGTCGGCGAGTCCCGGGCGCGGCATGGGAACGCGCAGCGCGGAGCAGAGGTCCTGCTGGGCGTCGAGGTCTACCAGCAGGACCCGCCGGCCTATCGCGGACAGCGCCGCGCCGAGGTTGAGCGTCGTCGTGGTCTTGGCGACGCCACCCTTGCGGTTGGCGATAGCGACCACGCGGGCGCTGGAGGGGTTCGGGAGCATTCGCATTCTTGTCTCCAAGCGATGGTGACATTCGGCACGGAAAGGTTCCGTGATTCCGGGTGTGTGAGATTCATCACGGTGGTTTGAGGTGCTTCCCCCCCGCGCCCGCCCATGCCCCTGAGGTAGACTGACCCTCGTAAGACGGAGGCGTGGACATGATGGGTATTGGGAACACGAGGCGGTTGGCGGCGGGCGTCGCTGTGGCGCTGGCCCTTCTGGCGGCGGCGACCGCAGCTTCCGCGGAGGAGGTCTAGACCGCGACCCTGACCGCGGCCCGAGGGCTCGGGAGAAAGACGGCCGAGCTCACCGTGACCATCACGGAACGGACGAGCGAAGAGGAGGCCGCAAGGCTCCAGAAGATCCTCCTCGAGCAGGGCTCGGATGCCGCCATCGCAGAGCTTCGCAAGTTCGACCGCGGCCTCGCGAAGATCACCGGAGGCCCCTCGAGCTCGATTCTCCACATGAGGTCGCATCCGGGCGAGAACGGTGCGCGGGTCATCATCATCACCGACGCTCCGCTATACTTCCCCGAGGACGCTCCCTCCCCCTCGGCGGTCTCGAAGAGCTCGGTCGGGCTCATCGAGCTCGTGGTCGATCACACCGGAAAAGGCCGCGGCAACATGGTCGAGGCCGCAAGAGTGAATGTGACGGCGGATGGTGTCTTCCAGGTCGTAACTCCCGGGGCGACCCCGATCGACCTCGAAAACGTGCAGCAGAAGCGTTAGGCCGACTGCGCTCCACATCCAGCAGCGCAGCTCCGGCGATGGAAGTTCGTCTAATTTGTCACGACTTCGATCGTGGCGACGATCGCGCGCAATCCGGCTCCAGAGGCGAGCTCGACGCTCTCGCCGTCGCGCAGGCGGAACGAGGTGTGGTAGTTGAACGTTTGAAAGGAGGGGCGCGCGGGATCGCTTCCTTCGGGAAGGGAGCTCTTCTCGATGTCGAGCTCGATCCGGAATCCGTCTCCGCTCGACTGAGCGCGGCACGTGACGTTCGTTCCGACGTTGCGGTACTGGTTGTCCGCCGCCGGCACCGCGACTTCCCGACCAGAGCGTAGAAGCGTCGGCGTGCCGGAATCCGCGAGAACGTAGAGAGCGATCGACGTCCCCGGGTCGCTTCCGTCAGGGGCGGGCGCGAGGGAGATCGCGACCTTGATCGGAGTGAGCGTCCGGTCCGCCTCCTGGGCGGAGAGACTTCGCGCCAAGACCCACACCGGGAACACCGCAAGGACCATCCGTTTCGTCATCGTTCCTCCTGCACGAACCCGCAAGCTCGAAGAGGATTACCGGCGGAACCGGCTCCTATTCCCGAATCGAGATTGGATCTATCATCTCCGCCAAGGGCCGACGGTCTCTGCGTACCCCGATGACGATGCGCGTCGAAGGATGCGAGGCAACTCGATTCCGTCGGTTGTATACTGTCGCGCCCGGGGAGAAGGAAAGACATGATCGCAAAGCGAGTCGTCCTGTTGTCTTTGGTGTCCGTGGCTCTCGGCTCCACCACCGGCTCGGCGACGAAGGCCGAGCCGACGTCTCTCTACAACACCGCCAAGCAGAAGCTCCTGAGCGGGAAGCCCATCGTCGGGGGAACCGTTTACACCTCCGATCCGAACATCTACTGCGCGATGGCGGATGCGGGCTTCGACTTCCTGTGGATCGAGATGCAGCACAGCCCGCTCACGTTCTCGGAAGTGGCGACGATGATCAAGGCTTGCAAGGGCGCGCCCGCCATTCCCTTCATCCGGGTCCCGGATGCGACGGAAGGCGACATCCAGAAGGCGACGGACGTCGGCGCCCTCGGGATCATCGTGCCGATGGTCGAGAGTGTAGAAGAGGCGGAGGCGGCGGTCCAGTACGCGAAGTATCCTCCCGTAGGCCGCCGAAGCCAGGGAAGCGGACAGTACGGCGAGCTCTGGGGAGCGGAATACCGCAAGAGCGCGAACGAGAACGTCATGGTCATCGCGATGATCGAATCGCCGAACGCGGCTGCCATCGCCGATAAGATCGCGGCCGTGCCCGGAGTCGACGTGGTCTTCGCCGCGAGCGGGGACCTGGGGAGCTTCACCGGCCTCCCGATGGGCGACCCGAAGTACGAGGCGCTGATTCAGAAGATCCACGACGATACGCTGAATGCCGGCAAGAAGCTGGGAGGCCCCTTCACCTGGCACGATCGCAAGGGCTTCACGTTCTTCCAGGCGGCAGGGGAAGCCGCTCTCATCAAGGCAGGCGCGAAGGCGATGTTCGAGAACGCCAAGCGCCTTTACGAGTACTGACGCGCATGCCAACCAAACCTCGCCGCAACGACCGCTGCCCCTGCGGGAGCGGGAAGAAGTACAAGAACTGCTGTGCCGACAAAGAGACCCGGAAGATGAGTCCCTTGAGCTGGGCGGCCATCGTCGCCCTCGTGGCCGCGGCCGGGGTCCTCGTCGCGCTTGCCTTCAACGCGGCTCGGAGCGGGGCAACGGCGGCGGTGCCGGGGTCGGGAGTCTGTCCTCCGGGACAGGTCTGGGACCCGACGCACGGCCACTGCCACTGATTCCGTACCACGCGAAGAGCCAGGCGGAGGCCGCGACCAGAGCGTCGGTTACGTCCGGCGTCCGTCCGGGGAGGAATCCCTGCACCCACTCGACGGCCATGACGACGGCGAAGACGAGCGCTCCGCCACCGACGGCGGCCCGTCGCGGAGGGATCGATTTCGACCCGCTGGCCGCGAACGCCATGGCGAGAAACGGCCAGGCAGTGGAAAGGATATCGGCGGCCCCGATGAGCTCGCTGGTGAGGTGAGTGCGAAGCGGAATCCAGTTGAACGGTTGAAGCGCCGCTTCTGCTCCCGAGCCTTCGCTCCGAAGTCCGTCCACGAGAAACGCGCCGAGAGCAGCGAGAAACGGCAACCTCCCCGAGGGCTTCGAATCGGCGAACTGCCGAGAGATCCAAAGGCCCGCGAGCACGCCGGCGAGCGCTTCGAGAGAGAGCTGGCGCGTGACGATGGGGACCTTGGCCAGGAGTACCGCGAGAAACGCCAGCGGAACGAGCAGGCGAAAGCGGTGATTCGGACGGAGACACTGCACGAGAATCGTGGACAACGACAGGGTCGCGAAAGCGTAAACCGCCGCCTGCGTCGGCGAGAACGAGTCCGTTCCCTGAAGGACGTGCCAAACCGGACTGAGCCCCCCGCGCAGGTAGCCGATGTCGACCGTGGGGACGAAGGGAAAGAGCTGCGACGAAACCCACGTGCCGACGGCCGCGAGCCCGAGCCATGCCCGCGGCTCTGCGACGTTGAGGAGCTCCGAGATCGGCACGCGGACGCGAGCGACTCGCGAACCGAGGCCGGCGCCCACGAGGGTGCCCGCGGTGTTCAAACCCCAGTCCGTCAGCGAGGGCACCCGTCCGGGAAGAAACGCCTGCAGGTACTCGATCCCGAAGCTCAGTCCGCAACCGAAGAGGGTGGCGCCGAGCGGCGAAAGCGCCGGCTTCCGCGCGGCCAGGAAGAAGCCGAGGGGAATGTAGACGAGGAGATTTCCGAGCAGGTCCGTGCGCGAGATCCTCACCGTCTCGAAGAGGAGCGTGAGAGGGCTCTCGTCCGGTGGACGAAAGCTCGCGATCGGGTAGAGGCTCGCGTACACCAGGAAAGCGAGGTACGCGAGAAGGAGGAGGCGAATCAGGGCGTCTGGCGCTCCGGGCTCAACCGAGGGCGAGCTCTGGTGTGGTTCCACTTGCTGGAATTCCCGGAATAGGATAGCAGGGTCCGCCGTCCGGCCGCGGACCGCGTCGGTTCGAGGATGACCGGAGGGCGGCGGATGTGTATCCTCTGCCAGTGAAAACACGCTTGTCGAGACCAAAGCTCACCATTCTGATGAGCGCTGTCGTCGCGGCCGCCTCGTCGGGCCCGGGCAGCGCCCAAGAGCCTCCTCCCATCGTTCAGCCCGGCGCCCCCGGCGAGTCGAGCCGCGTCATCGGAGCGAAGGAGGCAGCCGATCTCTCCGGAGTCCAGTACACGGACGCCGACGTGAAGTTCATGCAGGGGATGATCTCGCACCACGCCCAGGCGCTCGAGATGACGGCGCTCCTGGGCACGCGCACGGAGAGCGAGGGCATGCGGAAGCTCGCCCTCCGCATCGAGCTCTCACAGGAGGACGAGATCAAGATGATGCAGGGGTGGCTCCGCGCCCGCGGCGAGGAGGCAACCGACATTCACGCCCACCACGCGCATGGGGCAACCCTGATGCCGGGGATGCTCACGAAAGAAGAAATGGAGAGCCTGGCGGCGGCGAAGGGCGCCGCCTTCGACCGTCTCTTCCTCGAGCTCATGATCAAGCACCACGAGGGCGCCCTCACCATGGTCGAGGATCTCCTCTCTCAGGCCGGAGCGGGCCAGGATTCGGACATCTTCGCGTTCACCTCCGATATCACCGCCGATCAGAGCATGGAAATCGCCCGCATGGGCGCCATGCTGAAGGAGCTTTCTCGATGAGATCCTCTTCCAGGAGCGCGTTCTCTTTCTCCGCCGCCGGGGTGCTCGTCGCCGCCGTCGCCGCCGGCGTCCAGACCGATCCCCGCGTGGGGCTCAAGCCTGGCTTTCGCGACGCGGGGGAGGCGTCGCGGAACTTGGAGCTCGTCGTGCTGGTCCCCAAGCCGGAGGGATTTTTCGATCCCAAGGTGCCCGCGGGTGAAGCCATCCCGCCCGAGAAGAGCCCGGAGGAGCAGGAGAAGGAAGAGAAGGAGAGAAAAGAAAGGAAAGAGCCGCCGTCACCCGCGGAAGAGACGCGGAGGTCGAGCTTCCTGAACTTCGCGAACTCGGACCTCGCGTTCGCGGGAGACCGGCTCTACGTCGGGAACTTCCACGGTTTCAACACCTACAACATCGAGGACCCCACATCGCCCAAGCACCTGGTGTCGGTCGTGTGCCCGGGGGGACAGGGAGACGTGTCCGTTCTCGGAAACTTGCTTTTCATGTCGGTGGAGCAGACCCGGGGCCGGCTCGACTGCGGCACTCAGGGCGTCGACGCTCCGGTGAGCGCCGAGCGCTTCCGGGGAATCCGCATCTTCGACATCAGCGACGCGCGCATGCCGAGGCAGGTAGCCGCGGTGCAGACCTGCCGGGGGTCGCACACCCACACCATCGTGACGGATCCGGACGACGAGGGAAACGTCTACCTCTACGGCTCGGGCACGAGCTCCGTGCGCTCCGCCGAGGAGCTCAAGGAGTGCTCGGGCCTCGGACCCGACGAGGACCCGAACACCGCGCTCTTCAGCATCGACGTCATCCAGGTGCCGGTCAAGGATCCGTCGAAGGCGCGGGTCGTCAACCGTCCCCGGATCTTCGCGGACCCGACTTCGGGCGCCATCGCGGGCCTCTGGAAGGGCGGCGACCACGGGGCGGGAACGCAGAAGACGTCGGAGACGAATCAGTGCCACGACGTCACGGTTTTTCCCGAGATCGGACTCGCCGCGGGAGCCTGCTCCGGAAACGGAATCCTTCTCGATATCTCCGATCCCGTGAATCCCGTGCGGCTGGACCACGTCGTCGACAAGAGCTTCGCCTACTGGCACTCCGCCACCTTCAACCACGACGGCACGAAGGCGATCTTCACCGACGAGTGGGGCGGAGGCACGCGGCCGCGCTGCCGGGCGACCGACCCGAAGGAGTGGGGAGCGGACGCCATCTTCGACATCGTCGATCGCAAGATGCACTTCCGGAGCTACTTCAAACCGCCCGCGCCGCAGAGCGATCTCGAGAACTGCGTCGCCCACAACGGTTCGATCATTCCCGTGCCCGGACGGGACATCATGGTCCAGGGATGGTACCAGGGCGGTATTTCCGTGTTCGACTTCACCGACTCCGCGAAGCCCGTCGAGATCGCGTTCTTCGACCGAGGTCCGATCGACGCCACCCAGTTGATCCTCGCCGGGCACTGGTCGGCCTACTGGAACAACGGTTTCATCTACGGATCCGAGATCGGGAGAGGAGTGGACGTTCTCCGGCTGACTCCGAGCGAGCAGTTGTCGCAGAGCGAGATCGACGCCGCCGGGCTCATCCGCACGAACGAGCTCAACACCCAGCAGCAACGGCGCGTCGTGTGGCCGAAGAACGCGATCGTGGCCCGGGCCTACCTCGACCAGCTCGCGAGAGGGAGCGCGGTTTCCGCGGAGCGCGTC
>Ga0187893_10003096_pt1 | contig 34667 bp, 32 predicted proteins | sample MA1701074metaG_FD_139574 | JGI IMG/M metagenome (GOLD analysis project Ga0187893, IMG submission 139574) | White microbial mat communities from a basaltic lava cave in the Kipuka Kanohina Cave System on the Island of Hawaii, USA - MA170107-4 metaG ...
ACCTGGATCCGAAACCTGTGAGGAAATGAGAATGAGTTTGTGAACCGCCAAGACGCCGCAGGTACCAAGAGAATCACGCCAAGCGAAGCACTGGATCAATTGGCCCGCGGTTTACTTCTCATAGTCAGTGCGAGAGATACTTTTCCAGCCACGCGTGCAGTTCTTGATAGAAAAATCGGCTATTGTCACCCTTCTGTATCCAGTGATTCTCTTCCGGAAACACAATCAGGCGGCTTGGAATCCGTAGCCGCTGCAGCACACTCCAATTCTCCAATGTCTGGTTGAGTGGCACGCGGAAATCGTTCTCGCCGACCGTGAGCAGCATCGGTGTACGAAAGTCTTTCGCGCGGCGAATCGGGTTTTGCTCCCGCCAAACCCTTCCTTGTTCCCAGACAGGTCCTCCATTGTTCAGTTCACGGAGATAGATCGTGTCGCTGGTGCCCCACTGCGACTCCAGATTGATGAGCCCGGCATGGCTGACAAGGCACCGATAGCGAGTCGTGGTGGCCTGGAGCCAGTTGGTGAGATGCCCGCCATAGCTGGCACCCGCGGCAGCCTGCCGACTGCCGTCGATAAACGGATAGCAGCGAATTGCTTCATCGGCAGCCTCATTGATCTCACGACTACAACGCCCGAAGGGGTCAAGCTGGATGTCCTGCGCAAACTTCTCACCGAAGCCGGTTGAACCGGTGTAGTTGGTTAAAAGCACGACGTATCCGGGGCTCCCCAGCAGATGATAGTTCCACCGCAGAAAAAACTGGTCGCGCCACATGCTATGGGGGCCGCCGTGAATGAGGACGAGCAGCGGATACTTCTTGTTGGGATCGAATCCGGGCGGCAGCACTGCCATGTTGTGGATCTTGCGCCCGTCCTTACTAGTAAACCAGAAGTGGTCGAGAGGCCGCCAATCGATCGCTTGCGCTCGCTCACTGTTGAAAGATGTCAGCGGAATACGCTTGTTCTGAACCGGATCGATTCGAAACAGCTCGCCGGGATTCACCGCACTCTCCCAGTTGGCCAGCAGCAGGGTACTTGAGGACTTCTCTGGAATCGCCAGGTTTGTGTAGACCCCTCGATCCATTTGGGGCGCAGACCGAACCTCGCCGCCTGTTGCCGGCACGGAAAAGAGCTTTTGGTGGCCCGCGTCCTCAGCCAGCAGGTATACCGTGTCACTATCAGGCGAGATCGCAAAGCTGCTCACGGACCGATCGAACCCAGCTGAAGGAATGGAGGCTTGGCTTGATTGCGGCCATGAAAGTCGTGCTAGCTGATCTAGGTTGTAGACTTTCTCTCCTGCCCGGGTGACGACACAGTACAGTGTTTTTCCATCCGGAGAGAACGCCGGCTTTTCATAGCTGTCAGAACCGCTTGTGAGCCGTTTCGCTTCGCCACCCAGCAAGCTGATTTGATAGAGGTGGGTATTGCCACGGGCATACGCCGCGTTATTTCTGACCGTGGTCGCAGTGAACACAATCGATAGCCCATCGGGCGCCCAGATTGCTTCGAGATCCTGACCAGAGTCCGCTGACTTTCCTGCATAACCGGGCTCGGCAACCAGCTTCGTGCCAGCCGGCAGATCTTTTGCCCCGGCTGCCGGTTCCAGAGTCAGAAAAAAAGGATGAACTTGTGTGTCGTCGAGCCATTTGTCCCAGCGGCGAATCGGAAAGCCTTCATAGACTCGTGCATTGTATTTCCGGGCCTTGCGTTCAGCGGCAATCTTGCGATTGGCCTCATCATCTGCAGCTCCCGGATAGACCGTGCTTGCAAACAGCAACTTCTTTCCGTCAGGACTCCAGCGCGGCGAAGATACGCCCGTAGATAGCGAAGTCACTCTCATCGCTTCGCCGCCTGATGTCAGGTCCATGACGTAGGCTTGGCTCACCTCGTCGCCTTCTCGCTTGGCAGTGAAGACGAGCTTGCGACTGTCGGGACTCCAAGCGGGCCCACTCTCCGGGCTCGTGGTGTGCGTGAGCCGTCTCGGCTTGGCACTCCCATCGGTGGGCACAATCCATAAATCTGAAACTTGTTCCTTCTCGTTATAGGCAGGCTCTGTAACAGAGAACACCACCCATTTCCCGTCAGGGCTAGGAGCGGGTGCACCCACGCGTTTCATGAGCCAAATGGCTTCGTGAGTGATAGGGAGTTTCTGGGGAACTGACTGTGAAAAGGCGAGTGCCTCTGAAAGCGCGAAGACGCTAAGGATAAGTCCCCGCCGAAAACCGGTCAGGAGTGGCAAATTCACAGAATTCCCTGGTGTCATACAGGTCTCTACCTCTCCGGCCTGTCGCAAAACTGCCTCGGAATCAGCGGTAGGTCCAGTGCCAAGAGCTGACTTCGGCCGTGAAATGGCCTAGTTCCAAGGTCAGTATCCCTAGCATTTACGCCAGGCGGCGAAATCTGCGTTCTACTTTGCTTCGTGTCTGCTCCGCGGCGCCAGCTTTCTTTGCTTCTCCTCAATGCGCCTCGCAACGGCTGATCTGACGGTATCAATGCGCTCCGCGTCTTCTTCCCACCGCCACCAGGAATGCACCACTTTGGCTGTTTCTTTCTCGACAAAGTCTTCCTCGCCGAGGCTCGCCAACAAAGAAAAATAAGCGTAGTCCTCCAAGCCATCGCGCAGAGCCTTGAGACGCAGAGAAGCGACGGGTCCAGGAATACCGGCTTCGGTACCCGGGTACAGAAGGTAGCCTTCTCCGTTGTAACGATTCAGGAATCCCGGATCGGTCCAAACGTCACGCTCCGGGTCACTCCAGTGCACCGCGGACCAGTAAAGAAGTCCTTCAACTTTGTTGCGCCAGTTGAGCCAAGCCGGCAGACGGTAGTTGAGCAAAGGAAAGTCGATCTGCCAAAACATGCCCGGCTGTCCGCTGACAGCAGCGAAACTAGGATGATAGGGCGGGGCCTTCTGACAGAGCGCCGTATAGGTCCAGAGTGCCTCTCCGCGTTCCCGAGCCCGAGTTGCGCTCTCAGTTTCAAAGAAAGTAAACAGCGGACACCAGATATCAACAGCTCCATGCAGATCTCCCCAAGCCGGGTCTTGCGCATAGGGTTGTTCGGTGCAAAGAAAACGGATGCCCGGTTCTGCCTCATGCACGAGTTGAGCAAGGGCCCGAACTCGATCATAAGCCTCTCTGTTGTTGGGCTCCGAAACGGGAAAGTAGTAGGCACCCTGTTCCCATCCGTTTTGCTTCAAGTAAGAAAAGAATTGTTGCAAATAGCGCACCAAGGCTTTTTTCCCTTTCTCGGAGAACTCCGTCCATGGAAAGGTTGGAATGCGGAAAGGCCCAGTGCGATGTTGGGTCAAATACCTTCTAAGTTTTTCGTGTGTCTTCCTGAAGTCGATAGAGCCGTTGGAACGTACCTTCGGCAGAAGCGCGGACGGGATAGGTGCGGCGATTCGATGGTCTTCCAACACCGCAGCATATCTCTCCTGAATTTGTAGCGACTGCAACGATGGGTGCGGAATGCCATGTTTCGCCGGAACACCGTCGAGAGTGCCCACCTGAGCCGTCAGTGGGAAGCCGTCAGGCAAGGCAAAGTCCCAAACCGTGAGAATGACAGGGACGTCAATAATTTCAGATTCAGTCAGTTGAACTGAGAACGTGCCGCGATATTTTCCCGGAGGCTGGTTCGATGGGACAGAGACATCGGCCCACAATGGCTGATTCCTTCCGGGCCAGACTGTGAAGCCGTTCCCGGCGAAGCGGGCGCCGGAGACTTGGTAGGAGACCCTTCCGTTTTGTTCCTCACGATTCAAACGCAGAGGTAGAACCGGCTTGGAATCGTACGGGTTCACAAAAGGTACCAGCGGATCGGGCCACCAGCCAGGGGGCTCGGAGGAATAAGGGCTGGGATTTCGCAGATACACGTACTCCTCACGATAGAGCTTGATGTGAGCATTTGAGATCTGCCGACCCGCCCCGTCACTCAGCTCTGACATGAAGGCCATCACTCCTTCAAGCCTCGGGCCTGCAGTCGAGACAACGACCTGAAACGATTCCACTTCGTTGCGAGCGGCCGCAAGCGATACGCTCTTCTTCGACCCGGCCGGCGTTGTCGGCTGCACGCGGGTAAGGGACTCTTCCACCCAAACGCGTCCGGCAGGCTGTAAGCGCTGTGGCTGTGTTGCTGGTGCGTGGACGCCACAGACCGTCAGGCCCAGAATTCCAAGAAAGTTGAAGAGAAGCAGGATGTGTCTATTTTTCATCACTTTGAGCAACTGCAGTGCAAGGCCATCTTAGCATATGAGTCGAATGTTGTTCCGAACCAGCAGATCTGCGATACACGTCCACTGGCTGCGCTTGCTTGCAGCTGGCGATATTCGTTGGCCTTTTGCTTTCAACGGTGTGTTTGGGCTCTTGCCCCTGAACTCGGTCGAAAACTCATACCAAGCCGTTTCGGCAAGGTAATCTTGTTGCGGCATCATTCCTGAATTAAACTGGCTAACAGACCTTGTTGCTTCAATTGTTATCAAGCTGACATGAAACTCTTTCTCGGCATAGACGGCGGACAGACCGCCACAAAGAGCATCTTGGCGGATGCTTCGGGGCGGGTGCTTGGCACCGGTAGAGGCGGTCCGGCCATCCACTTGAAGGATGGGGCCACGAGGGAGCACGCGCACAAAGCTCTCTATGAGGCCATTCACGGGGCTCTGAACCGCGCTGGGTTGCAGGATACAACCGAGATTACCTGCGCATTTCTCGGTTTCAGCGGAGTTTCGGGGCCTGAAGCTCCCGCCGCCAAAACTTACCGCGAAGTGGTTCAGGAACAGTTTTCGGTGCGGTCCATCTTCGTCGATCACGACGCTCAGACGGCCTTGGCCGGCGCCATTCCGTCGATGACGGGAGTGGTTGCGATTGCCGGTACGGGTTCGATCGCTTTTGCGATGAATGCTGGCGGTGCAAGCGCGCGTGCCGGAGGCTGGGGATATTTGCTTGGGGATCCGGGCAGCGCCTATGAAATCGGGCGACAGGGTCTCGCGGCCGTTGCGCTGGCCCATGACGGTGCGGGATCTGCGACAGCTCTGTCTTCACTGTTCCTGCAAGCTCTAAATATCGAAGATGCCTCCGGGATCACCCAGGCTGTCTATCGCGACGCGTCGCCCAAATTGCGAATCGCCAGCATGTGCCCCATCGTTGCTATGGCGGCAGCCTCTGGTGATACAGTGGCACTGGGCATCTTTGAGGAGGCTGGTCGCGGTCTGGGGTCGATGGCTTGTGCAGCAGTCCGGAAGTTAACGCCGCCACCATCACTGACCTTTTCAGGCGTGGGAGGTGTCTTCGAAACCGGCGAACTGCTTTGGAAACCTTACCGGAGACACGTGTTGACCAACTATCCGCAGGCGCAGATTGTCCCACCTGCGTTTCCACCGCTCGTCGGCGCGGTGATGCTGGCGTTCCATAAGAGAGGAGTAGACACTCCGCAGGACTGGCTGGAGCGGATTCGACAAAGCTATGATTCAGCCAGCCTGTTCACCCCATAACCATCTGGCTCGAACCGCAACGCCGAATGAACTGATTGAAATCGTCACTTTCGTCTCGTTCTGCTGATCGAGGACGAGCAGGACAAGGAGACTCATGACTGAGAAAACACTGATTGCGATCGACACCAACTCAATGGCCTGGGAGGAGCGCTTCAACGAGAAGCTCGGACGGGCGCTTTACCGAAAGAATTTGATGGAGGATCCTGAAACCGGAATGGAGGTCCGGCTCGTGCGATATCCTGCCGGCGTCATCAATCCGCGACATACTCATCCCTGTGCTCACGGAATGTTTGTGCTTGAAGGGACTTTGGCGACCCATTCAGGCAGCTATGGCCCTGGAAGTTTTGTCTGGTTCCCTGAAGGCACAACTATGGAACATGGCGCCACTGGTGGTGGAGACACCACGGTGCTGTTCATTACGAATAAAAGATTCGAAATCAACTACCAGTGATACACGCAGCACAAGTGGCATCTCTCCTCAAATCGGCTGTAAGGAGTTTGCTACGCGGCATCTGAGCCGTCACTGTTCCAGATACTCCTGCGGTATCTCCATGCCCCGGTCGAATCTCGAGTGAGAATCTCGATGTATTTCCCGGACTCCTCTTCTGGGGGCCCCCCACTTTTTGGCGTCAATAGAGACCGGTAAGACCCGCGGGTGAAAGCCCAGTCGCCGTACACCTCTACCTCTTCCAGAGTGCGGGACTCGCAAACTAAATACTCCTTGAACAGACTCTCAAGAGAGGCTCGGATGGCCTCGGAGCCGACTTCAACCGGGCGTAACGGCGCCAAGACCATCGCGTCGGAAGCGTGCAACGCAACGCTGGCGTCAACATCCGCTCGATTAAGGGCGGCAACGGCATCGTCGGTCAGTTGTCGAATAGCTTTTTCTTCCGTCATATGACCGGGCGTCAGCGGAATCCGCCTGCCAGGAGGAGAGTGTTCCTTCGTACTTCAGTTCGTGTCGCAACCTTGCAGCACTTGTTCGATTCCTTCAAACAGTCTCTGATCCTCCCACCGGTCCAGCGATGCCAAGGACCCTTTCATAGATTTCTTCTGAACTCTCTCGAGAATTTCGCCGATCTCGTCGTCAGCCGAAACCGCCTCGCTGTCTTTCAGGCCAGTTTTATGTGGATTGACGATGACAAAATCCGCCTCCCGGACAACCTGCTCGGCGTTGTCTTTCCACCACGATTTGGGTAGCAACGGATTGACAACGGCAACATGGAGGGCAGGACTCAGATGCCTGGCCACAGTGCTTCCTTCCACCAGGAGCGGCGTGTTCGCACGCCAGTGATTCATTGTGTACTGTCGGAGCATTTCCGGATACCCTTCCGGCCTGGAAACACACCATAACGTTTGGAGCGCGCCGGCCCGCCAGATCTTGCCCGTATCCGTATCGGGCTTAGACAGTACCTCGGAGTCGCTGCAGATGTTATAGTCTCCCTGCAACCGGTGGCAGGCGCAGTCCAGGTCTTTGGCTGGGCAAAACTGCTCATCACCATAGATTGTTGTGAACTTCGTATATGCGAACCTGTTCGGAAAGGCATTCAGAATGGAAAGGATGAGGGAGGTCTTCCCGGAGCCGTTGCAAGGCGCGTCAATGGAGATCACTTTCATGGGATAGATTTTATCCTCCCGGGACTGGATTGCAACGTTTTGCCTAAAGGAATCCGTCGTGGAGTGCAGGAGCCGGAAGGCTCCCACGTGAGTATGATTCGCTGTGAGTGCGCCTCGACCCCAGACTACATCAGGTCCAGATGTTTCAGATGAACCTTGATCCCAAGGTGGTTCTATCTAGAATTCGTGTTCCCGCCGGGTTCGTTTTTGCCGCACTCTACTTGTACTTTTCAACACCCTCGGACCAGACTCTTTGGGTTGGGGGTAGCTTGGCCTTTCTTGGGATCCTTATCAGAGCTTGGGCAACCGGTCATATCCGGAAGAACGACGAACTAACCATTTCTGGCCCTTACGCCTTGACGCGCAATCCCCTTTATTTGGGTAGTTTTGTCATCGGCCTGGGATTCTCCATCGCAGGTGGGAATGTCTTCATCCCCGCTGCATTTTTGGTCTGCTTCGCCGCCCTCTATGCTCCCGTAATACGCGCCGAAGTGGAGTATTTGAAGCACAAATTCCCCAAAGAGTACGAGCGATATCAGGCAACTGTGCCGGTGTTCTTTCCTCGGCTCACTCCGGGGAAAATGGGGCAAGAGCGGTTCAGTCTTCACCGCTATCTAAAGCATCGCGAGTATCAAGCTCTCGCCGGTTTTCTTGCGGCGATCAGCTTTCTGATCTTGAAACTTCGCTTTTCCTGAGGGCTCGAATGAATTTCGTTCCACCCACCCGACACACGCACTGGGCGCTCCTTGCAGTCTTCATCGGGCTTGCCGGCTATTTGCTTTTGCGCATGGTTGTTCCTGCTTGGACTGTTGAGGCGGTGCAAAACCCCAGCCGCACTGCCGCCACACTGCCGTTCGAAGTGGGAGAGAGATTAACCTACAACGTCTCGTGGAAGGTTTTTGACGCCGGAATCGCAACGATGACCCTGGCAGAAAAGACGTCCTTTCAGAGCGAAGACACTTACAGGATCAGCGCGACGGTTTACTCCACGGGAATTGTCTCTGCGTTGTTCAAGGTTGTGGATGTTTTTGAGTCCTTATTTCAGGCCAGGGATTTGTGTTCTCGAAGAATTACAAAGAAAATTCAGGAAGGGCGACGGCATCGCGAAACCATAGTCACTTTCGATGCAAAGGCACGTCGAGCACGCATGGAAGACCGCGATTTGAACCGGCCTGATTTGTCCCCCAAACGCGTTGAGTCTCCCGTGCCGCCGTGTGTGCAGGATGTCATCTCCGCGCTCTACGTCATCCGCACAAAGACTCTTCGCGTCGGAGAATTGGTGCTATTTCCGATAAACGATGGCGGGCGCACGTATGACGTCACCGTGGAGATCCAGGCGCAGGAGGAGGTCAGAACTCCAGCGGGAACTTTCCAAGCGTTTCGTCTCGAACCCAAAGTCTTCGATGGCCTCTTTAAGAGCAAGGGAAGGCTGTTTGTCTGGGTAACCGCTGACGCATCACGCATGCCTGTGCAGCTAAAGGCAAAGATCAATATCGGAACAATCACTGCCGCACTCACCCAAGCGGATCGCGTCCCGGTCCCGCTGAAGGCCCAGGGAGCTATTCAACGGATTAATCTCTTTAAGATGATGTAAGTTTGGTCTAGAATTTTGAAGCGTTGTCGCTGAGTTCGTCCTCAATTTCGTCAAATATTCCGCCGGCCATTCATAAGGTATCACCATCCAAATTCAGGAGCAGTTCCATGTCTACTTTCCAGGAAGGACTGCAGGACGTCGTTGCCGCCACATCATCTGTGTGCTTCATAGACGGCGACAAGGGCGTCTTATCCTATCGGGGCATCGATATCCACGATTTGGCCGAGAAGTCCAGTTTTGAAGAAGTTTGCTATCTGCTTTGGTTTGGACAGCTGCCCCGACGGGCCGAACTCAGCCGGTTGACCGAGGATCTGGCGAAGAGCCGCGAAGTCCCCACTGAAGTGTTTGCTTTGATGAAGTCGTTCCCGAAAGACGCGAACCCGATGGATGTGATGCGCACCGCCGTCTCAGCGCTGGCTTTTTATGATCCCGACCGGCTGGCGAGCCATGCCGAGGCGAACCTTCGCATGGCCTATCGGCTCACCGGTCAAGTCGCAGGTATCGTCGCTGCTACAGATCGGATTCGCCATGGACAGGATCCTGTGCCACCCGACCCGAGCTTGCGGCATGCTGCCAACTTTGTTTATATGCTGACTGGCAGGAAGCCCTCACCCGCTGCGGAAAAGGCAATGGACGTTGCTCTGATTCTCCACGCGGACCACGAGCTGAACGCATCCACATTTGCAGGCCGCGTAACGGCGGCAACACTTTCAGATATGCATTCAGCCGTTGTTTCAGCCATTGGCGCGCTGAAGGGCCCGCTGCATGGCGGGGCCAACATCGACGTCATGCGAATGCTGATCGAAATCGGAGAGGCCAGCAAGGTTGAGCCTTGGATCAGGAAGTCTCTCGCCAGCAAGAAGAAGATTAGCGGGTTCGGTCACCGGGTCTATCATACCGAAGATCCTCGTGCGACACACCTGCGCGCAATGTCTAAAGAACTCTGCGAGAGTTCGGGGAACGGCAAATGGTTCGAAATGTCGCAGCTCATAGAGGAAATCATGAAGCGAGAGAAAAACATCAATGCTAACGTCGATTTCTATTCCGCTACGGTTTACTACACGCTGGGGATCGCGGTAGACCTGTTCACTCCGATCTTTGCTGTCAGCCGGGTTGCGGGGTGGACGGCTCATATCCTTGAGCAGCTCGGAAACAACCGTCTCATAAGGCCTCGGGCGGAGTACCTCGGCCCCCAGTACCCAGCGCCCTACGTTCCGATGTCTGAGCGGTAAATCATACGAGGATCTTGAATGTATTCACTCCACCTCCGACAAATGACCCTGGCAGGAACGCTGTTGCTTGTGATTGGATCGCTCTGCCAGCCCTCGGCACTAGCCAGGCAGGAGAACCTATCCGCCGAGGAAAAAGAAGCTCTTCAGAAGGCGAAAGGTCCCGAGCAAGAGTTGAAACTGTGGCTGGGGATTGCAGAAAGCAGGATGAAGGACATTGTCTTTCACACCCGGAAGCTGGACAAGGCCAACAGCGCCAAAGCCGTGAGTGGCTTTCGAACCGCGGTGATATCGGCAGAGGACTGCGTAGCCAATGCGCAAGGCGAAAAGAGTTACAGAAAGCTTCTCACGCAGCTCCACAAAGCGATGAAGAAATACAACTTCGCTTTGCTGCAGGCCCTGGACAAGGCCGCTGAGGATTTTCGCCAATACATCCAGTCGGCATTTGAAGCCTCGCAGCGGGTTCAGGACGCAGCCGAGATTCAGATGGCTCGTTTCAATTGAGCCGCCTTGACTCCTGTCTACCCGATCTGAGACGCGCAAGGTTGGCCAGTTAAGTGTTGTTTCAGAGATAAAGCAATCCCTTCCGTTCAACGATAGAATTCACAGAGACACATAGTTTTGAAGCCTCGTTGACGGAGGTGTGATGAAGTTACCAACTCTGTTTTCTTGTGCTTGGATGCTGCTGTCCTTGGTGGCACGTCCTCTGTCGCTCCAGGCGGAGTTCGTTGAAGTCGCCCCGCAGGTCAAGCTCTACTACGAAATTTCGGGTCAGGGAGATCCGCTGCTATTCGTTCCAGGCTGGATGATGACGGCAGGTATTTGGAAAGAGCAAGTGGCTGCGTTTTCCAAAACCCATCGCGTCATTGTCATGGATCCCCGCGGGCAAGGTAACTCTAGCAAAGTCCTCTCGGGTAACACGCTTCAACAGCAGGCCAAGGATCTACGCCGCTTGATCGAAAGCCTTCAACTCGATCGGGTCACGCTGGTGGCTTGGTCAATGGCCCTGGCCGTCGTGTTGGAATACGCCAACCAGTTTGGCAACGATCGTTTGAAGTCTCTGGTGCTGGTGGATGGTTGGCCGTCCATGGTGAAAAAGGACGACTGGCCGCGTGGGTTGACACCTGAAGACACGAATAGGCTCGTTTTGGATTGGGAAAACAATCGTATGGCAAAGACCAATGAGTTCATTGATAACATGTTCACCACTGAACGTTCTGATCCCGAACTCGAATGGATGGTCAAAGAAGCGCTCCGCACACCGACGACTGTTGCGACAGTCTTGGCCTACGACTATTTTTCCTCCGATAGGCGGCCTCTCCTATCCAAGATAGCGGTTCCAACCCTCATCACAATGACTGCTGAGAATAAGGAAGTCGGAGAGTTCATGCAAAGCCAAATACCCAACTCTCAGTTGACTGTTTTTGAGGGCCTGGGTCACGCCCTTTTTCTCGACGATCCCAGGAGGTTCAACGAACGGCTGGCCGCTTTCCTGAAGTCTTCCGAATAAATTTTGATCTCGAATCTATCGTCGCGCGAATTTGAGACCAACCTCCGCTGACCGAAGTATCGCAGAAACGGCCCTTCTCAAGATGGTTTCGGGGTCGTCCCGGATCGAGCTGCGGAATTTGTCCTTTTAGAGACGGCCAATCCACTTGGCACGGCACTGCTGAAAGGTTCACTCAAGCGGGATAGGTTACTTCCGGTTCACGTGTCGGTTGGCTGGTAGAGCGGTTTGATCGGGCTGGCCTGAGGAAGGTACCTTGCGTGGGCATCGCGCCGCCAAAAGTTCACCGTCAAGCGTCACTGCGCTTGATCGACTCTTTGCAAACGACTGTTGGGTTGGATGCCATTTAGTTCTCGAATCGCGCGGCCACGAAGACCTTATCTTCAGAGATGATCCCGGTACGTACGACTTTGCCACGCCTCTTGCGGCCAGACAAGTAGGCTGTATCTCGAGCTTCGGCCGGATAAATGGTGATCTCCAAAGAATCTTCGATCCAGGGCCGGTTCTTGATGTAGAACGAAACTCCGCTGGCACTGATATCAAAAGTGAGCGCATCTTCAGTGAAGGGGTAGCCTAGTAGATCCTGGCCGTCGATGATGAGCTTCGAATTCTGCCGAATCCTGCGAGCGGAGCGATTCATTCTCAGGCGTTCAGAAGTATTGTCTTGCATTGAGATTGTCCTTTTGCTTTTTCTAACGCTGTTGAATACCTGATCGGCCTTTTCCACCAAACATTTACGCCTTATTTGACATTCCCAGCGAGGTAAGCTCAGCCCCGTCATCCTTGAAACAGTGACCGCGAGTCTCGCTTGCCTCATCCAATGCCACCTGATACTCTCTGGCCCGAATAGAAACAGGAGCGTTCTATGCTGAAAGACAAGGTAGGTATCATTTTTGGGGTGGCCAACAAGCGTAGCATTGCCTGGAACATTGCTCAGGCGTGGCACCAAGCAGGGGCGAAGCTGGCCTTTACCTATCAGGGTGAGCGACTAAGGGAAAATGTTCAGGAATTGTCTTCCAGCCTGGGCTCTGGGGCTCCCATTTTCGCCTGCGACGTCACTCGCGACGACGACATCCAGGCAGTATTCGATCAAGCTGGCCGTCAGTTCGGGAAGATTCACCTGATACTCCACAGTGTCGCTTTTGCGCCTCGCGAGGCGCTGGAAGGAAGTTTTGTCAACACCTCCCGTGAAGCTTTTCGGATTGCGTTAGATATTAGTGCCTATTCGCTGTTGGGCATTGCACGGGCGGCGGTGCCGTTCATGACCGAGGGTGGGAGCATACTGACGTTAAGTTACTATGGGGCCGAGAAAGTGGTGCCGCACTACAACGTAATGGGTGTCGCCAAAGCAGCTCTGGAAGCAAACGTTCGGTACCTTGCCCATGATTTAGGGCCGCAGGGAGTCCGAGTTAACGCGATCAGCGCGGGTCCTGTTAACACTTTGGCAGCACGTGGGGTCGGCGGTTTCGGCGATATGTTGAAGTATCATGCCGAGCACGCTCCTCTAAAGCGCAACGTGCAGGGGAAAGAGCTTGGGGACACAGGACTCTACTTGGCCAGCGACATGTCTTCGGGGGTCACAGGCGAGGTACTGTACGTAGACTGCGGTTACAACATCATGGGGATGTAGGCCGTTCGAAATTATAAATTAGACGGAATCTCCCGTAGGTGGACGAATTGGGAGAGTCAAGGAGCTAGCGAATGAAAGAGACGCACCTCGCAATAGGTTGGAGATTAACCAGAAGTTTCTGCCTTCTCTTCTCAGTCTCCCTGTCCTGGCTGGCTTGCAGTGGACAGCCTGAAACTACCAGAACGGTTGCTCCCGCTGAAGCCACCTCTGCTTCAGCCCCCCCAGTTTCGGCTGTGGCTGGCGAGTCAGGAAGCGCAACAGAAAAGGCCTTTGGACCGATCAAAGCCAAGATACCTGCCGAATGGATAGAGCAGACTCCGTCTTCCTCCATGCGAAAAGCACAATATTCGCTGCCAAAGGTTTCCGGAGACGGTGAGGACGGTGAACTCGCGGTGTTCTATTTCGGCCTAGGACAGGGAGGGTCCGTTGAGGCGAACATCGATCGCTGGATCGGGCAAATCTCTCAACCGGATGGATCGTCTTCCAAAGACAAGGCGAAGACCAGCAAGAAGCAAATCGGCGGAATGTCCGTAACGTTAGTCGATGTCAGTGGCACCTACTCAGCTGGAATGATGTCGAGCGCTCCGCCGCGACCCGGGTACCGGATGCTCGCAGCCGTCGCAGAGACAACTGAGGGCCCGTGGTTCTTCAAACTCACAGGCCCCGAGCAAACCATCACCAAGTGGTCGGGAAGTTTCAACGAATTCATCGGGAGTTTCAAACAGTAGCAGGAAAGATTTAGCGAAGTGCGGCCTGAAACAGAGCCGCTTCATTGAAATGCCGCAGGCAGATCAGGCCGGCGCATAGGCGACGTCCTTAACGTCTTCGAAATAGAGGCTCAACACACCGCCAATTTGTTGCAATGTGAAGGGCTTCGGAATGACTGACACAGGTGCATGGTCGAGGACGCTTCGGAACAAATTGTCTTCGCCAGTCAAGCCGGTTACTACCACGAACACGAGCTCCTTATCAATGTCCTTTAGAGCTTTCAAGGTTTCGACTCCATTCATGCCCGGCATGCTCAAGTCAAGAAACACCATTCTGAAAGATTCTTCCTGGGCCGCCTTCACTGCCTGAGCGCCGCTCGAAACTGCCAAGGCCTGGATATCGTGCACCTCCACCATGCGTTTCATGGCTTCTCGTACCATCTCTTCGTCATCAACAATCAATACTCGCTGACGGCTATCTTGGCCGCCTGTCTTGGGAGTAGTGGCCAGCCAAGCATCAATCTGTGATTTCTTGAACCGTAAGCTGCCGCCCACTTTCAACGACGGAATCTTGTTTTGACGTGCCAACAGATAGACGGTCTGCTCTTTCAACTTGAGATAATCAGCTACTTCCTTAACTGTGATTAATGAATCGTCCATCGGAACCTCCTCAAACCTCTAGCGGTCCAACAAAGAGAGGCTAACACATCGGCATGAAGGTCGAAGCCAGACACTTAATAAATCTATCGCTTTCTTATTGTTTAGAATAGAAAATTCTTCGCAGATCGATTAATTCCGCAGATCGCTTTGAATTGAAAAGCTTTATATTATGGCTGTCGTGGGTCCGTCAAGAAGTTAACGCGCTAGCTTTCTTGTATTTTTGTTTATTTTCCAGGAGCGTTCCGTTCGAATCACGTTAGCAAAAAAGGAGACGCTATCGCGCGGAGTTTCGGGCCGAATTCAAGGCGAGAGCCTGCCAAGTTAGGTCGCTGAATCAGGCTGTTGATGTAACTCTGAAGTAGTATGGAGTAAGAATTTCCTTGGATAGATTAGTCGTATCATCGGTGAACTCGCCTGCAGGCTGGGCAAGACTATGAAAAACAGAAGGATCAACGTGACTGGGCTACGGAAAGGCAACCCTCTCTATTGGCAGGAGGATTGCTAAACTTCGAAGCACCGGTTGGTTCCTGTTTCTCAACCCGGAGTTCCATTGGACATCGTCAAGGGCTTTGACCGTACATTCACCGTCTTGGTGGCGGACGATTTGCCAGAAAACCTGGCGTTAATCCGTGACATCCTGGAATCGCCTCGCTGCCATGTCCTTCTGGCCAAGAACGGGCAGGAGGCGCTGGACATGGCGTTCCGGCATCATCCCGACCTGGTGCTACTGGACGTAATGATGCCGGGGATGGACGGCTATCAAGTGTGTCACGAGCTGAAGATGCATCGTGACACGCAGCTCATACCCGTCGTGATGATCACGGCCTTGACTGACCTTGGAGACAAGATTCGGGGCATCGAGGCCGGGGCAGACGACTTTCTCAATAAACCCTTTAACATCGCCGAGTTTACTGCGCGCGTGCGATCTCTCCTCCGCCTGAAGCAGATCACGGATGAGCTGGAGAACGCAGAAACAGTGCTGTTCACTCTGGCTCTGGGCGTTGAAGCCAAAGATCCCAATACTATCGGCCATTGCGAGCGCTTGGCCCGTTATTCGGTAAAGCTGGGAGAAAAATTGGGCCTTGAAGCCAGCGCACTGAAGGCGCTTCAAAGAGGCGGAATTTTACACGACATCGGCAAACTCGGAGTGCCCGACGCGATCTTGCTCAGTCCGCGGGAGTTGTCCGGCGAGGAATGGATTGTGATGAGGCAACACACGCTGATTGGAGAACGCATCTGCCAACCTTTGCGATCGTTTCTCCAAGTGCTCCCGATTATTCGATACCACCACGAACGCTGGGATGGCAGCGGATATCCAGATGGGTTGCGAGGTGAAGAGATTCCGGTGACGGCGCGAATCCTTCAGATCGTTGATGTCTTTGATGCGCTCTGCTCTCAGAGGCCCTACAAGCCCCCGTTTTCCGTGAGCACGGTACTGGAACAACTGGACGAAGAGGCAAAAAAAGGCTGGCGTGATCGCGAATTGACCTACGAATTCATCCGTTTGGTTGAAAGCCAGCAACTTGAGGAATGTACGGTCTAATCCTATTTATCTACTGGTGACGGTTTAGCGTCACTCCTCTTTAAGCAAAACGAGCATCTCTCTCACTGCAGCATCCAACCCCACCATCGCTGCCCGCGCAATGATGTTGTGGCCTATGTTCAACTCTTCAATCTCCGGAATCTGGCTTATGGCGCGAACGTTTCGGTAAGTGAGTCCGTGGCCTCCATGAACCCGGATTCCGGCGGCGTCTGCGAGGATCGCGCCTAGCTTAATTTGTTCGAGAGCTCCAGCGGCCGCGGTCTCGGTCCTCAGAGTTAGATAGAGCGACGCTTCAGCATAACTCGCGGTATTAATTTCTATAAGAGAAACTCCAATCCGCTGGGCCGCCTCAATTTGCTCCTTCTCCGGATCGATGAAGAGACTCACCGCGATCCCTGCCTCTTCGAGTTCCTGGACTGCAGCCGAGACGGTGTCGAAGTTTCGCAAACAGTCCAATCCGCCCTGCGTTGTGAGTTCCCCAGGCAGCTCAGGAACCAAGGTCGCCGTGTCTGGTTTGACCTCCCGTGCGAAGCGAATCATCTCCTCCGTGGCCGCCATCTCCAGGTTGAGCCGTGTCTTCACGGTTTCACGCAGCAACTCGACATCGCGGTCCTGAATGTGGCGTCGATCGCTTCGCAAATGCACCGTGATGCCGTGACACCCGGCCAGTTCCGCCACGACTGCCGCGGCGACCGGATCGGGTTCATTCGTCTTGCGGGCCTCCCTCAAAGTGGCCACATGATCGATGTTCACGCCAAGCTTAGTCATAGACAGGTGAAACTGCTGCCCCTATTGGTATTTCCTAAAAAGATCATTCCACCGGATCTGCAGAAGATCAAGAAACATTCGGCAGGAGTCTCTCAAGAATCGAACCGTGGTTCCTTCGACATGGTTCCAGCGCACTGGAATCTCGCGCAGGCGCAAACCTCGTTTTTTGGCAATGTACAGTATCTCCGGGTCAAACCCGAATCCCATAATCGTCTGGCGTTCAAACACCGGCCCTGCGACGTCGCGGCGAAAGGCCTTAAATCCGCATTGAGTATCCTTAAAAGGTAGTCTGGTCAATCCCTGGACGAAGAAGTTGAAGATCCGACCCGAGGTCTCGCGAAACGGAGATTGATGTACCCCAATGAGAGAACGATCCACCGCCCGCGAACCGAAGGCAACGTCACACTCTCCCCTCTTAATGGGATCAATGAGCTTGGACGCTTCTGTGATTGGAGCTGAAAGGTCGGCATCTGTAAAGAGGATAACGTCTCCCTGAGCCATCAGCGCACCGTTGCGGACACTAAAACCTTTTCCACGGTTGCCGCCGTTGTCAATCAATCGCAAGTCGCGCCATTGGCTACGGTAAGACTCAACGACCGTGACAGTCTGATCGGAAGACCCGTCATTAACAACGATGACCTCGGCCCTCAAGCGTTCCCGTTCGAGATACTTCTGGAGTGTTTCAAGCGTTTGGAAAATCCGCTTCGCCTCGTTGTAGGCAGGAATGACAATAGAAAGCTGCGGCGCAGAGGGCATGGTGAGCGGCGACTATAGTACAAACTTTGACAGAGCTTCAAACCGTTTCTTATAATATTTGGCCCTTGTTCGGGGCGGCCTTTTAGTACGGAACGCATGTTTTGAAAGCCACGTCCTTGCCGGCAAGCGGGGCAAGTCTTCCAACCTTAAGCAAGGCGCCTCCGAGCGAATGGTTTATAGGGGTTTGAAGTTGACCAAAACAACCGACCGAAAGCTGGACGAGAGCCTTCATATCAAAGGGGCGCGGGTCCATAACCTGAAAAACATCAGTTGCGAAATCCCGCACAATAGCTTGACTGTTATCACCGGCGTCAGTGGTTCAGGAAAATCCAGCCTTGCCTTCGATACCATCTATGCCGAGGGTCAGCGACGTTACATCGAGTCCTTATCCGCCTACGCCCGGCAGTTTCTAGAGCGGATCGAAAAGCCTGACGTCGATGAGATCACAGGCATTGCTCCAGCAATCGCCATCAAACAGAAGAATTCCGTCCGCAATCCACGGTCCACCGTAGGCACTGTCACCGAAATCTACGACTATCTGCGTTTGCTTTATGCCCGGGTGGGTCGGACTTACTGCTGGCAGTGCCACCAGGAAATCAAAAAGGACATTCCAGATGACGTCGTCCGTCTCTTGCTCTCCCTCCCCCAAGAAACACGGATCTTCGTTCTTTTTCCGTTTACAACCTATCGTAAGCACCTCGAACTGAGGAGTACGGCGCCAAAAGGGAAAAGGAAGCGGAAACACAAGACCGAAGAGGGTGAAGTCATCCGACAGGTCTTGCTCGATCTGCGCAAGCACGGATTCAACCGACTGTACCAAAACCAACGTGTCATCGAACTTTCAGATCCAGAGGCTCTCCTATCGTTGAACTTCTCCGAAGAACTGTTCGTGCTGGCCGACCGCTTGGTAATCCAGCCGGACGCCCGGCAGCGTCTCATAGAGGCGGTGGAGACTTGCTACCGAGAAGGAGGCGGGCGTGCCCTTGCTGAAATCTCCGGGCTACCTGACGACTTCCCATCCAACGAACCCAGTTCAGGCCTCATACCCGTGCCGCTTTACAGAACGGATCATGAACGGCTGCAAAAAGGGGATCGTTTTACCTTCAGCGAAAAATTTGAATGCCGCCAATGCCAGCTCACCTACGAAGAACCGGAGCCACGTCTCTTTTCCTTCAACAATCCTTTCGGGGCGTGTCCCAAGTGTCAGGGTTTCGGCAACACCATTGATTTCGATCTGGACCGGGTGATTCCGGACAAGGACAAAACTCTCAAAGAGGGTGCTGTCGAGCCCTGGACAAAGCCCAGGTACCGAACGCTAACGGCCGAGTTCAAGCGATTCGCTAAACAGCACAGCATTCCTTTCGATGTATCCTATCGGGACCTATCGACCGAGCAGAAAGCGCTGATCTTGAATGGTGACGAGAAGTTTCCAGGCATCAAACGCTTCTTCGACCATTTGGAGACCAAGAAATACAAACTCTACATTCGGGTCTTCTTAAGCCGGTATCGAGGTTATACCCAGTGCGCTGAGTGCCTGGGGTTGCGGCTGCGCCCCGAGGCACGTTCGGTGAAGATTGGTGGTTTGGCAATTACAGAAGTCACGGCAATGACCGTAGAAGGGGCGCGCAGATTTTTCGGCGAGCTGCAACTTTCCACCTACGAGCTGTCGATTGGAGAACGGCTTCTCGAGGAAATTCGCAGCCGCCTCTCTTTCCTGCACAACGTGGGCTTGGAGTACCTGAGCCTGGACCGGCTGGCATCCACCTTGTCGGGTGGAGAAGCCCAACGCATCCAACTCGCAACGTCGCTGGGTTCGTCACTGGTTGGAACTTTGTATGTGCTGGATGAGCCTTCTATTGGGCTGCACGCACGCGACAACCAGCGGCTGATTGAGATCCTGAAGAGCTTGCGAGACATGGGCAACACGGTCCTGGTTGTGGAACACGAGTCTGCCATGATGAGGGCTGCGGACCGGATTCTCGACATGGGTCCCGGGGCTGGCGAGCAGGGCGGGCAGATGATCTTCTCGGGGTCTTTCGCGGAGCTATTGCAGGCGAGCGGCTCGCTCACTGGCAAATACTTGAAAGAAGAGCTGAGAATCCATGTCCCGTCCGCCCGGCTTGTTCCGAACGGTCAATGGCTGAAGGTATACGGCGCCCGCGAACACAACTTAAAGAATGTTGAGGTGGCCATTCCGCTGGGCATGATGACCTGCATCACCGGAGTGTCGGGGTCAGGAAAATCTACTCTGGTCCACGACGTTCTGTACGCAGCGTTCCAAGCCGAAGGAGGCGAAACACCCGAGCGCTCCAACTATGATCGCATGGAAGGAAGACAGTGGGTGGCGGAGGCGGTCATGGTCGACCAGTCACCCATCGGACGTACGCCGCGTTCAAACCCGGTCACCTACACCAAAGCGTTCGATGCGATTCGAGATCTCTTTGCCTCCACGCGTGAGGCCGCCAGCCACTCCTATGGAGCTGGTCACTTCTCCTTCAACATTCCCGGCGGTCGATGCGAGACTTGCGAGGGAGATGGCACAGTGACGGTCGAAATGCAATTTCTGGCGGATGTCGAACTTATCTGCGAAGAATGCAAGGGTATGCGATTCAAACCCGGTATTCTGGAAGTTCGTTACAAAGGAAAGAACATCTATGAAGTTCTCCAAATGACGGTTCGCGAGGCTATCTCGTTCTTTTCGGCAGTGCCAAGAATAACCAACAAGCTCAAGGCACTGCATGAAGTAGGGCTGGGTTATCTGCGTCTGGGACAATCGGCCACGACATTGTCAGGAGGCGAAGCCCAACGCATCAAGCTGGCTTCGTATCTCTCGCGCCAAGCGAAGAATAGGGTGCTTTACATCTTTGACGAACCCACTACTGGGCTCCACTTCGACGATATTAACAAACTACTGGTGGCCTTCCGGAAGCTGCTGCAAACTGGAGCAACGCTGCTTGTCATAGAGCACAACCTGGATGTCATCAAGACTGCTGATTGGATCATCGATCTCGGGCCGGAAGGTGGCCACAAGGGAGGTGCGGTCGTGGCGTTCGGACCTCCCGAAGAAGTTGCCCGAGTGCCCGAAAGTTATACAGGCAGGTACCTGAAAACTGTGCTCTCATGAAAAACGGTCACCTGAAGTTCGAGGCTCCAATCATTTCCATCAGGAGCATTTCGGACTCATTCGATGTGTGAAACCTCGCCAGTAGCTAGATCTACCTTGTGCATCCCGGAAAACGGTGGAATCGCGCTCACGGGTTCCTGTTTTCAAACAACCCAATGATGATTCGCGCCATTACACTCGTCCCGAGCTTCTTTCTCCTTGTCCACCCGCTCCTTTGCGCCCAGTCCAAAACCAAACCAGCGCAGCAGGAGCCCAGAACGGCATCAGTTCAACGCACCGATCTGCCATCACACTTTGAGAAAGCGGAAGCCCTCCTGAAGGAAGGAAAGTTCGCCGGGGCCATTGCCGAGTACAGGCTTTCATTGGAGGACCACCCGGAGAATGAAGCAGCCTACTTCGGCATGGCGCTCGCTCAAACACAGGCTGGACTGACCACCGAAGCCGTGCTCTCTTACCAAGAAGCGCTGAAGATTAACCCTCAACTTTGGGAAGCAGAAACGAACTCGGGCATGCTCCTGATGAAGCAGAACGGCTACGCTCGGGCACTGGCACATTTTCGACGGGCTTCGGAACTGAATCCGAAACACTTTCAATCCGCTTTCTTTACGGCCAAGGCCCTGGAGTCCCTTGGCCAATGGAAGGAGGCAGCGGAGGCTGGCCTGCAGGCTTTGCCTTTGGCAGAGGATCGTGCTGCTAAGTTTGAGGTTCATGCAACGCTGGCTGCGATCTATCTTAAGGTGGGCTCTTCAAGGCAAGCCGAGAAGCATCTTATGGCAGCCAGAGAGCAGGGCACCGATTCGGCTATTGATTTCGAACTTGCTCGTCTTTATTTCCAAAGAGGAGAGTACGACAAGAGCGCAGACCTGCTCGCCCCCATGGCCATCAACCATCCAGACGATGCCATGGTCCAGGAGTTGTTAGGCCGTGTCTTTTCGAGGAAAGGTTCCCACGAAGCCGCTATCGCCGCATTGGAAGAAGCTCTCAAGCACCAGACTGACGGACCAGCTCGGCAGAGAATAACGTTCGAATTGGCGCAGGCGTTCCAAGGACTCAACCAACCGGAGAAGGCCATCGCGTTGCTGCAGCCGGTGGCCAGCCAGTCCAGCGATTCCAACCTCCACTTCCACCTGGGGACACTGTATCTGCAACAGAGAACGTTTGATGCAGCCTCCCAATCTTTTTTGAGGGCGCTGCAGCTAAATCCTGACTGCGTCGAATGCTATAGCAACTTGGGATCGGTATTCATGCTGCAGGAGAAGTATCCTGAAGCGATCACGGCGTTTTTGAGATTCAAGACCGCGCGGCCAGATGCAGCGGGTGCCTATTTCTACCTGGGAATTGCTTTTGACAAACTGGATGACGTCGATAACGCTATTAAGCATTATCAGCGCTTTCTGCTACTAGACGGAGGAAAGAGCGACAAGCAGAGTTTTCAAGCACGGGAACGTATCAAGGTGTTGGAAAAGAGACGGAAAAAGCGTTAACCTCACAAAAGGGTGTTTAGGAACGCGAATCTGCGGAATGGGTGAAACGCTCCTGATCTTCCAGTCCTGTTGGGGCTGTTCATTAAAAAATGTTGAATGCCGGTCGTGGAGAATCAAAACTCGTATGGCGTGCCACACGCAAGTTACCCGCCTCTCGAGTCCTGTCATTCGTCGTGCTGGCTTTGTTTGCTCAGTCGGCCTTCAGTGAGGACTCGCTGAAGAAGGACCTTGTCCGCCAGCAGGAGAAACTCAGTCGGCAAACCAGATCTGTAGGAAAGGTAAAGACACTCATCAAGATCTCGGCTATACACTTGCGTGCCGCCAGCCAGGAAGTGAAGAAAAGCGATCTTTCGGGAGCCGATCGCAATCTGGAACATTACAGCGACACGGTCGAACAGGCCCTGGAAATTCTCAAGTCTTCGGATCGCGACGCTCAGAAAAACCCAGCTGGTTTCAAGGAGTTTGAGATCTCATTGCGCAAGCAGCTACGTGTCCTTGACGATTTGCGTTCGCATTACTCTTTCGACCAAGCGAAAGGCATAGACGCTGCTATTGCTGTCGCCAAAGGGGCCCAGGACGCGATGTTTGCAGAACTATTTGGCCCAGAAAACACCGGGAAGCGAAGAGAAAAAAATCCGCCCCGAAAGCCAAATCAGAGAAAAGAATGATATTTCTTCTGTCTGAACCCTTGCTGTCAATAGTTCTGCTGTTCGCGCTGGTGTGCACCGGTTGCACTGCGGTTCTTCGCGCTGGCGACCAGGAGGACTACCTTACAGCAGCGGAGGTCGAGCAACTCCGCGAAGCACAGGAACCCCATCTTCGCCTCAAACTCCTTGGAGAGTTGCTGCAGGATCGTTTGGACAAGGCGCAGTCCATTAAAGATCCGGCGGCTGTGAAGCCGAGAACGGCAGAAGCGAGGACAAATAAGAAAAAAGATGGCAGGGCAGACAAACCGGAGACTGCTGCCCCAGCGGAATACAAACCCGAACCGCCAGAATCAAAATCGTTTTCTTCCTGGTTGGAAGAATACCTTCAATGCCTCGAAGAATTGAGCGACAACGTGGAGAATTTTTCTGGCGCACTTCTGGAACCCAAGGCTTATCTTAAATCCGTGAAAAAGCTGCAGACCACACTTGAGGAGCATACCCAATGGATGGAACAGATTGAAAGCCGCCTCGGCGGTCCGGAACAAAAGGTGGTGGGAGAAATATCAGACGTCTTGGAAGAGCTGACGCAGGACTTGAAAGCAGCAAACGAAACGGCCCAGGAACAGATCAAGCTCTTGAAGGAAGCGGAGAAGGCACGGTCCTCGCGAAGGAGATAGGGTAGCGATGAGTCAGCTGGCTCTCTTTGAAGAAATCGAAACTCCTGTCGAGCGGTCCCAGCGGATCTTCGTTGAATCGATCGAACACTTGCGCATCAGCCGCAACTGCCAACCTGTGCTTGTGGAGTTTTATCCTTTCGTGGGAATCAATCACACGATTCGCTTTCGCGACGGCGAGCTGCTGGTCCGTTTGAGTGATCTGTTTCAACAGGCTCCCGAAGAAATTATCAAGGCGCTCTCGATCATCCTGCTGTCGAAACTCTTCCGTCGAAAAATTCCGGCTGCCGTTCATTCTGCATACCGGTCATATATCAACTCGCTCGAAATGACAGAGCGCTCGCAAATCACACGCAGCCAGCGCGGCCGCAAGTTGCTGGCGGCCCCCAAAGGCCATCATTACGACCTGACTGTGCTGTTTGATCGGTTGAATCAGGAATACTTCGACGATCGGATCGAAGGTGTGACGCTAGGATGGAGCCTTCGCAAGAGCCGACGCATTCTGGGACACTTTGATCCCTCACACGGTTCGATCACCGTGAGCCGCATCTTTGACCATCCGGGAACTCCTGAAATGGTTGTATCCTACATCCTGTTCCACGAGATGCTGCACGCCAAGTTTGCTACCTCGTCCAATTTCGACCTCAAACACAGGCATTCCCGCCAGTTCAAAAACGAAGAGAAAAAGTTTGCCGACTACGACGCCGCGAACCATTGGCTAAAAACCAACTTGTAGTCCGATCTGTTCGAGGATCTCAGAATCGAGTGACGAATTCCAAGAGCTGGATAGACTTCGGCTCGGGGGTGCATATCCGAAGGTAAATATTGGCGTCATCGAAGGGTGGCGGCAGTCCTGGAGACATCTTTTATGAGAATCGAAGCTGCCGACCCAATTTCGCGTCGGACCTTCCTGTCCGCACTGGCTGCGGTGCCGCTGGCCGCCCTTCCTGCACTCGTCGTCGACACGCACATGCACGTCTGGACGGACGACGTCGAGCGATTTCCTTTTGCCCATCCTTATGAAACCAACTTCCGCCCGCCGCCGGTTGCAGGCAGTGTCGAAGTTCTGCTGGACGAGATGGATCGCCATGCAATCGACCACTCCGTCCTGGTTCAGGTAATCTATTACGGATGGGACAACCGCTACGTAGCTGATTGTGTCAAACGCCATCCGAAGCGCTTTCGTGCACAGGGGCTGATCGATCCGACCGACCCGCAGGTTGCGAGCAAGCTGGAGTACTGGATGCTCGAGCATGGCCTGGCAGGAATGCGCTTCAGCCCCATCTACTACCAAGACCGTGACGAGTGGCTCACTTCGCAGGCTCACCACCGGCTCTGGAAAAAATCGGAAGCGTTGAATGCCATTCTCAATTTTTTCATCGCTGCCAATCAGCTCGTTAAGCTTGAGACTATGTTGGCTGCTTATCCCGGAGTGAAGGTCGTGATTGATCATCTCGCCCGAGTCGACCTTACTGGTCCAGACCCGGCCAAGGACGTGACGCAATTGACGCGCCTGGCTCGCTACCCGAACGTTTCGGTTAAGGTATCGGAGCTTAGTCTGCTTTCTCCATCGAAGAAGTATCCGTATGCGGACACTTTTGCCTGGATCAAACGCGTTTATGATGCCTTCGGACCGGACCGGCTACTTTGGGGTACTGGGTTCCCTGGTGCAACACGGGGGCAGGCTGGGCGTCCGCCACTCGAACAAGAGCTCGCACTCGTTCGCCGGGAGATTCCGTTCTTGTCGGCCTCAGACCGCGAGAAGATTCTGGGACGCAACGCGGCGTTTCTCTGGCGCTTCGCTCTATAGCGGCTTGCAGTCGACGTCCCCGCAGAGAGAAGTCCACGGAGAATCACTACAAGCGATCATCTCGCAGGTAATAACCTGCTGTGCGTGAAATTTTCCGGGGCTGGAGATCTTCCTGATAGCCGACAGACTCGGCATCACTTCACGGTTTCCAAAGAAGCGGGGCAGTTGCTCAGTTGAAGGTCTTGCGCGCGCGGCCGCTCTTTTCGTCGAAGTAAGCCTCCTGGCGCCGCTTTTCGGGCGCAAAATAACCTCGCTCTTCGCTGCGGCTTATTTTCTGAGTGGCGTGCAGTCCTTCCAGAATAAACTCACATGCGGAAGCTAAAACCGGCGCGTCGTCCTTCTTCTTCACGCCCAGCACCGCTGCCTTCTCGACCAGTCCCTGGATGGCACCGAGTTGCTGCAAAGTTTCCTTAGCCGAAGCAGTTTCAGACAGCTTGAGGCTGCCGCCCAGATCAAACCAATCGACGATCTGCTGCAGATCGACGCCTGCCGCCCGCCGCCCAAAAGTCTGTTTCACTGAGGCTCGGACGAGTTCCTGAGCCACGGCTTCGGCACCCTTCAACTCGCCTTCATACTCCAACTCAAGCTTCCCAGTCATCGAGGGCAAGGCAGCATAGATGTCGCAGACTCGCGGCACAATGCTCGCCTCCTGGCTGAGAATCGCCCGCCGCTCGGCGTTCGACACGACGTTCTCCAAAACGCTGATGGGCAGACGCTGGCTGACGCCGGATCGCTTGTCCACTTTTTTGTCCTCACGGGCATGGAACGCGATGCCCTCCACAATTTCCTGAATATACAGTGGAATGAAGACGCGGGCATCCCCGTTGCGCTTTATCCACGCCTCTTGCTGCGTAATCGCAATGCCCTGCTCCAGCGTGGCTGGATAGTGCGTTCGAATCTCCGACCCGATGCGATCCTTTAGAGGCGTCACAATCTTGCCGCGGGCGGTGTAGTCTTCTGGATTGGCAGTGAAGACCATCGCCACATCCAGCAGCAGCCGGATCGGAAAACCTTTTATCTGAACGTCACCTTCCTGAAGGATGTTGAAAAGCCCCACTTGGATCTTGCCCGCCAGATCAGGCAACTCGTTGATGGCGAAGATGCCGCGATTCGAACGGGGTAGCAGCCCGTAATGAATTGTAAGCTCGTCGGACAAGTTAAGTCCGCTTCGAGCCGCGCGTATTGGGTCAATGTCACCGATCATGTCGGCGATAGTCACGTCGGGTGTGGCGAGCTTCTCCACGTACCGATCGGACCGAGACAAAAATGCAACCGGTGTGTCATCGCCTTGCTGCTTGAGGCGGGAACAGCAGAAGCGGCAGAGGGGGGCAAAAGGGTTATCGTTGATCTCGCAGCCGACCAGAACTGGAATCTCTTCATCGAGCAAATCGGTCATGGCCCTGAGAATCCGTGACTTAGCCTGCCCACGCAACCCAAGCAGTATTAAGTTGTGCTTTGACAAGATGGCATTGACAACCTGCGGAATCACGGAATCTTCAAAGCCAACAATGCCTGGGAACAAGGTCTCACCGCTTCGCAGGCGGTTGATGAGATTGGCCCGCATCTCGTCTTTTACGGTGCGATGTTGCAGGGTGGGAGCGCCCCACCGGGTCTGCTTCAGTTCACCAAAGGTCAGTGGTTGGCTCATGTGTATTGATAGAAGAGATTCAGAAACAGGTACAGCCCGAGTCGGACAGGTTCGAATTCAAACGCCTCCGAATTATAAGCACGAGTTCCGCAAAATTGAAACCGTGATCGCTGAACTGTAGCGAAGCGCAATCCTGGCATCACCGGCAAAGGCAGCCAGGGCTTTCGGGAACGCCTCGTCGGCTTGCGAGTTGCGCAGAGGCTGTGTGTAACCAGCGCTTTTCGCACTCAGAGAAAGCAGAGGCTTTCCTGGAATCGCGTCAATGGTAAAAACTCACTCTGCCACTCAGCGCGCGGAGGAATTCGACAAGTGCCTCTTTCTCTGACAAGGTCAATCCCAAAGGCCGGATGAGGGGGTCAAGGTGGGGATTCTGCCTCCCGCCTCGATTGTAAAAATCCACAACCGCCTCCAGATCGGGCAGGCTGCCGTCATGCATGTAGGGTGCTGTTTGGGAAATCTGGCGTAGCGTTGGTGTCTTGAAAGCCCCCCGATCTTTGACAATGCCAGTCACTTTGCTGCGGCCTTCGTCTGCAAAACGGGAGCCGACCCACCCAATACCCAGATTGTGGAAAACACCGTCGCTGAAATTGTAACCCTGATGGCAAAGACTGCAGTGAGCCTTCCCCATAAACAACTTCCTGCCTTCAGCTGCCTGTTGGTCCAAGGCAGTCAGGTTCCCAGCCAAGTATTCATCGTAGGGGGAATTACCAGCGAAAATGGTGCGCTCAAAGCTCGCAAGAGCCCCCGCCAGGTTCTCACGCGTTACCGGAGAGCTGAACACACGCCGAAACGCTTCCTGGTACTCAGGAAGTTGATTCAGCCGATCCACTATAGAGGCAATGCTATCTCCCATTTCCACTGGATTCTCCAACGGACGCAACGCTTGATCCTCCAGCGAACTAGAGCGGCCATCCCAGAATTGATAGGGCTGGAAAGCAGAGTTAACCAAAGCTGGAGTATTACGGAGCCCCTTCTGGCCGGCGATTCCGCGGCTCGTTACCTCGTTATCAGCAAATGCTTGCTCCGGATTGTGACAGGTTGCACAGCTCGTGCTTGCGTCACTGGACAACCTAGGATCAAAAAAAAGCCTCATGCCCAACTCAATTCTCTCCTGCGCTGGGGGGTTGGTTTTTGGAAAAGGGACGGAAGGAATTCCGAGCGGAGTGAAAAGTCCGGGCATGAGGGGGTTCTGATTCGCTGGTGAGGACGAACTTTCGCGGACGCCGCTGTCTTCCTCTTTCTCCGACGGCGAAGCATTAACTCCAACACCTGTGGGGAAAGGGCGCGGAGTCCCAGTCTCCCGGGCAACCAGCGGGGCAATGAGAATCCATGCAAGACCTGCTATCGCCGCAGGGATCCTCCTGTCATCGAGAAGCCGTCGTAGGATCATATGAGTTTTCGCACGCCATGAATTTATGATGCAGCTGCAACTATTTTAACGCAGAATAAAAGCAGGTTAAGATCGAAGGAGCTCCGCTCGTATGCACTTTCTATGATTCGTGTTCTTTTTGTCTGTATCGGCAACTCATGCCGAAGTCCAATGGCGGAAGGCTTCGCCAACTATTACGGAAATCATCTGTTGGAAGCCAGTAGCGCAGGCAGCCGCCCTGCGGGCATTATCCAGCCCGAGACGATTCAGATCATGCAGGAAAGCGGCATCGACATTTCCAGGCAGACATCGAAGGGCCTTCAAGCTGTGAAACTCGACTGGATGGACTGGATCATTGTTTTGGAAGTTTCATTAGCAGGCAGCATTCGGCCCTCGTCTCCGAGAACACGGCAGCTCAACTGGTTTGTCGCCGATCCCATCGGGCGACCCATGAATGTTTACCGCGCCGTTCGCGATGACATTCAAGTAAGGGTACTTGATTTCATTGAAAAGATTCGCCAGGAGATGTGACACCGTCGAGATAGTGACATCTCTCGACAGTGTTCAGAGAGAGTACCATGTCCCCACCCCTTGTTGTGAGTGCGTCTCGACCACCCGGCGTGCTGAGGACAAACCCTCGCCGTTTGTCATTCCTGTGGAATTGCTCACCGTCTAACCTCTTGTGCTAAATCAGCTGCTGTTTTTTGTCGCCAAGCGATTTGTCTCCGGCCAAACCATCCAGGAAGCAGTTGCTGCCGTGCGCCGCCTAAACGCAATGGGGATTAGCGCTACTCTCGACGTTCTTGGTGAAAACGTCTCAGACCGACGCGCTGCCGACGCGGCCGTGGCAACCTATCTGGAGACACTCGACTCGATCCAACAGGAAGCTCTGCGCTCCACCGTTTCCCTCAAGCTGACCCAAATGGGGTTCAACATCGGAAGGGATTACTGCCTAGAGAATGTTGCTCGCATCTGCGAGCGGGCCGCCGCCGGTAACAATTTCGTTCGAATTGATATGGAAGGTAGCGCCTATACGGAGGGAACGCTGAACTTGTTCTATGATCTTTTCAAGAGGTACCAGAATGTGGGAGTCGTCATTCAGGCTTACCTTCATCGCAGTGAGCGGGACGTTCGCAAACTAATCGACCTCGGCGCAAGGGTCCGGCTTTGTAAAGGCGCCTACAAGGAACCTCCCGATGTGGCAGTACAGACGATGACGGCTGTTAGACAGAACTTCATGGGTCTGGCATCGCTCCTCCTGGCCAAGGGCAACCATCCCGCAATCGCAACGCACGACGAACTGCTGATGTCATGGACCAAGGACTATGTTCAGAAACATCGGATCCCCAGGAACGAATTTGAGTTTCAGATGCTGTATGGAGTGCGTTCTGAAACCCAACGGCAGCTGGCAGCGCAAGGATATTTGATGCGCGTTTACGTTCCCTTCGGAACCCACTGGCTGCCATATTTCTATCGGCGCATGCGAGAACGCAAGGAGAACGTAGCGTTTGTGTTCAAAAACCTATTCAGGAAGTAAGGTCAGGTGTGTAGAAGCTTTTGAAGAACGGGTTCATTGGCGGGAGGAAACAAGTAACTTCCCAACTCTCGCAGTGGCACCCATTTGCACTGGCGGCAACCCAGAGCTTTAGCCTCCCCCCGAAGGTAGCGACAGTAGTAAAAGTTCAACAGGACGATCTTTTCGGAGTATTCGTACTGGATCGTTTCAAAAAACCGCTCGACTTCGATGTCGACATTTAGCTCTTCACGAATCTCCCGCATGACGCATTCCTCGAACGATTCGTCCGGCTCTCGTTTTCCCCCGGGGAATTCCCAGTATCCTGACAAATGCGACCTTTCGTCGCGCTGCGAAATGAGGATTCGTCCATCGTGGAAAATGATCGCGGCGGCCACCTCTACATAGGGTTTGCTAGCGAGCTGACTGACAGGGACCGGAGGCATAAACTGACCCCTTCCAAACGACGAGTTAGCACCGGATGCACGGGGAGGAACTTGTCACGGGTGACATCGAGATGCATCAACGGATCGGTGCGTTATATCACCTATCGTCGGGCAAAAAGTGAATCTGTAGGAAATCTCCACTTCGCGGAAATGAACCCTAGGATACTCAGCGAATAGTTTGATCGCAGCGCCGCCTTTTTTCCGCAAGTCGCCGTTACTAGGGCTCGGAGTGCTCCAGGAAGCGTTCCGCGTCGATGGCTGCCATGCACCCTGAGCCAGCGGCAGAAATTGCCTGGCGATAGACATGGTCTTGAACATCCCCGGCTGCGAATACTCCTGGGACGTTCGTCTTGGTTCCCTCACGGCTGATGATGTAACCGTTGGCATCCATGTCAATCTGGCCCTGAAAAATCTGAGTGTTCGGCTCATGCCCGATGGCGACAAAAACTCCGTCAGTTCTGAAATCAGTGACCTCGTTGTTCTTCACGTTGCGCAGTTTCACCCCGCGCACATTTTTCGCTTCCACATCGTATATATCTTCAACGACGGTGTCCCACACGAAGTCGATCTTTGGGTTTTTAAAGGCTTTGTCCTGCATGATTTTTGAGGCGCGCAACTTGTCGCGCCGATGAACGACGGCCACCTTGTTTGCAAATTTGGTTAGAAAGGTGGCTTCTTCCAGAGCCGAGTCGCCACCACCGACAACAATGATTTCCTTGCCCCGGAAAAAATAACCATCACAAGTGGCGCAGGTTGAAACCCCGTATCCAATGAGCTTCTTCTCCGCTTCCAAGCCGATCAGCCGGGCAGAAGCACCACTGCAAATAATCACGGACTTGGTCTCAATCTCTTCGTCATCTGTGTACAAATGAAAGGGCCGTTCCGAAAAATCCACTTTGGTCACAAGAGTCGGCAGAAAGTCGGTCCCGAACCGAGCCGCTTGCTTCTTCATGGCTTCCATCAACTCGGGGCCCATGATCCCCTCGGGAAATCCGGGAAAATTCTCAACATCGGTGGTTATGGATAGCTGGCCGCCAATCTGAAGACCCTCAATCAGCAATGGGTTCAAATTCGCGCGAGCGGCATAAATAGCAGCCGTGTAGCCAGCCGGGCCTGATCCAATAATGACAACATTTCGCATTGTTGCTCCTGGGACCTGTTTGAATGTGCCTGCCGAGGAAGTCTTCTCCAGCGCAGGCGAACCGCTATAGTAGCACGGGATGGCAGTTTATTGGCGCAACGCGTTGAACTGAATCGAAGTTGCGACACCGGCGGATCCGGCGTGGGTTGCCGAGTGGAGATGAAGCTTGAAGTATCTTCACTGCTTGGCTGGAAACGCAAGGCTCTCACGTCTCTCGAGTGACGTAGACCACAGCTTGTGGACGATTAGCCGGCCTGGAGTCCTCAATCTCAGTTTCTTTACACTCCCTGGATAAAGCGATAAGGTTTATTGCCAGTGTAGTGCGGTGCGCCTGGAAAAGCCTGTGGAAACGATTCACGTCGAACTCATTCCTTCCGAAGTCGGTCCGCTATCAATGCTTCTTTCTGACAGCGGCCTTTGCGGTCTGGAATTTGACCAGCCCGACCGTTTGTCCAGCCTTCGTGACAGGATATCGAAGTGGTTTCCGTCAAGCCAGGTTGTAGAGTCCGGTCACGTTTTGTCTCAGACGGTCCAGACTTGGTTGGAGCGCTACTTTGCTGGGCGATTCCACGAACTGGAACCATTAAACCTCGATCTGCGCGGCACTGAATTCGAGCGCCAGGTCTGGAATTTGTTGTTGGACATTCCCGTCGGTTCAACCGCGACCTATGGAGAACTGGCGCGGAAATTGGGTCGACCCAACGGAGCTCGCGCAATAGGACTTGCCGTGGGACGTAACCCTGTAGCCATCATTGTTCCTTGTCATCGCGTTGTTGGAAGCAATGGCTCACTGACGGGTTACGGCGGGGGCCTCGATCGCAAGCGTTGGCTGCTTGAGCACGAATGTTCGGCGGCGCCTTTGTTTCGGTTGGCTTCCAATCGTCCCTAAAGCGTTCTTGGCGGCACGCGCTCGATATGCCAGTTTGTTTGGTGGCCTATCGAGTTTGATAGGTGAGACCCCCGCTTCGATCCCGGGTTCAGCAAAGACACAATGTCGTCGCGATCAAAACGGTTTACTCAAGTAATAAAATAAGGAGGCTACATGAAGAAGAGTTGTCTGCTGGTTAGTTTACTGTGCAGCCTGATGTGGATCGCTTTCGGCCCGATAGTTAAGGCAAACGATAGCTTGCGCAAGGCTCTCACGTTCCACGCTTCTTTCGACCAGTCTGTGGATGCCGATTTTGCCTTGGGAAGCAAACAACTCTACACGGCAACTTCTTATAAGAAGCGGGAAGATGCCAAACCCGGACTGCATCAGCCCGATGCTCACCTTGCCCCTAAAGCTGGACGTTTCGGCGGGGCATTGAGATTCGCGAAGAAGAACACCCAGGCGGTTTTTTACGCTGCTGCGAAGAATGTCGCTTATCAACTTCATAATTGGAACGGAACAGTTTCTTTCTGGCTGAGCCTTGACCCCGAAGCCGATCTTGCGCCTGGATACTGCGACCCGATTCAGGTCACTGACGAAGACTATAACGATGCAGCCTTGTGGGTGGACTTCACAAAGGATGACAAGCCACGACATTTTAGACTTGGGGTCTTTGGCGATCTAAAGAGTTGGAACCCTAAGGATCTGCCACCCGACAAGAATCCAGGTTTTCTGGGGAGACTCGTGGTCGTCAGGAAAACTCCTTTTGGGCGCGGACGATGGACCCACGTTGCGATCACGCATCAGGGACTGGGCAGTGCCAAAGGAGGCGGGGCGAAGCTCTATCTGGACGGTGTTCTGCAGGGCAAGACACCTGTTATTTCGGAGCCCTTTGGGTGGGATCTTGAGCGAGCTGCCATCCGATTAGGCGTAAACTATGTTGGCTTGTTCGATGACCTCTCCGTCTTCAACCGCGAACTGTCCGGTGAGGAAGTGAATGCTCTTTACCAGCTGAAAAATGGCGTGAAGTCTCTCAGACCGTAACAACGACTAGACCGCAAACAGAGCATCGTCTGCTGCCCGGCAGATGTCGAGGGTTGCAGGAGCACCCTGACAGGGAGAAGGCCTTCGTTTTGATTGCCAGCAGCCGCAACTGCCGTTTAGAGGTCGTGCCTTGACGCAGGTACCCATGTTTTCCTCGAAACGTTTTCAAGCACGCTCGCAGCGTGAGATCAACAAAGATAGCTTTATCCATGAGTGGCCCGAGAAGGGGCTTATCCTCTTTGAGAGCCCGAGCGATCCGCTGCCGCAAATCAAAGTGAAACATGGCAGGATCATCGAGTTGGACGGCAGGCCCGAAGCCGAGTTTGACTTGCTCGATCGATTCATCGCCGAGTATGCCATTGACCCCTCGATCACCGAACACTCAATGGCGATGGATTCGCTCGCTCTGGCTCGTTCTCTGGTAGACATCCGTGTTTGCCGCCAGGAGATTCTTCGACTATTCAGCGGCTTGACGCCGGCCAAGATGACGCAGGTTGTGAATCGACTGAACGTCGTCGAGATGATGATGGCGTTGCAAAAAATGCGGGCGAGACGCACCCCTTCCAACCAGGCCCACGTAACCAATCGCAAAGAGCACCCGGCGTTGTTAGCAGCCGATGCAGCCGAAGCCGTGGAGCGGGGTTTTGCAGAGCTGGAAACCACGGTCGGAGTAGCCCGCTATGCTCCGTTGAATGCACTGGCGCTCCTTGTGGGTTCGCAGACAGGAAGGGGTACTGCGCTCACTCAGTGCGCTGTGGAAGAGGCCCTAAGCCTGCAGCTTGCGCTGCTGGGTCTCACAACCTATGCCGAGACGCTCTCGGTGTACGGAACGGAGCAGGCTTTTCGTGACGGCGACGACACACCTTGGTCGAAAGCGTTTCTCGCTTCGGCTTACGCCTCGCGCGGCATCAAAGTACGCTTTACTTCCGGCACCGGATCAGAAGCGTTGATGGGCCATTCAGAAGGCAAGTCGATGCTCTTCCTCGAGGCGCGCTGTCTCATGGCGATCAAAGGCGCAGGTTCTCAAGGTGTGCAGAACGGTTCTATCAGCTGCATCGCATTGCCTGAGTCTCTGCCAGGAGGCGTGCGCGGCGTCATGGCCGAAAACCTCATAGCCACGTTGCTCGACCTGGAGCTGGCTTCGGGCAACGACGCGATGGCGTCCCATTCCCAGATTCGCAAATCCTCCAAGCTAATGCTACAGATGCTGCCCGGCACCGATTTCATCTTCTCCGGCTATAGCTCAATGCCACGCGAAGACAATCTGTTCGGTGGCGGCAACTTCGATGCGGAGGATCTGGACGACTACAACATCCTGCAGCGTGATATGCAGGTGGACGGTGGCCTGCGTCCAGTTAGCGAGCCAGAGGCGCTGGCAGTCCGGCGGCGCGCCGCTCAAGCGATCC